>Ga0136611_10002838_pt1 | contig 12098 bp, 10 predicted proteins | sample AntDrymUQ2232306_2_FD_106645 | JGI IMG/M metagenome (GOLD analysis project Ga0136611, IMG submission 106645) | Polar desert sand microbial communities from Dry Valleys, Antarctica - metaG UQ223 (23.06) | ecosystem: Environmental > Terrestrial > Soil > Desert | place: Antarctica: Dry Valley... | reverse complement strand
GGGCTTAAACAGGGCCATGCCTGCGTGTGCGGCCAGTTGGATGATGCGGCTGCTTTTGTTGGTCGGCCCAAAGTAGACCGCGCTGGCAATGGCTTGCTCAATGGCTTCGCGCCTCGCTTCGTCCCCCAAGCCCTCGCCGTGCTCTTCTAAGAACTCTACCGCATGACGCAAAGCGTCCGCCAACTCCGGCGTGAGTTCGTCAAGATAGGTTGTGCTGTTCTCGGTCATAGAAATAACGGTATTTCGGATACCCCTGATTTTAGACATGGGGAGGAAGAAATGCCCCGTGTATGCGGAAATATTCGGCTTGGGCTGGCCCTGAGTACGAGGCGATTGAAACCCCGCCGTAGTTCCGGCAGTGTGGGCCAGCACGCCAGGCGGCGAACCTATGACGGCGTGCAACATGATTGCGAAGTCGCGCGGTTTCGGCGTGTAGGTTCGCCGGTGCCGGTCAAAGCGGGAGTACTCCGACGGGTGAGTACTCCGCTTTTCTTTTTTGGGTTTGAAGTTGTTCAATGTTGCGCGCGACGGTCGCTTTTTCGTCGTCGGGTGTTGTGTGGAGAATAGCGGAAACGCGATTATCCTTGGAGGAGCCGCTTGAGGTTGGAGAGTTCGATACTACGCTCTAAAATCTGTGAGAGTTGGCACTGATACTCTCCTATGCGCTCCTCGTATGGCAAGCGCCGGTCAGGATTTTGTCTGCGCTCGGCATCGCGCGCGCGATGCCGAGCGATGCGCCGATTAGCCCAAAATCCATCAGGAGTTAGTTTTCGTTGGTTGGTCTCGGGTATTTTGAAGTTTGATTTGAGTAATCTGCTGTGTCAGATGCTGGCTCTGTGAGGCGGCATGGCGCTGGGCTTGGAGAAGTAACTCTATTTGCTCATTCGGCATGATAAAGTGCGATTGCAAATCGCATTCCTACCACGCTTCGCCGCGCCATTGCTCGCGTTTGCTGCTACGACAAGCGCCGCCGATTATGCCGCCGGTAGATTGTGCCGGTTTGCAGTTTGCGGCGCTTAGAATGGCGTGTACGCGATAATCGAGGCATGAGGAAAATCGAGCGCGCGTTGTGGTTCGTCGTCGTGGTGGTGTTGGTCGCCTTCGTCGTCGGGTTGCGGTCGGCTTGGCTGCGAGATCGGGCGCGGTGGCGTGCCACTGTGGAAGCTGCTGCCGCTTCGCCTGTGGTGATAGTCAAGCGCGCCGATGATGGAACGGTTGAAGTGTGGGCCGGACTATCAAACGGCGGCGAACCGTCGCGGCTTGTGGCGGAATATGAACCGCGCGACGGCGCTGTGTACTCCGATTTGCGCGACGCTTTAGACGGCAAAGAATGAGTTTTTATAGCAGACTTTCGCGCGCGAAACGTGGTTTGCCGCTTGTCAGTGTCAAGTATTTTAAGCTCATTTCTTGTTATTAAAACCGGCAAAAACGGCGCGCAACATACGATAACCTATGTTATGAGCGTGTGTGTTAACTCCTCAAGCAGCCTCTTGAGAATCATGATGGACGACGTTGTTCTTTGGAAATATTTTCACCATACGGTCTATCCTTTCTGCGAGGCAAGTTATAGAAGTCGCAAAAACCATCAGAGGATTGGGCGTATTCCAAGATTTTTTCAACCTCTCCTGGTTTTCGATTAGGTTGCTTGCACCAAAAGGCGATTGCTTCATCGAGCATGTTAAGGTCGTTAATAGCCGCTTTTAGCATCTGGTATGCTGCGAGGGGTGGCTTTAATTTCATTGAATTGGCGAAATATTCAGCCATTGTCGTCTGGTTCTCCGTTGACATCTGCGATGCTGCGCGGCGTGCATTTAACATCTGAGGACTACTGTCGGTATCAGGTGTTCCTCCTGATACCTCGCGCGATATTCCGCGCACGAGATTTAGAACCTCTTCCATCATGTCCTCTGTGCGACGTTTGGGTAAAGATGTCGGAGGAGCCTCCGGCAAATTATCCAAGTCCTCTTTCAATTCCGGCCACCACCTGTCGAAGTAACGTTTCAAGTCCTCTTCTGAGAGCGCGCTTCCCATCGCTACGTTGATCGTTTTTAGTAAGTCGTATGTTTCCTCTTCATTGGCTTCTTTGGCCTGAAACTGCGTCAGTGGCCCCGATGGAATATCTGACTTCCGCATTCCAATGCAGTAAGGGCAGACCCGCGTCTGTGCGTCGAGTGTCTTTGCCAGAGCGCCCGCTTCAAAGAGTATCCAGTCGGCATGAATGTTCTCTGGTGTTAGGCACAAGATACCGAAATTTGTGTTTTCGAGACCGGCGGCTATCTCCTGAGACCAACGTGCGCCAGCTTCAATGTCATGGCGCGACATCCAAGGTTCGACGGTCTGGATAACGTCTTTAAGCCAAGTGCGTAATTTTAGTGCAACCGCCTGACTACGTGTGCCTGACCAACTAATGAATATCTGCATAAGGGTTCCTCTAAACGTAGCCCTATTATCGCAGATCAACCGGCAAGAGATTAAAAAGAGGTGATGCCTCTATTTACAATACGTACGATAAGCAATCTTATGATGATTAAGAACTCGCGTACAGATATTGCTGAAAATCGTTGAACATTTGGCGCATATGTGGAAGGTTGCCCAGGATGTTTTTGGCGTCAGTCATAGTGTGATATTTCAGCGTGAGCAGGGGCATTAATTTATCGGAAGCCAGTTCTTCCACGCCGACTTTCACATAATGCGAAAGCACAAAGTCGAGAAAGGCTTCTTGCTTGTCGCTCAGTTTGTCGGCTTCGAGATGGGTTTTCGCTTGCGCGGCTCGCTCGCTGCGGGTGCGCGGTGGGAGTGAATACGCGACGTGGCCCAGCACATCGAAAAGGTCGCTGTTTTCGGCGTCTATGATGCTTTGCATTTCGGCCAGTTGCTCTTTGCCGAAGCCTTTTTCGGCTAAGCCTTGCAGCAATTTGGCGCGCGTATCGGGTTTGCTCCACAGCGCGCGGAGTTCCTCTTCGCTTTTGAACAGTTCGGGCAGCTTGCCGAAAAGTAAGGCCATAAACTGCTGGGACGTGATCGGCGTGCCGTCGCTGTGCCAGAACGTCGTCACCATCTTAAATGTAATGTCCCGCTCTTTGCCGTCGGCGAGTTTGATTTTGACTTTCTTGATGCACTCGCAAGGCCGCTGGCCGCACTTCTCGCACGCTTCCTTTTCACATTCGCAGGGCGTTTGGCCGCAAGTCGAGCAGGGTTGTGGTGGCGCTTTTTCACAAACACAGGGCTGCGCGCCACATTTTGTGCAAATGTCTGGATCATCGGGGTCGCCGTCCCATTCAGGGTCTTTGAAATGGTCGTGCGCTTTGACGAAATCGTACACCGTGAAATAATCCTTACCCTCATAAAGACGGGTGCCGCGCCCGATGATTTGCTTGAACTCGATCATCGAATTGATGGCGCGCATGAGAACGATATTTCGCACGTTGCGGGCGTCCACGCCGGTGGAAAGTTTTTGCGACGTGGTGAGAATGGTCGGGATGGTTTTTTCGTTGTCTTGAAAATCGCGCAACTCTTTTTCGCCGCGTTCGCCGTCGTCGGCTGTAACGCGGGCGCAGTATTTCGGGTCTTTGCTGCTCGTGATCTGATTGATGTAATCGCGCACCTTCAAAGCGTGGTCTTGCGTGGCGCAGAAAACCAGCGTTTTGTCGGTGGTCTTGGTCTGGCTCATGAAGATTTCAACGATCTTGCGCTCGCGCTCTTCAATTTCGATGATTTTGTTGAAATCTCGTCCCGTGTATGGTTTGTCGGTTTTGACTTCGCCTTCGATGATAGTGTCGTCGGAGGAGTACTCGTAGCTGTCGAGCGTGGTCTCGAATTGCTTCAAGCGAAAAGGCGTGAGAAAACCGTCGTTGATGCCGGCTTTGAGCGAGTAGGTGTAAACCGGCTCGCCGAAATACTCATAGGTATCCACGTTATCTTTGCGTTTGGGTGTGGCGGTGAGGCCGAGCTGCACGGCGGGCGCGAAATGCTCCATGATGCCGCGCCAGTTGCTTTCGTCTTGCGCGCCGCCGCGATGACATTCGTCAATCACGATGAAATCGAAGAAGTCGGGCGGATAGTCGCCGAAATACGGGCTGGGCTGGCCGTCCTGGTCGGAGCCGCTCATAAAGGTTTGGAAGATCGTGAAAAACAAGCTGGCGTTTTTGGGGACGCGGCCTTTTTTCCTGATCTCATTGGGCGAGATGCGCGCTAAGGCATCGGCGGGAAACGGCGAAAAAGCGTTATAGGCTTGGTTCGCTAAAATGTTGCGGTCGGCTAAAAACAAAATGCGCGGCAGGCGTGTTGGTTCGCCGCTCAGGTTCCAGCGGCTGTGAAACAGTTTCCAGGCGATTTGAAAAGCGATGACGGTTTTGCCGGTGCCGGTCGCCAAAGTGAGAAGGATGCGTTTCCGGTCGGCGGCGATGGCTTCGAGCGCGCGTTCGACGGCGATTTCCTGATAATAACGCGCCCCCCAGGTGCCGCCTTTGGTTTCGGGCGCGATGGCGGCGAAACGTTCGCGCCAGGCGTTGGGCTTGGCAAAAGTCCAGTCCCACAACTCTTGCGGCGTCGGATATTGCGGCACTTCGCCTTCAATGCCTTCCTGCATATCAATGCGATAGATGCCTTGTCCGTTGGTGGAATAGGTGAAGCGAATTTCCATTTTCGCGGCGTAGTCTTTGGCTTGCGCCGCGCCTTCGGTGAGATGCTTTTCCCATGCTTTGGCTTCGACGATTGCCAGCGGCGTGTTTTGGTATTCCAGCACATAATCGGCGATGTCGGCTTTGCCGCGCTTGCCCTGTCCGAGAATGCGCCCCTCGGTGATATGAAATTCGCGCCGGATGCGACTGCCTGCGACCACGCCCCAGCCCGCTGCTTTGAGCGCGGGGTCAATATGTTCAGCGCGGGTTTCGGCTTCGTTGAGATGGTTGGGCATAGGTTATTCTCACAGTGCGCCGCTAAAGGCTTGATGCAACAGCGATTGTTTCAATTCGTCCAGCGCCGCCAACTTGCGCCGGTAAATGGCTTCGAGATGTTGGGTTTCTTCAGCGAGTGCATCGAGTTGCTTCACAATCTTCTTTTGCGTAGTAAGAGACGAAGGAAATGAAATTTCTATCGTCTTTAGCAGACTTGCTTTGATGCCCTGCACCGTTGCGCCGGTTCCTTTGATGTGAATACGTCTTTGAACAGGTTGGGAAAGAAGAAGATATTTCAAGAACGTGCTATCGAGTTTGGAAGCATTCGGCTGCATAACAATAATCCGCTGTGCGAAGACCACTTTTTCAGCAGTGTCCAATTGAGCGACATTAGCAAGGGGCGCTTCAGTTGTGAAAAGGACATCGCCCATTTTAGGAATACCGCGCGTCATCCAACTATCGTAAGAATCAGGGGCTACAAACTCCATCGGTGTTTCTTGCACAAAGCCCATTTTTACGTTTTTGGCAGTTATTAAGCGCAAACCGCTGTTGGTTTTCGTTGGAGTTTTACCTCGGTAATCAATAAATCGGATGTGCTGGCCAATTGTGCCCTCTTCCCATCCCTCACCCTGTTGCGAGAACACCGCTTGCAAATGGCTTTCAAACAGCGCGCGGGCGTTGTGCAGGTTCGTTTCGGCGTTGGCTTTGGCGTGCGTGATGCCCGCAAACACTTCATCGAGCAAAGCGACGATGCGCTGCTGTTCGGGAAGTGATTTAGGAAAATGAATTTTTATCGCTTTATAGGCGTTGTTGTCGAGATTGCGAATGCCCGTTGAATTGCTTTGTATGGATTCCGTGACACCCGAAACATAAACCCAATGCAACAATTTGTGTAGAAACCGAAAATCTAATTCGTCAGGATTTAACACCCTCAGCGCCGACGTAAAATTGCTAAACGAGAAATCACCTTCTTCTTTGTCGAACAAAACCACACGCCCGACAGCCTGCTTTGGCCCGCCGCCCGACTTCTCCAAGATTATGTCGCCAAATTGAAGCTGGCGTTTCTCAAACTGTCTCGCTTCTACATCAAGATAAGCAATATCCGAATCGTCTAAATTCCCCTCTTTCGTGAAATTGGTGTTCCGAATAACTCCCACATTCACGAACGGCGGTTTCTTGCCTTTCCAAAGACCATTTGAGAACGCGCAAATCTCACTTAGCGGCTTAACTTCCCAACCCTTTTTCATAGCAGCTCCCGGATGGTGCGGAGTACTCCGGCGCTGTCTTCGTCCAGCAAAACGATTTCGTCCATGATGTCGCACGGTTTGCGATGCGCCACTGCTTCGCCGCCATTCGGGTTCTTGACCGACAAATCGAAACTGGTTTTGTCAATGTCGGCCACATCCACCGACCACGATTTTTCCGAAGCGGCGAAGGTTTTTTGCAGTTCGACAAACTCTTGCAAATCGTGGTCGTTGAGCGGGTTGGTTTTGCCCATATTGCGGCCCGGATCGAGTTGGTAGAACCAGACTTTTTTCGTCGGCGCGCCCTTTTTGAAAAACAGCACCACCGTTTTCACGCCCGCGCCCTGAAACGTGCCGCTCGGACAATCGAGAACCGTGTGCAAATCGCAATTTTCCAGCAGTTCGCGGCGCAGCGCGACCGAAGCGTTATCGGTGTTCGAGAGAAAAGTATTTTTAATCACGATACCGGCGCTGCCGCCCATTCGCAAAATCTTGATGAAGTGCTGCAAAAACAAAAACGCCGTTTCGCCGGTGCGGATCGGAAAGTTCTGCTGCACTTCCTTGCGCTCTTTGCCGCCAAACGGCGGATTCGCCAGCACGATGTCGAAGCGGTCTTTGTCTTGAAGGTCGCTGATGTTTTCGGCCAGCGTGTTGAGGTGCAGAATGTTGGGCGCTTCGATGCCATGCAAAATCATGTTCATGATGGCGATGACATAGGCCAGGCTTTTCTTTTCCTTGCCGTAAAAGGTTTTGGTTTGCAGCGTGTTTTCCTGCTTGATGGAGCGGTCGGGATGGTTGCGCCGCAGATAATCGAAGGCTTCGCACAAAAAGCCCGCCGAACCCGCCGCGCCGTCGTAGATGGTTTTTCCCAGCGGCGGCTGCACCACATCGATGATGGCGCGGATCAGCGGGCGCGGCGTGTAGTATTCGCCGCCGTTGCGCCCGGCGTTGCCCATGTTCTTGATTTTGTCTTCGTAAAGATGTGAGAGTTCGTATTTCTCGGATTGTGAGGCGAAGCGCAATTCGTCAATGTGTTCGATCACGTCGCGCAGATTGTAGCCGCTTTGGATTTTGTTTTTGATTTCGCCAAAGATTTCGCCAATTTTATATTCGATGGTATCCGGCCCAGTCGCCCTTTCCCGAAAACCGTGCAAATAGGGAAAGAGTTTGCCGTTGACGAATGCGATCAAATCATCGCCGACGAGTACTTTGTTGTGGTCAATTTTGCCGTCTTCATCTTTAGGCGCGGCCCAGTTTTCCCAGCGATATTCGGCTTCGAGAATGAAGTTGTAGCGACGGCCTTCCAACTCCGCTTGTATTGCCTTATCGCTTTCGAGCGCGTCAAGATATTTCAGGAACAACAGCCACGAGCTTTGTTCGGTGTAATCGAGTTCGCTGGTGCATCCAGCATCTTTCCAAAGTGCATCGTCAATTCTTTTGAAGGCGTTTTCAAACATGATTTATTATTTTTAAGTCGGTTACGTTCTTCGCAAACAATGATTTACGACTCATTTCTGTGAGTTTGTGAGATCAAGGCGACTAATACTCCCCGATTTTAGCATGATTTCCCGCAGTTTTGAGTCGTCTAATTTCCCGTACTTATGAATTGATCGGCGTGATTTCCACAGTTTTGCGCTGGCGATGCACAGAAGTGAGTCGGGATTCCCCGCCGTTTTGAATCGTGAACTTATACTTTTGAGATCAAAACCCGGTTTTTTGCGAGTGCGCGGCGCTGCCAATGGTAGTAGCTCAACTCAAAACTGTGCGCCGCCAACTCAAAAGTGGAGGAAATGTAGCCATTTTTGGATTGCCCACAATGCGCCTTGTGCGCGACTAAAGGACTGTTTAGTCGCCATAGTTGCCGATGAACTTGACGAAGCGCAGAGTACTCCCAGCGGAGTTGAAGAACCGCTCATCGGCTGTCCATAGTTCCACGCCGCGCGCCTCAGCTAACGCGGCATAAGTCGAGTCATAAACCCGTATCTGGTTGGTTTCTCGCGCCATTTCCCGCGCCCGCAATCGCGTGGCCGGATCGTAAACGATTTCGACTTGCAGCGCATCCATCACAGCCAGCGCCGCCGCGCCAGCGATTTTATCGAGCGTCTTAAGAAAAACGTGCCGCCGGATAATGCTGTCGGCTTCGCTTTCAAAGATCGGCGGCGCAACCAGCCGCGCGTTTTGTTTCGCCAGCGCCGCAATCAGCGCCCGTGCTTTGGCGTGCCTCTCTTCGGCAGGCAGCGCAAAAGCGGCGGCTAAACTGGCATCGACCACGATTTCATCCATTGGCGATTTCCCGGTCGCGCTCATCGCGGTTGTCGCGCACCGTCTGAGCCGCGTCAATGACGCCATGCGTGCCGCTTTCAATCACACCGCGCAGTTCGTCGCCCAACGCCAGCGCCGCCGCCAACGGATTAGGCTTCGCCGGAATACGCGCCGGCTGGCCGCTTACACGCGCCGTCAACTCGCGGTCGCTGATGCGCCAGTCGCGTCCGATTTTCACGCCATGCACGCGCCCCAGCCGCAGCCAATGGCGCATGGTATGGGTTTCGACCTGCAAACGCGCGGCGGCCTGCTTGACGGTCAGAAAGGTTTCGTTCATCATTGCACCTCGCGTTTTATTATACAAGAACTAACGAAAACCACTCTAACCGGCTTGCGCGGCGCAGTTTGGCGCGCTATGTTTAACCCAACGCCATCAGCCCCGCCTTCCAGATAATTTGCCCGTCGTCGCCGACTGTGACTTTGACCGGCGGCTTGGTGCCATCGGAAAGTTCGGCGAAGCCGGTATAAACGTGGTCGGTCTCCTTCGCCAGCGAGACGCTCAAACAAGTAACGCCGTCGCCGGACTTCGCCAACTCTTCGTTGTAGCCTTCGCGCACCGTGTCTTGCAGTTCGGTTGTGCTGACGCCGCCCAGTCCGGCGAATGGATTTATCTGCGGAATGCCAACAAACCCGTTGAAGAGGAAGTACATTAGCACTCCGCCCAACGACCAGAGGCCGACGCTTTTCGCCTGCACCGGCTTGCTGTCCTTCAAAACGAAATACAGGATAAATCCCACAATCGGCAAAAAGATGCCGAGAATGTCGAGCAGAAAACTGGGTTTGTCTTCGTCCAAAACAACGACTGGCGGCGCGGCTTGCGGTATGGGCTTGGGCGCAGGAACATCTGTCGTAACCGGCGCAGGCGCAACTGGCGCGGGCTTGGGCGCAATGCCCTTGCCGTGGCAGCGCACACACTCTTTGTCGAAGGCATCCATCATGTAGTCGCATTTCGGGCAGATCATCGCAGTCTCCTGTTTGTTTGGTGTATACGTTAACCGATTTGCGCGGCGCGGCTTGGCGCGCTATGTTTTGTCTATGCCAAAAGATGAAAGTTTTGTGCGCGACCTCACGCCGCAGGAAATCGTGGAGTTGCAGGAAGACGCCGAAGAAAGCTATCAGGAAATCATGCGGGCTTTGAAAGAAGCAGAAGCGAAAGAAACTCCCGCCAGTGACGCCCCGACGGAGTAACCACGCAAAGTGAAACCGCCTTCTTGCGGGCGTAGCGGATCGTACTCCAGGTGCCGCTACGCAGAACTTCTTCTTCCTCGCCCGGCACAGCCAGCAGATAATCACACGCCTTAACGATGTTGCGATTGCGCTGCAACGGCGGGAGCGGCTCAAAAGCCATAGTGCATACAGAATGCGCTCTCATGCGCGCGATGTTACACGGATGGACAACTATGCGGGTAGCCGGAAATTCTTGCCCAACCATCACGGCGGCCTGCACATCAGCGCCGATGCAGTCGCCGTGATGGAACTCGTCAAATCGCTCCAGCGCGCCCAACTCCCTTTGAACGAACCGCCGCTGCGCCCGACTCATGCCCCGCCGCGTGCCGGTAAAACCAATAACCAAAGTTTCTCTCCTCGCCTTTCAATGACGACCACCATACATTTTGGTGAGCGCCTCTAAATAAGCCGTGAACTCACGGTCGGCCTCAGTCGCGGCCAATACTTCGACCGGAGACGCACCGACGCGGGGCTTCGCGCCAATCTTCACCGTCGGCACGGCCTTGTAGTAATCGCTGAACCGACCAAAGGGACGGTCTTCGGTAATTTCGTCTTCGTCTTCGATGGTTTCGTCACTCATAATAATCCTCTCCTTGCATCCGCAAATCTTGCTAAGCGCCCAACAATTTCTCCGACAATTCGGCAAATCTCCGCCCGGCTACGCCAACCAGCGCGCGGTCGCACGCGGCGATGCGTAGCTTTGCGATCTGCGAACTGACAAACGATTTGAAGGCACCGCTATGGGAATATGATTTCAATAGTTGATGGACATCTTCTATTCCTTTACCATTGTAGAGGCCGTTCATCCTTGCAGAAGTAACGTCCTCAACACCTCGCTTCCGCAACAACTCCTCAATCTTGAGTAGTCGCTTCTGCACAAGGGCGTCGCACTCAGTACGTCCTCTTCGCGGCAGCGGCGGCGCACAATGGCTAAAGGGAAAGACCTCCGCGCTCAGGAAGTCATCGTACTGGGCCATTACAAAATCGAAATTGGCAAGAAGATCACCCACCGTTTTAATGCCGAGCTTGTCCTGTACTTTACGCGCCTTCTTGAGCTGCCATTCGACGCGCAGAGCATTTTGAGGAACGCCCAAAGTACTTCTACCTTTTGCTTCCAACTGAGCCAACTTGTCATAAATTGTCAAACTTTGAGATTTGTTGCGGAGCTGAACGCCATTAGCGTAGGATTGGGTGGTTACATACGGAATGTAGATAGTTTTGAAGATCGGCGCGTATGATCGACTCGGCTCATCCATCACCACATTCCTAAAGAGATCAAGCCGGCACAAGCCGGCTTTTTCAACCTCGATATTCACACCAATCCGCCGCACCAAATCTTCTACCTGCCCCAACGCCGCTCGCATCTCCTCATAGCTCAACGGCTGATAATTATTCTCCATCAATAGCTTTGGAAGCGAGAACTTTATGTAGCATACGATCATGCCCCGCCCATAAGCGTAACGTTCGGACTTTATAGGGCCAACGATAATGCGAATGCCCCTCCCCTCATCCCAATATCGGCCTCCGTACACCGGCGTTGTTCCCTCGTGCCAGAGAGGACGGTTCCGCGCACCCTTTCTGACGGATAGCGGTTTCAGTCCATGCAAGGCTCGGATCATTCCCGGCTCCATCGGCATCCACAAGCTCATGGTATCAACACCGACCGGCTGTACCATCCTCTGCTCGACACGCGGCTCAAGCAGAGATTTATCCTCTATTTTCCATTGCTTCAGGTCTGACACTGCTACTTTGTTAGTACAGATGGCGCGCGACTTATCCTCTTCTGCGGCGAGGCTGTTCTCCTCGCTCTCCGTCAGGAAGCAGGTAAGGTCGGTGGGTTCGTTCAACGACTGTCCGGCGGTGGTTGTGTTGTTCATACCAACCCCATAGAAACGCCGACATTTTCCGAACATTTTTTAGCTTAGTTTCACAACTATTACTTTGTATTCTGTGGGCGAATAGGATTTAAGAGGTTGATTTTCCTGTTCGATGCGGTTATATTTTATCTATGCAAATGCTTGTTTGCGAAGATAAAAACGAAAACAAAGACGACCAGACCGCGATTATCAAGGGCGAAGTACTGGCGGCGGCGCGGCCACTCTCGCAGAACCCGGCGGCGGTTTATCTCGCGTCGCTGGGGACGCGCAGCCGGCGCACCATCGGTGGCGATCTGCACACAATGGCACGTTTGCTTTCCGGTGGGCGCTGTGACGCTCAATCCGTCAACTGGGCGGCGATGCGCTATGAACACGCGGCGGCATTGCGTGCGGCCTTAGCAGGGCGCTATGCTCACACAACGGCCAACCGGATGCTCTCGGCGTTGCGCGGAGTACTCAAGGCGGCCTGGCGTCTCGGCCAGCTACCGACCGAAGAGTACCATCGCGCGATTGATCTACCCACCATCAAAGGC
>Ga0136611_10002837_pt1 | contig 12099 bp, 16 predicted proteins | sample AntDrymUQ2232306_2_FD_106645 | JGI IMG/M metagenome (GOLD analysis project Ga0136611, IMG submission 106645) | Polar desert sand microbial communities from Dry Valleys, Antarctica - metaG UQ223 (23.06) | ecosystem: Environmental > Terrestrial > Soil > Desert | place: Antarctica: Dry Valley... | reverse complement strand
TTGGCGAGCTCGATGTGCCAGAGGCCCGCGTCGTCGGTGCCGATCTCGACGTAGGAGGCGTCGCGGTCCTGGATCGTGATCCGGGCCCCGGGCGTGCGGTCGATGTAGGTCCAGTCCTCGTCGGGGTCCGCGACGGTCGCGACATACCGCCAATCCCGGGCTTGTGCTTCGTGCTTCATGGCGCGATGACCTCCTTGGTAAACCAACGTCCCGGCCCCTTTCCGTCGGGGCCTTTGTCCGTCCACAACCAGACCTCTTGCGTCGCATTTGCGGGCACGACCGGCAGCAGGGCCCGGAGCTTGCGGCGTTCGGCGGTGAGCGTCCCCTGCGCCAGGTCCCAGCGCTGCGCCCGTTTCGAGGAGATGAGGCGTATCCCGGCGGGGGCGATGGCGATGAGGTCCCATGAACCTTTCGATGAGGCGGCCCGCGTGACATGGTAGCCCTCGGCTTCGAGCTCGTCTTTGGCGCGCCTCTCGGTGACGACGCCGCGCGCGTAGTGGGTCGCCATTGGCACTTCTCTCCTACGGGGCGACTGGCGTATTCAGCGGCCCATCAGCCGGTCGAACTCGTCCTTGGACATGGCGCGCTTGTCCGGGTCGTCCGTGATGATCGTGGTCGGGGCCGGGGCGGCCTCGTGCTTGTGGCCCCGGACGACGCGCGACTGGGCCTCGGCGGCGAGCCGCACCAGGTCCGAGGGCACGACGATGTCGGCCCGGGCGAGGTATTCTCCGTGGTTCTTGGCGAACGTGAAGGCGTGGAACGGATCGGTCCCCGAACTCGCGTTGATGAGCAGGCGGCCCGTGGCGTCCTGGTCGAAGATGCTCACGGCGAAGGTCGCCGTGTCGCCGTCCATCGCGAGCTCGAGGCCGTAGACCTGCGTCCCGACGTAGCCGAGGCCCACGATACGGGCGCCGCGCATCGTGTCGCTGGCCCTCCGGTAGGCGGCGTAGTCGCGGGCCAGCGCGAAGCCGACCCCGGCCTCGTCCAAGGGACCGAAGCGCATGATGTGGGGATTGTCGCAGTCCGCGCACAGGTGTTCGATCCAGAGGCTACCCTCGAACGCGTTGTCGTTGTGTGGGATGTGCATGGCTAGTCTTCCTCCCCGTTGGTGGCCGGTAGGGCGTCGTTCACGGCGTCGCGCAGGTGCTCGACGATCTCGTCCCAGTCGATCTGGTCGAGGGCCCAGCGGAGGCCCTTCTCGTAGTGTCCGGCCCAGCCGGTGAGGTCCGCACGGCAGGACGCCTCCCCGCCGCTGTGCTTGATGTACGCGACGACGTAGGCCTTGATCCGCGCCTGGCCCTGTGGCGCGTCGAGGACGGCCTGGCCGAAGCGCAGGAAGTCTTCCCAGACTTCCGCGCTGTCGTTACTCAGCCAGAGCATCGCGTTCCAGGTCGGGTAGTTGACCCAGCCGTTGTATTCGGGCAGATCGGCCCTGTACGGCATTACTGCACCCCGTGGGCTTTGAGCTGGTCGTCGAACCAGTCGTCGTAGGTGTCGGCGAATTCCTTGACCGCCTCGGGCGCGGGTTCGTCCAGGCGTTGCCTGAGACGCTCGAGCTCGATTACCTTCTGCTCCACCGCGTCGATCGTCGCCGCCTTCGTCGCCATCGCCGCGACGAAGTTCTTGCGGACGGCCTTGATGACGTTCTCGTAGGCCTCGATCTCGGTCATGGCCTCGGCTTCCTTGTCGGCGTAGCCCGCCTCGTAGCCGTTGTCGCGCCCCGACTGGTACGAGTCCTGGAGTTCTCGAGCGTGTTCGAGCGTGAGCGCCTGGCGCATTTGCTCGATGCGATCCCGGTGCTCTTCGTGGGAGATCGCGCCCGTTGTCGTCGTCGTGGTCACGCCCCCGGCGGCCAGGGCCAGGCCCGCCGCGAGGCCCTCGTTGAAGGCGTCCTCCAGCGCGGCGGGGTCCTCCTCGGCGGGCATCTCGATCACGACCGGGTCGGCCTGGACCGTGAGGTATGCGGGTTCGTGGCCGACGCCCTCGGGTTCTGGCGGCGTGTAGATGCTCCGGCGTTCGGCGTAGCGCTTGATGTACCAGAGCACGTTGTCGCGGCTGGTTTGCCCCACGTAGTCGGAAGGCCGCTCGGGATACAGCGCGTCGTGGAGCGTGCAGTCCCAGGAACGTCCGTTGTTCTTGAGGTTCTTGACGATGACATCGTTGTCGTTGGCGAGGCCGAAAATGTCCCCCGCCTTGAGCGGGGCTGTGGTGGTGGCGGTCATGGGTTGCTCCTAGTTCGCGAAGTAGGCGTTGTCGGCTAGGGCCAGTAGGGCGCGTTCCGTGGCCGGGTCGTAGACCTGGGCCTCGCAGACGCCACACTCGACAGTGCGGTCGATGAACTCGATCTGGTCGCCGGGCTCGTCGTCGTCGACGAACCAGTAGACCATGGGGTCGGTGTCCGCCTCTCTCGGCGCGTCCCAGCCGTATTTCTGGTGTTCCCAGCGGGCGACCGTGACCGTGAAGCTTTCGTAGAGGTTGGCGTCGCACTCGGCGCAGCTCAGTCGCGGCGGCCCTTCCGGTAGATCGGTACGGTTTTCTGCCATGGTGTTGCGTCCCCCGCGAGCGCGATCCCTTCGGTCCGCGCGATCTCGTCGTAGCGTTTGAGGATATCGCCCGGCCAGAGTTCCTTCATCAGGACCGAGGCGTCGTGCTTGTCCCGGCTGCGGTCTTGCAGCGGCCCGTAGAGGGTCTCGGCCTCGTGCTTGCCGTCCTCGTCGAGCTTGAGGTACAAGGCCCGGACCCGGATGGCGAGGGCGTAGCAGGGCGGCAACAGGTCCCGCATCTTCGCCCGCAAGGCGAGCCAGTGGTGCGCGAGCCTGCGATGCTCCAGGTCGCCCTCGGTGGAGAACGGCGTCTCCTTCATCTTGAGCAGGCCGACTTTCAGGCGCTCGAGCAGCGGGTCCACCTCGGTGTCGATGTAGGTTGTCAGGGCCTTCATGCGCGTGCCGAGTTCGCGTATTGTGAACCGGTTGGGGACGCGCTCCCCGCCGGGGTAGACGACGGGGTCGGGGTCGACTGCTTCGAGATCGGTGAAGGCGCTCATCAGGACCTCGGTGATGTAGGTGGCCTGGGCCCGTTCGCAGGCCCGGTCGTGGACCTGGAAGCTGCGGGCGTCGGCCTCGGTGACGAAGTTGCCCGGCAGGTCCTCGCGGAGGGCGATGGCGGCGGCGTGCTGGCGTTCGTAGCTACTCGATGATGACCGCGAACGTATCGTCGGCGTCGTCGTTGGCGGCGAGCATCTCGTGGGCGACGGCGGCGTCATGGGCGCGCTCCAGTCCGTCCTTGTCGCCCTGCCACGCGGGCTCGAGATACCCGGCGTAGGCCAGGAACGGGTAGCTGTCGTTGACTTCGGTCATCGCGAGGCCGAGCACGGCCTCTTCGGCGGATTGGGCCTCGGCGTGGACAACGGAGATCGAGCCGAAGCCGGTCTTGGCCTCGTTCTCGATCCCCGAGATGATCGTGAACTCTCGCATCGGGCGGTCGCTGGGGTAGGGGGTGGCGGTCAATTAGGTCCTCTTCTCTACTACGCGGAGCTGTGCGTAGGCGTCTATCGCCTGCTCTAGCCCCAGCTCCCTGATGGTATCGGCGACATAGATGCCGAGCATGACCACGTCGTCCTCGACGGCGATGTCGACGATCATGTCGCTGCCTTGGGCGTCCCAGCTGTCGACCAGGCGGTACGCCCCGACGACGAGCGTGACGAGCTGGTTCCACTGCTGGCTGGTGAGTGTGTGGTTCATGCTTCCTCGATCTGTACTTGTAAGTGTTCGACCGGCGCGACCGGCGTGGCCCAGTTGATGAGGTGGTGCAACGCGGGGCGGTCCGTGGACTGGCGGACGCGGGCGGCGGCGATCAGGTCTTTGAGGGCGAAGCCGACGGTCATCTCGTCGAGCGGCGCGAGCTGCGCCTTGATCTCGCTGGCGGTGATGCCCCCGTAGGCGGCCAGGAGGGCCGTGATCCGCTTCTCGGCCTCTTCGCGCTGGACGGCGGGGCGGTCCCCGCGCAGGGTGACGGCGCGCGTCACGGTATCGAAGGCGATCACCGTTTCGGGGACGGCGGCGGCCCAGCGCTGGTCGGCCTCGAAGGTGATGATGTTGGCGGCCAGGTCCCGTTTCATCACCATGATCGTGCCCACCGCGCCCGTGAAGCCCACGCTGCCCATCGTCACATCGGAGCCTTCGGCGACGCCCTTGTGGGCGTGGTGCAGGAAGCAGATGTGGGTGCTGGTCTCGGTGGCGAGCTGGCTGTAGGGTGCCAGGGCCCGGGGGACCTCGCTGTAGCTGTTGCCGTCTTTGATGTCCACCAGCTTGGTGAGGGTGTCCACGATGAGCAGGGCGGGGCGGTCCTGGCGGATGATGGCCATGATGGCCGGGGCCAGGTGGTAGCCGAGCTCGTGCTTGGCGTAGACGCGGACATCGGGGAGCGGTGTCCCCGGGGGCGTGAGGCCCGCCAAGAGCTCCATGTACTGCTTCCGCATGTTGCCCGGTTCCTGGTCGAGCGAGACGACGCAGACGGGGCCGGGCTTGGTCGTGCGTCCGGCGAATGGTGCGCCCATCGCCACAGCGTAGGCCAGGTTGGCGGCCAGGGTGCTCTTGCCGACTTTGGGTTTCGCGACCAAGAGGCTGGTGCTGGCCGCCATCAGCAGGTCATCGACCAGCCACTCGGGCTCCGGGTAATCGGCGTCGAAGAACTCTTGCAGGGTCATGAACCGGAACGCTTCGTCGAGTTGCGGGGGAGGTTTCGCATCGGGCGTCAACCGGTCGGGCTCCCAGATGAACTCGCCGTACTCGGGCTTCTGCGGCGTCCACCCGGCCTCTTTGGCGAAGTGGAAGACCGTGCCCACGTTGCTGCCCCCGGCGGTGAAGCCGCGCCACTTCTGGGCGACTTCGCCGCGCTTGCCGTCGCCCCAGGTCTCGGCGAGGGCCAGGCCCTCGGGCCCGGGGAAGGCGCTGTGGACGGCCATCAGGATGCGGACCCAGTCGCCGTAGGGCATCGCGTGGGGGTCGATGGCGAGCAGGGCGTCGGACAGGACCCCCAGGTCGGTGCCCTGCTGCGGCGCGATGTGCGCGACCGGCGGCGCGACGACCTCGGCGGGGAATATCTCGGCGAATTGCTCCAGGCGGTAGACGTGGTCGGTGAGCTCGACGACGGTGACCAGGGGCTTGTCGTAGACCGGCTTGTGGTTGTGGGTGCCAGGGACCCGGAAAACGCGGCTCGCGTCCTTGACGCTGGGGTCCGACTCTAGGAATCGTGCCAGTCCTGCGACCACGGCTTCCAGTGCGGCAAAGTCTTCACGCTGCACCGGCTGGTCGAGCCGCCAGAGTGCCTGATAACCACCGCCAGAGTCGATGAGCGCCGTCGGCGGGAGCGCGAACGATGCGATGCGAGTTTGCGCTTCGGACTTGCCATGTTCGTAGTCCTTGCCGTCGAGATCGGCCCAGACGAACCAGGTGCGGGTGCAGTCTTCCTTGCGGCCCCGCGTGCTGGCGCGGCTGCGGCGGGCGATCCCGAAGTAGACGTTGTAGCCCTGCTCGTCGGCCCAGCGGGCCCACGTCTGGGCGTAGTCGAAATCCCGGGTCACGATCTGTGGCTGGTCGTGGTCGGCCTTGATGCCCCGCAGGTTGACGGCCTCGTCGTCCTGCAGGTCGTCGAAGGCCCAGGCCAGGAACTCGCGTGCGGCGTCCAAGATGGGCTCTCCTCTGCCCGGCGGGGACGGCAAAGCTGCGCCCCGCCGGGCGTTCCGGTGGTCGGGTTCAGGCTTTAGTCGAAGGGCTCATCGTCGCCGGGGGCGTCGCCGAAGGTCTCCTGCTGGGGCGGCGGCGGGGGTGCCGTGCGGCGGGCCGCCGGTCGCGGTTTCGGGATCGCGGCGTACCCCAAGATGGCGAACTTCTCGGGGTCGTTCTTGCTTGGTCCCCAGTTCACCAGGGCACGTCCGCCCAGGAGGCCCTTGCTGGCGAAGGGGCCGCGCGGCACCGGGACGCCGAACATGGCCGTGTGGGCCTTGTTGAAGTTCGAGCCGTCGCCCCGGGCGTTGACGCTGATGTAGGACCACTTGGAGAAGTTGTCGATCGCGGTCTCGGCCCCCTCGTCGTCGACCTCGGCGAAGGGGTCGAAGAGCCAGTCGAACGTGCTGGTGAGGGGGTACTCGCCCTGGTCGTTCTTCATCTTCGACGGGACGGGCCTCCCGATCGTCACCAGGGTGGCGGCGTACCAGCCGGGGATACTCGGGCCGGAACCGAAGTCCCCGCCCCCCGCCTCGAACTCGAAGTCTTCGGTCTCGCGCGGCATCGTGGCGGAAGCGCTCATCGTGAATCTGGCTCCTGGTTCCTTAGTTCGTCGCGCCGAGCGGTCCTTCCGCGTCGGCGATCAACTCCCGTGCGCCCTGCACGGCGTTGAGTATGAGGCCCCGTGCGGTGCGGTAGACGCCCGCGTGGTACCCCAGGCTCGCGGCTGTCCTCGTGGCCGGTGGGGCCGTCCCGCCGAGGAGCAGCTCGACGAGCGCGCCGTCGCCTGCCCGGCCTTCCGCGCGCAGCATGCGGCGCAGGGCGTGGGCGTAGAGCCCCGAAGGGCGACGGCTGCGGGGATCGTCGCGGGGGAGCAGCCAGCGACCGACGGTGCTGGCGCTGGCCCCCAGGTGGGCGGCCAGCGCGCGGGCACTCAGGTCGTGGCGCTCGAGATAGGCTTGCAGGGTTGCGGGGTCGAACTCAGGGCCCACGGATCATCACCCCCTCGTTATGTCTCGTTGACATAACTATAGTCGGGGGGTGTTGCCGTGTCAACCCCCGTGGCGGTTTCATGCTGTCTATGCCTTGAAGTAGAGGGCCTTGCTGACGATCCCGCCGACGACGCGCGGCAGGTCCGGGACTTTCTCGACGTGGACCCAGCCCTGGTTCTCGGGGCCGTACATCGTGGTCAGGGCGTCGATGACGTGGCGCTTGTCCGCGCCTCTGCCCATGGCGCCGACGTAGATCGTCAGGATCGTGAAGCCCCGCTTGCGGTACTGGCCGACGACCCAGGCCATCTGTGTGTGGGCGTCCTGGCCGCCGTAGTGCAGGCCCGCAGGCAGGCCGTCGCTCAGGTGCAGCAGGACCTTCTGGCGCGCGCCGTCGATCTGCTTGTCGAGACGGCGACAGAGGGCGAAGACGGCCTCGCCGTCGTAGTTGCCGTTCTCCGGCAGGATCGCGCCCAGTCGCTCGCGGTCCCCGTGCTTCGGATCGAGCAGGCGATAGAGGACGCAGCAGCTTTCGAGGGTGCCGTCGTCGTTGGTGTGGTTCCCGCTGGTGTGGCCGTGCACGTCCCAGGTGACGCCGCCCGGCGACTCCTTCTCCAGGCTGGTGAGCGCCCCGTCGAGCATCGTGGCCGCGTCGAGGAAGCCGCGATAGCGATAGCCGGTGCTGGTGCTGCCGGACACGTCGACCAGGAGGCTGATGTGGACCTTCGGGGCCTCGAGTATCTCGCGACGCTTGAAGATGCGGCGGGTGCCCCGGGGGTTCTCGCGGCTTTGCGCCAGGCCGAGGCTGCGGTCGTTGATCCGGCCCTGCAGCTGGCCCATCTGCTGCCGCGACGCCGACGAGGCCCGGAAGTGCAGCGCCTTCGCGAGCTGCTTGACGTGGGGCGCGACGCCGTGAACCGCGTCGCGATAGGCGTCGCGATGGTGGTCGCTGATCCTCGGCGTCCGCCATTCGGTGATCGGCTTGCGGTCGCCCTTGCCGATGGTCGGCCAGGGGTTCCCGTCGATCTCGCGCTCGGTGTTGGCCTCGGCGAGGGCGGCGTCGTGTTCGTGGGGTTCGAGCCTACCCTCCCCGCTCTTGGGTTGGTTGCCGCCGTCGGGCGTGTGGCCCTTCGGCGTCTCGCCGAGGCGGTCGGCGGCCCTGGACAGGTCGCCCGGCGGCGGCGGCACCGTCGGCGACTCGCCGGGCGCGAGGTCCTCGGGCGGTATCTCGCCGTCCTTGAGGAGGCGGATGAGCTGGTTCGCGAGGGCCTGGCGCTCGATCAGGTCGAGGGCCGGGTTGTGGCCCTTGTCCATGATCTTCGCCCCGTGGTGCAGGAGGCGGCGGGTGTCCTCGGGCAGGGCGGCGAAGGCGATGCGTTCCTCGTCGTCGTAGTCGTCGTAGCGACGGCCCATGTCCTGAATGATGGCGATGGCGCGGTCTTGCGTGAAGTTGCTTTGCGCCCCGACCAGCGCCCCGACGATCGTTGTTGCCGGGCTCTGGTGGTGCCACTGGTCGTCGAGGTAGTCCTGGTAGCCGGGGTAGTCCTCGAGGACCTTGGCCTCGACGAAGGCGTCCTCGATGAGGTAGCCGATCGTGGTGGCCGCCTCGGGCGCGATGCCGTTCAGTTTGCCGTTGCTGGCGTAGATAGCCGGGGCGTTGGCCGGGGTGTGCCGGGCGTGGCCGCCGTCGTGGATTGCCTGGCCGCCGACGATGCTGTTGGCCTCGAACTGATCGACGGGGCCGTTGGCCTCGCCGATCTCGCGGATCGCCTGGGGGTTCAGGACGATCGCGTCGGACCCGGCCACGTTGAAAGGGGTCACGTCACCGGCGTTGTAATCGACCCGCACGGTGTCGTGGCTGTTCCACTGCACCGTCTTGGCGTCGCCCCGGCTGGCGATGCGGCCCAGGTCGGCGGCGAACTTCATCGCCTGATTCAGCCGGATCGCGAGCTGGTCCTCGGCGCTGCGATTGGTCCAGGTGGCGCTCGTGGTGTGGGTGTAGTGGTAGTTGTTGGCCCCGAGCCAGGAGTTGATCCCCTTGGCCCCGCGCCCGGTCGTCGCGGCGTCGCCCCAGAGGGTCTTGGCCTGCTCCGAGCGCTTAGCCTGGCGCTCGGCCCACCAGGCGCGGTCCTCGGCCTCCCAGTCGTCGAGCATCTGCTCGCGCTCTTCCGGCGTGGCGGCCTCGGCGGCGTCGACGAGTTCGTCGGCTTCGGTGGTGTCGAAGAGTTCGTTGATCGTGTACTCGGCGTCGAGCGGCTGGCTACTCATCGCGTGTCCCTTCCCGGAACGCCGGGGTGAATTCCATGCAGCCGAAGTTTTCGTTGACGTTGACATCGACCCCCGTGCAGTCGTAGCGGTTGAGGATGAGCTCGATGAGGTCGCCGGAGTTCTCGGGGAGCAACGTGCATACGCCCCAGTCGGTGTAGCCTTCGACCGTGGATCGCTCGAAGTGCTTGCAGTCCTTGCAATGCCCTACCATCGGTGTACTTCTCCTGCGTGCCAGCCCGCGACGCAGCAGGCCAGCATGATGACGACGAACGGCAGGCAGATCAGCAGCTCCGTCATGCTAGGCCGCCTTCTTCGTGCGGGCCGTGGCCCCCGAGAACTTGCCCTGGACCAGCTTGGCGACCTTGGCGCGCTGGCTGCCGTCGCCGCCCTCGAGCGAGTACAGCGGCAAGACCGTGTGCTGGACGGCCTGGGCCGGGCTCAGGTGGCCGAGAGCCACGAGGTCGCAGGCCGCGAGTAAGGTCCGGGTGCTGATCGCCTTGTCCAGGCTGTCGCCGTTCTCGACCTGCGCCATCTGGCGCGTGTCGTTGGCGAGCTGGACCATGCCCGAGGCGACGGCGGCGTCGACGCCGGTCTTGGCGACGAGGACCTTGGCCTCCTCGAGCTCCGGCAAGTACGATAATTCGATGGGGTACTCGAACCTGGACTCGAGGGCCAGGTCCATGTCGAACGTGCCGGTGTAGGCGCTGCCGACGTTCATCGCGCCGAAGATCGCCACGCTCGGGTCGACCTTGACGTTGACCCCCAGCTCGTCGATCCAGGTCTCCCCGAACGCGTCGAGCAGGTCCATCAGGATGTTCGCGTTGGAGCTGTGCGTCCGGTTGACCTCCTCGAAGAAGATCAGGCTGCCCGGATATTGCAGCGCCCGGACCAGCGCGGTCTCCTGGAAGACCGTGCCGTCGGGGGTCAGGGTCCAGCGCCCGAGCAGTTGCTCCGGGCTCTGGATACTCGCCATGTTGAGCTTGAGGAACGGCGCGTTCCAGGAGGCCGCCGCGCTGTAGATCGCGGTGCTCTTGCCGACGCCCGTGGGCCCGATCAGGCGACCGCGCACCTGGCGACCGGCGGCCCGGAGCTTGTGCAGGGCCGCGAAGTATTGGACGAGCTCCGGGGCCACGTAGAAGTGTTCGGGGTTGCCCACGTACCGCAACCCCTTCGGCACGTTCGCGTCCTGGGCTGTCGGTGCTGCGAACGCGACCGGGGCTGGTTGGTCGAACGTCGTCAGCGGCCCGATGATCGCGGGGTCGCCGCAGCGTAGCACGGTGGCGCGGGGGTCGATCTTGAGCTGGACGTGGAGCGTGTCGCCGATGGCGAGTCCTGTGGCGCTCGGGATACGCATGAGTTTCTCGGCCCCGCCGGGGACCGTGACCTTCACGATCGGCGGGGTCGTGGTGACCAGCTGGCCCAACACGACGGGCTCGAGGTCCTGGGGCATGGCGCTCATGGGCAACTCCTTCTGTGTGTAGGTGGCGGTAGGGGGGCCGCTCATGCGGCCCCCTTCCTGAGTACCTCGAGCTCGGCCAGGAGCTCCTCGATCCGCTCCTCGGCCCGCGTGGCCTCGCAGCGGGCGGCGATGCTGTCGTTCTCGTTGAAGCTGCCCTCGAGCTGCATACCGATGGCGTACAGCTGGCGGTCGAGCTTCTGCAGCTGCTCGACCATGGCGCGCTCGTCCTCGTCGAGCGCCCGGAACGCGAGCTCGTTGACCGGGAGGCCCTTGGAGAACTGCATCATCGGGCGCGTGCCCCAGCGGAGCCGGAGCTGGCCCCAGCGCTTGTTGGCGCGACGGTGCTGGAGGAACTTGCGGCGACGCCAGACGGTCGGCTTGCCGAGGGCGTGGGCCTCCTGGACGGCCAGGGCGCACTTGCGCCGCCAGTAGGCCAGCGTCAGCGTGAGCTCGTCGATACGGGCGTCGTTGTCGGTGAAGCCCGCGTAGCCGACTTCGTCTGGTGTGACCCAGTACTCGTAGGTCTTGCCGTTGAGGTCGCGGTCTACGCGACGGCGCGGGGCGTCGATCAGGGGATCGACGCAGACGCACTTGGCGGGCACGAGTCCGCAATACTGGCAGCCGTCGGCGAGGATCGCGTCGGCGGGCATGAGCCCCGCCATGGTGCCGGAGGTGTTCAGGCGCTCGACCGAGGCTGCTTTGTTGCCACGGCTCGTGAACTGGGCGACGTTGGCGAGGGCCATGGTCGTCTGGTAGCTCAGGTCCTCGCCGAACTGCTTCTCGATCAGGCGCTCCTGGCCGGGGGCGAGCTCCGCGTGTTCCTCGGTGACGGCGAGGTCGCCGTGCAGGTGCGTGACCTGGATCGGGCTGTACTCGAGCTTGGCCTTGCGCTCGAAGCGGGGCGTGAAGCGGGCCTGGCGCGGCCCCTGGTTGGGGGTCGCGTCGACGTAGCGGGCCCCGGCGGCGATGCTCGCCTTGATGCTGGCGATCACGTTCTCCAGGCGGGTCTTCGCGACGACGCCGTGGAAGACCAGCGTCTTGCCCCGGACGAAGGGCAGCGCCTGGCGGCGGACCTGGCCGGTGGCGATGTCGCAGTACGTGGCGTAGTCGGGGTCCAGGACCATACGGGCGCGGGGCGGCCTCGGCGACTTCGGCAGCGGGCGCTCGCGCTGTGCCTTGCGGGCGTGGAGCAGGACACCGAGGTCGCGGAGCTGCTGGTAGGCGTCGTCCTCCAGTCCGTCCTCGTAGGCGCGGCGGCCCGCCTCGGCGATCGCCGCGATCTCGGTGTCGGTGAGGCGGCGGAGCGGCTGCGGGGCCGGGGCGACGAGGGTCCCGATCAGGCGCTGGGGTAGGTACTGGGGGCTGAACGTGGGCGCGCTCGTAGACAGCGTCGTGCTCATGCGATGCTCCTTGCGCTATGCGGTTACGGCGTCGGGCGAACTACACGCGGGTGCGGCGGCGGCTGCGACCCATGAGGGTGTCGCGGTGCTGGTGTATCTGGCGACAGAGGCGATCGGTCTTGCGTTGCTCGCGATCTGCTGCGGCGAGCAGCGCTCGCGCGTCCGGCGCGCCGTCGGGCGCGTCGTAGAGTCGCAGGACCGCCGTCTGGTAGTGGTGGTACTGCCGATAGAGGTGGTCGGCCCAGTGCGCTCCCCAGCTA
>Ga0136611_10002836_pt1 | contig 12100 bp, 9 predicted proteins | sample AntDrymUQ2232306_2_FD_106645 | JGI IMG/M metagenome (GOLD analysis project Ga0136611, IMG submission 106645) | Polar desert sand microbial communities from Dry Valleys, Antarctica - metaG UQ223 (23.06) | ecosystem: Environmental > Terrestrial > Soil > Desert | place: Antarctica: Dry Valley... | reverse complement strand
GCTCCGCCTGGGCGAAAAACGCGCTAGCCAGCTTCAGGATTTCGTTGGCACGACGCAGTTCCTTGACCTCGCGTTCCAGGTCCTTGACCCGTTGCGCCTCCGTGGTGGTAACGCCTTCTCGCAGGCCGGCATCTACCTCAATACGCTTGACCCATTCCAGCAGCGTTTGCGGCACGCAGCCGATCTTCGGCGCAATCGATTCGACTGCCGCCCATAACGACGGGTACTCCCCGCGGTGCTCCTGCACCATCCTCACCGCGCGCTCACGGACCTCGGGTGAGAACTTGTTCGACTTGTTCATGGCTCAATCCTCTCAGAGATTTGAGCCTCCTCAAAAGCCGGGGCGATTCAACACCGTGAGTCGCTTGAAACCCGCGTCAATGCTGGCTTTGCGGCTAGACGACATCAAATAAACCGGACACTACTGAGTTCATGCCTACATTAAGCGAATGGCTGCCTCGTGCCCCCTATCGCACATACGTTGCTGACAGTATATTGAGCTGAACATGGCCTGTGGAGGATCGCATGAGGGAGATGGAAGAATGGCTTAAGCTGGCGCCTCCGCCGGGGCCTCTCACTGCTGGACATCAGTGGCACGTTTTCTTAAGCTATCGCTCAGTGGAGCGCAATTGGGTGCTCTCGCTTTACGACATCTTGACCCAGCTTGGGTATTCGGTGTTCATGGACCAGTTCGTGCTGGTCGCTGGCGAGTCGCTGACCTCGTCACTCGAGGACAACCTTCGAGCCAGCCAAGCCGGCATCCTTGTCTGGTCTGCACGCAGCGAGGACTCTGAATGGTGCAAGAAGGAATACCGCGCCTTCCAGACGTTGCATGACAAAGGCAGCTTCCGATTTGTGATCTCGCGCCTGCAGGCCGCGGATCTTCCGTTGTTCGCGCAGGACTCGCTCTGGGTCGACGCCACCGACCAGCGCGACGGCCCACGGGGCACGTCGTTGCTGCGGCTTCTGTACGGCTTGCATGGCAAGCCGCTGCCTCCTAGTGCGGTGCTGCTCGCCGCCGACATCGACGAAACGACGAAGCGGGCGCTGGCGCGACTGAAGGGCCTGACGGACGCGAGGGACGCAGAGGCGATCCGCCAGCTTGCACAGTCCAGCCATCTCGGATGGCGGTCCAGCACTGTCCTGCCCTGCACCGCCGCGCAGGCGCTGATCTCCATTGGCTCACCACGCATGGCGCTCGAATTGCTCGACGCGGTGCAGGCCGCGTTCCCGCAAGCGATCCGGCCGCGCCAACTAAGGGGCCTGGCGCTGGCGCGTTCGGGCAGCTGGAAGGAGGCGAAGGCAGTGCTCGGCGAACTGTACGAGCTGGGGGAACGCGACCCCGAGACTGTAGGCATCTACGCGCGCACCTGGATGGACGCGTACGAGGCCACCGGCGACCGGCTAATGCTGCGGCGCTCGCGGGACCTCTACGCAGAGGGCTTTGCGAAGTGCCGCAATGACTTCTACCCAGGCATTAACGCCGCCGCCAAGAGCATCTTCCTTAACGACTTGGATGCCGGCATTGAGTTCGCGAAGCGTGTGGAAGCGCTTGTGGGCAGTCAGGCGAGGTCAAACGACTACTGGCACACCGCCACCGTCGCGGAAGTCCAGCTGATTCAGCGGCGTTTCGACGTTGCTGCCAGCCTATACGAGCAAGCCATTGCCATGGCGCCGGGGCACGCGGACGACCATCGCTCCAGCTGTAAACAGGCCCGCCGCCTGCTGAAGCACCTGACCGCCACCCCGGAACAGGTTTCGCGCGTGCTCGGCGTGTTCCCGCGGGTAATCCACGCAGAAGACGCGCAGTTGGCCGTCCAGGCCCTTCGCGGCATCGGAAAGCGCGTCGTGACTTTCACTGGTTATTCGGGGACTGGGTACGAAGATCCAGCAGCTGTGCGGGAGGCCATCGCTGCGGAACTGTCCCGCTTCGACCGGACCAACACACTGGTCTGTGCAGGAGCCACCAGCGAAGGCATCGGCATGGTCTACCCCCTTGCATTGAAGAAAGGCTACGGTACCGCCGGCATCGTCTCGTCGCAGGCGCAGCGGGAAGGCGTGCGGCTGTCGAACGAAGTCGAAGTTATCTGCGTCGTGCAGGACGACACGTGGGGCGGTCGCCAGAGCGGCGGCCGCCTCTCACCCACGTCGCAAGCGATGGTCGACACCTGCGACGAAATGATCGGTATTGGCGGCGGCCTAATCGCGCGTGACGAGCTGGAAGAAGCACGCAAGAAGGGCAAGGCCGTCAAGTTCGTGCCCGCCGAGATGAACCACAGGCTGGCCATTGAGAAAGCCGCCAAGGCCGGTAACGAAGCGCCAACTGATTTCCGCGGCGAAGCGCACACCCTGTTCCAAGCGCCTGAACAAACGGAGAAGAAGACATGAGGAAATACGCTGTCGTTTTCGTCCATGGACTCGCCAAGAAGCCGCCGCCCGAAAAGCTGGAGGAGATCTGGCGCTGGGGATTGAGCCGGGTCGACCCGCAGCAGAGCGTGGCCTTCAGCCCGGACAGTGCGGTATTGGCCATTGGCACAAACGGTCCCGAGCGCAAAGGCGTCGAGTTTTACGATGTGAAGTCCGGACAACGCAGGTCGGATCAGCGGGATGGAAGCTTGTCTGACGGCGCTTCGGTGCGCCGAGTCGTTTTCAACGCAACAGGCAACACCCTGGCAACGGGAACCGACAGCGTGTATGCGCAGTTGTGGAGCCTAGACACGCCCGACTGCAAATTCGTGGAATTGGCTGATCGGCAAACAGGGTCCGCTAAAACCTATACGTGGGCCATCGCTTTCGATGCGGGCGCGCTGGGGGAAGAAGTGGTCACTGGCAGCTACACGGAGGTCACCCCCGAGATCCGCTTTCGGAACAAAATGGGGGCCGGCCTGCTACAGCCGACGTGGCCAGGCCGGAATCGCATGCTGGCAATGGCCGTCGATGGCGATCGATTGCTAGAAGGCGGCGCCGATGGCGGTTCGGCTCTAAAACGCCGCCAGCTGCAGCTTCTACTGCGACGTGGGTCGGCACAAGGAAGGCGTGGTCCGTGCGGCGGCCTTCGGCGACAACGGCTATATGAACTTCGGTACTTGGGTGAAGCGTGCGGCAGCCCAAGCAGCACGCTAGCGCTAAGCGCTAACTAGGTTGGGAATTCAAAGCTCCTTGGAAAGATAATTATGGCGAAGAAATGTTTTCTCAGCTTTCACTACAAGCCCGATAACTGGCGCGTCTCGCAAGTACGACACATCGGCTCCATCGAAGAACAGCCCCTTCTTGACGCCAACAAGTGGCAAGAGATTAAGCAACGAGGAGATGGCGCTGTCGAGACTTGGATCGCCGACAACATGAGGGGCAAGGAATGCCTCGTCATCCTCGTTGGCGCAGCGACAGCCGGGCGGCGATGGGTAAAGTACGAAATCAAGAAGGCTTGGAAAGATGGACTCGGCGTCTTGGCGATCCACATCCACAACCTCAAAGATTCGGACGGTAAGCAGTCAGAAAGGGGATCTGATCCATTCGCTGGCCTCACTGTCGACGGCAAAGCCGTGGTTGGCAAGGTCTATGACCCTCCGTACACGACTAGTACGAATGTCTACGATCACATTAAAGCGAACATCGAAAGCTGGGTTAGCGTAGCCGTCAAGGCTCGTAATTAGCGATGAAGTTCAATCACCGCGGGCTCGGCGAACCACACCTACCGCTGCCTCGGCGGCTAACGCGCATCCAAGGCAGGTCAATATGTCAAAGTGCACCGACCAAGTCGCAAGGCTTTGCGAACGAGAGTATGAATTCTTCGGGCGCAGATCCAAAGGAATGGATGGACGCGGTTTACAAGCGTGTGGGCGATTTGCGGCCCGACTCGTGCGGACGGATGGAGGCCCGCGTGTTAACACGCGCATTCCCGGCGCTAGACGCCTTGTAATTGCGCCGTTTTAACCTGAAGATTTTACGTTAGAGAAAATCAGCCCACGTGAGGCAATGAGGCGCATGACTTACGACTTCTTCTTCAGCTATACGAGGGCGAACAACGATCCCTATTTGAAGCGCCTGTTCGACGACTTGAGCTACTGGGTCCGCAACCTCACCGGCGCGGGCAAGGACGAGCCAGTCGGCTTTTTCGACCAGAGGGACATCGAGCTGGGCGCCCATTGGGACAGCACGATTGTCAATGCGCTGCAGGACAGCAAGGTGCTGGTCGCCGCTGGCTCTCCCGCCTACTTCAAGAGCGAATACTGCGGCAAGGAATGGGCGCTGTTTCGTCAGCGCAGCATGGCCACAGCCGGTGGCGACAGTCCCCCACTCATGAAGTCGATCGTGTGGGTGCCGTTCAACATCGCCTCGCTACCAGCCGAGGTGCGGGCGACGCAACTGCTCCGTGGCGATCCGCACGACCAGGCCAGCGAGAAGGGAATGGCGTACCTCTCGCGACGCAAGCTGGCCGGCTACGAGCTATTCGTGCACCAGTTAGCCCAGGAAATCATCGAGGCCGGCCGCAAGCATCCCATCGCCAGGCTTGCGAACGTACCGGCGCTCGCGCAGGTGCAGTCGGCGTTCCATCTCCCGCCGCCCCCCCCCGACAGCGCCGACGGGGGACGTCAGGCCGGTCGCACACCGCCCTCTTCCGCCTCCGTTGCCCCAGGCGACAATACGGTGACGGAAATGGATCTCGACGGACCTAAGCACGTTTTTTTCGTGTTCGTCGCGGCGAATCCCCACACATTCGGCGCGGCTCGCGAGCCTGCCGCGTATTTCGCCAGTGGCGCCGGCCATTGGAGGCCGTTCTTCCCCGCCGACATGCGGCCCATTCAGCCGCTGCTGCAGCAGGTGGCGTCCCATGACGACCTGCTCTTCACCAGCGATGAGGTGCCGTTCACGCAACTGCGGCAGAAGATTAACGAGGCGCGCGAGCGGCGGCAGTTGGTGGTGATCGTGGTGGACCCCTGGTCGCTGCATTGGGATGCGCAGCAACAACCCTCGGCCTACCAGGAGTTGTTGTGCGAACTGGACAAGCGACTGGATTACCACTGGTGCGTGATCGTGCCCTGGAACGAACAGGACCCCAGCTGGAGGTCGGAGCGCGACGCGATCACGGCGACCGTGCGCGCCACGTTCGACCGGCACGCCAACTTCCTGCCCCTGTTCTACCGCGAAGGCATAACGACGGCCGATGACCTGAAGAAAACGGTGGCGGACACGCTTAGACGGCTGAAGGAAGAGATCAGCAAGCGGGCCGAGGTGGTGCGACCAGTGCCGTCAGGACCATCGCGCGTATTCGTAACCGGCCCTTCAGCCGGCAGGGGCGCGCCATGAGGGCCGAAGGCGAACCCGGCCGCGTCGTCACTTTCTATTCTTACAAGGGCGGCACCGGCCGTTCGATGGCGCTGTCGAACGTGGCGTGGGTGCTGGCCGCCGCCGGCAAGAGCGTGCTGCTGATCGATTGGGACCTGGAAGCACCGGGGCTGCACCGCTACTTCAAACCGTTCCTTACCGACCACGAGCTGAGCGCGTCCGACGGGTTGATGAACCTAATAGATGCATACACCACCGAGGCGATCAAGCCCCTGCCCAAGGGCGACAAGCTCGCCGACGACTGGTGGGAGCCGCTGGCGAACGTTTCGGACTACGTGCTGCCCATCGAGTTCAGGCACTTCCCGCACGGCGGGCGCATCGACCTGCTGGGCGCGGGGCGGCAGAGTCCGACCTACGCAGTGCTGGTGAACTCCTTTAACTGGCAGAACTTCTACGACCGCCTGGGCGGTGGCGGCTTCCTCGAGGCCTTAAAAGGCAAAGCGGCCAGGGAGTACGACTACGTCCTGATCGACAGCCGCACCGGCGTCAGCGACACGGCCGGCATCTGCACGGCGCAGATGCCGGACACGCTGGTGGTCTGCTTCACGTACAACAACCAGAGCATCAGAGGTACGCAGGCCGTCGCTGCCTCCGCCATCAAGCAGCGGGCTGAACTGGCGTTAGCCATGGCGCAGCGTGCCGACGGGGTGCGGCTCGGCCTAAAGGACGATTCCGACGGCGGTTTGGCGTACACGCCGCGTCCGTTCCGCATTTTTCCCATTCCGATGCGGGCCGACACATCGGAAAGCGACCGTCTGTCGCTGCGGCAGGCTTTCGCCCGCGAATGTTTCAACACCATCCTGGACGCGACCGCTGTTGGCGACAAGGCGCAGTACTGGGCAAGGGTGGAAGTGCCGTACTGGCCGTTTTACGCGTACGAGGAGTTGCTGTCGCCATTGAGGGACGACCCTCACAGTGCCAAGAGCGTGCTTTATGCCTTCACGCAGATTGCCAGCTACCTCACCGATGGCGAAGTGACCGCCTACAGCCTGCCGCTTGAACCGGCCCTGCGGCAGCAATACCTTGAGGCGTTCGCGGAGACGCCGCAGACTTCGGCGGCGAAGCAGGCGGCGCTGGAAGCGGCGAAGGAAACAGCAGAGCAGTTGATGGTCCGGTGCGCCGAAGAGGTGATCCATTCTATGGACGATGCGGGCCGGCTGTTGGCGCGTGGCGTCCTGTGCCGGCTGATGCGCGTGGGAAAGGCGGAAGACGGCGGCCGTCATTACCCAATCCGGGTGGCCACGGACGATTTCGGCAAGGAACAACGGGCGATGGTGGCACAACTCGCCGATCGCGAAGTTCTCGCTGTCACCAGCCGCCCAGCCGGCTCCGCGTCGGGCGGGACGTCCGAGCAGGTGGTGGAGTTCGCTGACGAGCGCCTGCCCGCACTGTGGACGACGTTGAAGGAATGGCTCGACGGCGACGTCCTGTTCCTGCTGTGGCGCCAGCAACTTCGGGAGTACCGCAACGACTGGACGCGCATCGGCGAGAAGGCGGCGCTGCTTGGAGGCACGCTGCTGGTCGAGGCGCAGCAATGGGAGCGGCAAAGGAAAGAGGACCTGAACGCGGCGGAACGCGAGTTCATCGCGATGTCGGCTGCGGCGGCAGAACACAGGTTTATCGCGGAGCCGATGGCGGCGCCGATGGCGGCGCCGATGGCGGCGCCGGCCACGCCGAATCGGCGCGCCATCCCGTCCTGGGCAGCACTTTCCAGTGTGATTGCATTACTCATCGGGGGTTGGCTGGTGTTGCGTTGGCCGAAAGAAGAGCTGGCGTCCGCCCCGGCATCCCAATCGAGGGGGATTGCTTCCGCGCCGGTACCGGCACCGGCGTCAGTGCCGATGGTGACGGTGCCCGACTTCGTCGGCCGGTCGCCGCAGGAGGCGCAGACAATCGCACAAGCAGTAGGCATCGAAGCACTGACACTCGACGACGTGAAAGACGAGCAGCAAGTCTTCACGACGGGGATCGTGACACGGCAGGAGCCAGCGGCCCAGCAAATCGTTGACGCGGGGACCGAGGTAAAGCTATACATCAGCACCAATACCGCCACGGTTCCCCTCGTCATTGGCCTGGAACGAAGTGCGGCCATCGACCTGCTGCGCAAGATCCGGCTAACGATCGAGTTCGGCCCACCCATTTCCAGCACTGGCGCGCAGGCGAGGCCAGGTTCCATCGTAAGGCAGTCACCCGAGCCGGGTGTCCGTGTTGCGGCCGGCCGAGCCGTCACAGTGAACGTCGCTGAAGTGCCGCAAGCCGGGACAGGCATGGCGGCGCTGGCCCGCTACAAGGTGGCGATCTTCTACTACGAGGGTGAATCCCAAGGCGAACGACTGGCGAAGAAGCTTGCGGCCTACCTCAAGGCTTCCGGCTCGACCGGCTTCATCGAGATTCGCCCCACTTCCGAACAGATAATGAAGCAGGTGTATCCGCCGAAGACGGTGGAGGTCCGGTATGAATCAGGCTCGGAAGACGCGCCGGCCGACGCGCTGCTCACACTGGTGCAGCAGGTCGAGGGCGTTGGTAAGCCGCGCCGGTTTGCGGTGGGCAACACGACGCCGATGTACTTGTCGATCTTAATTCCGTCGGTGAATACCGTGAAATGAATGCGAGCCGGCATCCCGCCGGCGGTTCATTACTGGAGAACGAGATGCCGAAGAAGCAAAGGGCCGCAGTGGTGTTCGTGCACGGGCTGGCAAAGAAGCCGCCGCCGGAGAAGCTGCGGGAAATCTGGTTGTGGGGACTGGGTCGGGATGAACCGAAACCCGAAGTTTTCGGGAACACGAACCCCGGCATCAGCTTGGAGGACCAGGGGATCTCGTATTCCTTCACCTATTGGGCCGACGTCTTCTACGGCACCGATTACGAGACCGAATACCGTGACCAGTACGAGAACGCAAAGGAGTCGGCGATCAGCATTGCCAACTTCGAGGCCGTCGCGGGTGACCTCCAATCGCCGAGGCCATCGACACCGCGCGAAGCTCGGTTCCTTGCCGAGCTGGAACTAAAGCTCGAAGCACAAGTGATGGTGCAGGCAATCACAGGCGCGGACGCGGCGCCGCCCGCCGCCGCGCTGGCCACGGCCCCGGGGCAGTTCGAGATCGCCTCCTGGCTGCCGGGCCCGGTGAAGCAAGCCATCATCCGCAAGGCGGCGATGGAGGCCTACTATTTCCTGTTCGACAAGGAATATCAGCGGCCCGATGGCGCCCGCTACCAGGTGCGCCGTGAACTGCGCGACCGGTTGGTCAATGACTTGCGCGCGGCTCGGGAGGTGGCCGAAAAGATCGTCATCGTCTCGCACAGCATGGGCACCATGATCGCCTACGACGTGCTCCGCAACGTCGTCGACTGCCCGCAAGTCGACACGCTGTTCACTCTCGGCTCACCTCTGGGGATCACGGAAGTCCAAGACGAACTGCGTGCCGCCGAAGTAAAGGACGTGGACTTTCCAAAAGCCAGGCTGCTCCGCTGGGTGAACGTGTTCGATCCCAGGGATCCGATCTGCGGCGCCGACCCGCGCTTCGCCAATGATTACACCCCGGTTGACGGCAAGGAGGTGGAAGACATCGAAGAGTCGAATTGGGGCGACTGGCGGCACACCATCACACACTACCTAGCGGGCGTGCGATTCCGTGCGGCGCTGGCCGGCTCACTCGGGATCGACCTGTCGTGAACTACGACAAGCTTGAGCGGCTCACGAGCGAGCTTCTTGGCGGCACGGTACCGGACTGTCTGCCCGATGAACTCGATGAAGCCGTGAGCCACATTGGCAGTCTACTGGCGTCGACGGCCGGCCCAGCCGTTGAGCAGGTGCGGCGGGCACTGGGCGCCTTGATCAGCGATCGACTGTTCCTGCCCGCCCGCGAACTGGCCGGAAGCTGGAGCACAAGGCGCGGCTTTGATCCCCTCATCGAGAAACGTCTAGTGCAAGCCATGATCGAACTGGGCGACCTGGACGGCGCGGAACAGCTCCTCACCGTCGCCATTTCCCAGGCGACGGCGATGAACAACCAGCAGGCCAGGGTGGAGTTGGGAGAGTACCAGGGCCAACGGGGGCGCATCGCCAAGCAGCGATTCGTCCAGTCAGCCAATCTCGATGAACTGGCACGGTCTATCGAGTTCTACGCGGCCCGCTACCGTGACAACGGCAGGCCGTACTTTCACGGCATCAATGTCGTGTCGCTGGTGGCCGCCCAGGAACGAATAGACGCAGGCTTGGAGACAGCGGAAGACCTCCGGCTGCCGGCGTTGGCAGAAGCCGTGCTGGCCGATGTCAGTAAAAAGATGGCTGAGGGCGACGTCAGCCAATGGCCGCTAGCGACCGCGTCGGAAGCTTGCCTGGCGCTCAAACGTTGCGACAACGCCGAGCTCTGGCTGCACCGCTTCCTGCTACACCCACAAACGCTCCCGTTCCACATCGAAAGCTACTCGCGCCAGTTGCGCGAGATCTGGCTCGGCAACGCCCTCCGCAACGCAACCTGCGCGGACCGACTGAGCGGCATCATCGACCGGCACGTGATGCGGACGCAGAAGCGGTGGTCGATATCGACGGACATGCTGAAGACCGCGCAGTCGGATCCGCAATCGCTGGAAAAGAACTTCTCCGGCGAGCGCGCATTCACCGTGAACACGATCAGGCGGATGCTCGAAAAGTGCGCCGGCATCGGCTGCGTCACCGACACCAACGGACGGCGACTGGGCACAGGGTTTCTGGTTGGGGCCGACACCTTCGGCCTTGGCCCGGCCACTGAGCTGGTGTTCGTGACCAACTCCCACGTCATCAGCGACACCGTCAAGGACGCTATCCCGCCCGCGAACGCCTGGGTCACGTTCGAGCTTGAGAGTGCGGCCAAGGGCCACCCGGTCTCGCACAAGGTTGTGCCGCAGGTGTTGTTCACATCACCGCCGGGAACCCCCGGCGTCACGGCGCCGGACCGGCTGGACGTTGCTGTGGTGACACTGGAAAGCTGGCCCAAGGGCGGGGTAGCCCTGCGCGTAAATGACAGCTTGCCGACGCCTTCCCGCAAGACGAAGGTGTTCGTGGTGGGCCATCCGTCCGGCGACGCGCTTCAGCTCTCGCTCCACGATAGCGAACTTCTAGACGTGTGCGACGAAGACAGGTTGCTGCACTACCGCACGCCCACCGAGCCCGGCAGCTCGGGCAGCCCAGTCTTCAACACGAACTGGGAAGTGGTGGCCCTGCATCACGCGGGGTCGTCGGCCATGCCACGGCTGCGCGGCAAGGGCCACTACGAGTCCAACGAGGGCATCAGCATGCGCGCGATCCGTGGCGCGGTCCCACCGCGTCCATAGCCGCTTACATGACCGGCGCCAGCACGATCTTCACCAGTCCCGGCCGACCCCTCCAGGCACCGGAGACGGCGGTAGTTCACGCGGTGGCAGAAAGAAGCCGGTCCACTTTGTCTGCGACATGAGCTTCACTGTGCGGCGCTCTGCCTCTCCCATCACTTGAAGCGAACACTCCGTTGGAATTACAACGTCCGCAGATAGCAGGCTCAGATTCATGAAGTAGAACTCGAACGCCTCCGCCGCATCCTGTTTGAGCGCAGTCACTGCAATGCTGTGCTCATAGGTATTCTTCAACTCTCCTTGGCTGGCGCCAGTCGCAGTCTTCAACCACTCGCGCAAGCCGATAGTGAAGTGAGTCCGGAAGTTCGTAACTACCTTCGGACCGTAGTTCGTCACCGTGCATTTGTAGCCGTGGTCATTGCCGTTCCAATCCCAACTCTCACCCGGCGTCCCAATGCGCAGTCCAAGGCCGATCGAGTGGCTGTAGCTGCCGTCTTGATTCTCCTGTGCGTGGATGGCTAGGTATTCAATGACGCCCGAAGCAGGCACCGTCACTGGAAACTTCGCGATGGCGACCTCCAGAGAAATCGTCCGATCTAGACTGCTTTGGCTCTTCGCATCTGCTTCCTTCTTCTTGTCCTCTTCATGCTGCCGCATCCACCTCATGATCGTGTCCACGACAAAAATGATGAGCACAAGGACGACTAGGCAGATGATGAAGATTGCTAGTGCGTCGTAGTTCTTGAGCCAAGCCCAAAGCCCGGAGAGAGCAGCAGCCAGTCCCACCCACAAGAAGTGAATGAAGTGCCAATGCTCGAACCATCCCTTGGCTGCCTCGTATTTGTGCGCTAGCCACCTCACCCATCCCGGCATGCGTGCCCCTTTATGAATGGCTGCGAGGATACCTGCCTACGTTGCGTCATCGTCAGCAGGATCGAAGCCGCGCTTTCTCGGATCGGCTCGTGGTGCCGGCCAGTCGTCAGGTGCAATCGGCGTGGGGCTGCAAACCCACGTCTGCCTGTAGCAACTTGGAATCTGCGCCTGTGCGTTGAGCCGGTTCAGGCTCAACGGAAAGATCTGGAAACTGCGCACCAGTCTCTAGCGTCACCGATACAGCCAGGGCTGGTCCAGCAGCCGCTCCCCCAACAGACGCAGCGACAGGTCGCGGCCCCACTGCACCGGCCCGGTGGCGTGGAAGATGCGGCCGTTGCGCTCGGCCTGGCGCTGGACCCGGGCACAGCGCTCCCAGCGGTTGAGCGCATAGCGCCTGAGCGCGGTGGCCGTGTCGGTGACGCCCGGGGCCGGCACGGCCAGGCAGCGGCCCAGCTCCTGCGCATCCTCGACGGCCATGCCCGCCCCTTGCGCCAGGTAAGGCCGCATCGGATGCGCGGCGTCGCCCAGCAGCGCCACCCGGCCGTGCGCCATCGCCTGCGCACCCTTGATC
>Ga0136611_10002835_pt1 | contig 12101 bp, 10 predicted proteins | sample AntDrymUQ2232306_2_FD_106645 | JGI IMG/M metagenome (GOLD analysis project Ga0136611, IMG submission 106645) | Polar desert sand microbial communities from Dry Valleys, Antarctica - metaG UQ223 (23.06) | ecosystem: Environmental > Terrestrial > Soil > Desert | place: Antarctica: Dry Valley... | reverse complement strand
TCTTTAGCCAGTGCCTCGAGCGCCTTGACGATGACGGCGCAGCCAGCGCGATCGTCGACCGCCCGCGCCATGACGACTTGCTCATTGAGTTGCTCGAATGGATACGCGATCACCATCGGTGATCCGGGCCGGATCCCGAGCGCGGCGACATTGTCTGCACCCGTCACGCCGATGTCAATGAAGAGATCTTCTAGTTTGTACGGCTTGTCGCGATCCTCGGGGCGCAAGATATGTGGCGGCGCCATGCCGATATATCCTTTGACCTTTGTCCCGTAGTCGGTCAGGATCGTGACCGCATGGGCGGGGACAATACGAGGATCCCAGCCGCTGGTCTGGATGAAGCGCAGAAACCCTCCATCTTCGACGAAGCTAACGATGAAGCCGATCTCATCCATATGGGCGTCGAGCATGAGGGTGCGATCGCCTGTTCCCCGCCGGGTGGCGATCAGGTTGCCGAGCGCGTCAACCCGCATCTCATCGATGAACGGCGCGATGATCCGTTGGAGCGTTTCGCGGACCTCTTCTTCGAATCCGGATGGCCCGATCGCGTCCGTCAGCGTCTTGAGCAGCTCAACCGATTCCACTCGACAACTCCTTGCCGATCCGCATCACATGGGTTGCGCTGAGGTTCCGGCCCCGGCTTGGCCGTGTCGCTTCACCAGCCGAGACCCGGCCGGGACTCAGTACATCCGCTCGACATCGAGCAGATTACGCATCTCGTCTACCCGGCCGTCGATGAAGCAAGAAAGATTATGGATGAAGAGGTCCACAATTCGTCCGTTTTCGCGGGTCGAGGTGCTCGCCGAGTGGGGGCTGATGATGACGTTCAGCTGATCCCAAAATGGTGAGTCCGCTGGAAGCGGTTCGCTACGAAAGACATCTAGCCCGGCGAGAAGAATTGTCCCGTCGCGGAGCTTGTCGAGCATCGCGTCTTCATCGACCAGTTGCCCGCGCCCGATGTTCACGAGGATCACCCCCGGTTTGAGGGCATCAAATGCCGCGCGATCCATGAAGTTTTCGGTTTCGGGCGTGTGCGGCGCGCAGATCACCAGCGCGTCGGCGATGCTCAGCATCTCGCGTAGCTCACCGCGATCGAACAACCGATTCACGCCGAGTTCCGCTGCTCGTTCTGGCCGGTTGTCGCGCCCAAGCGCGACCGGTTCCATGTCGAAGGCACGACCGATACGTGCGACTTCCCAGCCGACCTTGCCTGGGCCGATGATGGCGAGCGTTTTGCCTGAGAGCTCGTCGGAACAGAACCGCTCCCAGTGATGTGCCTGTTGTTCCGAGGCCAGGCGGCGATACTCTTTGACCGCCGCCAGCAACACGAAGAACACGAATTCGGTCAACGGCCGCGCGTGAATGCCGCTCGCGGTGGTAATCATCAGGTCGCCGGGCTTGATTCCCAGTCGTGCCACCATCTGCCCGACGCCGGAGCTGGTCGTCTGGATCCATCTGAGATTCGGCGCGTACTCACGCGGGTGGCGATCGAAATACGGAAAATCGACGGCAATGTCGATGCGCTCAACCAGCGCCCGCCATTGCCGCTCCTGCTCAGGCGTGCGGCGAAAATCTGCCGGACCATGGTGGTCGGCAACATAGCGCGTCGTTGGATAGAGCGACGGCTCGTAGATGAGCTCGGCATCCTCCGGCAGCTGCTTCTTGATCACCTCGGCGTACGTCGGTTCAAGCGGTGAGGCGAGCATCACGCGCAACGGTGGCATATTCGGATACCTCTCAGTGGTCGGGGCGTCGGCAGGCGACTCCAAAGGCTCTTCAGGCTCGAATCGATCTCAGCAACCTCGCTCCACGGTTTGTCCGCCCAACATGATCCGATCGATCCGCCGAAGCGCAGCGATGTCTTTTGTCGGGTCGCCGTCGACAACGAGCAGATCGGCTTTCTTGCCGGGGCTCAGCGAGCCGACCAAATGCCCGACCCCGAGCGCGTCGGCCGCGCGGCCGGTGGCGGCAACGACCGCTTCCGCCGCCGGCATGCCGATCCGCACCATTTCCTGGAGCTCGGTGACCAGATCACCGAACGGGTAGCGGCCCCACCCCGCATCGGAGCCCGCGACGAGCTTCACGCCGCGCTCCACGAGCTTCCCGACATTCTCGAGCTGCCCGCCGTAGCGTTTGGTGCGCGCTTCAAGGATCGCCTGTTCCTGCGCATCGAGCACTTCGTGCGCCGCCTTCTGCTGAAGCAGGTCAACGTAGACGCCGTTGACGTACAGCGTCGGATTGACCTGCACACCCGCGTCAGCGACGCGGCGGGCAACATCTTCCTGAAACGAGAGTTTGCCGTCGGCTTCGTAGAAGTGAGAATGAAAGATCACATCGAACCGGGCATCGAGAACGCGCCTGATCCCTTCGGTCGCGCTGACGTGAGCGATCGCCTTTTTGCCATTCGCGTGCGCTTCGTCTGCGGCGGCCGCAAGCTCATCGGTCCGCAACGAGGGCCGGTATGGATACGTGCCGGCAGTACCTCCACCCGTGGCCATCACCTTGATGATGTCGGCCCCCTCTTTGAGCAACTCGCGGGCGGTACGAGAAATCTCGTCCGATCCATCCGCTTCCGCTCCCAGAAACCAGCAATGTCCGCCGGTGCGCGTAATTGGGCGACCACACAGAACAAGTCGTGGCCCTTCGATCAGCCCGAGCTTGATCGCCTCGCGCAGCGTGAAGGTGACGCCGCCGCGGGCACCCGTGTCCGTTACCGTCGTGACGCCGGATAGCAGGTGAGTCCGGGCGTTCTTTGCGGCCTGGAGGAGCAAAATCGCATCGTCATGCTGCATGAACGTCTGGTACGGGGTGCCGTCGCCGGGCATGACCAGATGGGTATGCACGTCCACCAGTCCCGGCTGCACCGTCTTGCCTGGGCCGATCTCGATCGTCTCGACGGACGGCCCGGCTGGCAGTTCTGTCTCTCCTTGCTTGCCGACCGCTTGAATCTCATCGCCTTGAATAACGATGACCCCGGGTTCGATCGGCTCGGTTTCGGTTCCGATCACCAATCGATCGGCGGTAATAACCGTCCATCTGCTGCTCATCCTCCCTGCCCCTCGCATCTCAGACGTTGTTGACAGTGGCGATAAATCCGCCGTCGTTCCGGACGATTTCGCCGCCGAGCACGACCGCCTGCACATTGCGCAAGGCGCCGACGTCGCGAGTCGGATCGCCGTCGACCACGATCAGGTCGGCGTTCATGCCGGGGGCGAGCGACCCAACCTGGTTGTTGATTCGCAACGCTTCCGCGGCGATCCGGGTCGCCGCGAGCAGCGCATCTGTCGCGGGCATCCCGCAGACGACCATCTCCTCGAGTTCGGTCACGATGTCGCCGAAGGGGTAGAGGGCGAACCCGGCATCGGTGCCGGCGATCAGCTTCACACCCATCTGAGCCAACCGGCCGACATTCTCACGCTGGCCCGCGTAGCGGGCGGTGCGCTGTTTCAGCATCCACGCTTCGTCGTCGCTCAGTTTTTCGGTCGCCGCCTTGACTTGCAGCGCGTGGAGCCGCCCGCCATTCACCCAGAGCGTCGGATTGACATAGGTAGGAGAGTCTGCCAACCGCCGCGCGACCTCCTCATCGAATCGGAGCGACGCATCGGGTTCGTAAAAATGCCCGTGGTAGAGGATATCGATGCCCGCCTCGAGGCAGCGGCGGTGCCCCTCGGTGGCGCTGCAGTGGGCCACCGCAAGCTTTCCATTCTCGTGAGCCTCCTCGACCGCGGCCCTGAGCTCCTCAGTTCGGTACGACGGGCGATGCGGATAGGTTCCCGGCGTGCCGCCACCGGTCGCCATGATCTTGATAAAGTCCGCGCCGTCTTTCAGCATCTGCCTGGCTGCGCGGCGAATCCCTTCCGGGCCATCCGCTTCCTCACCCATGTGCCAGGCATGACCACCGGTGCGCGTAATCGGCCGGCCCGCGACGATCAACTGCGGCGCCTGGACCAACCCGAGCCGCACCGCCTCCACCAGGTTGAAGGCTAACGAGCCGCGCGCTCCAGCGTCGACGACGGTGGTCACACCCGAGAGCAAGTGCTTGCGGCCGCTCGCAACGGCCTGCATCAGCAGGATGCCGTCGTTCGCCTCCGCCGCAGGGGGGCGTGGAATCCCGGAGCCATTCATCGTCAGGTGAGTGTGCGTGTCGATCAGCCCGGGTAGCAGCGTGCTCGTCGCCGGAATCTGAAGTAGCCGAACATCCGGAGCCGCTGGGAGCTCAATACCAGCAGGGCTCCCGATAGACCTGATGATGCCGGCCTCGATCACGATTCGGAGCGTCGTGCGTGCGTTCGGACTTATCCCGTCAACGATCCGGTCAGCGTCGATAACCGTCCAAACGCCACCTGGCATGTCCCGAGTCACTCCTGCTAGCCGGCAATCCGTCGGTCCGAAAGAGCGTCGGCGACCAACCTGTGGATCACGTCCGGCACTGTTGCCCTATGTATACTTATAATATATTGGCGAGTCAATGGCGGTCACGGGTACCGCCGGTGCACACTTGTGCATGAATGGATACACGCAACCTCGGCAATGGCAGTGCCCGCCGATGACCGCCGGTATGAATTTGTCGCGGCGATTCGATCGTTCGGAGTTTCGACCAAAGTGCGATGATCGGTAAAATCGCCGGACGCTCTGCTCGGACCTTGTGTTCTGGAATACGCGTGCGCAGGGAGATACTCGGTGATCGAGGTCAATGGGGTTGCAGATTCGCCTCCCCGGCTCAAGGTCGAGCGCGCCTACGAGGAGCTGAAGCGGCTCATCGTCACGTTGCAGCTCGCCCCAGGCTCGTACATCGATGAGCGAGCCGTCATGGCAAAGCTCGAGATCGGGCGCACGCCGCTTCGAGAAGCGGTGATGCGGCTGGTTTCGGAGCGGCTCATCGTCCACACGCCGAGGCGGGGCGCGTGGATCAGCACGCTTTCGATCACCGATCTCCAGCAGATGCTTGAGGCGCGCAGCTTCCTGGATGCGTTGATCGCGCGTCGCGCCGCGGAGCGGATAACCGAAGCCGACGCCATCGTGCTCAGTCGCATGCTCCAGGATGCCCGCCTGGCCGTTGACAAGCAGAAGAGCGTCGAGCTTGTCGATCTCGACTTTCAGCTTCACCTATGCGTTGCGCGCTGCGCCGGGAACGTGTACCTGGCCGCATTTTCCAAGCAGGTGAATTCGGCGATGCTGCGCTACTGGCATCTCGCCTCACAGAACGATCACACGATTCCGTCCTGGGCAAACCGCCATCAGGATCTCGTTGACGCCATCGTCAGCGGCGACCCCGACCGTGCGGAAGCGCAGGCGCGCAACCACGTGATACAGTTGCGTGAAAACCTTCGCGATCTGCTGACGTAACCTTGTCCCCAAGACCTCACGTCGGCCCTGTTCCGGAACGCCGCTCGCGCGTCGACCCGGTTGGGTCGGGCTGGCTGTACGACCCGGGACCGGTTTTTCCCCTCCCGGTACACGTCACAGAGCGCCGCGCAACCTGTTGGGCAACGAAGACACCGCGGGACTTGACATGGTTATCGGTCCCACCATATTCTGCATACCGAGAATATATTGCTAGCCAGACTAGAGAGGGAGGTTCGCGGCATCAATTGCCGAGAGGGGAAGGATTGGCGTAGATGTCCTGCACGTCGCGCGTTTCAGCGCGTGAAACAGCGACGCGAGGCGCGTCGCCAGTCAGCGAACGACCGCATCACGCGTGAAGTCGGTTGCGGACGGCAACCTGGCGAGATGGAGAGCGGAGGCTGAAATGTCCCAGGGCGATATCGATCAGTTGATCTCTCGCAAGCGTTCGTTGACGCGCCGGCGCTTGTGGCAGGGGGCGAGCGCACTAGCTGCCGGCGGAGCCGTCAGCGCTTTCCCGGCTACTCCCGGCCTGTTTGAAGGCTCTGCTGCCGTCGCGATCCGGCAGGACGAGACGCCGCAAACCGGCGGCACCGTCACTCTTGGCTATATTGACGAGCCTCCGACCATGGACCCGCGCGTTTCGGGCTCGGCCAAAGCAACCAATCTGCTGGTGAATGTCTTTGACACGCTCATCGCGCTCGACCCGGAAACCGGCGAACTCGTCCCGGGTCTCGCATCCTCCTGGGAATCATCCGCAGACGCCATGTCATACACCTTCGTCTTGCGGAACGACGTCACCTTTCACGACGGAACTCCGTTCAACGCGGCTGCGGTGAAATACACGTTTGACTCGATCATGGACCCGGAGCTGAAGTCGCTCACCGCCATCGGCTATCTTGGCCCCTACGAAAGCACCGAAGTCATCGACGATTACACGGTCACCGTGCACTTCAGCACACCGTATGCCGCCTTCCCCAACACCGTCTCCACAACGCCGCTCGCGCCGGTATCTCCTACCGCGGCTGAAGCAATGGGACCGACGGAGTTCGGGCGTGCGCCGGTCGGCACGGGTCCGTTCAAATTCGCCGGCTGGGAGCAGCAGGTGTCGATCACGCTGGAGCGCAATCCGGACTACAACTGGCCGATCGGGCTCTACCAACACACCGGCCCGGCGTACATCGATGCGCTCACCGTGCAGTTCATTCCGGAAGCCGCGACTCTGACCGGCTCCGTGGAGAGTGGTCAGCTCACGATCGCCGACGGTATCCCGCCGCAGGATATCGAGCAGTTCCAGAACAATCCTGATTTTCAGGTGTTGCTGCCGCCGATCCCCGGATCGCCGCAGATTCTTCCCCTCAATGCCGCCAAGTTCCCGACCGATGATCTCGCCGTTCGGCAGGCGATCAATTACGCGGTCGACACCGAAACCATCGTCGACACCTTGTTCTTCGGAACATTGAAGCCGGCGCAGGGGCCGCTCGCAGCGAGCACATGGTCGTATAACCCCGGGGTCGAATCCTATTTCCCATACGATCCCGACACGGCATCCCAGCTGCTCGCCGATGCAGGCTGGACCTCGGGCTCCGGTGGTGTCCTGGAGAAAGATGGCCAGCCGCTCGAGCTAGAGTACATCACGACATCGGGCCAGGCCGGGGATGTCGCGGAGCTCGTGCAAGCCTACCTGACGCAGGTCGGATTCAAGGTCAATCTCCAGATTCTGGAATACGCGGCCACGGCCGAGCTCATGCTCCAGGGAGCGCACAACATTGCCCGGATTGGGTACACCGGCACCGATCCCATCGCACTGAGCACGCTCTATCACTCTCGCAACATTGCCGGCACCAACTTCAATCGCACGATGAAACCGGACCCGACGCTCGATCAGATGCTCGATGCCGCGGCCGCCGAAACTGATCGCGACAAGCGGCTCCAGATGTATCACGACATCCAGGTTTACATCATGGATCAGGCGCTGATTATCCCCCTGTGGGATCAGGTGATCTTTTGGGGGGCCGACGCCAAACTCAAGGGCTTGCACCCGATGAGTCTTGGACAGATTCCGTTCTATGACTCCTGGCTCGCCGAATAGATCGAGCTCCGGCGTTGTCGCGGTGAGCTGATATGCGGGTTGTCCGCAGTCATCAGCTCACCGCCTGACTCCGAGGCGGCGTCTCGACGACTGCCCTTTCGAACAACGGGCAAGTAATCGCGAATTCCAGTCTCAGGAGTGCTTCGTGCTGCGATACATTCAGATGCGGCTGCTGAGTGCAATTCCGGTGCTCGTCGGCGTGTCGCTGATTTCATTTTCGATTCTCCACCTGATTCCCGGAGACCCGGCGAGAATTCTTCTTAACAACATGGGAAGCGGGGCCGCCGGCGATTCGTCGGATCAGGCGTACCAAAATCTCCGGGCGGAACTGGGTCTCGATGATCCGCTCGTCGTTCAATACGTTCAATACGCGATGAATGCCGCCCAAGGCGACCTCGGCTACTCGTATACGACCAGTCAGCCGGTGGGGTCCACCATCCTCAATCTGCTGCCGTCGACCCTGCAGCTCACCGTATTCGGGCTCGGTATTGCCATCGTGCTCGGGGTTTTTCTCGGCGTTATTGCATCCATGTATCGCAACTCCTGGGTCGACTCGCTGACCATGATGTTTTCCCTGATCGGGCTTTCGATGCCGAGTTTCTGGCTCGGCTTCATTCTGATCGACGCCTTTTCCTTCCGGCTCGGTTTCTTGCCGGCATCCGGAAGCTCGGGAATACGAGCGCTCATTCTGCCCGCGGTATCCCTCGGGTTGATGGCCGCTGGCGTGGTTGCGCGCCTCGTTCGGTCAACCATGCTGGACGTGCTGCAGCAGGAATACATCGTGACCGCGCGCGCCAAGGGCCTCCGCTACCGCACGGTCGTCATGCGGCACGCGCTGCGCAACGCCGTCATCCCCGTTGTCACGGTGATCGGGCTCCAGTTCGGAGCGCTCCTCTCGGGAGCGGTCATTACAGAAACGGTCTTCGCTCGCCGAGGAATCGGCCGCCTGGCGGTAGAGGCGATTCTGTCGCGGGACTATCCGATGGTGCAAGGCACGATTCTCGTCGCGGCCTGCGGCTACCTGTTCATCAATCTCGCGGTCGACGTGTCTTACGCCTGGATGGATCCGCGCATCAAGTATCGATAGGGAGTCCACCTTGGCGCAGGTGCTTGCGGCGGCGTCCGCCCCGCTGCATTCGCAACCAGTTCGAACGCGTAACCGGGCGCGCGCGTTCTTCCGCGAGCTGAGCAAGAACCCCGGGGCGATCGCCGGACTTATCGTTCTGGTGATCCTGGTTCTCGGAGCAATTTTTGCGTCGATCATCACGCGCCACGAGCCGAACATCATCAATCCGCCGGATAGATTGCAGTCGCCGAATTCGGAGCACTGGCTTGGCGCGGACCCATTCGGTCGCGATCTCTATACCCGGCTCGTCTACGGAGCACGGGTTTCGCTCCCGGTCGGCTTCATCGCTGTCCTCATTTCAGCGTCGATCGGTATCGTTCTCGGGTTGGTTTCCGGCTACTACGGTCGCGTCGTTGACGGCGTGATCATGCGCCTCATCGATATCATGCTCGCCTTTCCCGGGATTCTGCTGGCCCTGGTCGTGGTGGCGATCCTTGGGCCCAATCTCCGCAACGTCATGATCGCCGTCGGCATTGGCGGAATTCCGCGATACACCCGGCTTGTGCGCGGGTCCGTGCTGTCGTCGCGCGAGCTTCTCTATGTCGAGGCCGCACGTGTCGTAGGTGTGCCCGATCGCAAAATCCTCTTCCGGCAGATCCTGCCGAACGTCGTCGGTCCGGCCGTGGTTTTGTCGACGATCTCGATCGGGTCAGCCATTCTTTCGGCCGCCGGTCTTTCGTTCCTTGGGCTCGGCGCGCAGCCTCCCGACGCCGAGTGGGGATCGATGCTCGCCGACGGTCGTCAATTCCTGCGCACCGATCCGTGGGTCACCGCTGTTCCTGGAGTGGCCATCATGCTGACCGTCCTTTCAGTCAATCTGCTGGGTGACGGATTGCGGGATATCCTCGATCCGCGTTTGCGCTCTCAGTAAACAAGTGCGGGCCGCGAATCAACACCACGAGTCAGGTATTTAAGTTACCCATCCGATACGATGTGCAAGCGCGCGAACTGCTCAATAGTGTGCTGAGAGAGACACATCCTTTCAACGTGAGAAGGTTCGTGTTTGCCGTTGACCTGCCCCCGTTCTTTGGTCCAGCGATTATGAGAGTCGGGTTTCCTCCTGGTGGATCGTCGTCGTGGTCGTAGTAGTAGTGGTCGTGGTCGTTGCCCCGAACTCGGCCCGGAACTCCTCCGGCGTCCGGTAGCCGAGGCCGCTGTGGGGTCGGTGGTGATTGTAATGCTGGCGCCAGGCCTCGATGATCCGCCGCGCGTCGGCCACGCCCAGGAACCAGTGCTGGTTGAGGCACTCGTCGCGCAAGCGCCCGTTGAAGCTCTCCGCGTGGGCGTTCTGGACCGGCTTCCCGCGGTCGATGAAGCGCAGCGTCACCCCCTGCTGATGTGCCCATTGGTCGAGCGCCGTCCCGGTCAGCTCTGGCCCGTTGTCCAAGACGATCTGTCTCGGTCGCCCCCGCTCGGCGACGACCCGGTCCATGACCCGGACCACCCGTGCGCCCGGCAGGCTCGTGTCCACCTCGATCGCCAGCGCCTCCCGCGTGTGGGCGTCGATCACCGCGAGGACCCGGATCCGTCGCCCGGCGACAACCGTGTCGCTGACGAAATCCAGTGCCCAGTGCTCGTTCGGCCCGTCGGGTGGCCGAGGCCGCCCAAGGCGTGGGGCGGCGACCCGTTTGCGTCCCCGCCGCCGCAGAGCGAGCCCTTCCTGCCGGTAGATTCGTTCGACGCGTTTGTGGTTGGCCGTTACCCCCTCCCGCCGCAACAGGACGTGCAGCCGCCGGTACCCGAAGCGCGGCCGCTGTGCAGCGAGCTCATGGATGCGGCGGAGGAGCCCTGCCGCGTCGCCCCGAGACCGAGACCGGTAGCGTAGGGTAGAACGATGCAGGCCCACCAGGGCGCAGGCGCGGCGCTCCGAATAGCCGTGCTGCTCGCGTGCGTAGGCGGCGGCTGCCCGCTTGGCGGCGGGCGCCAGACGTTTTTTCGGAGGAGCTCTTTCAGGACCTGATTGTCCAGCGCCTGCTCCGCGACCAGGCGCTTGAGCCGGGCATTCTCGCCTTCGAGCGCCCTGAGCCGCTTCGCGTCACTGACCTGAAGCCCCCCGTACTTGGCCTTCCACCGGTACAACGTCTGCAGAGTGATCCCCGCCCGGCGGCAAATCTTCGCCGTGCCGCCACTCGCCTCGTGATCCTGCACGAACCCCACGATCTGCTCGTCGCTGAATCGGCTGCGGCGCATGCTCGAGTCCTCCTCGGGGCCATTCGCCCCAGAAGACTCTCATTATCGCTGGACCAGTTTTCGGGGGGCACGTCACCGTCGTAACACAGGACATTTTCGATGCAGACGAACACCAGCTCAGAGTTCACCCGAGTCACACCCCCATGGAACCTTGATCATCCTCCCCGCCGTCAAGGGGCAAACGGGTAGGGCGGGACCAGAGAATGGCCGGTATCTGGAGATTGAAGCAAATGATGTGCTTCCAAACCGATGAACCGTCGCCGGGTCCATGCACAGCGATCGCTCTCGTCCACGACCACGTCCTCAGCCAAGCAAGGCTGAACGCTTCCCAATAGGGATCGCCACCGCTTCCAGTGGCGCAGACACCTCCAGGATCGGGTCCCACGCTGCTGCGAGGTCGACCACACCGCCAGGTTCTTCGCCACGGGGCACCGCCAGTGGGTCGGCGGCCAAGACGGAACCATGGCCGCGGAGCGGACGCTCCTGCGGCGCCAGCATCGGGACGGTGATTCGGGGAAGTCGGCCGACGCTGGCGGTCGGCTGAAGACACGCTCACGAACCGCGGCGCTCATGACCCGTCTCTTGCCGCTTCACGAACGTCACGGAGCAGTTCGTTCGCAACCCCGATGGCGTCCCCCCACGACAGGGACCGTCCCTCCGTCCGGGACTCCATAAAGCCTGGCTGGCCGAGGCGCGTCCGCGTGGCCTCAAGAAAGCCTTCCAGGCGCGTTCGATCAACGGGCGGAGCCGGCGTACCCATCCCCGGGGTTCAACCCCGGGTCCAACCGACGACGCCCCTCCAGGGCCGAGAACGACGGGGGCGGACATTCGCCCGTCCCCGTTCGTGTCGGGCGGGAATCCGGACCGACGCAATGAAGAGCCTATGTCGAAGGACCGTGAATGAACCGGGTCCCTGCGCGATCGGTGGATTCCACTAATGGTGATTAGTGGAAGAACACGGACCAAGGAAGGTGGACAGCACGTTTGGGATGGGTGTGGTGGTTCCTACGATCACCCACTGTTGAGAAGCCTTCGGATCAGGGCGAGGAGGTCGGCGATGTCGAAGGGCTTGGCGTCGGGGACGTCGGCGCCGTTGGAGTGGGCGCCGATCAGGAGGACCGGGATGCGGTACCGCCGCGCCGGCAACCGGTTTGCCAGCTGCACCCCATCGGCCAGCGGCATCCGGACGCCGGAGATGGAACTGCTCACGTGTGGAGGGTTCGGATTATAGGAATCACCCATCAGTGGGTGAGACAGCTTCTGCTCAGGCGCGGCGCGGGACCTTCGGCGCTCGTGGCGATGGGCGATGGTGCGCCGTAGAGAACCTGGCGGGCTGCGTTGGCGACGGAC
>Ga0136611_10002834_pt1 | contig 12110 bp, 10 predicted proteins | sample AntDrymUQ2232306_2_FD_106645 | JGI IMG/M metagenome (GOLD analysis project Ga0136611, IMG submission 106645) | Polar desert sand microbial communities from Dry Valleys, Antarctica - metaG UQ223 (23.06) | ecosystem: Environmental > Terrestrial > Soil > Desert | place: Antarctica: Dry Valley... | reverse complement strand
GATGGCGAGATCGACCCGTTCATCGAAGCCTACTTGAACCAGCAGGTCGGCAAGGACGACCCGGCGTGAACGTCCGCCCCGCGCAGCACCCGTGCTCCCGAGGCGACGGTGCCGGCGCTCGCTTGGGCTGGACGCTGCGGGCGATCCGGGCGCTCCTGATCCCGCTGCTCTTGATGGTCTTCGCTCTCTGGCCCACCTTCGGCCTGATGACGCCGCCGATGCGGCGCGTTGCCGCCCAAGCGGTCGCACCGGCGGGCGCGGTCGTCCCCACCGACGTGGTGGCCAGCGGCGCCGTCGTTGTCACCCCAACCCAGGACGAAACGACCGTCATGTTCCCCGACGGGATCACCTTTGCCCTGGCGGCGACCGCCCCTTTTCCGGTGACGCGGGTGGAGTTGCTCTATCGCCCGGTTGGCGACGAAACCCGGCGGATGGCCGCCCCCGATCTGCCAGTGGTGCCGGATGGCGCTGGTCCGTCGCCCACGGTGGAGGTCGCACACGACGTCGATCTGCGGGCGAGTGGCCTACCGCCGGGGATCGACCTCCTCTACCAGTGGCGGTTGCTCGGCGACAGCGGCGAGGCGGCCGAAACGCCCGAAGGGCGGGTGGCCTGGCACGATGGCCGCTTCGAGTGGGAGACGCTGGACGGGGCGCGGGCCAGCGTCCGCTCCTACAAAGGCAACGAGGCTTTGCGGCGGGCCGTGTTGGAAACGACTGAGCGGGAGATTGTTCGCCTCGAAGCGCTCTACGGCGCCGCCTTGGCCGAGCCGGTCCGCGTTTGGCTCTACGCCTCGCCCGACGACCTGGCCGGGGCGCTCCGGCCGAACAGCGAGGAGTGGGTGGCGGGCGCCGCCTACCCCCAATATGGGTTAATCTTGGCCGTGCTGCGACCGGGTGACACCGAAGAGATCGACCGCGTCATCCCGCACGAGGTCAGCCACCTCGTTCTCGGCAAAGCGACCGGCAACCCCTTCTCCGAACCGCCAGCCTGGCTTGATGAAGGGCTGGCGACGGCGCAGGAAGGAGGGGACCGCGGCCCCTACCTGGCGCTGGTGCGGGAGGCGGTCGATGCGGGAGAGTTATCCTCCCTGCCGGCGATCGCCGGCGCCTTCCCCTTCGACCCGGGTGGCGCCCAGCTCGCCTACGCCGAAAGTCTCAGCGTCGTCACCTACATCCAGGACCGCTACGGCGAAGAGGGAATTGGCCGACTCGTCGCCGCCTATCGGGAACCGCTGACGGACGAGCAAGCGGTGCGGCAGGCGCTCGGCGTCTCGGTGGCCGACCTAGAAGCCGGCTGGCGTCTGGCCCTCGCCGACGAATCGGGCGCCTTCGCGGGCATCGGGGCCACGGGCGACGGCGACGGCCTCAGCCTGGAAGACGCGGCGCTGATCGCCTCGGGCGGGTTGATTATGTCGCTGGCGGCGGTGCTGGCGGTGGTCGTCGGCGTCGTCGCTCTGCGGCGGGCGCGGCGCTCCTCTTTCCCGGAGGAGGACGACGACGACTCCTCGACCGACGTCGCCCTCCCCCCTCATCCCGAGCGACGGACTCCGATGGTGGAAGGGGACTGGTCGGGCTGACACGGATGGCGGAGCGGTCGAGTGCGCCCCCCGGATTCGAGATGAACCTGGGGCGGCGGGGCCGTCAGGCGTACGCAAGCGTGTCGTGGTGGCCGAGCCGGAGCGAGACGCGGCTGGCGGCGGCGAGCAGCTTCGGCGTCACCTGGGCGCGGCGGTCGGGCGGCATCGTCGCGGTGGTGCCGGTGACGCTGAGCGCGGCCGTGACCTGGCCGGAATGGTCGCGGATTGGCGCCGCCAAGCAGGCACTGCCGATGGCCCGCTCTTCGTCGTCGACGGCGTGGCCTTGGTCCCGGATCGCCGCCAATTCGTCCCGCAGCCGCTCGAAGTCGTGGATCGAGTGGGCCGTGTACGGTCGCCAGCCGTGCCGCTCGATGTCGGCGCGCACCTCGTCCCAGGGGTGGTGCGCCAGCAACACCTTCCCGAGGGCGGTGCAGTGGGCGACCGCCCGGCGGCCAGGGGTCGCCACCCAGACGGGCCAGCCCGGCGGCGCCGAGTGGGCGAGGTGGAGCACGTCGGCCCCATCCAGCAGGGCGAGGTTCACCAACAACCCCAGCTCATCGCGCAGGCGGTCCATCTCCGGGATCGCCTCCCGCCGCACGGCCAACTCGTTCAGCGCCACGCCCGCCAGTTCGACCACCCGGAGGCCGAGCCGATAGCCGCCGCGCGGCCCATCCCGCGCCAGCAAGCCGGCGGCTTGCAGCGTCGCGACGTAGCGGTAGACCGTGCTCTGGTTGAGATCGAGCCGGGCCGCAAGGTCAGCCAGCGACACCCGTGGCTCGGCGGCGCTGAAGCAGGTCAGGATGAGGGCGGCGCGGTCAATCGACTGGCTACGTCCGGGCACCGTCTTGCGCTCGGCAATGGTCGCCATATGAGGCCTCCTCTTTCATGCTGAACTTTCACTATATGATAGTAACATGCTGATATTGACAAATCGATGCCGACAGTCAATAATCTCGTCACGCTTGGACCAGCTTAGCACCGAGCATCGGTCCCACATTGAGCCCGTCAGCCGCTCCTCCGTGGCGCGGCAGGCGGGAGGCCGGAGAGCGCATGCACCCACTCGGCAACGCCGCCGGGGCGAAGCGCCCGCCCCATCCGGAGGAGGTCGCCGGGGCCACCCGACGGGGGAGTTCGTCCGTCTCCGGCGGGAGGGTTGGCGTCGGTGGCCGGGCTTGGCTCGCGGCCCTCGGGCGCGATCTCGCCCGCCACCGCGTCTTGTACCTGATGGCTCTCCCGGGGATCGTCTCGATCCTCGTCTTTGGCTACGGGCCACTGTTCGGCCTCGCCATCGCCTTCCTCGACTACTCCCCGGTGCGGGGCGTCCGGGGCAGCGACTGGGTCGGCCTGGAGAACTTCCGCGACGCCTTCGCCAGTCCCTTCTTCGGTCAGGCGCTGCGCAACTCCGTGATCATTAGCGGGCTGAAACTGGCCGTCGGCTTCCCGGCCGCGATCGCCCTCGCCCTGCTCCTCAACGAGGTCCGGGCGCGCTGGTTCCAGCGGGTGGTGCAAACGGCGACGATCCTCCCCTTCTTCATCTCCTGGGTGGTGGTGGCGACGATCTTCCGCAACTTGCTGGCGCCGGACGGGGTGATCAACGAGCTGCGCACCCAGGTGCTCGGGCTCGGTCCGCTCATCTTCCTTTCCGACCCGGAGCGGTTCCGCTGGGTGATCGTCTTCCAGGACACCTGGAAGTACGCCGGCTACTTCGCCGTCCTCTACCTGGCGGCGATGGCCGCCATCGACCCGACCCTCTACGAAGCGGCGATGGTCGACGGTGCCGGCCGCTGGCGGCAAACCCGCGACATTACCCTGCCCGGCATCCGGGCGACGATGGTGACGATCTTCGTCCTCCTCTCCGGCTACCTGATCTTCGCCGGCTGGGAGCAGATCGTCGTCATGTACAACCCGTCGGTCTACGCCACCGGTGATGTCCTCGAAACCTTCACCTTGCGCCTCGGGCTGAGCCAGGGCAAGTATGGCTTGGCGACCGCGGTGGGGCTCTTCCAATCGGTGATCGGCCTCGGCCTGGTGCTCCTGACCAACGCCTTTGCTCGCCGCTTCAACGACGAGGGGGGGCTGTTTTGAGGACCGAACTCGAGGGGCCGCGGGCCGAGTCGGGCAGGGCCCGCCTGGTCTGGGGGCAGCGCTGGGACGCGGGGCAGGCGGCGATCGGGCTCGGGCTCGCGGTCGTCTTCATGGCGATGGCCTATCCGTTGTTCTACGTGCTGTCGCTGTCGGTGATGCCGTACGACGAATACGTGCGGCGGGCCATCCACGCCTGGCCGGCCGGCTTCACCCTGACCTACTACCGGGAGGTGCTGGCCGACGGTCGCCTGGTGCGGGCCTTCGAGGTCTCGATCCTGAAGACGGTCATCGGCACCGCCCTCAACGTGGTGGCGACCACCATGTGCGCCTATGCCCTGTCGCGCCGCGAACTCCGCTGCGGCCGGTTGCTCAGCCTCCTCTTCCTGGTGCCGCTGTTCGTCAGTGGCGGGCTCATCCCCTACTACCTGACGATCCGGGCCACCGGGCTCCTGAACTCGTTCTGGGCCTTGGTCATCCCCGGGCTCGTCGCGTCGTTCTACCTCTTCATCGTCCGGACCCACTTCCGCTCCTACCCCCAGGAGGTGATCGAGGCCGCTGTGATGGACGGCGCCGGTCAGTTCCGGATCTTCTGGCAAATCGTCTGGCCGACGTCCAAGCCGATGGTTGCCACGATCGCCCTCCTCTACGGCACCGGCCACTGGAACGACTACTACTGGCCGAGCATCCTCGTCCAGGCCGACCTCCACCCGGCGACCGTCGTCCTCCAGAACATCACCACCAGCCGCAGCGTGCTGCAAGGGTTGGGGCTCGGCACGCAGCTGACCCCCCAGTCGTTCGCGGCCGCCGTGGCGGCGCTGCTGATCGTCCCGGTCCTGATCGTCTACCCCTTCGCCCAGCGTCACCTGGTGCGGGGCATTTTGCTCGGCTCGGTGAAGGGCTAGCGAGGAGGCAGTCCGGCGAAGTTACCGACAGCGGCGAACCGGGGCGAGGCCCCAGCCCAGCGAGGGATTGAGCAACGGAGCGGAGGAGAGCCCGAGATGAGCGGACGCGGCAGGATGGACCGGCGGGGATTCCTGAAAATCACGGGTGGGGTGAGCGTCGTGGCGCTCGGGGGCCGCAGCGCCGCGGCTGGCGCGGCGCGACGGGGGCAGGAGCGGCCGCGGGTGCGGATCTGGTCGCCCGGCGACAACGGCACGGTGGCCGATTGGAACCGGGACCCGATCCTGGCGGCGGTGGAAGAGGCGACCGGGGGCGAGATCGAGCTGACCAAGATCGGCTTCGACACCTACCTCGACCAGATCAACGCCGCCATCGCTAGCGGCGAGGTGCCCGACATCATCGCCACCGTCGATCACGGCCAGCGGACGGTCATCGGGCAAATGGTGCGGGACGGCGTCGTCGCCCCGTTCACCGGCGACATCGCCGCCGCCGCCCCCAACGTCCTCGCCCAGTACCAGGCCAACCCGACCCTCGAAGAACTGAAGATCGACGGCGAGATCTACATGAAGCCGGTGTCATGGGCCGACGACAACGGGCCAGGGTTCGGCATCATCCACGTCCGCAAGGACAAGCTCGACGCCTACGGGCTGGAGCCGCCCGACACGTTCGAGCAGTACTTCGCCTTCCTCAAGGCCGCCAAGGAGGACGGCTCGACCGGGGTCGTCTTCGGCGCTGGGGGCGAAGGGGGGCTCGGCGGCGCGGTCGAGGCCTTCACCGGCGCCTACGGCGTGCCGGCCGGCGGCTGGGTGCGCACCGACGGGGGATGGGGGTTCTGGGCCGTCCAACCGGGGGTCCGTGACGGCTTACTCCTCTTCCGCCGGATGGTCGCCGAAGAACTGGTCGATCCGGCGTCGTGGGAGATCACGGACAGCCCGCGGGATACCTACGTCGCCGGCCGCCCGTATTCGATGATCTGGAACGGCGGCGGGCACGTCGGCCGCATCCAGAACGACATGGACCTGGCCGGGGTCGGCGCCCAGGAGTGGACCCTGGCCGCCCCCGACGCCGGGGCTGGCTCCCGCGGCTATCTGACCGTGCCGTCATTCTTTGGGGGCACTTTCCTCGGCAATTTGGAGGGCAACGACCCGGTTGCCGCCGCCACGGTGATCAACTTCCTCAGCAGCGAGGAAGGGTACAAGCTGACGGCGCTCGGCCTGCCGGATCGGGACTACGAGGAGCGGGACGGCCAAATCACGCTGCTGCCCGGCCGTGCCGCGGACGGGTTCCCGACCGAGGCGGGCGACACCGGGGCCCACCCCCTGGCCAGCGCGATCGTCAGTTGGGTGCCCCAGGAGTGGCAGGATTTCGCCCTGCTCTACGGCAAGGATGAGGCTTTCGCGACCTGGTACGGCGACATGTGGGACAACCAGCGTCAGTACCTCCTCGAGAGCTTCGGCCAACTGACGGCTACCCCGGCCTGGAGCGACTTCCAGAGCACCAGTACCGAATTGGTGACCCGCGGTTTCTTGGAGATCGTCCGCTCCGGCGACGAGGCGGAGGCCGGGGCGCGCTTCGACGAGTTCGTGACGGCGTGGCGCGGGGCTGGCGGCGACGAGGCGCAGTCCGAGATGAGCGAAGCTCTGACCGGGCTGTACGGGTAGGCGACAGGTGGTGGGTGTCGGCTGACGGCTGCCGGCTCACGTCGGGTCTGCCGGTGAAGCCGCCGGTCGTCCCGAGCGAACGCGGGGAATCCGGGCACCCCGGCGCACGGAACGGGGACGGATTTCTCGGGTTCCTCGGAATGACCCCGTGTGTCCCCGTCCAGGGCGATGCTTCCCGCCACCCGCCAGCCGCCACCCGCCAGTTCTGACCCTCTCCTCCAGTCGTCTCCCCCCAGATCGAAAGGAAAGGACCCGGCGTGCTTCAACATGACCACTTCGCGAGAAGGGCGGCGGCGCACGGCCGCCAGACGGGATCGGGCGCGTGGACCTGAGCGTGAGCGCGGCGGACCACGATCACTGGCGTGGCGTCTTCACCATCCCCTGTACGCCGTTCACCGAAACCGGTGCCCTCGACCTAGACAGCCTCCGGTCGGAGATCGCTTTCTGCTTGGAGGCGGGGGCGCACGGCATCGTCGCCCCGGTCAACGCCTCCGAGGCCTGGACCTTGACCGACGACGAGCGGCGCACCGTCGTCGAAACCCTGGTGACGGGTGTCGGCGGTCGCGTCCCGGTTGTCGTTGGCGTCTCCGCCGGCTCGGCGGCGGCGGCGGTCGCCTTCGCCCGCCACGCCGCGGAGGTCGGGGCCGACGCGGTGATCGCCCTTCCCCCGTCCGGCCCGACCGCGCCGCCGGAGGCGATCTTCGCCTACTACCGGGCGCTGGCCGCCGCGATCGCGATCCCAATCTTCGTCCAAAACCACGACGCCCCCTACGGCACCCGGATGAGCCCGGAGTTCGTCGCCCGACTGGTCCGCGAGCTGCCGCACGTCGACTGGGTCAAGGAGGAGACCTACCCGCCCGGTCATGCCATCACGACCGAGCGGGAGCTCTGCGGGCCGAAGCTGAAGGGAATCCTGGGAGGGGTGGCCGGGCGCTATCTGCTCGATGAGTACCGGCGCGGCGTGTGCGGCACGATGCCGGCCTGCGAAGCGACGGACGTCCACGTCCAGGTGTGGGAGGCGCTGGAGCAGGGCGACGAGCGGTGCGCCCGCGACCTGTTCAACCGCCTCTTGCCGCTCCTCAACTACGAGGCCCTGCTGCCCGGCGTCTACAAGGCGGTCTTGAAGCGGCGCGGCGTCATCGCCTCTGATTACCTGCGCCACTACGCCGGCAACCCCCTCGACGCGCACGACCGGCGGGAGCTCGACGCCATCCTCGCCGACATGAGCGACCTCTTCCGGCTGGCGGTGCCGAGATGAGGCGACCTCGGGGCGGCTGGGGTCGGCCGGGTGGCGCCGAGTCGACCACCACCACCGGCCGGGAGCGCGCCGCGGGAAGGGGATGCCCGTGAAGATCGTCGACGTGCGGACCGTCGTCGTCGGCAACCCGTGGAAGAATTGGCTCTTCGTCCTCCTCCAAACCGACGAGGGGATCGTCGGCCTGGGCGAGGCGACCGGCGGCCTCAGCACCAAGCCACTGGAGGCGGCCGTGCACGAATTGAAGCCCCTCTACCTCGGCCAAGACCCGCGCGATGTCCACGCCGTGTGGGACCGGATGTACAAGGGGAGCTACCTGACCCACAGCCCGGCGATGGCCGGGATCGAGTTGGCCTGCTGGGACATCCTCGGCAAGAGCCTCGGCGTTCCCGTTTGGCGACTCCTGGGCGGCACGATGCGCCCCCGCCTCCGCGCTTACGCCAACGGCTGGTACCAGGGGCCGGTCGATCCCGCGTTTTTTGCCGAGCGCGCCGCCGCGGTGGTGGCGCTGGGCTACACCGCGCTCAAGTTCGATCCGTTCGGCGGCGCCTATCGCTTCATCGACCGCGACGAGTTGCGGCGCGCGCTGGCGATTGTTGCGGCGGTCCGTGACGCCGTCGGGGACGGGGTCGACCTCCTGATCGAGGGGCACGACCGCTTCTCGGTGTCGACCGCAATCGCGGTGGGCCGGGCGCTGGCCGAGTTCCGGCCCTTTTGGTTCGAGACCCCGGTCATGTCAACGGAGGTGGCGGCGACGGCCGAGGTCGCCCGCGCGGTCCCGGTACGGATTGTCTCGGGGGAGCGCTTCACCCGCCTGGCCGAGTTCGCCCGCCTCCTGGAGACCCGCGTCGTCGACGTGGTCCAGCCCGAGATTCTGGAGTGCGGGGGGGTCGCCGGGCTGGTCAAGGTTGCCGCCTTGGCCGAGGCGTTCGAGGCCTTCGTCGCCCCCCACAACGCCCAAAGCCCGTTCACCACCGTCGCCAACGCCCACGTTGGCGCGACCCTGCCGAACCTGCTGATCCTGGAGTGCTTCGACGACTTCCTCGTGCCGTGGAGCCGAGAGATCCTGTCGGGGACGGCCCGCATCGTCGATGGCTACATCGAGCTCCCCGACGGCCCCGGCTTCGGCGTCGCGCTCGACGAGCGGGAGGCGGCGAAGTACCCCTACGGCGAGCGCAACTTCCTCCGCCTCTTCGACCCAGGGTGGGAACGACGCGCCCCAGGTGTCGCCTGAGCGCGGCCCCACCCGCCGCGCCCGCCAACCAAGGAGTCCGCTTCGATGCCAACCGTCGTCCGTATCGCCGTCGTCGGCGCTGGCAGTGCCCAGTTCTCGCTCGGGCTGATCCGCGATCTTTGCCTCACCGCCGAGCTGGGCGGCAGTACGGTCGTCTTTATGGACGTCGACCCGGATCGGCTGGCGACGGTGGCGACCCTCGCCGCCCGCTACGCCGCCGAGATGGGCAGCGACCTGCGCGTCGAGCGGACCCAGGAGCGGGAGGCCGCCCTCGCCGAGGCCGACTTCGTCGTCAACACCGCCCTCGCCGGCGGGCACGGCCGCGAAGAAGCGGAACGGGCCCTGCTCGACCAGCACGGCTACCACCGGGGCCTCCACCCCGCCGAGGGTTTCTTCCACCAGTACGACCTGATGCGGGAGGTGGCCCGCGACGTCGAGCGGCTCTGCCCGGACGCCTGGCTGATCCAGTCGTCCAACCCGGTGTTCGACGGCTGCACCCTGATGACCCGCGAAACCGGGGCCAAGGTGGTCGGCCTCTGCCACGGCCCATTCGGCGGCATCCGCGAGCTCGTTGAGACCCTCGGACTCGATCCTGGCGGCGTCGCCTTCGAGGCTCCCGGCGTCAACCACTGCGTCTGGCTGACACAATTCCGCTACCACGGCCAGGATGCCTACCCCCTGCTCGACCGCTGGATTGAGGAGGAATCGGCGGCGTACTGGAGCAGGGCCGAGCCAGCCTACGGCGAGACGCAACTCTCCCCCGCCGCGATCGACCTCTACCGCTTCTACGGCTTGCTGCCGCTCGGCGACACCTCGCGCGCCATCTGGCCGGAAGCCTGGTGGTACCACCTCGACGCGGCGACGAAGCGGCGCTGGTGGCCGCCGTTCGGCGGCTTCGACTCGGACGCGGGCTGGGCCCGCTACCTCGCCAAGCTCGACGGCGCCGTCGCCGCGATCAAAGCGGTGGCCGCCGACCCGACCGCCCGCGTCACCGAGGCGTTCCCGCCCCAACCGAGCGGGGAGCAGATCGTCCCCCTCATCGACGCCATCGCCAACGACCGCCGAACCTCGCTCCTCGTCAACGTTCCCAACCGGGGCGCCCTCGCCGGTATCCCCGACGATGTCGTGGTCGAGGTGCCAGCCGTGGTGGACGGTGGCGGCATCCGCCCCGCGGTGGTCTCGCCAGTGCCGCAACGGGTGATGCTGGGCGCCGTCCTGCCACAGTGGCTGGCGATGGAGCGCCGCTTGGCCGGGTTCCTGAGCGGTGACCCCCGCTACCTGATGCAGGTTCTCCTGGCCGAGGGCCGGACTCGCTCCTGGGAGCAGGCCGAGGCCAGCCTCGACGCCGTCATGCGGCTGCGGGGGAACGAGGCAATGGCCCGCCACTACGGCGTCGCCGGGGGAGGTTCGGCATGACGGAGCTGCCCCGCCTCGATCGCCGCGACGGCCGGACGCGGCTGCTGGTCGACGGCCGCCCGTTCCTCGTCCTCGGTCTCCAGTGGGACTGCGACAGTTGCTTCAGCGCGGAGGAGATGGCCCCGCTCTTCCCCCACGCCGCTCGGATGGGGGCCAATACCGCCGCCCTCCCGGTCTATTGGCGGGAGATCGAGCCGACGCCGGGATGCTTCGCCTTCGGCATGGTCGACGAGCGGCTGCGGCAAGCGCGGGCGCACGGCCTGCGCGTCGTGCTGCTCTGGTTCGCCACCTGGAAGAACGCCTGCCCGTTCTACGCCCCGACCGACGTGCGCGACGACCCGGAGGCCTACCCGCGGGCCCTCGATCGGCGGGGTGCCCCGACGGTCAGCCTCTGTCCGTCCGCGCCGGAGACCTGGCGGCGCGACCGCGACGCCCTGATTGCCTTGGTGACGCACCTGCGCGACACGGACGAGGCCCGCACGGCGATTATGGTTCAGGTGGAGAACGAGCCGGGCATCCTCGGCAGCGACCGCTGCTACTGCCCGCGGTGCGACGAGCGGTTCGCCGCCGGTGCCTGGGCGACGGAATGGGGCGCCGATGCCGCCGAGGCGTTCAGCGTCGCCTCGGTCGCCGACTACATCGAGCGGCTGGCGGCGGCCGCGAAGGCGGTCTACCCGCTCCCGCTCTACACCAACGTGGACCTCGGACCGGCGGTCGGCGGCATCCCCGGTGCCGATTCGCCGTCGGGCGGCGCGGTGCCCGCGATGCTCGACATGTTCCGCCAGCATCTGCGGCATGTCGATTTCATCGCGCCCGACATCTACGCCAGCGGCTATCGGGATTTCGCGCGCCTCTGCCGGATCTACGGTGGGGAGGGCCGACCCCTGTACATCGCCGAACACAGCAGTTCACCGACCGGCCGCGCCGAGCGCAACGTGTTCTATGCCCTCGGCGAGCACGGCGCCTTGGGCTTCGACCCCTGGGCCATCGATGCGGTCTTCCCCCACCAAGAGACGCCGCCACTGGTCGACCCGGTCGGCGGCGAATGGGGACCGCAAGCCTCGGCCCTCCGCGACTCCTACCATGCCATCGCCCGCGCCATCGCCCCGATCGTGGCCGCGCAGGGCACGAACCGCTTGTTCACCGCCGTCCAAGAAGCGGCCGAGGATCGCACCGGCTGGGCCGCCACCGGCTGCGACGTGTTGATCGCTTATCACCGCCGCGATGGTGCCGGGCGTGGCCTGGTGATCCAGGTCGCCCCGGACGAGTTCCTGCTGATCGGCCTCGGCTTCGATGTCCGCTTCCGGCGGCCCCGACCCGATGGCCGGCCGCGACCAATCGTGGTCGCCGAGTGGGGACGCTTCGAGGGCGACCGCTGGGTTGCGCTCCACCCGATCCGCCGCGAGCACCTGGAGTCGGTCGGTGCCCCCGTCAAGCTCCTGGAGCCCGGCGTCGCCCGGGTCGTGCTGGCCGCGACGTAGCGCGCCAGAACCGCCGTGCTAGACTCCTCGCGGGCGATGCGGTGGGTGCGGCGCGGCGGAGGGGCGACGGGCGATGGACGACAAGACGATGGTCCTGATCGCCGAAGGCGCCCCTCGCGCCCGCATTCTCGACCCGGCCGCGATCGAGCGGAAGCTGGCGCTGAACTCCTACAACGTCGATCCCCAGCGCGCCCACATCCGGATCATCGACCACGATGTTTGCCTCCAGTGCGAGCGCCAGCAGTGCATCAATTGCTGCCCGGCCAACTGCTACGTCCCCGCCGACGACGGCCAGGTGATCTTCTCCTACGAAGGCTGCGTCGAGTGCGGCACCTGCCGCATCGTCTGCCACGTCTTCGACAACATCGAGTGGACCTACCCGCGCGGGGGGTTCGGGATTCAGTATCGGTACGGGTGAGGCGTCAGTACCAGGCGTCAGTGACAGGCGTCAGTACCAGGGGAAAGGGGACAGCGGTTGAGCGGCGGGGGTCGGGGCGGGCG
>Ga0136611_10002833_pt1 | contig 12110 bp, 14 predicted proteins | sample AntDrymUQ2232306_2_FD_106645 | JGI IMG/M metagenome (GOLD analysis project Ga0136611, IMG submission 106645) | Polar desert sand microbial communities from Dry Valleys, Antarctica - metaG UQ223 (23.06) | ecosystem: Environmental > Terrestrial > Soil > Desert | place: Antarctica: Dry Valley... | reverse complement strand
GTCATCTCAGTCACCGCAAATGTAGCGCCCAGAATGATGCATGAAATGTGTATCGCTGCATTCTCTGGCGATCTAAATACTGCGCGAGCGCTAAATAATAAGCTGCTGCGTTTACATATCGATTTGTTTGTGGAAGCTAACCCAATCCCTGTGAAATGGGCCGTTGCACAAATGGGTTTAATAGGTTCCGGAATTCGCCTGCCACTCACACCATTATCCAATCAGTATCATCAGTTTATTCGAGAAGCAATGCAGTTTGCCAATATCCATGACTTGAAGGAGTAAGATGTCAAAAATGAAATGGCGAAAAGTAACCGTGCCGTGCCTGGTATTGGCGCTTTCATTGACAAACACAGGTTGTAACCTGTTTCCAGAAACTAAAACTATTGACTATAAATCAGCAGGAAAACTACCGCCTTTAGACATACCGCCCGATCTCATTAAACCTGCTATTGACGAGCGCTATGCAATACCTGAGCTCAATTCATCCGGAAGTACAACATTTTCCAGCTATAACAACGAGCGTGGTGGGCAACTGCAGGCTGGTACATCTTCTTTTTTACCGGCATCTATTCAGAACGTGTATGTCGAACGTGCCGGAACTCAGCGTTGGCTGGTGGTACCTCAGCCACCCGAAATCGTATGGCCCATAATAAAAGAATTTTGGCAGGAACTAGGTTTCCTGATCAAAATAGAAGTTCCTGAAACAGGCATTATGGAAACAGATTGGGCTGAAAATCGGGCCACGATTCCACAAGATTTTGTGCGTACTTTCCTTTCCACATTCTTGGATAGTATCTATTCCGCCGCTGAACGAGATAAATTTCGTACTCGCCTGGAACGTAACGAAGCTGGTGTCACTGAAATATACATCAGTCATCGAGGTATGAGTGAAGTGGTGGAAGGAGGAAACCTTCAACGCACCATCTGGCAACCACGCCAGGCTGATCCTGATCTCGAAGCTGAAATGTTATCCCGCTTGATGCTGCGTTTTGGCGTAGAAGAAGAAAAAGCTAAGTTGGAATTAACTACGGGCAGGAGCACTACCCAGGAACGCGCCCATATTGACCAGACGGGAAGTACTCTCGTTCTTAATGAAGCATTTGACAGATCATGGCGGCGTGTCGGTTTGGCACTTGATCGTATCGGCTTTACTGTTGAAGATCGCAATCGCGTAGAAGGTGTTTATTTTGTGCGCTATCTTACCCCTGATAAAGATAGTAAGAAGACAGGCGATGACGAGGGTATTCTGTCAGGAATTATGTTCTGGCGTAGCAATGATAAAGCAGACCCGAAAGCTACAAAATACCGCATACAAGTCAATAATACGGAAACCAATATCAGCAAAATCACCTTACTCAATGATGACGGAACAGCTGTGAACTCCGCCACTACGAGTCGCATTCTTAAGTTATTACATGAACAGCTTAAATAAGATTCAATGAGCTCGCGCTCGTCTCTGATAGGCTTTCTATATTTACCTACAGCCTTGAACAAAGCAAAAATTTTCCAAGAATAAAAAAACCGCCTCTTCGGGCGGTTTTTTTATTCCTCAAGCGAAGGGAATTATTTTTTGTTTTCTGCTCCCTCACCACTCATAATTTTGTCATAGTTTGCTTTTTCCTGTTCAGGCAATGCCTGACTAGGTTTTCCGCCACATGCAGATAATGTTAAAACCAGTAAGGATGCAGCCAGAATAAGAGTAGATTTCATTACGTGATTTTCCTTATAGAAGTTCTTTAATCATTAAATTAAGTGAAGAAGTATATAACGAACTTAACCAATTATTCAAGCAAGTTCTTTTGGTTAAGTTTCGTAAAACTATATTTACTTTTCGGATACCAATCATCCGTAAAATAGAAAACTATATACTATTTTTATTGCCTTTCTACATAATTTTCATTTACTTATTATTAAATTTGAATAGCAATAAAATGAAACTTTAGATGTCATGATTAATAGGCCCGATTGACTAAAAAATATAAGAACCCAGGAACACACATTCTTGTGAGGCTAAACTTCCCAACGCTCTTTGCTTAATATCTCGATAAGTGTACGGGATACGCCCGCTTGCCAAGCAGGCAAATTGAGAGCAAAAGTTTTTTCTAACTTGTAGGTATTCAAACGCGAGTTAAGTGGACGTTCTGCAGGCAAGGGGAAATCAACACTCATTATCGGTAACAAGGCATCGGATTGGATTTTTAATGGAAAATTTGTGCGCCTGGCATGTTCCAAGATAAATCCGGCGAACTCATACCAGGATGTATATCCTTTGGCTGTCAAGTGATATACGCCAGAAACCTCAGACTGATGCTTTAATAAAAGTAACACATCAGCAGTGATATCAGCTATTAATTCCGCACCGGTAGGCGAGCCGATCTGGTCATTGACAATGGTTAACTTGTCACGTTGCTGCGCTAAACGGAGTATCGTTTTAACGAAATTATTTCCATTGACTGCATAGACCCAGCTGGTGCGAAATATCAAATGCAAGCATCCGGATGCGATAATATTGTTTTCGCCTTCCAGTTTGGTTTTTCCATAGACATTGAGCGGATCAGTAACATCGGTTTCAAGATGTGGCTGATCACCACTGCCATTAAAAACATAATCTGTCGAATAATGAATCAGCCAGGCATTTAATTGCTTCGCTTCTTGTGCAAGTATGCCGGGGGCTTGGGCATTCAGGATATGAGCCAATTCTGCTTCACTCTCAGCTTTATCAACTGCGGTATAGGCTGTTGCATTGACAATGATGTCTGGCGCAATTTTTCGGATTGTTTGTCTTATACCTGCAAGATCAGTAAGATCACCACAGAATTCTTCACTGGTCGAATTTAATGCGATTAATTCACCCAGAGGCGCTAAGCTCCGCTGCAACTCCCATCCCACCTGGCCATCTTTACCGAATAGCAAAATTTTCATTACTGTAACCCAGCATAGTTTTTTTCTATCCATTCCCGATATGTGCCGGTTTGCACATCAGCTATCCATTGCTGGTTATCCAGATACCAATGAATAGTTTTACGGATACCCGTTTCAAACGTTTCCGCCGGTTTCCAGTTTAACTCACGCTCGATTTTCATAGCATTGATTGCATAACGGCGATCGTGTCCTGGCCGATCTTTAACATAGGTGATCAGATTGTGAAAAGTCGAATCTGGATATAACTCTTCCAATAAACTACAAATCGTTTGGACAATTTCAATATTCGGCTTTTCATTCCAACCGCCAACATTATAGGTTTCTCCCGGATTGCCCGCTTCTAAAACACGGCGAATTGCGCTGCAATGATCAATGACATATAGCCAGTCGCGGATTTGCTGGCCATCGCCATATACTGGCAAGGATTTCCCAGTCAGCGCATTAACAATCACTAAAGGAATCAATTTTTCCGGGAACTGAAAAGGGCCATAATTATTGGAACAATTTGTGGTCAGTACCGGCAAGCCGTAAGTATGATGGTAAGCACGAACCAGATGATCACTGGAAGCTTTACTCGCTGAATAGGGGCTATTGGGCTCATAACGATGTTCTTCGGTAAATGCGGGTTCATTCTGTTTCAGCGAGCCATAAACCTCATCGGTTGAAACATGGAGAAAGCGAAAGTTTTGCTTTGCGGTAGCTTCCAATTCATTCCAATAGGTCCGTACCGTTTCCAACAAACGGAATGTCCCTAGGATATTGGTTTGAATAAAATCTTCCGGACCATAAATCGAGCGATCCACATGACTCTCGGCAGCCAGATTAATAATTGCCCGGGGTTGATACTGAGTCAGTAGCTGGGCAACCAGCTTGATATCCCCAATATCTCCTGGTACAAAAATATGTCTTGGGTCTCGGGTTAATGAGGACAAATTTTGCAAATTACCGGCGTAAGTTAATTTATCAAGATTCACAATCGTTTCATCAGATTGCGTTAGCCAATCTAAAACAAAATTACTGCCAATAAACCCCGCGCCGCCCGTGACCAGAATCATTAAGTTTCCTTAAAGAATAAATTGATAGTATTAAATATATCTCTACTGCTTCGAAAAAATGTCGATGCTATTTTCACGCAGGATCCCAGATGGGTAAAATTCCCAGTTCACCGGATTCTACTTGAAACTCACAGTCAATGCCGATTCCCGGTACCCATACGAGTTTTTCACCACAAAACAGCATTGGCATCACATTACGCTCCCACGGCGGGATAGATGCCTCCTGTAGCCAGTTTTTTAAACTTCGCCGCGGGCGATTACAAGCAGGCATAAAACGCTCGCCACCTGAACGTAAGCGTATCACCATCGGCTCATTCATCATTTTTTGTTGACTGATCCCTTGACTTTTTACCTGAGTAAAATGGATGGTGCCGTTTAAATGCTGTAGTGCTAAATGGGGTTCTCCATGCCATATGTATTCGTTGGGTTCTGGAAGAAGTTTTTTTTGGGGCAATATATAAATAGCACCCTTGTAACAGCGAATTTCGTTATCACCAAAGCTAATATGAAGTTGGCTATCCGGGCGCGCTGACAATAATTGAGTCAAAATTTCTTCTAATTTTACTGTGCTGGGGGAGGTTGCGCCTTGCTGAAAAAAACTGCGGCGCAAAAGATTTTTAGCGCGTGAAAAACTAAGCTTGCGTAGATTATCAACTTGGAGCCTTCCGGAAATCAGGCAATTTTCACTGTCTATTGCAGCCAATTCATCCAGTAATAAGGACGCCTCGGATAAGTGACGACTGGTACGCAATAGTATTTTAGGATAATTAGGGTACCGCTTGCTTAATAAAGGCAGAATGTCATGGCGCAGAAAATTTCTATTGAAAGTAGTGCTGTCATTACTTTCATCGTTAATCCAGTTTAATTTGTTTTGCCGTGCATAGACTTCAATTCTGCTTCGGGAAATCTCCAACAATGGCCGGAGTATTTTTGGCGCATTGTCAGAAATTTGTTTTCTGACAATAGGCATTGCACTGAGTCCTTTAATTCCTGCGCCACGAAATAATTGTAATAACAGGGTTTCTGCCTGATCATCCAGATGCTGCGCCAGTACCACATAATCCGCTTGCATCTGGTTGAATACGCGATAACGCTCTTCACGGGCGATCGCCTCAAGACTGATACCGGGCTCTTTTTTGATCTGTAGATAGGCTACGTAGATAGAAACGTCATAAGTGTGGCAGAGATTGCAGCAAAACTTGCTCCAGAGTGTTGCGTTGCGGCTGATGCCGTGATTGACATGGACTGCGGAAAGCGTAAATTGCATTTGCTCGGATAGCGTAGCGAGTACATGCAGTAATACGACTGAATCTATGCCACCGCTCAGAGCAATGGTTAGGTGATTGCCTTGTTTAATATGTGCAAGCAATACTTCTTGAGTATCACATAGCAGGCTATTCGACTTTGACTTCCTTAAATGAGCCATATGCCATAAGCCGATCTAGGCGTTTTTCCAGAAGTGTTTCGATAGAATGATCTTGAAGCTTGCGCAGTGATTCTTGTAAAATATTTTTTACTGCCTGCATGGTAGCGGCATAATCACGGTGAGCACCGCCAATAGGTTCAGTAACAATACTATCAATCAAATTAACCGCTTTCAACCGATCAGCAGTAATCCCCATAATTTCCGCAGCTTCTGGTGCTTTATCCGCACTTTTCCATAGAATAGAGGCGCAACCTTCCGGAGATATGACGGAATAAGTAGCATATTGCAGCATATGGATCACATCACCGACCGCTACTGCCAAAGCGCCACCGGAACCGCCTTCTCCAATAATGATGCAAACAACCGGAACTCTTAATTCTGCCAGAACATACAGGTTCTTACCAATAGCTTCGGATTGCCCGCGTTCTTCTGCATCAATGCCAGGATATGCACCTGGTGTGTCAATAAAAGTAATCAGCGGAATAGAAAATTTTTCCGCCAGACGCATTAAGCGCAGTGCTTTACGATAACCTTCCGGTTTTGGCATGCCAAAATTCCGGTGAATCTTTTCCCGGGTATCGCGCCCCTTCTGATGACCAATCACCATAATGGTCTGGCCGTTGAAACGCGCTAAACCACCCACAATTGCAGGATCATCAGCAAAATTCCGGTCACCGTGCAATTCTTCAAAACCTGTAAACAAATGTTCTATGTAATCCAATGTATAGGGGCGTTGCGGATGCCGGGCAACTTGTGAAATCTGCCATGGCGTCAGCTTCGCATAAACATTCTTGGTGAGCGATTGGCTTTTTGCCTGCAAACGTGCAATCTCAGCTGAGATATCCAGTGCAGAATCATCCTGCGCAAAGCGTAATTCTTCTATTTTTGATTCAAATTCTGCAATATTTTGCTCAAATTCCAGAAAAGTGATTTTCATGTGGACTAAGATATAATCTTAAAACCGGGATGATACAGGATTTATCTATAAATCTGCATGACAGCGTCAATCAAAATCATGTCAATCTTCAGCAGGCATCTCAAATACGGGATAAAACTCACTTGCTCTGCTCAACCGAGTTTTTTGTGCGATGAAGTTCTTGGCCAAGTTAACTATATGAAGGATTTCTTATGAAACGGCGTACTTTTATCCAAGGAATCAGTGTGATTACTGTATTGCCCACCTTTTCATTTTCACTACTGACTCAGGCAGTTGCAAATAATATCAATCAGACTGCAATCCAGCCTCTCAACAAGCCCCATACAGCATGGCGCGAATGGGTATCACCGGAAGCTTATCGGATTTTATTTGAGGAACATACTGAAGAACCGGGAAGCAGTGAATTAAATCATGAGCACCGGGAAGGAGTTTTTATTTGTGCGGCTTGCTATCTGCCATTATTTGAAAGTCAACATAAGTATGAAAGCGGGACGGGATGGCCGAGTTTCACACAACCGATTGCGGGACACATGGTTAATAGGCGTGACTTTAAGCTGATCTTCTTGCGCACTGAATATCACTGCGCACGATGCGGAGGACATCAGGGGCATGTTTTTAAAGATGGTCCGTCCCCCAGAGGCGAACGCTGGTGTAATAATGGATTGGCGCTGAAATTTGTACTGAAAACAGATCAACTGCCAGATCTCAGGAGCTAGACAATGCGGATGATAACTCGGCAACATTTTATGATTATCTTATTGCTGCCTTTATTGATATTGAGTGCCTGCCGGCAAATGGACGCACCCGTGGCAGAATCAGCGGCTACACAAATATCGGACGAGAATCTGGAAACAGCTATTTTTGCCGGCGGTTGTTTTTGGTGCACTGAATCTGATTTTGACAAACTACCGGGTGTCGTTTCGACTACATCAGGCTATATTGGCGGTACCATGGAAAATCCAACTTATGAGCAGGTATCGGCGGGCAAAACCGGCCATATTGAAGCAGTACAGATCCATTTTGATAATACAAAAACCAATTTTTCCAAATTGCTGGCAGCCTATTGGTTAACGATTGATCCGCTGACGGCTAACCGGCAGTTTTGCGATATTGGCTCACAGTATCGCAGTGCGATTTTTTACCGTAATTCTGATCAGAAAGAACTGGCAGAAATCTCGAACAAGGCACTGGAAGCTTCCGGGCAATTTACTCAGCCGATTGTAACGGAGATCTTACCTGCAACAGAATTTTACCCCGCAGAAGAATATCATCAGGATTATTACATTAAGAATCCACTGCGATATGCGTATTATCGCAACACCTGCGGACGGGATAAACACTTGGAAGAATTATGGGGAATACAGCATTAATAAACTAAAAACTATTTCTTTGGGAGGAATAACTCCCAAAGAATTTCTACGTGATTACTGGCAAAAGCAACCACTTCTGGTAAGAAATGCACTGCCTGACTTTAAGGGTTTGCTAACACGCGATGAACTGATGGAATTGGCGTGTGATGAAGATGCGCAATCCCGCCTTGTTATTCAAAGAAAAGGTAAATGGCATCTCACGCATGGCCCGCTTAGCAACGATGATTTAGCAAGGCTGCCTAAAAAGCAATGGACTCTGTTAGTGCAGGATGTGAATCATTTTCTTCCATCCGCTCGTGATTTATTATCAAAATTCTGCTTCATACCCCATGCACGCCTGGATGATCTAATGGTAAGTTATGCACCGAAGGGGGGCGGGATTGGGCCACACTTTGATTCTTATGACGTGTTCTTATTACAAGGAATGGGATCCAGGCGATGGCAAATATCCGCGCAACAGGATGATCAATTTATCGCTGATGCCCCGCTCAGAATTCTGAAGAATTTTCAGCCAGAACAAGAATGGATACTGGAATCAGGTAACATGCTTTATCTGCCGCCTAAATATGCGCATAACGGTATTGCAGAAGATGATTGTATGACGTATTCCATCGGCTTTCGTGCACCCAGTCATCATGAATTGATTACACAATTTCTTGTTTATCTGCAAGATAATGTTGAAATGGAAGGCCGGTATTCTGATCCTGATTTGCAATTGCAATCTCATCCATCAAAAATCAGTACAGCAATGCAATCCCAGGTGAATTCAACATTACAGAAAATTAAATGGAATCGTAATGATATCGAAAATTTTCTAGGTATCTACCTGTCGGAACCCAAATCACATGTTTTCTTTGATCAGCCTGTAAAGCCTTTAGCACCGCATTTATTTTTGCAACAAATTAAGAAAAACGGTGTACAACTTAACTTAAAAAGTAGAATGTTAAGTGGTGATAACAAGCTCTTTATCAATGGCGAAGCTTATAAAGTAAGTGCTAATGCCTATAAGACGCTCATTCAGCTTGCTGACAATCAGGAATTATCGCCATCTCATATTGATGAAGAAATTGGGAGCATTCTGTATGAGTGGTATGTTAGTGGTTATATCATAAGTAAAAATTAGATCACGTAAAGCTTTTCGGCAACTCTATATTGTATAAATTTTCTCGAATTTATCTAGACAGTATTATTGTATTCTGGTATTAAGGTTATGGTCTTTCTTATTTGAATGACCGATGAGCTGTTTTACATAATTTATTTTTCGTCAAAATGAATATAGGAGATTTAGAACATGAAATACTCTCTATTGATTGCCGCTCTTTTAACATTATTTCTAGTCGGATGTGGTGATCCCAAACCAGGTCAATATCCTCCAAGCTTTATGGAAGATCGTGAAGGCACACCACCTAAGTAAGATGATGTATCGGTTTATTCTCGAAGTTTGAGATATGAATAAAACAACCGCCCATACAGGGCGGTTGTTTTATGAAGTAGTGTAATGAGTATTTACAGAAGATTCTAAATAGCAACCTTACAGCTATTTAATTATTTATCCCAAATTTGTATAATCGAGCTGCTTCGATTATGCTATCGCATACTAAATAAACAGAAAAATAGGGAGATTAAATGATTAAATTTTCGCTTTTAGTTACTGCATTTGCAGTATTAGTCCTAACTGCTTGTGAAGGTAAGAAAAGTCTGGATGGCCATCCGATGGATAAACCGCCTCCCTCAGCTTACGCACCTAGAGATTCAGAACCAGTTTTAGGCAATGACACGAAAGAAGAAGCAGCCGAGAAAAATAGCGATAGTCAGAAATAGAATGTTATTTTTCATCTAATCCATAACCCCGCCCCAAGGGGCGAGGTAGGAAAAGTTAGAAAAGTGCAAGTTGCCTATCCTCATGCTATTCCTGATGTTCTTACCCTGTCCCCTTAGCATGATTGCTTACCATGTTCTCATCGCTCCATGGCAACCAACAGTACTATCAAAGTAACCATCACTCCAAAACTTCGCCACCCCAAAGTTGTTTTCTAACTAAATCTACTCTCTGTTTCAATCTTCACCCAGCTGTGAGGCCGGGCGCTACCTCAGTGATCCTATTTAGATCAAGACCCATATTTGAGTTTCAATCCTCGCCCGGCTTTGGGGCCGGGCGCTACAGTACAACTACAACTCCATCATACAACAAGGAATATTGCTGTGAATGCGCGAACTGCTTATTTCCAAGGCGAGCTAGCAGCATATCAGGCAATATTCGTTTGATAGTATTCATAATATTCATTGGGTTACAAGCATCGCGAACCGACTGGAATTTTGTCATCACTTGTGGTTCGCGCATTCTAAACAATTAACGATCCGTCAAAATCAATTGCCTTGAATTTTCCGTATTCCTTGACGTGCAATTCAATCGGCTCTGTTAAACGATACAGTCGGAGATTATCTTCTTTCTCATCGATTTCAGCTAATAACCTGCGTTCCAGCTCTTCGTATTGCATTAAATTGACTTTACATTCAAATACCGATTTCTGCACACGCTGTCCGGTTCCCTCGCATATTTTGGCTACACGCCGCAGTCTTTTGCGCCCTTCTCTGGTTTCAGTGCAGACATCATAAGTTACGATGATCAGCATAATTATTTCACCAGAAAAGGGATATATCCATCCATCTCACCACGGATGGTGCGCGCCATGAAACGCGCCTGAAGTTGCGGCAACAGGCCGATCGGTATTTTTGTTTCCAGTAGCGGATGCGTTATTTCTTCCTGTTTACGTTCCTGGTATGCCGTCACAACAATCTTTCTTGCATCCCCTTCCAGATACACCGCTCCGCCTTCGTGCTCCATAAGATCATGCGCAGCAATCTGACCACGATTGATCAGGGTCAAGGCAAGCCGATCCGCCAGAATCGCGCGAAACTCCTCCATCAGATCCAGCGCCAACGGCGCCCGACCAGGGCGCACAGCATGTAGAAAACCCAACTGTGGATCCAGCCCCACGCTTTCAAGCGCTGAGCGGCAGTCGTTCATCACCATGGAATAGAGAAATGACAACAGCGCATTGAAACGGTCACGCGGCGGACGACGCGAACGGCCATTCATGGTGAAATGCTCCCGCACATTAAGACGTACCAGATACGGTAAAGCAGAGAAATATACCTTGGCAGCATCTCCCTCGATCCCTCGTACCACATCCAAATTGCCTGCAACCGGCAAGTTACGAATGGAGTTGGCCAGCGATGCCGCCGCATCACTCAATAACTTCTGATCCTGTTCATCAGTGCTTTCGCGTGCACCGCGCATCAACACTTGACGGGCATTGCGCAGCTTTCCGGCAATGACCGCCTGCGCCGTCGTCAAGGCAAATTGCTCATCGGCAGCCACGCGATGTTGCGCTTGCCGCAGCAGAATATTACCGCTGACCGCGCCTTCCAGTCGTGCTTTGAAACGCCCATTACCATTGAGCAACACCAGGCTGATACGGTCATCGGCACAGCGATGCATCAGAGCGGGAGAAATCATGACATTGCCAAAACAAACTACTGAACCGAGATGGTGCAACGGCACTTGCAGCTTCTTTTGACGTTCCACGTCGATGCGCAGCGTATCGTTTTCCAAATGCGCGTAGGCATTGGGGGTCATGATGTACAGTGTATTGAGAATATGATGCATTTCGTATTACAATCCGTTAAACAATTTGTATGACACAAAGGAACACAATATGTCCATGCTCAATATTCGACTGACTGACCAGATCGAGCAACAGCTTTCCGCAGAAGCTCGTCGGGAAAACAGAACACGCTCAGAAATCGCGCGTGATGCGCTGATCTGGTATCTCACTGAAATCGAAAAAAAACGTTTCATGGATCAACTACTGGAAGAAGCGCAGGCGGCATACGCGAACGAAAACATTAGGCAAGAAGCAAGAGAAATCGCCGAGGAATTTCTGCCGTTGGAAAACGAAGCGCTAGACATCGCTGAAAACCGTAAATCCGACAAATCCCAGCATGAAGAGTCCGGTGAAAAATGGTGGAAGTAATTCGTCGCGGCGAAATCTGGGTCGCCAATCTGAACCCTTCGGGCGGTCAGGAAATTGGCAAAATTCGTCCCGTTTTGGTTTTCCAAGACAATGCACTCACCGCAATCGGCACACCCATGATTATCATCTTGCCCATGACGACCCAGGTTTATCCAGCTTTCAAGCAATGGAGAATAACCGTCACGGCCCGTAGTCGTCTGCTGAAAGATTGCCAGATTATAGTGGATCAACCGCGGACTCTCGACCGCTCCCGGTTCGGAGAAGGACCTCTTGCCATTCTCAGCGAAGAAGAGATGACTTCTGTTGAACGCGCTTTTCTGGGGGTATGCGGCATGCTTCATTATGCTATTCATCCACGTT
>Ga0136611_10002832_pt1 | contig 12114 bp, 7 predicted proteins | sample AntDrymUQ2232306_2_FD_106645 | JGI IMG/M metagenome (GOLD analysis project Ga0136611, IMG submission 106645) | Polar desert sand microbial communities from Dry Valleys, Antarctica - metaG UQ223 (23.06) | ecosystem: Environmental > Terrestrial > Soil > Desert | place: Antarctica: Dry Valley... | reverse complement strand
GAGCCGTTCGCGGTCGCGGATCGCCTGCGCCACGATCGCGAGCACGCCGGCCTCGACCTCCGGCGCACGGGAGAACGGGGCGTCGACGGTCGCGGCGCGCAGCGACTCCGCCCGCCGCCGCAGCCGGGCCGGCAGCACCTGCACCACCTTCGACAGTGCCGAGAGTGACGCCTCAGACAGCGACCCGCCGTACCCGCTCGCAGCGCTGCTGAGGGCAACCACTATCGCGATCGCTTCGTCCTCGTCGACGACCAGCGGCGGCATCGAGCCGCCGGGGCCGAGCTGGTAGCCACCCTCGACGCCGCGCGTGGAGTGGACGGGATAGCCCAGCTCGCGCAGCCGCTCGATGTCGCGCCGCAGCGTCCGCTCGGAGACCTCGAGACGGTCGGCCAGCTCGAGGCCGGGCCAGTAGCGGTGGGTCTGCAGCAGGGACAACAGCCGCAGGGCGCGGGAGCTCGTGTTCGCCATGTCGACCAAGATTCTCGCACATTCCGGTCAGGAACTGACCGGTTGGATCACTAGCGTCGGAGACATGGCACTCGCAAGCGAAACCCCGACCCAGACCACCCCGGCAACCGCCGGCCGGACGGCAGCACTGATCAGCCTGCTGCTCGCCTCGACCATGGAGCTGATCGACGTCACGATCGTCAACGTCGCCTTGCCGACCATCGAGTCCGAGCTCGGTGCGAGCGGCTCGCAGCTGCAGTGAATGGTGGCGGCGTACCCGCTCGCCTTCGCGGTCGCGCTGGTGACCGGCTCGCGGCTCGGCGATGCGTTCGGCCGCAAGCGGCTCTTCCTCGTCGGCCTGGTCGGCTTCACGCTGATGTCGGCAGCCTGTGGGCTCGCGCCGAACGCGGAGGCACTGGTCACGTTCCGCGCGCTGCAGGGCCTGGGAGCCGCGGCGATGATCCCGCAGGTGATGTCCAACATCCAGGTGATGTACGCGCCCGAGGAGCGCGCGAAGGCGATGGGTGCGTTCACCGGCCTCGCCGGGCTGGCGACGGTGCTCGGCCCGGTGCTCGGCGCCGTGCTGACCAATGCCGACATCGCGGGCACCAGCTGGCGCCCGGTGTTCCTCATCAACATCCCCGTAGGCCTGATCGCGCTCGTCGCGGCGATCCGATTCATCCCCGAGTCGCGCTCGGAGCGCCGCCCCAACCTCGACCCGGTCGGCGTCGTCACGCTCGGCGGCGGACTGCTCGCCGTGCTCTACCCGCTGACCATGGGCCGCGAGCAGGGTTGGCCCGCGTGGGTCTTCGCGATGATCGTCGTCGGCGTCGCCGTACTGGTCCGCTTCTGCCGCGCGCAGCGCCGCGCCGAGGACTCCGGTCGCGAGCCGCTGGTCGCGCTGAGCCTCTACCACGGCCGCGCCTTCGCCGGCGGCAGCACCGTGCTGATGGTGCTGTTCGTCTCGATGTCGGCGTACTTCCTCGGCCAGACCGTCTACTTCCAAGCCGGTCTCGGCTGGTCAGTGCTCAAGGCCGGGCTGGTCGGCATCCCGTTCGCCGTCACCACTGCCGCGTTCGCCGGCTTCGGGGTGACCGTGCTGGCGCCGAGGATCGGACGTCGGGTGCTCCAGTACGGCGCCGCCGTGCTCGCCCTCGGCGTCGCGCTCCAGGCCGCGGTGGTGCACGTCGCGACCTCCGACACGTCGTTCTGGGTGTTCGTGCCGACGCTCGTCGTGACCGGCGCCGGGTTCGGACTGATGGTCGCGCCGATCGGCATGTTCACCATCGCCGAGGTGCCGGTCGACAAGGCCGGCTCCGCCTCGGGCCTGTTCAACACCACGACCCAGCTCGCCAACGCGGCCGGCATCGCCCTGCTCGGCACCCTGTTCTTCGAGGTCGTGTCCCGGCAGCGGAGCAGCGTCCCGGCCGAGCTGTTCGGCCCGGCGTTCCAGGTCGTGCTGGTCGCGGTCGCCGCGCTGATGGGGCTGGCCTGGCTCGCCGCGAAGGCGCTGCCGGAAGCCGCCCCCGCCGAGGCGCCCGAGGTCGGCTGACCTACTCACGGTCCTCGGCCAGCCACGCTCGAATGGTGTCGGCGTGCTGGTCGAGGACCGGCGGCGCGTCGTGGTCACGACGGGTCACCTCGGCGCCGTCGGCGTCGAAGAAGCGAAGCGGCGGACCCGGCAGCGTGATCGGACCGAGCGTGGAGTGCTCCACGTCGACCAACAACCCCTGGCTCGCCGTCTGCTCCCACACGTAGACCTCATCGAGGGTGCGCACCTTGCCGGCCGGTATGCCGACCTCGGCCAGCCGTGCGAGCAGCGGCTCGGCGTCCCAGTCGGCGAACGCCGCCTCGACGACCTCGATCACCCGCTCGCGAGCCCCGACCCGCTCCTGGTTGCTCCCCAACCCGTCGGCGTCCGGATCGAGCCCGAAGCCCTCGCAGAACCGGCGCCACAACCCCTCGCTGCCCAGCGCGATCTGGACCGCGCCATCGCGGCAGACGAACAGCCCGTAGGGCGCTATCGACGGGTGGTGGTTGCCCTGCGCGCGACCGACCTCCCCCGCGACCGTCCAGCGAGTGCCCTGGAACGCGTGGACGCCGACGACCGAGGCCAGCAACGAGGTCCGCACGACCGTCCCGCGACCGGTGCGGTTCCGCTCGTGGAGCGCGCTGACCACGCCGTACGCGCCGTACATGCCGGAGAGCAGGTCACCGATCGGGACGCCGACCCGTTGCGGGTCGTCGGGACCGGAACCGGTCAGCGACATCAGCCCGGCCTCGCCCTGCGCGATCTGGTCGTAGCCGGCGCGGCCACCTTCGGGTCCGTCGTGGCCGAAGCCGGTGATCGACAACACCACCAGCCGCGAGTTGCGCGCCTGGAGCGACTCGATGCCGAGGCCGAGCCGCTCGAGGACGCCGGTGCGGAAGTTCTCGACCAGCACGTCGGCACGGTCGACCAGCTCCAGGAGCAGGTCCCGGTCGGCCTCGGCCTTCAGGTCGAGCGCGATCGACTCCTTGTTGCGGTTGGCGCTCAGGAAGTACGTCGACTGCCGCTCGTCCGGGTCGCCGACGAAAGGCGGTCCCCAGCCGCGGGTGTCATCGCCGTTGCCTGGCGCCTCGACCTTGATCACGCGGGCGCCGAGGTCGCCCAGCATCTGGGTCGCGTGCGGGCCGGCGAGGGCGCGGGTGAGGTCGACGACGAGCACGTCCTGGAGGGGTCCGGTCATGTCCGTCAGCCTCTCACCAGCGTCACCAGCCGGGTAGCACGAGGGCAGCCCACACGAGCAGCGGTGACACATTCCGGACCCATGAGCACCTCCGAGGCGTGTATGACTCAACCCCCTGACTCAACGGGAGATACGCGTCACACGTCAAGTGCGCCGCCAGCCTAGGGTGACCGGGTGACCGGGACCGAGCAGCTGATCGTGCTCGTGGCCGGGCTGGTCGCCGGCGTGCTCACCTCCACCGTCGGCGTGGCGTCCCTCGTCAGCTTCCCCGTGCTGCTCGCCGTCGGACTGCCCCCGGTGGTGGCCAACGCGTCGAACACCGTGGGTATGACACCGGCGAGTCTGAGCGGCTCGTTCGGCTATCGCCGCGAGCTGCGTGAGCACCCGGTGGTCACCGTCGCCGTGACGGTCACTTGTGCGGCCGGTGCCGTGCTCGGTGCGGTGCTGCTGCTCGCGCTTCCACCCAGCGTCTTCGAGGGCATCGTGCCCTGGCTGATCCTCTTCACGTGCCTGCTCGTGGGCGTGCAGCCGCGGGTGTCGCGCTGGCTCAGAGCGCGCCAGATCGGCGACGCACCCGAGCCGCGCACCGAGATGTCGCCGGTGACGGCGTTCTTCGCGACGCTCACGGGCGTGTATGGCGGCTACTTCGGCGCCGGCTCGGGCGTGATGATGGTGGCCGTCCTCGGGTTCGGCACCGACCTCGGGCTGCGCGTCGTCAACGCGCTCAAGACGCTGGCCGTGCTCGCCGCGAACCTGGTCGCCAGCCTGATCTTCCTCGTCGCCGCCGACCTCGACTGGGCCGCGATCGTGCTGCTCGCCGCGGGCTCGGTCGTCGGCGGCTACGTCGGCTCCCACATCGGCCGGCGCCTGCCAGACGCCCTGCTCCGCGGCCTGATCGTCCTCGCCGGCATCACCGCCGCCATCCTGCTCCTGCGCTGACCCTCGCGGGGTCACTGGCGGGTCAGTCGTGGCCGCGCGCGGCCGAGGAGTCGGGGGCCATCCGGTCATAGCGGGCCATCAGCGCGTCGCTGAGCCGCGGCGTGACGATGTTGAGCACCTCGCCGATCCGTCCTGCGAGCAGGTCGACGGTCACTGGCCGCTCCTCCAGCGCCCGGACGACCCGGGCCGCGGCCGCCTCGGCCGAGAGCGCGCGCCGGTCCTGGTAGGACTCGGTCGGCACCACCATCGCGGTCCGCACCAGCCCGAACCGCATGTTCGTGAACGTCACGTTGTCGGCGTACGTCTCCCGGCCGGCGATGCGCGACCAGGTGTCGAGGGCGGTCTTGGAGGCGAGGTAGGCGGCGAACTTCGGCGCCTTCATCTGCACGCCCCAGCTGACGACGTTGACGACGTGGCCGAATCGCTGCGCGCGCATCGCCGGCAGCAAGCCGAGCGTCAGCCGCACCGGCCCGAAGTAATTGACAGCCATGGTGCGCTCGAAGTCGTGCATCCGGCCGTAGCTGAGGTGGAGCGAGCGCCGGATCGACCGGCCGGCGTTGTTGACGAGGTAGTCCACCACGACGTGCTCGGCGATGACCTCGGCCACCAGCGCGTCGATCGCCTCGCCGTCGGTCAGGTCGCAGACGTACGACGCAGCGCGACCGCCCCGGGACTCGACCTCGGCCCGCACCCGCTCGAGCTCCTCGCTGCGGCGCGCAACCAGCAGCACCGTCGCCCCGCGGCTGGCGGCCGCCAGCGCGGTCGCTTCGCCGATGCCGGACGAGGCTCCGGTGACGAGCACGGTGCGGCCGACGAGCGGGCTGGGGACCGACCGGTGCAACCGTCGGCGAAGCCGGGCTCGGGGAGTCTCGAAGAGCAGTCCCATGGCGCTATTTGGTCTCCCACCGGAACAGCCGAGCAGCGAGCAGCGTCAGCACGGCCGCGAAACCCGCCAGCACGACCATCGGCACCAGCACCGCGGCTGGCCCGTCGCCGCGGACCAGCACGTCGAGCATGCCCTCGTTGAGCCAGTAGAGCGGCAGCACCTTCGAGAACGCCTGGAGCCAGCCGGGGGCGGCGTCGAGCGGGAAGAAGGAGCCGCCGAGGAAGGCCATCGGCAGCACCAGGAAGTTGGCCATGTTGACCGCCCCCTCGACGGTCCGGGTCGTCGCTCCGGCGAACAGGCCGACCGCCATGAAGCACAGCGTGCCGACCACCAGTAGCGGGACCGAGGCCCACCAGGAGCCGGTCAGCTGGAGCCCGAAGGCGGCGGCGCCGAGGCCGACGAAGATCGCCATCTGCACCAGTGCGATGCCGATGGTGACCGCGACCCGGGCGGCGACGACGGTGCGGGTGGTGACCGGTGCGAGCTGGAGACGGCGCAGCCGCTTGCTCTGCCGCCAGCCCTGGAGGGTGGCCGCGGCGCCGAAGGCGGCACTCATCGCGACCGCCCAGCCGAGCAGCCCGGGCGTCACGAACTGGATCGTGCTGAGACTGTCGTCCTCGACCCGCTCGGTGGTGAGGGTGTACGTCGGCGGCCCGCCGGTCGCCGCGACGTTCGCGCCGTCGACGAAGGCGCGGAGCGCACCCTGGGTGATGGCGGCCTTGGTCTGGTCGGTCTGCGTGTAGTGGGCGACGACCTCGCCGTCGCGCATCTCGACCGCCACGTCCGCGTCGCCGTTCTCCACCTGGGCGATGGCGGCGCCGAGGTCGTCCGATTTCTCGACCTCGAAGGTGTCCTCGAACGCCTCCCGGGCCGGGCCCGGCATGTCGTCGAACAGCGCCACCTCGCCGACCTGCACCAGGTTGACGCGGGACTCGGACTGGTCGCCGAGCAGACCGCCGAAGAGGACCAGGAACATCAGCGGGAAGACGAGGGCGAAGAACACCGACGCCTTGTCGCGCAGGAAGCCGCGCAGGATCGCGACCGACATGGAGGTGAAGGCGTTCATCGGGGTCCCTGCGGAAGCGTGAGCGAAGCGAGCGGTTTCGTGGGGTGAATCATGCGCGGTACGCGCGTCCGGTGAGGCCGAGGAAGACATCCTCGAGCGTGCCCCGGGTCTCGATGACCCGGACCGGGGCGTCCAGTCGGTCGACGAGCGCGGCCGGGGTGTCGAGCTCGAGGATCCGGCCGTGGTCCATGATCGCGACCCGGTCACACAGCGCCTCGGCCTCGTCCATGTAGTGGGTGGTGAGGACGACGGTGCGGCCGGCCCGGCTGATACCGGAGAGCAGGTCCCAGAGATTGCGGCGGGCTTGCGGGTCGAGCGCCGCGGTCGGCTCGTCGAGGAAGACCAGCTCCGGGTCGTGGACCAGGGCGCAGGCGATCGACAACCGCTGGGTCTGCCCGCCCGACAGGTCCTCGACCCGGGTGTCGGCCTTGTCGACCAGCCCGACCTGCTCCAGCCACTCGTCGCCGCGTGCGGCTGTGACGCCGTACAGCGAGGCGAAGGTGTGGATCTGCTCACGGGCGGTCAGCCGTTCGAAGAACGACGACGCCTGCAGCTGTACGCCGATCCGCGGCAGCAGCGATGCGTTGCGTGGCCAGGGCGACTCCCCCAGCACTCGGATGTTCCCCGCGTCCGGCTTACGGAGACCCTCGATCATCTCCAGGGTGGTGGTCTTGCCTGCACCGTTGGGCCCGAGGATGCCGAAGAACTCTCCTTCGGCCACCTCGAAGCTCACCCCGTCGACTGCCCTGAGCTCCCCGTAAGCCATGGCGAGGTCAGTGACCTCGATGGCGTTCACAGGGCACACGCTAGCGAGGCGCCACCAGCTGCCAGGGTGCCGCCTGCTCGATCTGGGCGGAAAGGCTGAGCAGCCGCTCCTCCCCGTCGGTGGGGCCGACCAGCTGGACCGCGAGCGGCAGCCCATCGGCGGCGATGCCCCGCGGCACCGACGCGGCCGGGTTGCCGGCGATGTTCCAGAGCGCGACGTACGCAACGGCAGGCATCGCCCGGAGCGACGCCCGGACCGGGCCGGTGCCCATCAGGACGCCGGTGGCGGGCGGGCGGTGGGCGATGGTCGGCGTCAGCAGCACGTCGACCCGGTCGAAGACCCGGTTGGCCAACTCTTCGACGGTCGCGGTCATGGCGAGGGCACGGTCGATGACCTTGGGGGTGACCCAGCTGCCGAGCCGGCAGGTGGTGCGGGTACGCCGTTCGAGCCGGTCACGGTGCTCGACCTCGTCGGCCTCGGAGCGGATGCCGGCGAAGAACTGCGGCACGAACGCCAGCGTCGGGTCGGGGTAGGCCGGGTCGACCTCGACCACGTCGTGGCCGAGGTTGACGAGCAGCCGGACCGTGTCCTGGACGGCCTGCACGTGCGCCCGGTCGGGACGGATGCCCCTGGCGACCGGCTTGGTCGACCAGCCGATGCGCAGCCGTCCGGGCTCGCGGCGGGCGGCCTCGACGAACGACCCGGTCTCGCCGCCCCGGTAGAGGTCGCCGTCGGTGTTGCCGCGGATGACGTCATAGACGAGGGCGCTGTCGAGGACCGAGCGGGTCAGCGGGCCGACTGTGCCGAGCGCCCACCACAGGTGCGGGTGGGGCGCGGTGGTCACCCGGCCGCGCTGCGGCTTGAGGCCGAACAGGCCGCAGCAGGCGCTAGGGATCCGGATCGACCCACCGCCGTCGCCACCCAAGCCCACCGGCACCATGCCGGACGACACCGCGACCGCCGTACCTCCGCTGGAGCCGCCGGGCGTGCGCGAGCGATCCCACGGGTTGCGGGTCACGCCGCGGTCGTCGGACTCGGTGTAGGGCCACGCGCCGAACTCCGGCATCGTCGACTTGCCGACCACGACCGCACCGGCCGCGCGCAGCCGCCGGACGACCTCGCCGTCGGCCGTCACGGGCGTGCTGTTGCCACGGCCGCCGAACGTGGTGACGGTGCCGGCGACGTCGAGCTCCTCCTTGATGACGATCGGTACGCCGTGGAGCGGACCGAGCTCCGCGCCGGACGACTGCGCCGCGTCGCAGGCCGCGGCCTCTGCGAGCGCCTGCCGCTCCAGCACGACCGAGAACGCGTTGAGCGGCGGGTCGAGCTCCTCGATCCGCTTCAGCGCGGCCCCCATCACTTCCCGGGCGGTGGTCTCCCCCGCCGCGATCCGGCGTGCGGTCTCGGCGACACCCGGCGTCTCGTGGTCGGTCACGGGGGCAATGTAGCGGGGAGCTGTGGTGTTCCTGGCTGGTTGGGGAACTGGTCAGCCCCGAAGCAGGCCGCGTACGACGCGCAGCCCGACCGAGAGCCGGGCCAGGTCGGCGCCCTCGTCGCGGCAGATCTCCTCGAGCGTCCCGGTGGCACGGGTGAGCGTGAGCCTGTCGGACTCCTCCCAGGTCGCGATCCGCACCGCGGCCGGCTCGTCGTCGGAGGTGCTGTCGAGCACCTGCGCGGTGAGCTGGCTGTGGACGGCGTACAAGTCGTCGCGCAGGGCGGCCCGCGCCATGGTCTGCCACCGGTCCTCGCGGGGAAGCGCGAAGATCCGCCGCACCAGCGCCGCCAGCCCGAGCCGCTCCCCCAGCGCGAAGTGGACGCGGGCGACGTCGGCGGGGTCGAGGCCCTCGCCCCTCTCCGATGTCCTCAGCGCGATCTCGACCACCTCAAGCAGTGCGTACGCCGGATCAAGCACCGCGACCCGCGTGGCGAGGTCGTCGGGGACACCCTGTTCGACGAGCGCGTCGCGTCGCGCGATCAGGTCCTCGCGCTCGCGGCCGGTCACCAGCTCCGGCAGGTGTGTCATCAGCGCCTGGACCGGCACGCTGAAGTGGTCGACCGTGCCCTGGCTGTCGAGCGGCGGCCGCCGGTTGGTCGCCAGCCAGCGGGAGGCGCGCTCGACCAGCGTGCGCATCTGGATCCGCATCCGGGTCTGCACCTGGGCGTCCAGCTTGTTGTCCCAGCGCTGCAGCTCCTGGCGCAGCGGCAGCGACCCGAAGATCTCGCGAGCCACGAAGTTGGCGCGGATCAGCTCGGCGGCACTCGCGCCGGTCTCGCCGCTCAACCGCGGCACGAACGTCATGCCGGCGCCGTTGACCAGGTCGTTGACGACCTGGGTCACGATGATCGCGCGGCGTAGCGGGTGTTCACGGATCTGCTCGAGGAAGCCGTCCTGCATCGGCTGCGGGAAGTAGGCGCGGAGGTCGACGTCGCAGTAGGGGTCGTCGGGCAGGTCGGAGGCCAGCAGCTCGTCAGCCAGTACGATCTTGGTCCACGACAACAGCACCGACAGCTCGGGCCCGGTCAGCGCGCCGCCGCGCTCCAGCCTGCGGCGTACCTGTCGCGAGCTAGGCAGCGCCTCGAGCTCGCGGTTGAGGACGCCGTCGCGTTCGAGCCGCTTCATCCAGTCCTCGTGGACGTGGAGCAGCGAGGGGGCATGCGCGGCCGCGTTGGCCAGCGCGAGGTTCTGCTCGTAGTTGTCGCGCAGCACCAGGTCGGCAACCTCGTCGGTCATCTCGGCCAGCAGCGAGTTGCGCCGCTCCTCGGTCAGGTCCCCGTCCTTGACCACCCGGTCGAGCAGGATCTTGATGTTGACCTCGTGGTCGGAGGTGTCGACACCGGCCGAGTTGTCGATGAAGTCGGTGTTGATCCTGCCGTCGCGGGCGGCGTACTCGATCCGGCCGAGCTGGGTGAGACCCAGGTTGCCCCCCTCACCCACGCATCGGGCGCGCAGGTCGCGGCCGTTGACGCGGATCGCGTCGTTGGCCTTGTCGCCGGCGTCGGCGTGGGTCTCGTCGGCCGCCTTCACGTAGGTGCCGATGCCGCCGTTCCACAGCAGGTCGACCGGCGCCTGCAGGATCGCCTTCATCAGCTCGGCCGGCGTCAGCTTCGTGACTTCGTCGTCGAGACCGAGCGCCTCGCGCACCTGCGCGCCGATCGGGATCGACTTCATCGACCGCGGATACACCCCGCCGCCCTCGGAGATGAGCGACGTGTCGTAGTCCCGCCAGCTCGAGCGCGGGAGCTCGAAGAGTCGGTGGCGCTCGGCGTACGACGATGCGGCGTCGGGACTCGGGTCGAGGAAGATGTCGCGGTGGTCGAAGGCGGCCACGAGCCGGGTGTGCTCGGAACAGAGCATGCCGTTGCCGAACACGTCGCCGGACATGTCGCCGATGCCGACGCACGAGAAGTCCTCCGTCTGGCAGTCGATGCCGCGCTCGCGGAAGTGGCGCCGCACCGAGACCCACGCGCCACGGGCGGTGATGCCCATGGCCTTGTGGTCGTATCCGACCGAGCCGCCCGAGGCGAAAGCGTCACCGAGCCAGAAGCCGTAGTCCTTCGCGACACCGTTGGCGATGTCGGAGAACGTGGCGGTGCCCTTGTCGGCGGCGACCACGAGGTAGCTGTCGTCGCCGTCGTGGCGGACCACGTCGCGGGGCGGGACGTTCTCGCCGTCGACCCGGTTGTCGGTGATGTCGAGCAGCCCGGAGATGAACGTCGTGTAGCAGGCGATGCCCTCGGCCAGCCACGCGTCACGGTTGGCCGGGTCGGGCAGCAGCTTGGCGAAGAACCCGCCCTTCGCACCCACCGGCACGATCACGGTGTTCTTCACCATCTGCGCCTTGACCAGGCCCAGCACCTCGGTGCGGAAGTCGTCGCGCCGGTCCGACCAGCGCAGGCCACCGCGGGCGACCGAGCCGAAGCGCAGGTGGACGCCCTCGACGCGCGGCGAGTAGACGAAGATCTCATACGACGGCCGTGGCTCGGGCAGGTCCGGGATCGCCGACGACTCGAGCTTGAGCGACAGGTACTTGCGGGGGCCACCGTCGGGGTCGGGCTGGAAGTAGTTGGTCCGCAGCGTCGCCCGGACGTGGGTCAGGTAGGCCCGCAGGATCCGGTCGTGGTCGAGGCTGGCCACGTCGTCGAGGGCGGAGGCGATCCGTTCCTCGATCTCCTGCGTCCCCAGGACCCGGGCCTCGGCGTCGCCGGCCAGCCCGTTGCGACCGGGATCGAAACGCGCCTCGAACAGCTTCACCAGCAGCCGGGTGATGTCCACGTTGCCCGCCAGGGCACCCTCGATGTAGTCCTGCGCGAACGGGCTGTTCCCCTGCCGCATGTACTTCGCGTACGCCCGCAGCACCGTCGTTTGCCGCCAGGTCAGCCCCGCGGCGAGCACCAGCCGGTTGAAGCCGTCGATCTCGTTGTAGCCGTCCCACACCGCGCGCAAGGTGTCCTGGAACCGGTCGGGCGAGTCGTGGCTGGCCGGCTTCTCGTAGCGAAGCCCGAACTCGTAGATGAACATCGGCCGAGACAAGCCGTCGAGCCGGTAGGGGCGCTCGTCGACGACATCCACACCCATCGAGGACAGCATCGGCAGGATCTGGGACAGCGACAGCGGAGAGCCGGTGCGGAACACCTTGAGCCGTCCCTCGGTGCCGTCGCGGTAGAGCCGGATGTCGATACCGTCGCTGCCCCCTTCACGGGTCAGTCCGTCGAGCAGGCCGAGGTCGGCGGCACCGATCGCCGCGGGGAAGTCCTCCTTGTAGGCCTCGGGGAACGACTCGGCGTACTCCCGGGCCAGGGCGGCGCCGCGGTCCTCGCCGTACTCGGCCATCGCGGCGGACACGAAGTCGTCGCGCCACGAACGAGACGCCTCGACCAGCATCCGTTCGAGCTCGACGGGGTCGACCTGGCGGATCTCCTCACCGTGGGGCGGGTGGACCACGAAGTGGACGTTCGCGGTGGCGGACTCCCCCAGCCGGACCGAGAACTCGACCGACTCACCGCCCAGCTGCTCTCTGAGGATCCGGGCGAACCGCTCGCGGACATTGGTGCTGTAGCGGTCGCGCGGCAGGTAGACCAGGGCCGTGACGTAGCGGCCATAGGTGTCCTGACGGATGAAGATCTTGACCTGCCGGCGCTCGCGGGCGTGCATGACGGCGACCGCGGTCGGGGCCAGCTCGTCGGTGGGCATGTGGAACAGCTCGTCGCGCGGGAAGTTCTCCAGCGTGTCCATGAGCGCCTTGCCGGCGTGGCTGAGGGGGTCGAACCCGGCGCGCTTGAG
>Ga0136611_10002831_pt1 | contig 12116 bp, 16 predicted proteins | sample AntDrymUQ2232306_2_FD_106645 | JGI IMG/M metagenome (GOLD analysis project Ga0136611, IMG submission 106645) | Polar desert sand microbial communities from Dry Valleys, Antarctica - metaG UQ223 (23.06) | ecosystem: Environmental > Terrestrial > Soil > Desert | place: Antarctica: Dry Valley... | reverse complement strand
TCGTGGGTCCGTTCGGGGCCGCGTCGGGCGGCGCGATGGGGCTGTTCAACGGCCTGCTCGGCACCGGGTTCGGCGTCGCGGGCGGCGTGACGGCCGGCGGGGTGGAATCGATCGGGGCGACCGCCGCGCCGCTCCCGGCGATCCTGGGCGGCACGGCGAGTATCGCGATGGCGATCTTCGGGCAGGCCATCGCCGTGGGGATGCAGGGTGCCTACGGCGCGGTCTCGGCGGGCTTAGGGTCCATCGCGGGGCTGGCCGCCGGGTTCAGCCTCGGCGGCGCTGGCAATGCCATCGGCGCGTCGCTCGGCTACGGCATCGCGGGGGGCATCGCCTCGACCGTCGGCATAATCGCGGCGGCGGCGGCGGGGGCCGTGACGACGGCGGTGAACGCGGCGCGGGCTGCGGGGGCGATCCGGTCGCCGTCGGCGGTGATGCGCGACGCGATCGGCGTCCCGCTCGGCCAGGGCGTCGCGGTCGGACTCTCGTCGCAGGTCGGTGCGGTCGGCGCAGCGGCAGCCGGTCTGGTCAGGGCCGCGGTCGTTCCGAGCGGCGACATCGGCGGGCTGTCCGGGCGGGCTCGATCGCGGGCCACGTCAGGCGGCACGACGGTCGTCTACGACCTGCGCGGCGCGGTCGTCGGCGCGGCCGCCGAGCGGTGGATCGACGAGCGAGTCGCGCTGGGCGCCCGCAAGACGGTCGACGCCGGGTACGGCCGCAACCGCATGCAAGAGGCCCGCTAATGCTTGCCCTTGCGCATCCGCTCGATCGAGCGCACGACGATGCCACCGAAGCACCAGACGATCACCAGCCCGGCCAGGGCTCCCACGATCGCCGGGGTGTTCGCGTCTTCGGCAGCGGCGTATGCGACGAGTCCGGCCAATCCGCCGAGCATGACCAGCCAACCGTACCCGTGGTTCTGCGGGCGGGCGAATCGGTTGAGGCGGGCGATCAGATCATCCATGCTGCGCATCCTAGCACGCGCCGGAGGCTCACCTGATGCCCACCTACCTCGACGTCGTCCGCCTCGACGCGTACGTCCTCGGCACGGGCGCGCTGGCCAATGTCACCGCGCTCGTCACGGACGAGACGGCCGACCTCGACGCGCAGGCCGACTTCGCGTCCCGCCCCGACGCGAGCCCGGTCTACGTCCAGTCCCGCTACGGCGAGCGCGACCTCGTCGTCCGGTTCACCACGCCGACCTACGCCGACCGGGTCGCCGTCTGGCGGATGCTCGACTGGCCGAACCCGCGCACGCCCCGCACCCTCGTCGCCTGGGTGGGGGACCCGGCCGCGCTCGTCGAGGCCAGCCGTGAGGTGGTCGCCACGAACGTCGCGACCCGGATGCGCGACGTCACCGTCACGTTCTCGTCGCCCGACCTCGCCTGGCGGGCGACCGCCGACGTCGCGACGACGACCCTCGCCCTTGCGAGCGTGAGCGGGTCGACCTACGTCTCCAACCCCGGGCACGTCACGGTCGAGCCCAGGATCACCGTGGCCTGGACGGCGCAGCGGACGGTCGGAACCCATGCCGCCACCGCCGGGTGGCGCCACCGCCGGACAATCGGGCCGATCACCAACCTGAGCGGGCGGACGTGGGAGCGGGAGGCGTGGTGCGTCGACCTCGGCGACACCGCGGCGCTGGTCACGGCCGGGAAGGCCCTCGCGAGCGGCAACGACGTCCGGGTGTGGCACGAGGGCAAGGAACTCCCGCGCACCCTCGTCAACTGGAACAGCCTGCGGACGTTCCTGTGGTTCCACGCGACGACGCCGCCGGGCGGGACGCTCGAGCCCGATATCGTCTACGGCAACCCGAGCGCCGCGACGGCGACCACGGCGAGCCTGCGGACCGCGTTCGACGCGGACACCTACATCGCCTACGACCTCGAGGGGGTACGGCGCACGGCGACGAGCGGCACGGCATCGAGCGTCACCGACACGGCGGGCACCCCCTACGAGGTGGGCCGGTGGAAGGGCGGGTACGTCCAGATCGTGTCTGGCGCGGGGAACGGCCAGCGCCGGAGGATCGAGGACAACACCACGGCGACGATCAGCGTCACCCGCCCGTGGACCTCCCTGCCCGCCGCGGGGTCGGTCTTCGTCGTCTGGATGTCGGGACTCGCGGTGGACGGTGGCTCCTCCACCGCGGGCTCTACGACGGTCCTGACCGACACCGCCGTCGTCGCCGGGTCGTGGGGGATCGACGCCTGGAAGGGCGCGCGCCTCTTCCTGATCGGCGGCGGCGCGGCCTCGGGCCAGTCGTCCACGGTCGTGAGCAGCACCGCCAACAGCGTCACGGTCTCGCCCGCGTTCACGATCTCGCCGGGGGTGGGGACCTCGTACTACCTCGAGCGGTACGGGACGCACAGCTACCTCGTCAACCGGGCCGTCTACGAGACGGCGCACCGGGGCGGGTGGCGGATCAACCGTTACCACTCCACGCCGTCGTCGGTCTGGTTCGGCGACCAGGTGCCGGGCGGCTGGCAGCCGATGCGCTACCTCGACAACGACGACGACGTGAGCCAGACCTCGTACTACGATACCGGCTCCGGCGGGGGGCACAACGTCAACGAGTGGCCGATCCTGCGGGCGCGGCGGCAGGTCAAGCAGGACCTCGCCTACACCGAGGAGGGGCAGGCCGACGGCGTCGCCCTCTACGACCCGCGCGGCTTCCAGGCGATCTACTGGGATTACCGGCTGCTCAACGAGAACGGGGTCGGCAAGTTTCTCTTCGCGGGGCTGTCGGCCGGGGGGCAGAACTTCGAGGAGCTGGTCACCAACAGCGCTACCCTCGCCTCGCTGACCGACCAGGCGGCGCAGTGGACCGACCTCGAGCGCGAGGACGGGGCGATGGTCCGCCTCTACATGGGCGTCCTGCCGGCGGACGGCATCGAGATCCCGTCCGACTTCTCCGTGACGTCCGACGTCGAGGCGCGGTGGTCGACGGTACTCCAGACGCACATCGCGCACGACTCGCTCGGCGGGCTCGTCGACGGGCTGATCCCGCTCGGGGCCGAGACGGCGGTCTACCACGCCGCCCACGTCCTGCGCGTCGGCGGCGGCGCGACGCCCGTGCCGCCCTACGACATCGCGGCGCTCAACCGCGTCACCCTGACCACGGGCCAGTCGCTCCGGCTCAACCTCGACCCCGCCATCGACGCGCCGCTCGCGGCCGTCTACGCGGGCGAGGTGGTCGTCGCCGAGACCCCGTGGGCGGTCACGCTCCAGCACGTCGAGCGCCCGGTCTGGGGTGACTCGGGCGACGACGTGACCACCCTCGCCGCCGACCACCTGCCCGTCATCGCGCACGACCCGGCCACGCCGACCTCAGGCTCGACGCTGTACGTCTCGGAGACCGCGCCCGGCGCGACTACAGTCGCCGTCGTCGTGCGCCCCCGGTACCTCGACTGATGGCGGCGACGACGACGTCCACCGTCCTCATCGCCGACCGAGGCGGGTTCGGCGCGCGGCAGCTGGCGGCCTCGAGCGTGGCCGCGATGTGGACCGTCAAGGGCGAGAGCACGTGCTCCGTGTCGCTCCCGGCCCGCGACCTCAACGCGTTCGGGCGCGACGAGTGGCTCGGGTCGTGGCTGCGGTGGGACCACCCGACGATGGGCACCTGGGGCGGGATCGTGACGGATCTCTCGATCGAGGTGTCCGACCGGACGGCCGAGCTCACCGCGAGTTCCATGCACCGCCTGCTGGCCTTCCGCCGGACGCCGGTGACGTATCGGCAGGCGACCGCCCCAGCCGGCGCGTTGGCGCTGCGGGCGATCCAGGACGCCGACTCCGACGCGGAGCCGTGGATCCGCACGATGAACGCGGACCTCGACGGGCCGATGATCTCGGTCGAGTGGCACGGCGAGCCCGTGGCGGATGTGGTCGCGTACCTCGCGGCGGAGGGCGGGGCCGAGTTCGATCTGGCCGTGGCCGGGGACTGGTCCGTCGCCTTCACGATGCGCCGCCAACTCGGGCGGGACCGGACCGGGAGCGTGCTGCTCGTGGAGGGGCGCGACTTCGGCGCGGGGCAGATACGCCGGTCGCTCGAGGGGGTCGCCAACGACGTCCTTGCGGTCGCGAACGACGAGTCCTGGCGCAAGAGCCGCAAGCGGGGCGTCGTCGACAACGACGCCGTCGACCGCTACGGCCGCATCCAGGCCACCGTGCCGCTGCCGGGGATGGGCACCGGGATCACGCTCCGGCAGCAGGCGCAGGCCGAACTCGCGCGGTCGTCCACGCCGGCCGTGCCCATCAGCATCGACGTCCCGGCCCGTCACCGCCACGTCCCGACGATCGCCCACGGCGACACGATCGGCCTCTGGTGCCCGACGGCGGACCGGCGGTACGCCTTCCGCGTCGTCACCCGGGCGACCGACTCCGAGAGCGGGATGGCGACCCTGTCCGGCGACGCGGTGGAGGTGACGACAGCCGACGCGCTGGCGGTCTTCGTCGCGCCGCCAATTGACATGTCGGACACGTCGGCCTACGGGGTCGGCATCTACGGAGCGGGGGTGTACGGTGCCTAGCACGCGGATGATCGACCCGGTGAGCAGGGCCAAGCGACACATCGACGAAACGACCGGCGTCGTCCCCCAGCGGGTGCAGCAGCGGGAGCGGTCGCGCGCCGCCCGCTACCGCCCCGACGACCGGGACGTGGAGGTGCCGGCCGACCTCACCGTCGGCGGCATCGCCCACATCATCCCGAAGGTCAACCCGGTCAACTGCCGGGTGGGCGACCTCAACGTGACGACGGCCGGGCAGCTCTACGTCTGCTCGGCGATCAACGTGTGGACGCTGGTGGGGTCGCAGGTATGACTACGACGACGCAAGAAAGGTTCACCTAGATGGCAGCTCGCATCATCGACGCCCGCGAGACCGCAACCCAGACCGTGCTCCGAGTCCACCTCGACGAGGAGCGGGTCGACGGGCTCGGCGCGCCGGACCCGGCGTTCGTGGCCGAGTTCCGGTGGGCGCGCCACAACCCCGCCGGCGGCGAGGGCAGCACCGAGTACATCGCCCGCGTCCGGCAGGAGGCGCGGGAGAAGGTCCGCGCCAAGCTCGACGAGGTGAACGCGGTGACGGCCCTCATCGGCACCGTCCTGTGACCATCTGGGGTTTTCGGATCGAGGCGTTCGGCTCGTAGCCGCGTGGTGGTGATTTGGTACAATAAGTGAGTAGCCGGGCAGCGTTGGAGCACCCCCGGCCGTGTCATCCGTACCTGTTGTGGAGGCCGTGATGCAAGCCAAAGATACCCGTTTATGCGCGAGATGTCTCCAAGTTCTGCCCACGAGTGACTTCGATCATGCCCCGCCTCGCCCCGGCGGTCGATTGGTCGGCTATCACAAGCGGTGCCGAGCCTGTCGTCAGGCGATTGCAATCGACGGCTATCGTCCCCATCTTGATCGAAAGCATCCTCCACGAGAGCGAAAAACGCGCCGGGTCTGCGTCGGTTGTGCGATGAGCTTGCCGCTTGATCAATTCGATGGCATGCGTCAGACATGCCGTGGTTGTAATCCAGACGCCCTGCCTGATTATCTGCGCCCCGGGAAGCGCGATGCATATCGCGCATCCACGCAACGCTTATATCGTCGTCGCGAGGAATGGTTCCGGTCTTTTATGACGGACCGCGTATGTGGTCGGTGCGGCGCGAGCAAGGCATTGGAGTGGCACCATCGCGATCCGTCAACGAAGACGTTCAACGTCGGCGAATATCGTGCGCGCCCGAGGGATAAGGTGCTCGCCGAGATCGCTAAGTGCGACCTGCTGTGCAGGCCATGTCATCACGAGGAGCATCGACGGCTAAGACGCCTATCGGCTGCTTGATCTATCGGGTATCCTACCCCTAGACGAATATCGGCTGCTGAGGCGGCCCAGGACGGATGCGTGGCTACGGCGGCGGTCCTCTTGGGCCGCCGTTTTCGTTTACCCGGAGCGCACGCATGACGGCAGGGATCGCCTAAGTGGAGCGAGACACGCTGCAACTGATCCTCTCGGTGTCCGCCGCCCTGTGCGCCGCCGCCGCTTGGCACGCGGCGCGCCTCAACGCGACGAAGCTCGACGAGCTGAAGCGCCAGACCGAAGATCGCTGGCTCGACACGGTCGACACGGCACGGCGGGAGTATCTAGCCATTGGCAAACTGGAAGGCAGCATTGACGAGCGGCTGGACCAAGCGGCGCGCCTAGAATATGCCCGCGAAAATTCCATCCTCGTGACCGAGCTGCCTTCTCAGGAGCGGCGCGCCGATGGAACCGAGTGATGTCCATGCGCGACATGATGCTGGTGGGGGCGCTCGCCGATGACCCCAGACCTCTTGTTTTCGGCGCTCACGGCCGTCGTGGGAGCAGCCTTCGCCTTCCTACTCAAGGAGCGCGCGGAGTTCAAGGCGACCATCAAGGAGTTCGCGACGGCGGCGTCCGAGGACAACAAGAAGAAGAGCGACTTGGCGGATCGGGTACCGACGTTGCTGGCGAAGATCGACGCACTGGAGCGGAAGGTGTCGATATGAGGTCGCCCGGGTACTACCTGTCACGCCTCTTCCGCCGCACACCTGATCCCGACGTGGTCCACGCACGCAAGGTGCTCGACGAGACGCGCCGGACGTCGGCCCGCGTGGAGCGGGTCCTGATCGACATCGACGCCCAGGGCTGGACGACGCGGGACCGCCCGCTGGACATGGCGACGATGGTCCAGGATGCGAGGCGACCCCATGATTGACATTGATGCGGGTAGCCGCAACACCATCGCCGTGTTCGAGTTGTTGGTGCTGTTCGTGGCGTTGACTTGGGTGGTAATCGGCACGGTCCGGCGTAGCCAGGACGCCGCCGACGACTTCTGGGGGTGGCCGCCCGCCGACCGCGTGCTGCTGGCGACCGCCGTCTTTACCGTGTCCCTGATCATCCTCGACCTCATCCGCCTTCGACTCACGCCTTCATGGCTGGAGCCGCTGTGGTCGACTGACCCGACCTCGTGGTCCGTGGTCCTGATCCGGGCGCTGCCGCTGTTGCCGGTCGGGTGGTTCGCCGTCCGCGTCAACGGCGTCACCCCGGCGGCCCGTGTGACGCCCATCGTCCCGCACCGCTCCGGTCCGTACCAGGTGATCTCCGACAACGCCCGGCGAGCCGTGCGCTTCGGCATGGCGGGCGTCGTGGCGGGCGTTGTCAATGAGTTGTTCGAGCGCAACGACGTGTACCACCTGATGGGCTTTGCCGAGACGTTCGGCGTCGTGGTCTGGATGCTGGTGGTTGTCGTCCTGTGGGAGGCGACGGAGGCTCGGCTGGGTGTCCGCATCTTCGGCCCGCTGGACCGGGGCATCGGCGAGGAGGCGCTGGGCAAACCCCACGTCAAGGCGGTGCCGGAGTGAGCGGCTACCGCCCGCCGGTCGCCCCGGTTACGCCCCCTGGTCGATCCGCCGTGTTCACCGTGGGCACGCTGGTCGGCGTCGGGGCGGGCCTCGCCCTGGCCGCGTTGTGGCTGCCGAGTGAGCCCGCCTTGATGCCAGCACCTGTCGTCGTTGCGACTGACGTTGCCGATGTCTACGAGCTGACGCTGGTGATGCCGACGGTACCGCCGCCCCCGACGTACCCGCCCACGATGACGCCGCCACCGCTCGCGGTCGTGGACATCTGCGGACAGGCGACGCCCGGCGCGGTCTGTCGTGTACCGCAGCCACCCGCCCCACCGCCGACGGCGTACCCGTCGTGCCTCGCATCGCCGGAGGCGGGGAGTTTATGCGCCTGGCCGCAGGCGACGCCGAACGGGGGGTTCGCGCCATGATCGACCCACGCGCCATTCCCATCTTCTTGCGGCCCACCACGGTCCCGCACCTGACGCTGGGGAGCGTCCAGCGGTTTATCGAGGGGCGCACCGTCCTGCGTGCCTACGAGTTGGACCGCTTCGTCAACGCCGTGTTCGCCAACTGCCGGGCGCTCGGCCTCAACCCCGACGTGATGCTCGGCATGTCCAACCTGGAGACGGACCGCTGGCGGAGCGCCCGCTGGTCCACCGGGCTCAACCCCGCGGGCCTCGGCGCGACCGACGACGGGGCCGCGGGCAACGGCTTCCCGGACGGGCGAACGGCGGCGCTCGCGATGGGCGTGCATCTGATGGCCTACGCACGCGGCCATGACAACGACTTCGCCAAGGTCCTCCACCTCGACACGCGGTTTCTCGCGGTCCACATGGCAGGACGGGCGGGGCGTATCCGCACGGTGGCCGGACTCGGCAACGGCAACTGGGCCACCGACCTTGAGTACCCGACGAAGGTCTGCGCCCGGATCCAGGAGATGAGCTGATGTTCAACCCCTACCAGGACAACTATTACCGGGCGCGGATCATCACGCATGTGGACGCGGACACCAGCCGGGTCACGGTGGACATGGGGTTCGATGTCAACGTCAAGCTGACGATCCGATGGCAGGGCATCAACGCGCCAGAAATCAGCACCCCCGAGGGAAGGGCCGCGCTCGCCTGGCTCACCTCTCATCTGGAGGCGGGCGAGATGTGCATCCTGCAAACCATTCGTGACAAGCGCGAAAAATTCGGAAGATATTTGGGGACTTTCTATGCCCTAGAGACGTACGCGGACGGGGCAGTGTCGTTGAACCAGATGATGATCGACAACGGACACGCGGTTCCCTACGACGGGGGGCCGCGGTGATCGAGCGACCGCTAGGCAGGCGCGAGCCAACGAACTGGCTCCATACCGCGCGCTACCCCCTCACCGCATCCACGGTGCCGACGACGCCGGTGCCCGTGGTGTTGGGGGCGAACTGGTACAGCGCCTTTAGCGACCCGGTTCCCGAGACGAACCCGCGCACGGGTCGGTTCACCGGTCGATGGTGGGCCGCGTGGCCGGGGCGCGACCTCGGCTACGTCCGCGGCGGGCACGCCGTCTGCCTGAAGCCGCAGTCGCTCACGGATTCGCCCGGATGGCGGACGTACTACGACCAGGGCGCGGAAGGCGCGTGTGTCGGATTCGCGGCGAGCCGGGCGATGTCGCTCCTCAACCGCAAACGCTACGACGCGCGGTGGCTCTACCACGAGGCGCAGCGGGTCGACGAGTGGGAAGGCGAAGCGTATTCCGGCACGAGCGTACGCGCCGCCATGGACGTGCTGCGGCGTGTGGGCCATGCGCCGACCTATCGGGACGTGACGCGGCCCGTGGATGCATCCGAGGGCATCGTCGAGAACCGATGGGCGCAGTCCGTTGACGAAGTGCTGGCCTGCCTGCAATCGCCCGCCTACGCCAAGATCGGCGGCGTGCCGCTGCTCAACTCCTGGGGCCTCGACTATCCGAGGACCGTCTACCTCCCGCTGGAGGTGCTCGACCGGCTGATCCGTGAAGACGGCGAGGTCACCATGTTTATCGACAAGGAGGATCGTCGTGGATAGTCTCGTGTCCCCCGTGGCGGAGGTCTACATCGGCGGCGGCCTGATCGGGCTGCTGATCGTCATCGTGCTCGTCGTGATCGTCCTCCGCTTGCTGGGGTTGTTCTAATGCGCTGGCCCGTGGTCGCCACCGCCTTTGCCGCCGCGTTCGCGCTCGTCGTGCTGGCCCGCGCCGGCGACGACCTCGACCGGCTCACGCACAACGACTTCCCAGAGATTGGAGGCTACACATGGTAAGCGGTCGTACAGTTTATCCGCCGTTCCTCGACCGACCATTGCCCGACAAATACGGCGCTGGCATGTCGTGGATGGACCGCTACCCGGCGACCGGCACGTTCGAGCACTCGATGGTCGGGTGGCTCTGGTCCACGGACACGTACTTCCGCTTCTGGACCACGCAGGCCGCGACGGACTGGGGGATTGGCGGCCAGGGCGACGGCGATCAGGACGGCGTCATCATCCGCTGGATCGACCACAAGAAGCGACGCAGCGCGGCGGGCTGGGCGTCGGGCTACGACAGCAACTACGACTTCGACACCAACGGCGCGGCGTACATCCAAAAGTTCGGCCACCGGGCCATGAACGGGGGCGGTCGCTCGATCGAGTTGTCCGGGCTGGTCAACACGCCGGTCACGTCCAAGCAGTGGCGCTCCATGATCCACCTGACCGCGGCCATCCACCACGATCCCGAGGAACTCAACCAGGGCTACGAGGAGTTCGCCTGGAACATGCACCACCGCGACGTGGCCGAGAAGGATTGCCCCTTCCCCCGCGTCTACGACCACACCGAGGCCTACCAGGCGGCCATCGTCCTCGTCATGAAGAGCTACGAGACCGGGGCCGACATCCCCGACTTCGTGATGATCGGCAACACGAAGGTGTGGCTGCCCACCGGAGAGACGACCAATGGCGTTGTAACGCCCCCAGCGACGCCGCTCTTCCAGGCGTTCGCCCAGACGATCCCGTTCACGACCCGCCCCGGCGCGCGCTCCCGTCAGTGGGGCAGCACCGAGTCGCTGGTCGTTCGCGCCTACCCGACTGACACCGTGCTCCGCATCGCGGGGTACTACACCGGGCAGGAGGTCAACGGCCGCGACGAGTGGCTCGTCATCAAGTCGCCCGGCCCGAGCGGCAACGCCCGCATCCACATCTCCGGCGTCCGCGAAGAACTGCCGGCCGTCTTTCTCGATCAAGCCGCGTAGGAAAGGATCAGCACATGCAGCCGATGACCCCCGTCCGTAGTGTCAATGGCACCGTCAGCGCGACCATCATGTCGGCGTTCGCCCAAGTCAGCTACGCCTAACCGATGGCGACGCTACCGACGCCAGGCGGAGACTCGGGAACGTGGGGCACGGAGCTCAACGAGTTCTTGTCCGTTGCCCACAACGCAGACGGGACGGCCAAGGGCGTGGTCCACGCCCGCGACTATGCCTCCCTTGCCCTCGCCTACGCGGCGCTCCCGGCCAACGGCGGGGTCGTGGTGCTGGACGCGGGCCAACGGTGGGACGTGGGCGCGGGCCTGGTTCTCGACCGGACCAAGAAAGTCAGCTTTGTGGGCCCCTCCCGCTGGCACCGAGGCAACCCGTCCATCACGGGGACCGACCTCACCTACGCGGGCAACGAACCCGTCATCTTCTCCAGCGGCACGCCGACGCAACTCGTCTCGATCACCGCCACCACCGGGGGCGCGTTCACCAACGGCTACGGGTTCACGTTCACGGGCATCGTCTTCGAGATGACGAAGGCGGCGACGCTGTACGGCATCTACGCCCCGAGCGTGTGCCGGGCGACGGTCCGTGATTGCTGGTTCTGGTCGTCCAACCTTTCGCCCGCCGGGGCGCTCGGCATCTATGCGCCGAACGATGCGGTCTACGGCAACGATGTGTCCTGGTGGAAGATCGAGGACAACATCGCCTCACGGTGCGCCCTGGTTGCCTTGGGCCAGGGTGCGACCCAAAGCAACCAGAACGTCGTCCAGCGCAACATCGGGTTTGGACGCGGCGCGACGGTCGTTGGGACCGCGTCGTTTGTCGCCCTGTGGACAAACCACCGCAGCGCCGTCCGGGACAACAACGTCGAGTGGTACAACACGGGGATTTACCTCTACCAGTGTTACTCCACGACCGTCGACGGCGACGGCGGCGAGCAGACCAAGACGTTCGTGCATATGGACGGGTGCGCCGGGTGCTACGTCGCGCCCCTGGGCATCTCCACGCCGGCGGGGACGGCGGGAGCGCGGCTGGTCCTGGTCGACAACGGCTCGACCAACAACATCATCGTCGCCCCTCCCGCGACCTTTTCCTCCTCGCTCTACGGCTACGCCAGCACCGCCGTGGTCTTCGGGACCGGCTCGACCATCGACTCAAACACGCTGATCGGCCCCGAGGATTCGCACTGGCGCGGGCCCGCGACCTACGTCAACGACATTGCCATCAAAGGAGGGCAGACGATCACGCCCGCCGCCGCGTCGCTCGCGGTCTACGCCAACACGGCGGCTCGCCCGGCGATGCTGGTGCGCAACACCGGGGCGGCGGCAATGGGCGCGGCGCAGGCGCTGATCGACGTGGCGAACTTTAATGCCGGCGACGCGGGGGCCCTGATCCGCGTCGCCGCCGGCGGCTCGGCGCAGGCCATCAACGCAACCGGCCCGGTGTTCGTGGACGGGGTGCTGCGACTCGTGCCGCGTGCGCTGCCCGCGACCTGCACCGTCGGCGACCTTTGCGTCAACAGC
>Ga0136611_10002830_pt1 | contig 12117 bp, 6 predicted proteins | sample AntDrymUQ2232306_2_FD_106645 | JGI IMG/M metagenome (GOLD analysis project Ga0136611, IMG submission 106645) | Polar desert sand microbial communities from Dry Valleys, Antarctica - metaG UQ223 (23.06) | ecosystem: Environmental > Terrestrial > Soil > Desert | place: Antarctica: Dry Valley... | reverse complement strand
CGGTACGCACATCGCCGGCAAGCTGCACTTGAAGGCGATCAACGACAGTTGTGCGCCCGATAGCAGCGGGTGCCGTCGCTTTGGTCGCGGGAGCTTGCGCTCTGACCAGCGGCGGGTTGTAACAACAAATTGCAGCAGCAAAGGCGAGATTGAGAAAAACGATTTTGCGAGTACGGGCAGGCGGCGCAGGCGGGCGCACTTCGAAATTTAGCATGAGAGCTTCTCCAGATAACAACGGCGTGCAAAGAAAAGTACGCCCGAATTCAGGCGTACTTTTTGATTTAACCACTTAAGGTGTTGCGGCAGGTGTTTTGGGCGCGAGGCGCTTTTCGATTTCGGCTAACAGCTTTTGCGCCTGATCGGCTTCGGCGCCGTAATTGGCGATGATACCACGAAACGTATCGCGCGCGCCCGTCAGGTCGCGCAATTTGTATTGCGCCTGGCCTTGCAAAAGCAGAACGCGGCCCGTCATCACGTTGTCGGGATAAGTCGCGACCATGCGCCGCGCGACATCGACCGCGCCTTTGTAATCCTCGCCTTCGGTGCGGAATCTCACAAGCTGCCACAACGCTTCGGGCGTGCGCTCGCTGTTGGGATAGCTGCGCGCGAAATCTTCAAAGGCCACGGCGACTTGTTCGCGCGTAACCGGCGGCGGTTCCGTGTCACCGGCTTTGGGCTTGAGCATTGCGAGATACGTCGTGGCGATGGCGTACTGCGCGTCTTCGGCCAGAGGTGTGCCTTTAGCGCGCTGCACCAGGCTCTGATAAATGCCCAGCGCCCTGCCATATTCTTCGCGCTTGATGTGAACCGAAGCCAGCTCAAACAAGGCTTGTGGCCCGCGCGCGCTGTTGGGAAAACGCTGCGTAATGCGCGTGACGACTGCGATGGCCGCGTCATACTGATCTTGCCCGACGTAGGTTTGAAACAAGCCATAAAGCGCGTCTTCGACTTCGGCGGCGTTGGGATACTTGGTGATGATTTCCTGGAACTGGCCTTCGGCTTTGGTGAAAGTCAAAGTGCCTTTGGCGTCCTGGCCCAGGTCGCGATAAGTCGATGCGATTTCGTTGAGCGAGCGGCCTTTGTAAAGCAAGGCCTGAATTTCCAGTTCGCGCTTGGGAATCTGCGGGCCGACGACGCTGGCGGCGCCCTGCGTCGCGGCATAAAGGGCGATTGTCGTCGAGACTTTGTGCGCGCCTTTTGCCGCCGTCGGCAGAAGATTGACTTCGTCCTGATAGGTAACAACCGCATTGTCATCGAACTGCGTTGCGGAGCCTTCGGCGAAACCGGCGTTGGTTTCCAGCGCGCCCGAATTAGCAGCCGGCGCGCCTTGCGCGGTTTTTACGGCGGCGCGAAAAAGGCCGCTGTGAACATCGGTTTCGGTCAAGACGACTTTCTCGGAATCTTTCTTTTTGGTCGTCAGCAAAACTTCGATGGTATCTTTGGCGGCGGAAACGTCCCTGTCGGCGTCGCCGATTTCGACGGTCATGGTGTCGCTCACGACAACGCCGCGCACTTCGTTGCCCGCCGAATCGAGCACAACCAGACGCGCGTTGGAAGCGATATCCATCGTGACTTTTTTGTCGCCGACGGCGCCGCCGGTGTAGCGGCTCTTATAGTTCAAACTCACTTTATCGCTGCCGTGCAGTTCCAAAATGCCGTTGCCCGGCTTGGCGGCGCCCAGGCGCGTCGAGATCGTGGAGCGAAAGCGGTCGCCGCCTTCCACGTCGGCGCGCAGATTCACCGATTCGCGGTCGCCCGAACCGGCTGTAATGGTGACCGGAAGCGTCAGCGCCGCACTGGCCACAAGGTTCGGCTCGGTCACGCGCACTTCGAGAGGTTCGCCCGGCGAAACGCGCTGCAAGTCGGCAACGCGCGACGCATAAGCGGTGCCGACTTTTTCCAGTTCCTGGACGGCCAATTCGAAATGGCCCAGGCGAAAATGCGTCGAGCCGATGGCGAAATAAGCGCGGTCGACAACGGGGCTGGCGGGATAATCGGTGATGATCTGGCGATAGGAGCGAAACGCTTCGGCGTATTTTTGCTGCGAGCCGTAAATGTCGCCCAGTTGCGCGAGCGCCTTGGGCGACCATTCGGGCGATTCTTCTTTAACGACGGTTTGCAGCAAGGTCAGCGCATCCGATTCTTTTTTCAATTCGACAAGCGCATCGGCAATGCGGAACTGAGATTTGAAACGCACGCTGGTGTCGGGATAACGCTTGAGGACATTGCGAAACTCGACGATCGCGTCGTCATAGGACGAAACTTTCATGCGACTTTCGCCCTGCTGAAAAAGCTCTTCGGCTTCCTGCTCCAGCTTGGCTTTCACCGGATCGACGGGCGCCGCGACGGGTGCAGCAGGCGCCTGGGCCAAAACGGGCGCGGCGCATATTGCGCCGGACAAAACGGCTAAACCCAACATCTGTGCGTGCAACCTTTTCTTCAAAAAAGACATACGTTCCTTGGTGCTTCGCCGGCTTGGTGCCGGACAAAGTTCGCGTTTTCCAACGGGCGGGGCGGTTCTTTGACTTCGCTCTTTGCGGTTTGTGTTGGCATCGGCCATTAAAACGCAGAATTATCGAAAAGTCAGAGAAGAAAATTGGAGTTGTCGGTGGGAAAAAGTATAATCGCTCCGCGCATCTTCTGGCACAGCGGAGAAAATTACAGATATGGGAAGTCGCAGTGAAACAACGCCGGGAACGATACACTCAAAGCCGTCTGATAAATAAGCGTAAGGCGTTTGCGCCGATGAAACCAAAAGTATGCCTGATTCAGGCGTACTTTTGACTTACGCAAATTCAGATTTTCGTAGGGGCGCAGCGTGCTTTTGCAACGGAGCGCCGCTAACTCAAACCACATAATAGAAGGATTTTCGACATGACACGTTTTTTCTGCCTGGTCACAGCTTTATTATGCGCCGTTCCTCCGCGGGTTTCTTTTGCTTGGGACGGCAGCCCTTCGCCTTTCGACGAAGGCCATCTGGCCGTTGTGCGCCCCGATAATTGGCGCCTGTCAGCCGGGCCGGATCGCCAGGCGTCGCCGGCTGTAGGCAACGCCAATGCCTCGACGGGCAAAGCGGTTCCGGCGCGCGCGCCGCTTTCGTCTTTTCTCGAAATCAAGCACGCCGGGCGCTACGATTTGTGGGTTCGCGTCGGGCGCGTCGGCAAAGCGGCGGGGCTGAACGCCGAACTGGTGCGCGGCGGCAAAGTCGTTTTGAGCGGTTTGCTCAATCACGACGAAGGCGCCGCCGGACGCGGCGGGCCTGCGGGCTTTAAAGCCTATCGCGAGCGCGCCGAAAACACGGCGGGCGGCGCGGAAACCAATTTCGATTTGCTCGATGGCGGCGGTGGCGACGATCTGAAAAACGGCATTTTGCAGGACATGAAGGACGAGGCCGAAGGCGGCATCGGTCGCTGGATCACTTCGTCGCGCATCGAAAAGCCAGGCGCCAACGCGCCGTTCTACTGGTGGAAAATCGCCGGTGCCGCGCTTGAACCCGGATTTTACGAACTAAAAATACGCCCCGCCGGCGCGGTCGATGCCGCTGGGGCGCCGCTCATTGACGTCGCGCTGCTCACGACCGCCGCCGATCTGGTTTATCCCTTTAGCGGCGACATCGACGCGCCTGCCGCGAACTACGTTCGCTTTCGCATCGACGACCTGGGCAAGTCGAAGCAGGTGGACATCGGCCTTCATTTTTCCGTCCATAGAAACCCGTTTTTCGTCACCGCCAGTGCCAACCCCGAAGGCTTTCCCAAAAACGAAAAAGGCGCGCCGCACACAAAAACCGGCTACACACGCTGGTATCGCATGAACGACGTGAAATACGTGCCGTGGGGCGGCTTCACTCTCACCGTCGGAGTGCCCGACGACGCGCGCGGCGCCTCACAATTCGCCACGTTTCCGCACGGCGACATCGTCGATCACGAGTTCGACTGGCGCGAAATCGATGGCCGCGTTTTGGCCGTTGGCAGCCCGTGGACGGGCGAAGTGAGGCGGCCCGCGACGTGACTCGCCTGCATTATCAATATGCGCTGGCGGCAACGCAGGGCCGTGTTTATCCGCTGATGCGCGGCGACGATTTGACGCTGACCAACGCGTGGAGTCAGGCCGGAGGCGGCGCTTCGGAATACATGGCCAAGACGCTTCGCTTGCTCGGTTTCAACCAGGTCGATATGGAAGATTCGGCGAAAAACAGTGAGCGATATGGCTGGCTTTCCGGCAGCAAGGCGCCTTACGCGCAGCTTGCGGACGAGCCGGTCGAAGCCAATACGTCCGAGTTTTCGGCTCCGTTCTGGCGCTTTGAAGGTGGCAAAGACGTGAAAGCTGTGCCAATTTCCGCCCCGGGCGACGGAAAAGTACGCCTTGATTCAGACCCGATTAAGAAACCTGCCGCCAAAGCGCCCGCCAAGCCCGCAGCCGACGGCGAACGCTACCGCGACGTAACGGGCATGAGCGACTTGAATACGGCGCGCGTCGATCTGGAAAATATCGTTCTCGAAGGCGAAGTCAGCGGCAGTTGGGTTGGTTTCTACGCCGGTCTCGACAATGCGAAACTGCCGACCAAAGGCGTTTACTGGCAGGTCGGTGTTCTCGACCCCAATGGCCCTACCAACCTGAATTACGGCAAAATTGGCGATCCGCGCGGCACTTCGCTAATACGCAAAGCCGCCATCATGCATGGCGACAAGCCGACGCCTTTTAAAATCGTTTACGAAAGCGGCAAAGCGGCTTTGTTCGTCAACGGCGCCATCATGCAGCAGATCGAAGGCTTGGCGAAAAAAGGCGGGCTGGGCATTTTCGGGCCGCAGAAAACTATTTATAGCCTGCGCCTGCGCACGATTCGCGCCGACGAGCACATCGATCTCGATGCTTCCAAGTTTCTCACTGACAAGATGGACGCGACCGGAGTCGGCGGCGACATCGTTCTGGACGCGCGCGATTTTGAAGACACGCCCGCGGAAGAAAACGAGAAAAACGCCATGAGCCTGCGCCAGTTCGTGACGACGCAAATGGTGCAGGCCGGCGGCATCCCCGAAGCGCAGGCGAGCTTTCGCACCTGGGCCGCCGCGCAGGGCGTGATGCCTGCCGTCTTCGGCAAGCAGAAGTGGGACGACGTGCATATGCTGACAGTCGATTCGCTGATCGAAACTCCCGCCGACCGCCGCCGCTATTACTGGAGCCGCCGCTACAGCGCCTACAAGACGCCTCACGATTTCTACCTCGAAGCACTGGAACTGCAAAAGAAATCCCCGAACAAAAACGTGAAAGGCTTCGTCGCGCTGAGCGGCCATGCGCTTTACATGCACCGCCAGGCGTTGCCGATGGACATCATGCAACTCGCCTCCGAAGGCGGGCCGCTGATGCCGGGTGTGAGCGACTGGATGTATGTCGGCGGCTGGTACTGGGATTCACTGCAATCGGTCGCCTACTCGGTTGCGCCGATGAACGGCGGCGCGCGGCGCTATGGCGCGCAGTGGGGCGAGGAGCCGAAATCCTATCCGATGATGCACCAGGTCGGCCCCGATGTTTTCCGCTCTTACACGATGCTGTCGAATCAGGTCAAGCACATCAGCTACTGGACTTACGGGCCGTTTTACGCAGCGACCGAAGGCACCTGGTCGGATAACCCCGGCAATCACGTCGCTGCGAGCTACGTGACCAACCGCATTTCGCAGGTCGACGACATTTTGCCCAAAGCGCGCATGCGCCCGGCGCGCGTCGCGATGCTTTTTTCGCGCTCGAATGAATACTGGGACCCGACTTCGAGCTACGCCGACAAGCGCGCCGCTTTTTTGGCGCTGTCGCATGAATATTATCAGCCCGAAATCGTCACCGAAGAGCAAATCGGCGAAGGCGCGCTGCAACATTACGATGCGCTTTATGTTCTCGACACAGCGGTCAAAACCGAGGCGCAGGAAAAAATTTCGGCGTGGGTTCGCGGCGGCGGTTTGCTGTGGGCTTGCTCCAAAGCTGCAACTCTCAACGAGTTTGGCGAGCCTCTCGATTTGCTGGCGGGCCTGGCCGGATTGCAGCGCGGTTTTGGCGCCACGCCGCGCGCTTATAAACCGACAGCCGCCCAAATCGAGCAGTTTCGCGGTGAAAAGCCCGACGACATGCTGACGCCAGCCGCAGCCGAAAAGCCATTCGCGCGCATTCGGTTTTCGGGCGCGGAATGCTTGGCTCCGTCAAGTGGGACGGCGCTTCGACGCGCGCGAGCTACAGCGACGGCGTGCTGGCGTTTGGCGAAAAAACCATCGCAAAAGGCAAGTCGTTTATCTGGGCCATCGCCCCGGCTTTACCTACACGCGCAACGCGCTGCACGGCGGTTTTCAGAGCATCTTCCCCGATATTCCGCGTGCTGTGCTGACCGCGCCGCTACACGAAAAGAAAGTCGAGCGCGAAGTTGTGCTGTCCCAGCCGACGATCATGACGCACCCGATGAGCACGCCTGACGGAACGGTTCTCCTTGTCTACAACATGCGCCCGACTGCCAGCACGAATCTGGTCATCGGCCTGAAGGAAACCAAAAAGCCGCTCAGCGTTCACGGCTTCGCGCCCGGCGCGATGACGCTCAGCGAAATGCCTTTTGAATACCGCGATGGCCGCGTATGGATCACGGTGCCGACATTGGAAAGCCACGGCGTCGGCACTATTCTCCGCGTGCGCCACACGCCCGTTCCCGCCGATAATCGCAAGCAGGAACTGAAAGCGCACACCGTCGCGCAACTGCAATCGAACGAAGTGCGCACGCTGAGCGCCGGCCTCTGGTTCGCCGGCCTGAATCCCGATTGGGGCCTGAGCGACAAGGTCGAGCCTTTCCTGGCGCACGAAGCCTGGGAAGTGCGCCTGGCCGCCGCCGAAGCCTTGTGGCGCTTGGATAACAAAGCGTCGGCGCCGCGCATCTTCGCCGTCTATCAGGGAGAAAAGGATCATCACGTTCGCAGCGAAATGCTTTATGCACTCGCCAAGCTGGGCCACGCCGAAGCCGGAAAACTTGGGCTGCAAGCACTCGCCAGTCCGAAAGACTACGTTCGCCGCCAGGCAATGCGCGCCGTTGTGGCGCTTGTCCAGAATGGAACCGAAGGCGGCAAACCCGCTCCGGCTGCGCTGAAAACTTTGGCCGCTTCCGCCGCCGAAATCGCCAATCGCTCTCGTATGCCCAATGATGATTGGGGAACGGGCATCGGGTGGAAGCAGCAACTCCTCGCCGTCATGCCGCCCAAAGATATTGTGGACGAAGCGGTCGAAGTATTTAAGAATCCGAACCTGGTGGACGCAAAAAGCCCGTGGGGCAACGATGCAAACGCCTTTGCCTCCGCGATTGCCAACAGCGACGCGCTTTTCGCCGAATACTCGCGCCGCAATTTGCCCGGCGAACAATCTTTGGTGCTGGCTATCGCCGCGCGCCGCCGCGCGCCCGTACTCGTCAAAGCGATGCAGGAAATGCTGCCCAAAGTCGAAGCGCCTAACGTCTGGCCGTTCCTCAGCGCGCTCGATTTTCAGCACGATAAGGCGCTGACCAAACAAGCCTTTTTAATGCGCGATAAGATGCGCCCCGAGATCGTGCCCAATCTGCCACCGGTCATGGAGCGGACATTCGGCGCCAATGTCGGCGCGAACTCGGCGGAATGGGAAGCGTGGTTTAAAGCGCATCAGAATTAAAACTCTGCAACACTCGTCGTATTGCACAAACCAAAAAGTACGCCCGAATATGGGCGTACTTTTTTAATCTGGACTTACGCAAAAACCGCGAAATCGTAGGGGCTTGGTACGCCAAGCCTTGCTGCAACGAGGTCTTAAGTAACCATGCACAAGTTTCGGGGCGTCGGGCTGTAGGGGCGAAGCATTCGCGCAGCAACTTTGACTTCACGGATCGTATCTTGCGGGCGAATGCTTCGCCCCCACAAACCCCATAAAACCTTTGCACGAGTGCTTAGCACGCTAAGCCCCTACATTCCCCACCAATCTGTTTAAGCTCAGCGTCCTCTTTTTCCAAAAGCTAATCTCCCAGCAGCTCCAGCGTTTTGTCGTCGCGTTCGCCGTGGTAATATTTTTCGATTAGGCGCGCGAAAACCGAACCCGGAGGCGATACGATCTCGAACAACGTCGCGCACGATTTGAGTTTCAAGTCGTCGGGCGAACCGAAGATTTCCCTGGCCGATCGCCCTTCCAAATTCACGACCGCTTCCGCACATTCCAGCAGTCGCGGCCTCAGAATCGGATGAGCAAGATACGCCGCAGCCTCGTCGATGTTTTTGATCGCATAATGCTTCGCGGTCGAGCTATAACCCAGGCCGTCGAGCTGCGGAAAAATGTACCAAATCCAGTGCGTGCGTTTTTGGCCGTTGCTGATTTTCGCCAGCGCCCGCTCGTAATCGTCTTCTTGCGCTTCCAGGAAGCGGCGCAAATTATATTGGTCGTCAATACTGCGGTTACTTGAATTGGTCATGTTGGTTTCGCCTGTTCAACCACGATTTCCACAGAAAAGCAGGCCCGCATTTGGTGGTATTTGGCTGGGTGGAGATGAACGTTGAGCAGGAAAGAAAAGAGGTGTCATTCCGAACGCGGGCGCCCTTGCATAGTTTAGTTGGTGGTCCGCATGGCTCTTCCTGATAGATCCGCAAAGGGTCTACAGGCAAAACTGATGTTCTGGACTTGACGCCAACCATAGAATCTATGAGCCTGATTAGAGCCGTGCGAGAACACAAAAGATTCCTCCACTTCGCTCATTCTTTCCTGCCCGCAAGCGGGCACCCGCGGTCGGAATGACACGACTCTCCATCACTTCCAAATTCGACACTCCCAAATTCCGGCGTACTTTTTCAGAAAGAATCCATTTGACGCGGACTGGCGTTTTGGCCACAATCTAATGCGGCTTTGCTTCCTGCATTTCCCCAACGAGGTTCGTTTTGAATAGACACGCAAACGCCGGGCGCTTTCGCCTGGGCTGGATTTTGATCGTTATCGCCGCGCTCAATGGCGCGTTCTGGACAGTGTTTCGCTGGCACTACGAAAACACGCTGACCGGCGCGCAAATCACCGTCGATTACGATGACACGCGCACGATGGCCGATGCCTACCAGATTCGGCACGCGAAGTTTTTGGCGCTGCTCAAGGAGCGCGGCGTTTCGAGCATCGGCTTGTACAGCCTTTCGCTCAACGGCTTCCGCGACAACGGGCGCATCGCCATCACGCCGCGCGAAGAAGCCGAGCGCCTTTACCCCAAACTGGCGTGGAACGGTTCCTCCGACGCCAAAGCGATTCCCGCCGCCTATCGCTATTTAGTGACGGCGACGCGCGAAAACCAGGATTTGCTGCTCAATCAATTGCTGCCGCGCCTGCGCTCGCAAGGCCAAAGTGTCGTGCCGCCGCAGGTCGTCGAACTGGACGAAGGCAGCGCCGGCGTGCTATTGCCGCGCTCGGCGCAGCTATTCGGCGATGCGATGATGGGCTTCGATCCGGCGCAGCTCAAAGCCGCCAAAAGCGCCGGACTTGTCGTCACGGCGCGCGTTTCCAACTCGCTCAATCTCAATCTTCAGCGCGTGCGCCAATTGCTCGACGATGCGGAAAACACGGGCGCCCGTGTCGTGATTTTCTCGGAAGACGAAGTCGTCGGCTACGACTCGCTGGTCAAGCAGGTCGCGGCGGAAATGCAAGATCGCAAATTGTTGTTCGGCAACATCGAATTCACCAAGCAGCGCGGCTGGCAGGACTTCGCCAAATTGACCGCCGGAAACCTCGTGCGCGTGCATTCGGTCGGCGGCGACGAAGCGGCCAAAGCGCGCGTCGAGCTTTTGGTCGACCGCTACGCGCGCGCCATCAAAGAGCGCGATATTCGCGTCGCTTATATTCGCCTGGTACGCCAGTTTAAAGGCAAGGCGGCGGACGAAAACAACCAGGCGAAATCGGCGTTGCAGCAAAACCTCGATTTCGTCCAGGCCGTTAGCGACGAGCTGGTCGCGCCGATTCCCAGCCTGCCGTTCCTGCGCCCGGCGATGGAAACGCGCGGCGCGCAGGCTTTCGGCGATTATCCTCTGAACATTTTGCAAGACCAGTTCGGCAATCGCGGCGCGAAAATCGTGCGCTATCTCAGCGCGTTTTTGTCGGGACTGGGCGCTGTCGGCGCCACATTATTGTTGCTCAATTTGTTCTTTGATTTATCCCGGCGCGCGCAAAAAACACTGTTGTTTTCAGGCGTACTTTTGGCGGCGGTTTTGTCTGTTTCGGCGGGCATGGGCGCGAAACTTCTGGCGCTGCAAATCGGCATTACGTTTTCGGCTATCGGCGTTTTGTGGGGCGGCCTGCCGCAATTGTGGGACGCTTCGCGCAAGCGCGGCGAAACGGGCCGACCGGCGGACGAAACTTCGCCACTTCGCGCCTTCGCCAAAGGCACCGCGATTCTGGTCAAGACTTCGCTGCTGACTTTCATCGGGCCTTTGCTTATCATCGCGCTGCTCAACAACTGGAAGTTTTTTTCGGGGACGGATAAATACTTGCTGCCCAAAGCGACGCAGCTTTTTCCGCTCTTGCTGGTCGGGCTGGCTTTTGCGGGCGAAGTGTTTCCGCACCGCGTGGCGCAAGAAGGCGCCGAGGCCGCACGCAAGCGCGCGCGCGACCGCTTTTTAAGCGTTTTGAACCGGCCTTTCACGGTTCGCATCGCGCTCACGCTTGTCGCTTTGTTTTTCGCGGGCACGATCTGGATCGCGCGCACGGGCAACGACAGCGGCATGGAAATCTCGGCCTTTGAACTCAAATTCCGCGCCGGCCTGGAGCAGTTTTTCATCACGCGCCCGCGCACCAAGGAAATCTTCGCGGGAATGCCGGCGATGATTTTCGCGGTCTATTTCGCGACTCGTCGCAAGTGGCTTCTGGCGCTTGGCGCCGCCGTCGTCGCGACAATCGGGCAGGCCGATTTGCTCAACACGTTTTGCCACATTCACACGCCGTTCTTTTATTCGCTGCTTCGCTCGATTCACGGCGTGTGGCTGGGCGCGCTGATCGGCGGCGTCGCGCTGGCGATTTACGTTTTCCTCGAACGCCGCATCGCCGGTCGTTTCCAGCCGCAAACCTTGCCGCCGATGGAAAGTACGCCGGAAATCGGGCGTACTTTTGAAGAAGAAAACTCCGATGAAAACGGCCACGTCGATTCGGAAATCGGCACCGTCTTCGTGCCGCAGAGCGGCGAATCGCTGCGCCGCTAATTGAAGCCACCACGAAAAACTGGGATAAACGAGATAAACGAGATTTGGTAGGAACGATCTATCTCGTTTATCCCGTTCATCCCAGTTTTTCGAGAAACCCATGAAATTCTTGCTTTCGGGCTATTACGGATTCGGCAATGCCGGCGACGAAGCCGTTCTGGCCGCGATTCTTCAGGCGATTTCGCAGCAAAAAAGCGGCGCGCGTTTCGTCGTGACATCGGGAAATCCACAAAATACAATCGCGCGCTTTAACGGCGCGCAAACTCCGGTCGAAGCGATTGCGCGCCAAAGCCCGCGCGCTCTTGTCGATGCGATTCGCAGTTGCGATGTTTTCATCAGCGGCGGCGGAAGCTTGCTGCAAGATGTGACAAGTCTGCGCAACGTCGTTTATTATTCGGGGCTTTTGCGCCTCGCCCGATTGTCGCGCAAGCCGGCGATGATTTACGCGCAAGGCATCGGCCCGCTGATCCGGCCTTTGTCGCAAAAGCTGGCGCGCATCGCCGCGCAGCAGTCGCGCGTTGTTACGGTGCGCGATGAAGATTCCAAAAAACTGTTGGAGCAAATCGGCGTGCGCCGCAAAATCGAAGTCACCGCCGATCCGGTCTGGGCGCTGTCGCCACAATCGCAATCTTTGCAACCCAAAAGTACGCCGGAATTCGGAGGCAAAACGCTGTGCGCGAGTTTGCGCCCGTGGCAGGGTTACGATTTTTCGCGCGAGGGAAATCTGGCGCGCGGCTGGCAAAATTTCGCGCAAAAAAGCGGAGCGCGCTTTCGCTTCGTGCCGATGCAGGACGAAATCGACAGGCCCGTTATGGAAAACCTGGCGACGCCAAACGTTGCGGTCATCAACACCGCCGATTTGCACCCGCGCGAAATCATGAGCTTGTGCGGCGATTGCCATGCGATGATTGCGATG
>Ga0136611_10002829_pt1 | contig 12126 bp, 9 predicted proteins | sample AntDrymUQ2232306_2_FD_106645 | JGI IMG/M metagenome (GOLD analysis project Ga0136611, IMG submission 106645) | Polar desert sand microbial communities from Dry Valleys, Antarctica - metaG UQ223 (23.06) | ecosystem: Environmental > Terrestrial > Soil > Desert | place: Antarctica: Dry Valley... | reverse complement strand
TTGGTGCGCGAGAGAGGACTTGAACCTCCACACCTTACGGCACGTGCTCCTAAAGCACGCGTGTCTACCATTTCACCACTCGCGCTCGCTAACACACCAACTTAAAAGTTAGTGTATAAACCAACGTATAAATAGTAGCCGATTCATTACTTTTTTACCACTGTTGACAATTGTATACATACAATAGCATTATTGATGTAATACATAAGGAGTCATAAAGTGCCAAAAACACATGCCCAGCCAATTTCATATACCAGTGCTTTCCAGCTCTTCAGTTTAAGCAAAGCCGCCGTCAAACGTAATATTACGACATTTGTTGTGTTGGTGATTGTGCCATCGCTGCTATTTTTGATCAGTAACGTGATTGATTTTCCAGGCAGAGATAATTTATTTTCAAGCACTCAAGTCGAACCCAGCCCAGCCGGACTAACTTTTATAATCTTAGGTGTAGTGTTGAGTATATTGTTTACGCCGGCTGCCGCTGTGGCGGCCGTTGCTGCCAGCCAGGGCAAAGAAATCACTTACCAGGAAGCACTTAAACAGTCGTGGCCGATTTTCTTTAAATTTTATAGTTTGAGTATATTGATAGCTCTGGCGGTGTTAATCGGTTTAATTCTGCTGATAGTGCCGGGCATAATTGTTTTGCAGAGGTTGTTTTTAGCGCCTTATTTCCTGATAGACCAGAAAATGGACGTTATTGAAGCTTTGAAACAAAGCTCAAACCAATCAAAAGGCAAATTTGCGGCTATATTTGGCATTATTGGCGTGTCACTATTGTTGAGCCTGCCGGCTATCATACCGCTGGCCGGAACGTTTGTAGCAGTTGTACTGGGAACGTTGTACTATTGTGCCCCGGCGATGCGCTACTTCGAGATAATTAAAAACAAAAAGTTAAAGCCTAGCGCGGACGCTGCCTAGCCACCGCGGCGGCCTGTAGTTCCAGATTGTCATCAAGCGGGGTCAGTTCGGCAAGTTGATATTTGCGCTGGAGTGCCCGGCTGATAAGCTCGTCAGCAAACTGGGGGTTTTTGCTGAGCAAAGGGCCATGCGAATAGGTACCAAAAGCGTTATTGACTATGCAGCCTTCGGTTTTATCAGTGCCGTTATTGCCGTCACCCTTAATTACTTGACCTAAAGCCTGGCTAGTATCATCCAGGGTCGTTACGCCGCTGTGGTTTTCGTAACCGGCTAAAGTACCCCAAGCGGTTTGGTAAATGGTATTACCAATCATTCGCTTATCGGCGCCTACGGTATCAATCGGAAAAACGCCTATTCCCGGTATTATGTCGCCGCTACGGGTTACAAATTGGCGGCCAAAAAGTTGGTACAGTCCGCATATTAACAGCATCACCACCCCGTCACTTACCATTTGTTCAATTTGGCTCTTGCGGCTTTGGAAATCGGCTTGGATCAAACCTTGGCCGGAATCCTGCCCGCCGCCGCCGATCAAAATATCGGTATCAGCCGGCAATGGTTGGCCGGGTCCAATTAGGTTGGTCGACACCTCTATACCACGCCACTTCATTCGTTTTTCTAGTATTAGCCGATTGCCGTTATCGCCGTAAATATTCATTTCGTGGGGGTAGAGGTGAGCTATTGTTATGCGCATTATAGCCCGACCTTAGCCATTGTGGTGGAGTGCTGGCGTAACTGGCGTCGCAAATCCAGCATGGCGGTGTAGGTACAAAATAGCATAATCCGGCCGGGTTTGCCGCTAAACGGCTCAATTAATTGAGTTATAAAATCAGCCGGTTCAATTTTTACGTCTGATTGTATTTCATCATATTTTAACCGAACGGCCATATCGTAGCCCCTGGTACCACCGCAAATAATAGATGGTATAGCTTGCAATGAATTATGAAAATCAACATCCCACAGCCAGGATACGTCCCGCCCATCGGCATAATCATCATTGATAACTAATCCGGCTGTATCGTAATCGGACAGTTTAAGCAGACGCAGTGAATGGGTAAAACCACTCGGGTTTTTAACTAATTGTAGTCGGACTTCACTACCGTTTTTTAAAATTATGCGCTCACCCCGCCCAAACGCCGGCTCAATGTTGGATAAATCATCGACTAACTTTGCAAAACTGGTGTCCGGCAAGACCTGCAACACCGTCGCCATTGCGGCGGCGCTGTTAATGGCGTTGTGACTACCATCCAGCAGTAATTTGGTGGAAAATTCTCGGCCTTGGTAATTAAATACCGCACCGCCGCCGTCATAAGCGGTTAGTAGTACTTGCGGGTCAGACACGGCTTGTTCAAAATCCAGTTTATCGGCGTGGTGGTACTGATCATCACTTAAAAAGTCGGCCTGTAAGCCCTGGCTGTGGCCAAACCAGCTGACCGGTGCATTAGTCAGTTGGCTGCCAATTTTGCCTAATCGAGGATCATTATTATTAAAAACTACCCAATCAGATGCTTGCTCGGCTAGTTTACCAATTAAGCTAGCGGTATTGTCTATTTCGCCAAAACGGTCCATTTGGTCGCGCATGACGTTTAAGCCAACTACGCCTTTAGGTTGGACCAGCTCGGCAAAGTGTATGGCGTGGGCTTCGTCTTGTTCAAACACAGCTATATCGTACGGCAGCCGACCGGACCAAGGCGACTTGGCAATTATTGTAGCAATAATACCGCGCACAAAATTACTGCCGGTTTGGTTGGTTAGGACTTTTAACCCTTGCATTTCAAACAGCTCGCTAATTACTTTGGTCGTAGTTGTTTTGCCGTTAGTACCAGTTATAACTAACACTCCTTGGGGCAAGCCATTAAGCATTGCCTTTAAAAATTTGGGGTTCAGCTTTTCGATTATCAAACCTGGCAAAGCCGAGCCGTTTTTGCCCAAAGCGTGCAGTAGCCAAAGCATTATTTTACTAAACCAAAGAGTGAGTAATGTCATTCTGGTTTAATTATACCGGTTTATAAAAGAAAAGCTGGCTGTCGCCGTACTGTTTATTTGAAATAAGACGTAAGTTGTCAAATGCTAGCGGCCGTTCATCACCGGGCCACGATAAAATATATATGCCATCCGGGGCAATATGGCGTGTAACGTCTCGGATCAGTTGCGGTTGGACATGATTGTATGGCGGGTCGCACACGACAATATTAAACTTGGCTTGTTTGTTGTTGGCGCTCCAACTGCGAGCGTTGGCCTGGACTAACGTCAGCCGGTCTTGCAGTGCCAGCGTTTCAATATTTTGTTTGATCACTTTTATAGCTTTGGCATCGGATTCAATAGCCGTAGCTGTAGTCGCACCTCGGCTAAGGGCCTCAATCGCAATCGCACCGCTGCCAGAGCAGACATCCAGCACGCTCAACCCAACTATGTCGCCTAATACGTTAAATAATGCACCACGAATCTTTTCACTCATCGGATGAGTTTTGTGGCCGTTCGGCGAAGCAATATTTCGCCGACCATATTGGCCGCTGATAATTCTCATGCTAGAGTGTCGGACGCTTCCATGGCTGCCATATACCAGATTAATGCCACTGTTTGAATAATCCGCGGCGCTAACTCTTTGCGCATGCGGTTGGCAAAATTAGGCGTCCACGATGTCTGGTAGTAGGATTCATACAGTTTCATAGCGGCAATTTCCTGCAATATGCATTTAAAGGTTGCGATCGGGCCGTTGGCTCGGGCTTGTTCGGCGGCCGCGATAGTTGGCTGAGAAGCGGTAAACTTCATGGGTGCAATCAGGGTGGCAAAGCCGATTTCAAATAATCCATGGGTTGTCATAAGACCTTTGGAGCCCCACATTCGCCAATTGTTACGAACTTTTTCCAGCGGCGTTTCACCATGCATCAATAATTTTTCTTTTAATGTGGTGCGGCTGGCTATACTCTTGCCGCCGCGCATCTCGATAAGCGCTTCTTCGTAAGGGTAATGATGGGCTGGTGTCAAACCGTCAACTATCGCATGGGCTAGCCAGGCGGCTTCAAAACCGGCCCTCTCGGTATTTTTGGCTTTTAACTCACCAACCAAATTGTTGTAGTGCTGCTCAATCAATAACAACAACCTATCATCTGTTTCATCATTCGGGTTGATGTAATGCCAAGGTTCATCAACGGCCGGGCTTTTGCGTTTGATACCGTCCGGGCCGTTTAATCCTTCAAACAGTAATATTGACTTCAGTGGCGGGAAACCAACCGACTCAGGCAGCAGCTTAGCGACATAGCGCCGGGCTACCCGGTCAATTTTTTGGTGGGCACCGATAATACGGCCCGAGTAACGGTTCAGTGTTGTGCCGGAGTACATTTTATAGTTTTGGCCTGTATAAGTTGATAGCTAGTTCAAATTCGTGATTACGCGTAGTTTGCTTACCTGGGTGTGCAGATGCTTATATTGTACCAAGTTTTCGTTCTTATCGATAAATTTTTGAGCCATGGCGCGAGCACTGGCTATCAGCCTGGTGTCACTTAGATTGGCCACCCGTAAGTCTAACTGCCCATGCTGAGCCGTACCATATATTGCGCCGGGGCCTCTTATTTCAAGATCAAGTTCCGCTAGCTCAAAGCCATTATCGCATGTTTCCAGAGCTCTTAGTCGGCGGCTCGGAGCCGAACTATCGCCCATCATCAAATAACAATAGCCTTGGTATTGACTCCGCCCAACCCGGCCGCGCAATTGGTGGATTTGGGCCAAGCCAAAACGTTCGGCGTTTTCGACCAGCATAATGCTGGCATTGGGCACATTCACACCGACTTCAATTACGGTTGTGGCCACCAAGATGTCTAGTTCGGCTTTGGCAAAGGCTTGCATAACACTTTCTTTATCGGCCGGTTTCATTTTGCCATGAATCAATCCGACCCGGTATTTTTTGAATGTTTTAGTGGCAAATTCGGCGTAAACAGATTCGGCCGATCTTGCGGCAAGGACATCAGAGTCGCTGACCAGCGGGCAGACTGTAAACATCTGGCGGCCGCTATCCAGTTGTTGGCAAATGGCATCGTTCAATGTTTGGCGCGAATTGGGCGAGCAAATAGATGTTTTGATGGGCAGCCGGCCGGCCGGTTTTTGGTCAATAATGCTGATGTCCATTTCACCGTAAAGTGTTAGCGCCAAGCTGCGCGGGATGGGCGTAGCTGTCATACTGACAACATGCGGCATATGGCCGGCTTTTGACTGTAGGGCCTTACGCTGCCCGACCCCAAATCGATGTTGCTCATCAACTATAACCAGTGCCAAATCCGGGATATCAACACCTTGCTGGAACAATGCATGCGTACCAATTATAAATCTTGTCAAACCGCTGGCAATCCGGGACTTAGCCTCAGCTTTTTGAGCTGGCTTCATGCCACCTACTAGCAAACCGACATTCTCATGTAAACCGAGTGGCTGCAATAAGCTATAAATTGTATTGGCGTGCTGTCGGGCTAACAGTTCAGTTGGAGCCATCATAGCAACTTGAGCCTTATGGTGTAGTGGCGCCAGGGCTGCCATAGCTGCCACGACGGTTTTACCCGATCCAACATCGCCCTCAATTAAACGATTGGCGGGCGTTTGGCGTTGCATATCTTTGTAAAGTTGCCAGACAACTTTTTTTTGGGCCATAGTCAGTTCGAATGGTAAGTGACACACAAATTTAACAGCCAGTTCGCGGTTAAATGGCAGGGCGACAGATTTATCCTGCATTAGTTCGTATTTATTAAGGAGCGCCGCCAAAGACAGTTCAAATACTTCTTCAAAGCCCAGGCGGCGGCGGGCGGCAGCCAGACTGTCGGGCGAGGTTGGAAAATGAATGACCATAATAGCTTCCCGCCGTGGCATTAATTTCTGTTCAGTTATAATCCAACTCGGTAATGTTTCATCAATCAGCTGAATTAGTGGCATTAACTCAGCCATAAATTTACGTACCTGGCTCGATTTAAAGCCTTTGGTTTCACGGTACACTGGGACTACACGGGCCGTGTTAACAGGTAGATCGGCGGCCAGCTCCAGCGACGGGTTCATAATACTCAGCCGTTGACTCTGCAGGCTAAACTCACCGGATATAAAGTAATCAATATTAGATTTGAGCGATTGGGCCCGATACGGCTGATTAAACCAAACCAATTTTACCCGGCCAGTTGAGTCATAAGCGGTGGCCTCAGTAATGTGCATTGCTCGTTTGACATAGCGACCGGAGATTTTCTCTAGTTTAGCCTTAACGGTAACTTTGCCCGGTTCAATCGAGTCAATCGTGGAAATTTGAGAGTAGTCGTCGTAGCGCCGCGGGTAGAAGTTTATTAAATCATTGACCGTTTGAACGCCGATTATTTGCAGTTTGTTTTTGATTTCCGGACCGACGCCTTTGATGGCCGTAACATCTGAGCTAAATTGCATGGCTCGGGTTACTGCCTGACAAGGGCAAACTTGTTTTTACCGCGTCTCAGTAAAACATAAGGCGACCCGGCCAGTACCTCAAAATCTTTTAGCATACTGGTCAGGGTAACTTTTTGGGAGTTCAGGTATATTCCACTCTGCTCTATTAACCGCCTGGCTTCGGCCTTAGATTCGGCTAAACTCCCGGCCACAACTGCACTTATCATATCTAAATTGGCAGCCTCAACCACCGGCAACTCAGCTGCCAAAACTTCCATATCAAGCAATGTTAATTGAGCTAAGTCGTTGGATTCGAATAAGGTGGCTGTAATGGCCGAAATTTGGTCGGCGGCGGCCTGGCCATGGACTAGCTTTGTGACATGGTAGGCTAGTGTCTTTTGAGCATTACGTGCGGCTCGATTGGTTTGAAATTGATCTAATATACGGTCAATCTCGTCTTTGGGGAGTTCGGTGTATATTTTTAAGTAATATTCAACGCCCTCATCGTCAATATTTAACCAAAACTGGTAAAAAGCATAGACCGATGTTTTAGTACTATCTAACCAGACAGCGCCGGCTTCTGACTTACCAAACTTCTTACCAGTCAGCTGATTCATTACTAATGGAAGCGTTATAACATGCACTTCCGCCCCGCGAGCCCGCCGAATCAGTTCGACACCAGACAAACAATTACCCCATTGGTCCGAACCGCCCAGTTGCAACGTACAGTCTTCTTTATCAAACAAGTGCAGGTAATCCATACCCTGCAACAGCGTGTAACTGAATTCGGTATAGCTTATGCCGGCGCCATTTTCGCCAATCCGCTTAGCGATATAATCGCGTTGCACTAGCGGCGTCATACTAAAATGCTTGCCGATATCACGCAAAAAATTCAGCACCGGCAGATCTTTAGTCCAGTCCAGGTTGTTGACTAGCGTAAAGTTATCGGCCCCTAATATTATCTGTAACTGATTACTGGCCGCCTCAACATTTGCGGCAATGGTTTCGGCTGTTTGCATGGGCCGTTCACTGTCTTTACCGCCTGGATCGCCTATTAGGCTGGTAGCTCCGCCGGCTAGTTGTATTGCCCTGTGGCCGTGACGAATAAATACTTTTGCAAACATCATAGCCGCCAGGTTGCCTATAGTCTGCGAATCGGCCGAGGCATCAAAGCCCTGGTAAAAAGTAACTTTTTGGTTATCCAACATCGTCAAATCTTTGAATGTCGTCTGATGGACAAATCCCCGGTAGTGTAATTCTTCTGATAATGTCATGTTGCTCCGTCTATGTTTCGGTAGTTTTAGATAGGTCCGCTTTTATTATAGCCAAAGACTATCCGATTGTCCCCTATTTATCAAACTTATACTAGTTAAAGATAACCATCTTTGGTATAATTAAAGGCGACAATAAGGTGATTAGAAAACAATAATAACGGAGTGAGTAGTTATATTCATGAACAACTTTAACAAAGACGAGCTCAAGCGTCGTAGTGCTTCTACCGGTCGCAAACATAGAAATATGGTGACAACCAAAAGCGGGAAAGACATTAAAATTCATCGCAATTTAAGCGAACGGTTTGCAGCTACCAGGGATGCCAAAGCTCGCCGCAAAGCTATCCGAATGTCTGGGCTGCCAAAATCCCGCTTTAAGCGGCTGATTTTTTTGATGCATCCTAAACGAGTTTATAAGTATTGGTTTAGCCGTGATGGTGGCATTATGGCCCTTAAAATTACAGGCGTTGGAATTATTGCCGCCTTTATCTTATTGGCTGGTATATTCGCTTATTTTAGGAAGGATTTACCGAATTTACGGGATATTTCCGGTAACAGTCTAGGCGGTAGCATTAGTTATTACGACAAGACCGGGCAAACATTATTGTTTGAAGATTTTGACGGTGTAAAAAGGGTTCCGGTTAAAGGTACCGAGATATCGCAGTTTGTCAAAGATGCAACTGTTGCCGTCGAAGACCGCGATTTCTTTAAACACGGTGGTTTTGATACTCGGGGTATCGCTCGGGCAGCAGTTAATGATGTGGCGGGCAGTGGCGCCCGGCAAGGTGGATCAACTATTACCCAGCAACTAGTCAAACTCAATAACGACTGGACCAACGACCGGACAGTAACCCGTAAAATCAAAGAGCTAATATTGGCCGTCGAGTTGGAGCGCAGCTATTCCAAGCAAGATATTTTAACTGGTTACTTGAATGCCGCCCCTTACGGCAATGTCCAATATGGGGTAGAGGTCGCGGCCCGAGATTATTTCCAAAAGTCAGCCAAAGACCTGACGCTCGACGAATCAGCTTTTTTGGCCGGTATTCCTAAGTCGCCGTCTTATCTTTCGCCTTACGGAGCCTACTACAAAGAGGACCCAAAAAACAGTGCCGAGGAAACCAAGGGCCGTCAGGGTTTTATACTTGACCAAATGCTACAGCAGGGTATGATAACCGCCAAGCAACACACCGAAGCCAAGGCAATCGATACGATTGCTAAAGTCAAAGAACCAAAACTCAAATTCGACGGCATTCAGGCGCCTTATTTTGTACTGACCGCCAAGCAACAATTAGAGGCTAAATTTGGCGATAAAACACTCCAGAGAGGCGGCTGGAAAGTTATCACCACACTGGACCTTGGCTTGCAGAAAATTGCCGAAGACCAAGTCCAAAAAGGTTTGCGACAAATTCAGCGCCAAGGTGGTGATACGGCAGCCTTTGCGGCCGAAGACGTCAAAACCGGCCAGGTAGTAGCGTTGGTCGGCGGGGTAGATTTCAACAACCAAGTTTACGGCCAGAATAATTACGCTCACGATTACCAGTTGCCGCCCGGATCAACTTTTAAGCCATACGATTACGCCGCTTTAATTGAACACACCGACAATTTTGGAGCCGGCTCGGTACTATTCGACAGTAAAGGCCCGCTGGAAGGCTACCCTTGCACTAAACCGCCGGCCCGTAAAGATGGCAACTGTGCCATCGATTACGACCTGCGCTACCCTGGCCCGGTCACTTTGCGTTACGCTTTGGGTGGCTCGCGTAACATTCCAGCTATGAAGGCCATGCTGACGGTTGGTGTTGACAAAACCATAGGTACCGCCAAAAAATTGATGACATCACCTGGCACACCAGAGGGTGAAGCCCGGGGCAATTACAAATGCTACTACGACGAGGCATTTCAGCGTGAAGCGCCTTGTTCGACCGCTGCAGCCATCGGTGACGGCGCCTATTTACGCTTAGACGAAAATGTTCATGGCTACGCCAGCATTTCACGCAATGGCCTGAACATCCCGCAGACATATATATTAAAGGTAGAAGATGCCAGCGGCAAAATGATAGATGAATGGAAGCCCAGCAAGGGCGTACAGGCTATCCGCGAAGACGCCGCCTACATTGTGGCCGATATGATGAGCGACCCTAATGCCAGCTATCTGTCCAAAAAACCACATAGTTATAAAGGATGGAAGTTTGGCTTCAAAACCGGTACCACAAATGACTCCAAGGACGGTTGGATGATGGGCATATCGGCCCAATACGCCGTTGGCACATGGGTTGGTTACCACGACCGGACGGTTGAAATGAGCGGCTTCATGGAAAACATGACCCAACCAATAATCAGCGGCTTTATGAACGCCGCCCACGACAATTTGCCGCCAGAGGACCGCAAACGCCCGGCCGGTATCAAAACTGCCCCGGCGTACGTTATTCGCAACAGTATCGGCGGCGCAGCAAAGATACCAAGCCCGGCAACTGATATATACCCGTCGTACTTTAAAACACCGACTGCTGACAACAATAGTCGAACAATTGATAAAATATCCGGCAAATTGGCAACCGATTGTACGCCAGAGCGTGCCAAGCAGCAAATTAGCGGCGCAAGTGCCAGTAGCTTGTCGGGCGATAGGTTCGTGCCTGGCGGCGGAGCTAATTTGACCCAGAAAGATGATGTCCACCAGTGTAGCGATGCCAAACCACAGGTAACTAGTGTAGTGGCTTCGGGTTCAACTGTCACTATAAGCGTGGCACAAGGTACTCACCCGCTGGTAGGCAAAGGCGATAAAGGTGGCGGCAGGCTCATCCTCAAGGTTGACGACCAAATTGTTCAATCAATTGATATGGACGGGGCCACCCAGTACACTGTTAACACCCCAGCTGTCAGTGGCCAGGAGACCTTGGTTGTAGAAGTTATTGATAGTGTGCTTTATGATGGCTCGGCCAGTACACAGATTACGGGTGCAGTCGCAACTTCCGGTATGACATTAACGGCCAAAAAGACCGATAAAAGAGTTGAGTTTACTTGGACAGGCGGTACCGGACCTTATAATGTTGCCGTGGCATTGGCTGGGGGTGCAACTAATAAAATAGTTTGTAGTAACCGTCGCGAAAATACATGTACAGTTGAGGCCATCGATGCCCCTAATGGTTCAAAGGCTACCGTAACCGACAGCACCGGCCAGCGAGCATCGACAGATATTTAACCTTGAGCTTTAGCAACCGGTGGGCGGCGGCGCCTGAAAGTAGGTAGCTTTGGCTTAGAGGGGGCTTCGGTTGCAACAATCGATCCAAACAGCATTTTGCCAGACTGGGTTTGGTGCATCCGGGTAACTTCAACTTTGACAGTTTTTCCTTTTAGCCCAGCCGCATTATCAATCACTACCATAGTGCCGTCTTCCAAATAACCGACTCCTTGTTTAGGGTTACTACCTTTTTGAATTATTTTGACAGTTTTGTATTCACCCGGCAGTGCAACCGGCCGCATGCTTTGAGCTAGTTCATTTATGTTCAACACCTGGACACCGCCAATTTCGGCTACTTTATTCAAGTTGTAATCGGTTGTATACAAGCCAGCCGACAGAGTGGTGGCTAAAGTTACTAGTTTGTCATCGGTTGGCTGGGAACTAGTAATTGAGCGGTCGATTGTGACCTCTGAAAATTCAGCCTGCTGCAATTCTTGGACAACGTCCAAACCATAACGGGCCCGTTCACGCTTTTGAGCATCGGAACCGTCGGCTAGCATTTGCAATTCGTGCAACACAAAATCCGGAATAATAAGTTTGGGCGGAACAAAGCCCAGTTTGGCCAGTTCGGTAATACGGCCGTCTATCAGGCCGCAGGTATCGATGATGATGCTCCGACCACTACGGACAGTCGATACCACACCGGTTGGCTTATTCCTCTTGATAAGCAGGCCAATAATAACGATTAGTAAAATAATTTGAATATATTGCATGTTAGTCCTTCTGTAAAAATTTGTTTAAGGCGGAGCGCACATCGCTGAGCGCAGTATAGCAATCGGGTTGTTTGCCTTTAATATTCGGGCCAATCGCGCCCTCGAAACCCAGTTTGACGGCTTCAGCTATCCGTTTATCAGCAAAAGGTACGTGCCGAATCTCGCCGGATAGTCCAATTTCACCGAACACGACCGCGTTGGCTTTGAGCTGCAATCCCCGGGCGGCCGAGGCAATTGCCATAACGATTGCCAAATCGGCAGCCGGCTCGGTTATACGAATGCCGCCGACAATATTGATGTAAATGTCTTGGTCAGCCAAGCTCAATTTGGTCCGGCGCTCCAGCATTGCTACTAATAGATTAACACGGTTTAAGTCAATTCCGCTGGCCGCCCGTTTGGGGTAGCCGTAGCTGGTCTTATTGACCAACGCCTGAACTTCAACCAGAAGCGGCCTAGTGCCCTCCAGCGTAGCCAGTACAACCGAACCATCGGTTATTTGGCGTTCTGCTAGCAATGCCGCTGATGGGTTGGCCACCGGCGTCAAGCCTAGATCGGTCATTTCAAATATCCCTGCCTCGTTGGTGGAACCATAACGGTTTTTGAT
>Ga0136611_10002828_pt1 | contig 12137 bp, 8 predicted proteins | sample AntDrymUQ2232306_2_FD_106645 | JGI IMG/M metagenome (GOLD analysis project Ga0136611, IMG submission 106645) | Polar desert sand microbial communities from Dry Valleys, Antarctica - metaG UQ223 (23.06) | ecosystem: Environmental > Terrestrial > Soil > Desert | place: Antarctica: Dry Valley... | reverse complement strand
TGGCGCGGATCGTCCGGGAGTTCCCGGCCGATACCGCTGCCGCATCGATGCTCATCGCCGTGCGCAACTCGTTCGAGGCGAGCGCCGAAGAAGCGCTCGTGTGGGTAGCGGAGCGGCCAGAGTTTATCCCGTACCGACTTTCACTCGCGCGTGCGTATGTGCGCGAGAAGAAATACCCCCGCGCCTACGCCCAGTACGATACGCTCATTACGTGGAGCCCTACCGTCGCCATGCTGGGAGGCGGCCGCTGGTCACGCAGCGGGACGGGACTCGGTTGGGAACGCGATGCTGCTCGGACGCGCCGTGGCCAAGGCACCGTCGGACACCGCCCTGCGGCACCAGTTCGCGCGTGCACTCACGTGGTCGGGCGACCGGAAGTCGGCCGTCGAGCAATACGGCGTGCTGATCGCCCAGGCTCCCGTAGCCGAGTTCTACTTTGGCCGCGGCCAACTATACGTGTGGTCCAATGATTTCCCACGGGCCATTGCCGATCTCTCCAGGGCCGGAGCGTTGAAGCCGTCGTATGAGACCTACGCGCTGCTCGGCGACGTCTACCGCTGGAGCGGCAACTATCGAAAGGCGCGCGCTATCTACCTCCAGGCGCTCGCGTTCCGGCCGAATGATGCCATCGTGCTCTCCGCGCTCGCCGATATCAAGCGGCTCGAGAACATGGTGTATGCGTCGGCGCCGGGGGCGGACGAGGTGGGCTGGATGTCCAACTCCAGCTACGCCGAGGACAATGCCGGCTTCCTCTTCCTTTCCACCGGACTTGCTCGCGGTTTCCGTCTGGGCCGCCAGTGGCTTGGCACGCTCTCGTTCGACCAGCGTCGCATCTCCCAGCGTCGTCTGAACGGTCCGGAGCGCTATATCAACGGCTATCTCGTTGGCGGCTCGACGACGTACTACGCCGGCCGCTGGGCGTTCATCGCGAACGGCGGCATCGCCCGACACGCGCTCGTCAACACCACGCCGTATGGCGGCGCGAGTGCGCAGATCACCACGCGAGCGCTCACCGCGGTCCTCGGCATCAGCTCGGGTCCAATTTACAACTCGTTGATGACGACGCAGGCGCTGTTGCGCTTCTCGGAGAACGGTACGAGCGCGTCCTCGAAGCCTCTCACCGGCACGACAACGCGCGCCGGTGTGCGGGTACCGATCGGCGGCACGGAAATCAGCGTAGATGCGGAGCAGCTCTGGCTGAGCGACGGCAACCGACGCACGGGCGTGAGCGCGGGTGCGCGCCTTCCTGTCGCGAAGCGACTGAATGTGCTGTACGTCGGCAGCCAGCTGGGATTCGAACAGCGCAGCGACGTCTACTGGGACCCCACTCGCTATACCTCGCACTCACTGGGTCTCGAGTATGCCGTTCGTCGCCCGACGGGACTGAGCCTGGCGGTGCGCGCGCTACCGGGCATCGCGCGCAGCAGTGAGTCGTTCCGGCTGGGTCAGGACACGTCGATCACTTTCGAGCCGCGCAATGTCATGCAGGTCTCCGCCAGCGGTGACCTGGAGTATCGGCGCCAGCGATGGGCCCTGGTCATGTCCGGCGGATATAGCCGCGGTCGCGAGGGCGGATATCAGGCACTGAACGGAACACTCCGGCTTCGATTCGACTGGTAGGGCGATGAAGAAAGGCTATTTCCTCATCGTGATTTCCGGGCTGATCATGCTCGGCATCGTGATCATCACCATCGCCATGCTGGTCTCCACGATGCCGGCGGAGATGGAGAGCCTGCCGATGCGTGTGGGCATGGCGCTCATGCTGACATTTCTGGTGCTGCTGATCGTGCGGTACTTCATCCTGATCTGGCTCGGCTACCTCCAGCACATCGAGAATCAGTTCTCGCACCAGGGTGACGGCTTCGAGCCGCCGGTCACGCTCATTGTTCCGGCGTATAACGAAGGCAGCGTGATCCAGCCGGCCGTGCGCAGCCTGCTCGATCTGGATTATCCAAGCTACGAGATCCTCGTTATCGATGATGGGTCGAGCGACGATACCTATGCCAAGGCCGCGGAGCTCGAAGGCCGCTACGGCGGTGTGACGATCCGCGTTGTCAGCAAGTCGAATGCGGGCAAGGCGAACGCCCTCAACACCGGTATTGCCCTCGCGCGGTCGAGCTTCGTGCTGTGCATGGATGGCGACTCGCGGCTGCATCGTGGCACGCTGCGCGCCGCAATGCGGCATTTCAGCGATCCGCGCGTCGGAGCGGTCGCAGGCAATGTCAAAGTCGTCAATCGCAACAATTTGTGGACGCGCCTTCAGGCGCTCGAGTACATCGAGGGGCTGAACATGGCGCGGCGCGCGCAGGGATTCCTGCACGTGGTGAACATCATCCCGGGCCCGATCGGCGTGTTCCGGCGAGAGGTGCTGACGTCCGTCGGTGGATATGACACGGACACGTACGCCGAGGATGCCGACCTGACGCTGAAGATCCTGACCACGGGTTGGCATATCGTCTACGAGGAGCGGGCGATCGCCTACACCGAGGCTCCGGAAAAGCTGCTCGACCTGATCAAGCAGCGTTACCGCTGGACCCGCGGCATTCTGCAGGCGCTGCGCAAGCGCGCAAGCTGGCTGGTACTGCCCAAGGGCGGCTTCAGTGTCTGGATTTCGCTCCAGCAGATGTTCTTCGAGTCGATCATCTGGCCGGCGATCAACGTACTGGGCAACCTTTTCTTTACCTATGCGGCGCTGACATCCGGCGCGGCCTCGTATGTGCTTTACTGGTGGTTACTGCTGACCCTCCTCGACGTGGCCGCGGCGCTGCACACGGTCGCGATGGAGGAGGAGGATCTGGCGCTGGTGCCATATGCAATCGCCTATCGCTTCTTCTTCATCACGCTGGTGGACGTGGCCAAGCTGTTCGCGACCGCCGAGGAATTCATGAACGTCAAAATGAGCTGGGGCAAGCTCGAACGCGCCGGGAGAATCTGAGATGAGTGCAAACGCCCTTCTATCTACCGTCATTCTTGTTTCCTTCATCGTGACGATCGTGCTCGCGGTCGGCAGCTACATGGCTTACAAGTATCGCGAGCGCCGGCAGCCGATGGCGATAAAGGGGGAGGGTGGCGACCAGCCGATTTTCTTCGAGCGCTTCTTTCCGCACAAAGCCGCGGTGCAGGACCCGGTCACGGACCTGGAGCCAGGTGCGCCCAGGAACTGACCACCGTCGCGGCGGTGCGGCTGCCTGGCTGGTGGTCGTGCTGGCTGTGTTCGGCTTGTCGTTCCTGCTCGTGAGCTGGTCCACGGGCCGGCAGAGGGAGGCATCCGCGTCGGAAACGAAGCGGTTTGCCGGCGCGCAAACGGCCCAGCACGTAACGTCGCATCTGCGGCTGGCGCATCTCGGAACGCCGGTGACGGTAGCGATCGTCCGTGAAACCGGCAGCGCCACCTACGCCGGATCGCCGGAGACGTTCGACGCAGGGCTCGCCCGATGGGTCACCGTACTGCGGAGCATTGGCGCGGCGCCGTCCATCGTGGAACCCGCCAAGCTGAGCGCTTCGAAGGCCGATGTCATTCTCATCGCGGCATCGCCCTGCGTCGGACCGCAAACGCGGGCAGCGGTAGACACCGCGCTTCAGCAGGGTCGCGGAGTCATTATGACCTGGCTCAGCGGTATCGCAGACGGGGGATGCAAGCCGGTTGGGTTCGGCATGCTGACGCAATTGACCGGGGCGAGCCGGGTGGACACGCTCGAGTCGCGGCTCGACGCCTACATCACCGTTCCAGCTGGCGGTCCGCTCGCCATCGACATTCCACCCGGCTCACGACTGGAGCTCGCAGTTGCGAATCACGTGGCACTCCGTTCGGCGGGACGGGATGCCTACTGGTCGGACTATCTGCACAATCCCGCGCCCGCGCAGAAGGCAGAGCTGCTGGATGGCGCCATCGTGCGCGCCCATCGCGGCGACGGTCGCGTCGTCTTCTGGGGATTCGACCTGCCGCTGGTCGTGAATGATGGCGCAGACGGCTGGAACATCTCGCTCGCTGGGGTGCTCGTCCGCAACTCCGTGGCCTGGGCCGCGTCGCTCCCCATGGCGTCCCTCGAACACTGGCCGCGCTCCTATGTGGCAGCCGCGGTCATCGCCCAGGACGTGGAGGATGAGTTCGGGAACGGACAATTCTCGCTGGACAGTCTCCGCGCGGCGGGGGTGCGTGGCACGTACTTCCTCGTATCGAATCTGGCCAAACGCAACAAGAGGCTCGCGCGGGACATGGCGAAGTACGGCGAAGTCGGCACGCACAGCGAGAATCACAAGGTCCTCGGCGGCACTCCGGACAGTGCACAGACGCGGCGGCTTCAGCTGACGCAGGATGACATCACCGGGATTGTCGGGAAGCCAATCACCGGATTCCGCCCGCCCGAGGAGCAGTTCGACGTCGGTACGCTGGCGGCCTGGGCGGCCGCTGGCGGCACGTACGTGTTTGGCGCGAACGATTCACGGACAGTCGGACCCGAGGTGATCAGTGTCGGCAAGGACACGCTCGTTCTGTTTGGCCGCAATTCAAATGACGACTTTTACTCCGTGCGCAAGCTCGGACAAACCAATACGGATACGCTCGCCGCGGAGTATCTCCGCGCCTACCGCAATGTGCGGGAGCTCGGTGGACTCTACATGCTGAGCTATCACTCGCAGATGATGTCCACACGGGAGCTGGTACCTGCGGTGGCGAAGATCGCCCGCGCGCTGGCTGCCGATCGCGGCCTCTGGCTGACGCCGGCCGGCGAGATTGCCCGGTGGTGGCGAACGCGGCATGCGATCGAGGTTTCCGCGCGCATGATCGGATCGGAGCGTGCCGAGCTGACGATTGCCAATCCCGGCACGGACTCTCTCACAGGAGCCGTGGCGTTCTTCGAGCCACCGACGGCATTGTCGGGTATCAGTACCAGCATCGGACGACTGCTCCCGCAACATGACGCGAGCATTCGCCTCGAGCTGCCACCGCTTCCGCCACGCAGCTCTATGGTGGCAAGCATTACGCTGGCACCGGCACGAGGCGCGCTGGCTGCATCACGCAAGGAGATCCCCAATGCACCATGAATTCAATCGCTCGCGGCTCGCGGCTCGCGGCCTGCGCTCGCTGACCATGCCAGCCGTCACGCTGTTGCTCCTCTCATCGCTCGCGTGCCTTGAACCGCTCGATCCAGGCTCCACCCCGGTCGCGACGGTGATCGTGCGCATTGGCTCCAATCAGAGCATCGATACCATTCAGGTGCGCCACACGGCGCGCGTTCGTGCCAGTGCCTACGCGCGCGACGGTTTCGATACCGGGCTCACCACCTTCACCTACAGCACGTCCGACGCAAGCGTCGCCACCGTGGATGCGAATGGCACCGTCCAGGGTATCGGGACGGGAACGGCGATTATTACCGCGACCGCCCCGAAGGGTCAGTCGGGGTCAGTGACCGTGGTCGTCCAGCCCACCGTCATTGCCTACACACTCGAAGCCGCGCAGGCTCCCGGCGCGATTGCGTTCAGCACCGACTACACCCGCGCGTTCGTCGCGGTTCAGCCCGATTCCATCGTCGTCCTCGACGCAATCGGCTTTTTCCGGATCGGCTCGGTGGCGCTCGGCTATGCGCCGCACAGTCTCGCCGCCACCTCGTCCCGGCTGTATGCAACGCATCCGGAGATCGACTCGGTCTCGGTGATCAACACGGCCACCGGCACGAAGTCCGCGACCATTTTTGTCGGCGCGGGACCGACCGGCGCGGCCGCCTCAGGCGACCGGGCCTACATCGCGGCGCGTTTCGACCGGAAGGTCGTCATTATCGACCGGGGCGTGCTCACGCTGGGCATTCCAGTGAATGGCGAGCCGCACGATCTCGCGATCTCGCTCGACGGCAAGCGCCTGTTCGCCTCGGTCGATCGCGCGTCCTCATGGGCGTTGGTCGTCATTGACCCGACATTCCCCGACACGCTCGGAAGCGTACCGCTTCGGGCGAAGCCCATGGCACTGGCGACCAACCGCGACGGCAGTCGCGTCTACGCATTGATCGGCTCGCAGGTGCATGTCTTCGCGAGCGGCCCAACAGGATACGTCGCGGCGGGCACAGTCACGGTCGGCGCTAATGCGGGCGGTATTGCGGCGTCCACTGGCAGCAATCCCTATGTCGTCGTGTCCGGCGATGAGACGGTGATCTTCAACGGCGAGACCCTCGAGGTCCTGGAACGCGTTCCCAATGCCGGCCGAGGCTTTGTGCGAGTGCGACCGGATGGCCTGTTCGCCTTTATCTCGTCGCCGCAGGCGAACGTGGTGCACGTCGTAGTCTTATGATAAAGTCGTGCGTGGTGCGTGGTGCGTGCTGCGTGCAACGCGTTCGGGATACCACCTCTGGCTTCGTGAAGGCGGTTCACGCACCACGCACGACGCACCACGCACTTGCCATTGTTTGTCTCGTACTCGGAGCAGGCTGCACGTCAAGCAATATTACCGAACCCGGTCCCGGCGCCGGGGGTCGCGTCTATTTCGCCTCGGACCGCGAAAACAACAACTTCGAGATCTACAGCATCTCGGGCGACGGACGCGCGTTGCGCCGCCTTACGAACGACAATCAACACAACGATCGCGCACCGGTAGCGTCGGGCGACGGTCGGCTCATCGCGTGGGTGCGCGAAGTCGCGGGCGCGGGCGGCAGTGTCGCGACCACCGAAATCTGGGTCATGAACTCCGACGGCTCGGGGCCGAAAGTCGTGGTGCAGAACGGGTCGTTCAATCAAAACCCGAGCTGGACCGCGGATGCCGGCGGCCTCGTCTTCGCCTCGTTCGTCACTGGCAACTGGGAGATTTTCCGCATCCCGGTGAGCGCGGGAACCGCGACCAACCTCTCCAACAATGAGTTCGCGGATCAGAATCCGCGGGTCTCGCCCGACGGATCGAAGATTGTCTTTCACAGCAATCGCGACCTCAACTTCGAGATCTACGTGATGAATCTCGATGGCGGCGCGCCGACCAATCTCTCGAACAGCGGGAACGACGACCGCTTCCCCAACTGGCTGCCCGACGGCACGGGGATCATCTGGAGCCGGTTCATCGAGACCTTCGATCTGTTCGTGATGGCCAGTGACGGCAGCAGTCAGCGTTCGGTGCTCGCGTCAGGGTTCAACGAGAACAATGCGTCGGTATCACCTGACGGCAAATCGGTCGTGTTCGAGACCAACCGGCTCGGCGGATCCACCGCCTTGTTCACTGTGCCGGTTGCCGGTGGAGAGGCAGTACCCCTGACGGGCAGGGGCGGCGCCGCGGCGGGGTCAGAGATCGAGCCCTGGTGGTCTAACTAGCGACCGCCCGGCCCGGCCGTTTTTCTCGCGACAGTTTTTCTCGCGGCCGTTGTCACTCCGGGTGCCCTGCCCGTCTCGGCCAGCGTCATCCACTCGGCGAGCGCCCTGTCCAGCTCTGTACGCCGCACATCCAGCTCCTTGCCCAGCTGCGCCGCGCGCCGAGGACCGTCGGCGGTGGTATAGAGATCGGGATTCTCCAGCTCGGTCGTAATGGCGGTGACGCGTGATTCGAGCGTAGCCACGCGAGCTTCCGCGCTTTCGAGTACGCGACGCGCGTCGGGAGCGGTGCCGCCCTTCTCGCCCTGTTTTCCGGTGCCGCTCTCCACTTTGCGCGTTCGCTGCTTCTCCTTCACACGACGCAGCGCTTCCTCCTCCGCCGCTTCGACGCGTGCCGCATGCGCGCGCTCCTTGCTGAGCTCCTCCCACTCCAGAAAAGTGCCGGTAAAGTCCGTTATGCGCAGATCGTGCAGTACCCAGACCCGCGTGGTCAACGCACGGAGCAGTGCGCGATCGTGGCTCACAAGCAGTACGGTTCCGTCGTAATCGAGGATGGCATCTTCCAGCGCTTCGATCGACTCAACGTCCAGATGATTCGTCGGCTCATCGAAGATCAGAAAATTGGCGCGCACCAGCATCATCATGGCGAGAGCGACGCGAGCGCGCTCTCCCCCCGATAGCGAATCCGCACGCCGCAGCACCTCGTCGCCCGAAAAGTCGAAACGACCCAGGTGTCCCTGGATCTGCCCGCGCGTCCAGAGCGGACGCAGGTCCTCGATGATCTGGTAGATCGTCTTGTCGAGCGGGACCTGCGCCAGCTCCTGATCGTAGTACGACACGGTGAGGGAGCCGCCCATCCGCAGTACGCCGCTTTCGATGGGCCGATGGCCGACGAGTGACCGGAGCAGCGTGGACTTCCCCGCCCCGTTGGGACCCACGAGCCCAACGATTTCACCGCGATGGATGCTGCCCGTGAAGTTCTCGAGCAGCGTGCGCTCTCCGATCCCGATCTTTACATGATCCGCCACGACGATCTGGTCGCCCCCGCGTTCATGCGATTCCAGGCTCAATGACATCGCGCCCGCCGAACCGGGCGGGGGACTCAACCGCGCTGTGCGCGCGAGCAGCTTGCGTCGTCCCTTGGCCTGGCGCGTGTTCTGTCCGGCCAGATTCCGGCGGATATAGTCTTCCTCACTCGCGATCTTGCGCGCCTGCTTGTCCGACGCTCGCTGCTGCGAGAGCCGTCGCTCTTCGCGCTGCGCAACGAAGGACTGGAATCCTCCGGTGTACGCGAACGCGGTGCCTGCCTCCAGATGCAGGACGTGATCGACGGCCGAATCGAGAAAGGCGCGGTCGTGGCTGATGAGCAGCACGGTGAGGTCGCTTTCGCGGAGATAGTCCTCCAGCCACCGCGTCGTCTCGAGATCCAGGTGATTGGTCGGCTCGTCCAGCAGCATGACATCCACCGGCGCGACAAGCTGCTGCGCGAGTCCGACGCGACCGCGCTCGCCTCCCGACAGCGAAGCGATGGTCTGCGTGCGCGCCTTCGCCGGGTCGAAGCCCAGCCCATGCAGCACCGAGTCCACCCGCGGCGCCATGGTGTAGCCGCCCTCGCGATCGAAGCGCTCCAGGTCGTGCGAATACTTGTCCATCATTTGCGGCGTCGCGTCACCGAGCGCGTGCGCCTGTTCCTCCAGCGAGCGCTCGAGCGCGAGCAAGTCGGCAAACGGCCCGGCAGCCGCTTCCCACACCGTCGTGTGCCCGCTGAAGCTGCGATGCTGTTCGAGCATCGAGAGACGGAGTCCGCCAACGCGCGCGATCTGTCCGGTCGTCGGCGTCATCACGCCCGCGATCATCTTGAACAGCGACGTTTTTCCCGAGCCGTTGCGGCCGAGGATGCCCCAGCGGTCGCCGCGGCCGACGGTGAACGTCACGTCGCGGAGCACGGTCGTCGCGCCGAATTCGATCGAGAGACTGGAAACGGAGATCAGTGTCACGAGGTGAATCGTAACACCATGCACTACCGTCACCCCAGCGCAGCGCCGTTATCTTTCGCGACTTCCCATGCCGCCATTCGCGTGAGTACTACGTCCACCATTTCCGAAACCGGTTTGACCTCTTCACCGGTGGAGACCAGTCACGCGCGGGAGCTCATCCGGCTCGCGCTTCCGATGGTCGTCGTGCAGGTCGGATGGATGCTTATGGGAGTCGTCGATACGATCATGGTCGGCCACCTGTCCGCCACTGCCCTCGCGGCCGTGGCGCTCGGGAATCTCTACTGGTTCACGATGACGATTCTGGGCTTCGGTGTGCTCATGGCCATGGATCCGATCGTCGCCCAGGCCGTTGGTGCCGGCGACGAGGGCGCCATTACGCGCGGTATCCAGCGGGGACTCGTGCTCTCGGTGGTCGTGAGTGTCCTCGCCACCGTCCTCCTGGCGTTTGCGAACCCCCTGCTCGCGGTCGCACGACAGCCAGCGGATATCGTCCCCATTGCCTCGACGTACGTGATCATCTCGATCTGGGGCGTACTTCCGTTCTTCGTGTTCGCCGCGCTGCGGCAGAGTCTCCAGGCGATGGGCGAGGTTCGGCACATTGTGCTGACGATGGTGCTCGCGAACATCGCGAATGCGCTGCTCAACTGGATCCTGGTGTTCGGCAAGCTCGGTGTTCCCGCGCTGGGCGTCGCGGGGTCAGCGTGGGCGACTGCGATCAGCCGCTGGCTCATGGCGTTGATGCTGGCCGCGTTTTCGTGGCGCGTGCTTCGGCCCTATCTCGCTTCGATACATCCGGATGTGTTCGACGCCCGCGCCCTGTGGCGGGTGACGAAGCTCGGCATTCCGGTCGGCATTCAGTTTCAGCTCGAATTCAGTGCCTTCGCTGCCATTGCACTGTTGATGGGACGCTTTGGAACGTCGGAGATGGCCGGGCACCAGATCGCGCTCAACCTCGCATCGCTCACCTTCATGGTACCGCTCGGCGTCGCTGGTGCAGCGGCGGTGCTGGTGGGGCAGGCCGTCGGTCGAGGCGACGAAGCCGGTGCGCTGGCGTCAGCGCGAACGTCGCTGATTACCGGGGTGGGATTCATGGCCGTCTCGGCCGTGGCGATGCTGCTCCTCCCCGAACTGATCGCGCAGCTCTACACCTCGGATTCCCTGGCGGCGGCGCTTGCGGCCATGCTCATTCCCATCGCCGGCGTCTTCCAGATCTTCGACGGCATTCAGGCGGTCTCGGGCGGCATCCTGCGCGGGCTCGGTGACACGCGCACCCCGATGCTCGTGAACGTGGTCGGGTTCTGGCTCATTGGTATGCCCATCAGTCTCTACCTCGGCTTTCGCACATCCGCCGGTCCCGCCGGGCTCTGGTGGGGCCTGGTAGCGGGGCTGGCAGTCGTTGCAATCATCCTCCTCGTCCGCGTCGGGATCAGCCTGCGTCGTGCCCTCGTTCGAGTCGTTATCGACACACACGTCGGCGGTTAGCGATAGCTCCCCAGTTCTCCGCTATCTCGGCAAACGCTCCAACAGGCTGGCGTGTCTCATGTTTGACACTTTTTGGAATCCTGCCCAGTATGGCCAGACTGGCAGTGGAATGCCGCGCCGCAAACGTGTCCGCCTACGCAATACGCAATACGCAATACGCAATAGGCTGCAGTCCTCCCCTCTCACGGAGTTCCCTCCTTGTCCAACCGTCGTGACTTCCTCAAATCGGGCGGATTAGCCGTCGGCAGCCTGGCTCTCGAAGCCGCTCTTCGAAAAGCCGGTGCGCAGCCAGGGCTTCTCCCGCAGTCCGCACTCCACAGTCCGCAACCCTCCGTTGACGCCGCCACCCGCGACCTGATGATGGAGGCGCTCAACGCCGCCAGGATGGCTGGCGCTACTTTCGCCGACGTCCGGATCAGCCGATACCGACAGAACTTCGTGCAGACTCGCGAGAAGCAGATCGTGAACGTCGTCGACACCGATTCTGTGGGATGTGGCGTCCGCGCCCTTGTCCGTGGCACATGGGGATTTGCCGCCACGCGTGATCTCACGAAGGCTGCGGTCGCCACGGCAGCCCGCGAAGCCGTCGCGATCGCGAAGGCGAGCAGCCTGGCGAAGGATCGTTCGGTTGAGCTCACGCCAGCGCCATCGGTCCCGAACGGCAGTTGGAGGAGCAGCTATACCATCGATCCATGGAGCATTCCGATCGAACAGAAGGCGGACCTCCTGATCCGGGCCAACACTGAAGGCATGAAGGCGAAAAACGTGAAGTACGTATTCAGTGCGCTGTTCTTCCGCAAGATCGAGAAGAATTACGCGAACAGCGAAGGCTCCGTGATCGCGCAGACGCAGGTGCAGACGTGGCCACTGATTCAGTTCACCGCCGTGGCGCCTGACTTCTCGGACTTCCAGAACCGCGGCAACTGCGTACAGCCAATGGGTCGTGGATGGGAATACGTGCTCGAGCAGAATCTGCCGGGCCGAGCGGGCGGGTGGGGCGAGGAGGCGTCGGCGAAGCTGTCTGCCAAGCCCGTGGATGTCGGCCGGTATGATCTCGTGCTCGACCCGAACAATCTCTGGCTCACCATTCACGAATCCATTGGTCATCCAACCGAGCTCGATCGGGCCATGGGCTACGAGGCGAACTACGCGGGGACGAGCTTCCTGGCCCCACCGGAAAAGCAGCTCGGCATCATGAAGTACGGCCCCGAGTTCATGAACATCCAGGGCGACCGGTCACAGGAAGGCTCGCTGTCGGCCATCGGGTACGATGACGACGGAGTGCAGCCCGACACCTTCCTCATCGTGAAGAACGGCGTCTTCAACGACTATCAGACCACGCGTGAGCAGGCGCCCTGGCTCAAGGCATGGTACGAG
>Ga0136611_10002827_pt1 | contig 12138 bp, 10 predicted proteins | sample AntDrymUQ2232306_2_FD_106645 | JGI IMG/M metagenome (GOLD analysis project Ga0136611, IMG submission 106645) | Polar desert sand microbial communities from Dry Valleys, Antarctica - metaG UQ223 (23.06) | ecosystem: Environmental > Terrestrial > Soil > Desert | place: Antarctica: Dry Valley... | reverse complement strand
TAGGTGCTGGACCCGGCCATGTGTCGTCTCCTATCCGGTTGAAAGGGGCTTGCGGTAGTCCGTAAGCGTGACGTCGAGCGAGATGTCCGAACCGCCGGAGGCGGGGTCGTCACGGCGGGTCAGCTTTTCAATCACGCCGTAGACCCGATCCCCGCGCGGCGTCCGCACGCACACCGTTTCCAGTCGCGGGCGCTTGACCCCGTCGCTGCTCTGCTCGTAGACCAGCGACTCCAGCTTGTCCAACGTGTCGCGCACGGCCGGCTCGCCCGGGAGCTTCACCAGCCGCGACCGAATCGACACCGACTCGTTGGTGCTGGGGTGGGCGACCGCCGTCGGCAGGGTACCAGCCCAGGTGGGAACGTAGGTGGTCGTGGGGTCAATGGTGAACCCCCGGTCCTCGTAGTAGGGGATATGGACGCGGGCGGTTTCGGGCCGGTCCGTTAGATGGATAACCGTTGACCTGAGGTTGACCGTGAGCGTGAACTCCGCGACCACGGACGGGCGGATGTCCGTCCCTTGGATCTCCTCCCACCACACGCGGTAGATATAGACCACGCCGGAGCGCGGCTCATAGTCCGTGTACGCCACCTGGTTGATGCTGGGGATTTGCGCCAGGACGCGCCGCGTCTCGGGCTTCCCCTGCTCTTCGGATTCCACCACGTACTGCCAGAACGTGGAGATGCTCGCCGTCGGCTTCTCCCACGAGAGGTACGCCGCCGTGGTGTCTTTGCCGTCGAGCCGAGCGGAGAACACCGACCCCCGGGCGTTCGGCAGCACGACCCCCGTCGGGTAGTCCACCGTAAACACGCGGTCGGCGTAGCCGGTCAGGGTGTCCGACCTCGTACTCCAGACCGATGCCCGGTAGGTGGTGTTGTCGTGTAGCACGCCGGACGGGGGGATATAGCTGAGGGCGGTCGTGGAGGCGCGATAGCCGGTGTCCAAGACCAGTTCGTTCGTCGCGTTGACGAAAATAAATACTTGGTATCCAGCCTGGTTGGTCACGGCAGACCAGGTGATCGTCGGCTGGTTGCTGGCGAGCGTCTGCCCGGCGGTCGGCGCCGTGATGGTGACGGTCGGTCCCTCGAGGTACCGGAACGCCGCCGGGGCGCTCCAGAATCCGTCGATGGTACCGTCCCGCCCCCGCGCCCGAATCAGGTAGGTGCCGTAGATGGTGATATCGGCGGCGAGCGTCAGGTAGGCCCAGGTGTCCGTGGTGCCCGCGACGAGCGTTGCGGCGCGGGTGATGACGGTCCCGTCCGGGCGCGTAATCTCCACGTCCGTCACCAGGCCGGTTGCCACCGTGTCGTCAATGTCCGTCATCAGGAAGCGAATCTCGGGCCGCTGGGAGAACGGTTGGTTGGCGCTTGGCGTGAGGTTCGCGGGCGTGGCCGGCCGGGCGTTGGGGGCGACGGCGCGGCCCGGCGTCGGGAGCCAACCGCCCCAGGCGCCCGCGCTATCCAGCGCCCGCGTCTGCACGGTGTAGGCGAGTCCGGGTTGGAGCGCCGTCAAGCCCAACGCCGCCCACGTCGAAGTCCACGAGCCGCCGCTGGTAACCGCCTTCGCGATGGCGGCCGATGTCTGGACGAGGTTGATCCCCTGGAAGACCCGCGCCTGTAGCTGGGCCATCGCCAGCGCCGGAGTGGCGGCGTGGGTGTAGGTCCCGGCCAGGGCGGGCGTGTAGCTCTCGATTTTTCCGCTCGCTACGCCGTCGATGGTGGAGAGGGTGGCGCTCCCGGCCCCGGCAATCGTGATGTTCGCGTAGGCGTTCTCGACGATGTTCCCGGCGCCGTCAACGGTCTGGTTGGACCAGAGGCCCCAGGTGGCGAAATGATCGGCCATCCGGACGCGCCAGGCGTACCCCTGACCGGCCACGAGGGGGCTGCCCTCGTAGGCGCGGTTGACGGCGTTGTTGGCCCGCTCCCCCGGCTCGGAGGAGTAGATGCGGTCCCACACGAGCGTGTTCGTGGCGAACGAGAGGAGCTGGATATGGTAGTAGGCCAGGTAGTCGCCGTAGGCCGTGTCGGCGTCGCTAAAAAACGCCAGGAACGTCGGCGCGGTGCCGACAATCGTCGCGCCCGTCGCAGGACTGAGTGAGGTTGGGGTGTTCGGCTGGCGGTTGCCCTCGCAAAAGATGGCGACCAGCAAGGCGGGCACGTCGTTCCGACGAATCGCCACCGCGAAGACGTCGCTCGGGTTCCCGGCGATAAGCTCGCGCTTGTCCTCGGTGGGGCGGTAGCCAAGTTTGTACCGGTTGAACGTAGTCCGAACTCCGGCGAACAGTGCTTCTCCGGCGCCCAACGGCCAGGCAGAACCCCCGTTGTATCCCGTGCCGCCGACCGCGAACGCCGGCTCCAACACCTGCCCGCCCGCGCTGCCGCTGAACTCCGTCGTGACCACAATCGCGTTCGTGGCGACGAGGCGCGACGGCGCGTCGTAGCCGCCCCAGAGCATCCCGGTCACCGTGTCGGTGCCGGTGCCGGGGACGATGCCGCCGAACATGTGGATGGCGAAGACCCAGCAGTTTTCCAGGGTGGGGTCGATGATCACGGCCGTTTGACCGAAGTCGCTGGAGTAGGACGCACCAGGTGCGCTTTGGGCGTTGGCGCCGAGAACAAACTGGGCCATTAGCGCGTGCTCCCGGCGTGGGCCACGTCGACCGCGACACCCGAGGCGGCGACCAGCTGGCGGACCAGGTCGCCGACGCGGCTGGCGTCGCCGCCCGAGGCGACCGTCGCGCCGTCAATGTTGACGGTGTAGGTGCTTCCGTGGTTGACGGTGCTGCTGGAGCCGCCGCCGCTCGCCCGCGCGCCCGCCGCGAACACCGGGGTGGTGGACTGCCGGTCAAAGGCGCCCGGCAGGGTTGCATCGGCAGCCGCGCTCACCATCCGGGCGGCGGCGGTTGCGACCCGGCTGAGTTCGGACTCGATGCCGAGCGCGAATCCTTCGCCGACAAAGCCGCCGAACTTGGCGAACAGTTTGGACGGCGACGTCATCTGGGCAGCGGCGGCCGTTGCGGTTGCCGCCGCCGCGACCATCTTCCCCGCCGCAATCTCGATTCGACCCAGGGATGCTTCCATGCCCAGGGCGAACCCGTTGCCGACTGCCAGGCCCGCGAGGCGTGCCCCCTCGGCGGCGCCGTTGAGCGTCGTCGTGATGGTCGAGACTGCCGTTGACGCCGCCGTCGCGGCGGCATCCAGCCCGCCCTTGATGCCGTCCTTGAACCCGTTTCCGGCGTTGGTGCCGGCCGTTTTGGCGTCGGTCGCGAATGTCGTCAACTTGGCAAGCCAGGCGGCGGTCGCCGTGCCAAACAAGGTCGTCACCAGCCCCAGCGGCGAGGCGATGGCGCTCTGGTAGCCGGTTCCCGCCGCCGTGCCTTGGGTCCGCGCCGTCCCGGTGAACGTCGTGAGCGTGGCGGACCAGGCAGACGTCGCCGTACTGAACAGCGTCGTCACCAGGCCCAGCGGCGCGGCGATGCCGGACTGGTAGCCGGTCCCGGCGGCCGTGCCTTGGGTCCGCGCCGTGGTCGCGAACGTCGTCAGCGTCACCCCCCAGGCAGACGTGGCCACGCTGAACAGCGTCGTTACCAGCCCCAACGGAACCGCGATGCCGGACTGGAGGGCGGTCCCGGCCGCCGTGCCCGCCGTGCGCGCCGTCGTGGCGAACGTCGTCAGGGTCGTGCCCCAGGCAGTCGCCGCCGTCGTGATGGCGGTGCCAATGGTCAGGAGGTCGGCCTGAATCGAAGCGAGCAGGCCTGTCAGCGGCCCGCCGCCCAACCCTTCCCCGCCCGGGCCGGTTTGCTCCCCGCCACCGGAGAACGCCGACGCGATCTTGGCGGTAATCGCCGCGCCCACCGCCGAGAAGTCGGCCGCCTCAATGTCGGCGAGTAGGGTCTCCAGCACGCTCGCCGCGATGCCGGCCCCGCCGCCCGTGCTAGAGGGTTCGGGCGCCTGGTCGATGGCAAGGGCTTCGCCGATCTTGGCGGTGATCGCCACCCCGACCGGGGAGAAGTCGGCGGCGGCGATGCCCGCCGTCAGGGTTGACAACACCCCCGACGCGATGCCAGCGTCGCCGCCCCCGGTGCTGGCCGCGCCCATCGAGGCCATCGAGGTCGCGACGTCGTCGGTAAGCGCAAGGGACTGAGCGAGCTTGTTTCGCAGCGCCAAGCCAACCGCCGAGAAGTCGGTGGTCGTGATGCCGTTCGAGACGGTGGTGGCGATTGCCGGGCCGACGCCGGCGGCGCCGCCGCCGACGGTTGGAAGGGCCGTGACCACGCCGTCGAACCCCTGGGACACGGCGGGCACGATGCGCTCCGTCATCGCGCCAGGGATGCCCTGGAACCCGTGCTGCTGGAGCGCCTTGACGATCTCATCGTTGGTCATGTTGGAGATGTTGACGCATTGGACGCCGAGGACGCCGCGAATCTGCGTGTCCTGCGACAGGTCCAGCCCGGCCAAGCCGGTAACTACGGCGGGCGGGAGGGTCAACGAGAAGCCCTGCCCCATCGCCGCGCCGGCGTCCGTGCCGGTCGTCAATCCCGCATCCATGCCGCTCATCACCAGGGCGGTTCCGTCAACGGTGAAGGGAGGAGCGGGAAGCGGCTCGGTCGGCACGCTGCTGAACTCGGCCCCAACGTTGGTGGCGAAGGCGGCTCCCATGCCCGAGCCGGCCGTCTTGCCGAACTCGATCCCCAGCGCGGCCATGGAGATGGCCGCGCTATCGAAGCTCGAACTCACCGCCGCGATGGTCGGATCGGTGTCGATCTGGATGACTTCTCCCCCGACAAAGCCGGCGTTCGTTGCGACCGCGAGAGCGGCGGCAGCGTCGGCCCCGATCTTGTTGCCGATGTCGGTCATCGTCTCGCCGGTATTGACGGTGCTCGCCCCGGCCCCGAACGCAGCGTTGTAGCCCTCCGCGTACTTCCCGCCGGACGACTTCCCGGTTGCCTCCCCGGCGACGCCCATGAAGCTGTCGAGGATCCCCTGGGCCTGCAGCATCGTCGCGTCGAGTTGGTCCTCGTCGATCTTCAGCCCGTCCGCCAGGCCGCCGGGGAGCGACTCCAGCCCCTCGTTGAATCCCCTGATAATCGGCCCCGTGACGTTGAGGAACGTCCACGCCACCATTAGTGCCTGGATGTCGTCTGCGGCCTGGGACCCGCCCTGCAATATGCCGAGAACAAACGCGATGACGAGATCGTGCATAAAGGTCGGCTCGGCATTTGCCCCACCGCTGCCTGGACCCTCGGCGATGTACGACCGCAGCCCCTTCTGGAGCGCCTCGCCGAGCTTCTCCCCGACCTCGATGCCGAGCTTGTGGGCGGCCAACTCTGTGTCCGCGTCGAAGGACACGTCCCGGCCCAGTTCGGCCGTAACCGCAGCCCACAACCCGTCCCAGTCGATATCCGCAACCCAGTCGGTGACGGCGACTTTGACGGTCCCGAGCGACACCTGATTCGCCGTGCTCGCCGAGTCACTACCGGGGGTACCAAACCCGTCTCCCGCCATCCCGCCGCCGCCGCCGCTCACCATGCCCTGGAGCCACGCCCACACGTTTTCGATTTGACCCACGATCCACCCGGCGACGTTCGCCGTTACGGTCCCGAGGTTGACCCCGGCCGTGCTCGGCGAATCGCTGCCCGGCGTCCCAAACCCGTCGCCCGCGTTGCCAGTCACCTGGGACTGTAGCCACACCCACACGCTGTCGATAACGCCAACAGTCCAGGTGCCCACATCCACCGCGACAGCGGCCAGCGTCACGAGGGCATCGCCCATATTCGGGATGGCCGTGTCGGTCAGCCAGGTCCAGACGCTCGCGATCCCGTTGTCAAGCCACTTCGCCACGTCGACCGCGACATCGCCCAATCCGACCGTGTTGGCGGTACTGGCCGACATGCTTCCCGGCGTGCCAAACCCGTCGCCCGCCATCCCGCCGCCGCCGCCCGTCACGAAATCCTGGAGCCAGCCCCACACGCTGTCGATGGCGCCGGCGACGTAGCCCGCGATGTCCACTAGCACGGAGCCGAGGCTGACCGAGTTGGCCGTGCTCGGCGAGTCGCTCCCCGGCGTGCCGAAGCCGTCCCCGGCGTTGCCGGCGTCCCCGGTGACGAACCGCTTCACCGCGTCCCAGAGGTTCGCGGCAGAACTGACGATCCACCCGCGGACCTCCACGCCGACGGCCTGGATGGGAACCAACCCATACGCCTCAGCGGACGTCGGGGTGCCGGCGTTGTTCCCCGTTATCAGCCCCGTCGCGAACGCCTCGACCTTGGCCCACAGGTCCTTGGCCCCGTCAACGGCCCAGGTCACGACGTTGACCAGCACGTCGTGGAGTTTGGCGCCCTCGCCGCTCCCCTGCCCCGTGACCACGTCCTGCAGGAACCCGGCGAAGTCGGCGGCCTGGCCGAGCACCCACTGGCCGATGTTGACGACCACGTCCACCGCGACGTTGGCGGCAATCTTCGCCAGGTCGAGCAGGGCCGACCCGAATTGGGCGGCCTCCGCCGGCAGGGCCGCCAGCGCCCCCTGCAACCCGTCCTCCTTGAACGCCTTGACAAGGTCAAACGTGGCGTCGGCCATATTCCCCATCGCGATGGCGGCGGGACGCAGGCTCTCCGGTACCTGGTCGAGCGCGGCGTTCGCGACGTTGCCGGTCTCGCCGACCCGCTCCAGGTAGCGGGCCAGGTCGCTCGTTGCCTCCAGCGGCCCCTTGAGCGCCGCCGGCATGTCCTCGAAGCCGAGCAGCAGGGCCTGGATGCCCTTGGTCACGGGGTTGACCCCCGACGACTCCATGAGGGCAAAGGCGGCACGGGTCTGGTCGATGCTTGTCGAGAAGTCCTGGATGCTCAGCCCCCAGCGGTTGAAGTTGTCCGCCACCGGCAGGCCCGTAACCGCCTCGATGACTCCCCCGGCCACGGAGACGCCGGCGGCCAGCTTGGTCCACCCGGCCCCGCCTTCCGACACCGGGGTGGTGAGCTTGTCAAACGCATTGGTGGCGTCCTCGACGGACTGGCCCCAGCGCATAAACGTCTCGGCGACTGGCAGCCCGGTGAACTCCTGTAGGGCCGCACCGGTCGCGGCGATGGCCGACGACGCTGCGCCCCACTCGTCGCCGAAGCTGCCCTTGAGGTCGCCGTGCATTTGCTTGTAGGTCTGGCTGAAGGCATCCCCGGTATCCTTGACCAGGTCCTGAATGCCCAAGAAGTTTTTCTTATAGGCGACGTAGGCCAGCCCGGCAGCGGCGGCAAAGGCCAGCACCGGCGCGGCCAGCCCGGCGAAGCTGATGCCCCGGAGCGCCATCGCCGCCCGCAGTGCCTTCAGCGCCTGCACGCTTTCCATGACGCGCCCGGCGAACAGCAGCGCCCCGCCGGCGGCGATGAGGAACACGCCGGTCAGGGCGCCCACGACCGCGATGGCCGTCTGCACCCCGGACGGGAGGAGCAGGAATCCCTTGAGCAGGACGGTCAGGCCCTCAGCCATCGCCCGAAGGGCGGGGATGAAGGTTGACCCCATCGCAATGGCGACCGACTGGAGCGGTCCCAGCAACCCCTCAAGGGCGCCCTTGAGGTTGTCGAGCCGGAGGCGCGCCTGCTCCTCCGCCGCCCCTTGCTGGTTCACGAGGTCGGTGTATTCCCTGATGCCTTCGGCACCCTGACCGTAGAGGATGTCGGCGGCCCGTACCGCGTCCGTGCCGAAGAGGACGGCGAGCGCGGTGGACCGCTGCTCGTCGGTTAACCCACTGAGGGACGTCTGGAGTTGGCCCGCGACCCCATCGAGACCGACAAACTCACCCTGGGCGTCGAAGAACGACAGGCCGAGGTCGGACATTGCCTGCGCCTGCTTGTCCGTGGGGTCGAGCATCGAAATCAGCATCGTCTTGAACGATGTCCCGGCGTCGCTCCCCTTCAGCCCCTCGTCGGCAAAGGCGGACAGGGTGCCAATGGTCTCCTCGATGCCGATGCCAAACTGGTTGGCAATCAGCGCCGACTGACCCAGGGCCTGTGCCAAGCCGTCCACGTCGGCGCTCGTGTTCGCGGCCGAGGCGGCGAAGAGGTCGGCAACGTGGACCGCCTGCTCCCCGGCGGTGTTGAACCCGACCATCCCCTCGCCAAAGACGTTGAGGGCGACGCCCATGATTTCAGCGGCCTGGGGGACAGACGTTCCGGTCGCTGCCGCCAGGTCGAGCGCCCCCTCTGCCGCGCCGGCCAGCACGTCCTTGATCGGGATGCCGGCCTTGACCAATTCCTCCATGCCGCCGGCGGCTTCGGTGGCGCTAAACGAGGTGTCGGCGCCCATCTGCAGCGCCGCCTCACGAATGTCGTCCATGGCCGCAACGGCGTCCGCGCCACCGACGGCGGCGATGCCGGAGAGTTGTTGCTCAAAGTCCGCCGCGACCTTGACGCCGTAGACGAACGGAGCCGCGATGGCCGCCCCCAACCCGAGGAGCGACCCGCCGACCTTGGTTAGCCCGGCGCCGACGTTCCCGGACTGCGCATCAAACCCGGACAGGGCACGCGAGGCCGCATCGACGCCGCTACCGTCGAAGTCAATCCGGATTTCACCTCGGGCACTACCCAGGTCTGCCATTGCTACTCGCCCCAGTCCAGCGTTTCGAGGAACAGCGGCTCGGCGTCGGCGGCGGTCCGTGGCCCGATGGTGTTATCCCCGTCCTCGTCCTCGTCCTGGTCCACGTCGATGGCCAGTAGTTGCCCCAACGTCCACCGGGGCACGTACTCGATCGGTTTGACATTTTTCGGCGTTGCCCGCGCCACGCGCCCCACCCGCTCCTCCAGCATCGCCTCGACACCCTCGCCGAAGAGGACGACGGCCGCGTCGAGGTCGTAGCGGCTGCTGGCATCGAACACGTCCTTAGCCAGCAGCCGCCGCGACGGGGGCGTCCCCGTCCGGCACATCAGGCGGTAGGCTGTCCACAGGGATGTCCGGCTCGTCAAGAAACGGCTCGAGCCGACGGGCCGCCACCTCGTCGTTGCCGAGGCAGGCGTTTAGGTAAGCCAGCCGCTCCTCGAGGGCCAGGTCCGTCACCACCAGGGCGTCCGGGTTCGTGGCCAGTTCCGCCTCACTGCCGACTAGCACGGGGTCGATGAACCCCGCGACGCAAAAGGCGTTCGCGAGGTCTTCCTGCCTGGTCTGATTCTTGGTGATACGGGCGATGGTCAGCGGCCCGGTGTCCCCCTCTCCTCGCGTCTCGTTGAGGAGGCGCAGCACCCGCTCCTGCATCGCACTGGGGAGGGACCCCAGCATCGTGCGGTCCGCGAGCGACAACCGCTTGACGTGGGCATGCTCGCCGGGGGCGGTCCGAAACAGTTCGAAGCGGAACCCGCGCCGGTCGCGCTCGCGGGCGGCGAGCGCGACGGCGCGGGTGATCTTGCCTCGGCGCGCCGGAGCGAGCGCCGCCCCGTTCATGCCGGTTGCCGAGGTCAACGGTGCCTGGTCCATGTGTGTGTCTCCCACCCGCGCGTCTCGCGCACCGGGTTGTCTCGCGGTTGTGGCTAGACGAGTGCCACGGCCGTCTCGTACTGGATCCAGCGGTAAAGGACGTTCGTCGCCGTCGGCACCGCGCGGATGCCGATGGTCGGCGCCGGGTACTCGTTGTCGGCCATGCCGTAGTCCGGACCCGAGCGCCACTGGCAGCGCGGGAACTCCAGGCGGAAGGCGCCGCCGGCGGCGTCCTTGCTGGTGGTTTGTGACTTGATTTGCATGTCCGCCACGATGTCCGTGGTCTTGCGCTCGAGCGTCCGAATCTGGTTCGGCGCGACCCCCGTGGTCGTCACCAGGCCACCGGAAAGGGCCGCGACCGCGTCGAGGTTGAGCGACCCCACCTCCACGTCAATATCGACAAAGTTGAGGGACGAGGCCGAGGCGAGAATCTGGTTGTCGCCGCGGTGCTCGCTGGTCTCGACCGAGAGCGTCTGTTCCATCCGGCGGATGCCAACGACATCCTTCCCCGTGCCCGGCGCCCCGGCCGTGTAGGGGTAGACGTAGGCGTCCTCAATCGAGTAGGGAATCGTTCCGTGGGTCGTAATCGCCATGTCAGTCCTCCGGCCGATTCAGTAGCTCCCTGATCGGCCTGAATGCTTCGTGCGCCGTGGTGAACTCGCCGGTGGCGAGGTCGAACGTGTGGAAGGTGGCGCTCCCTATCACACGGCAGTAGCGGTCCTTGCATTGCACCCGGAGGTACCCGGTGGCGTCCGTCGCGTAGCCCCAGACGTTGCCGGGGCAGTGCAGCGGCGTCATGGCCGGAGTCCCGGCCTGGGGTCCACCCGGGTGGACGGTCGCAACCATCATCGCCCCGTCGGAATGCGGCGCAGCTCGCGGCGGAGAAACGACGCCTTCTTGGCGAGGATATGAGCGGGAGCGTGCTCGTACCAGTCCGGCGGTGCCGAGCGGCGACCGTCGACCTCGAACATGGCCCGTTCCCACGGGTTTGCCGTGAGGCGGTCCACGTCCTCGGCGACCATTTCCTGCTCGAACAAGAACGGCCCAAACTGGTAGTGGCGCGTGAAACCGTCCTGGAGGCCGACGCTGAACGCGGAGTGCCCGGTCAGCGCGCTGATCCGAATCTCGTCGATCCATCGCAGCGTCACCAGGTCCGACCCCCGGATTGCGTTCGCAATCAGGCGGCGTTGGACCGCCGGGTTCTCAAACGGCAGCGGGTGCCCCACCCAACGGACGGTGTGCAGCATCGCCCTTAGCTGCCCTTCACCGGCTGGCTGGCGGCTTCGGCCTGAGCCTTGGCCTGCACGGTGGCGAGAATCTGGTCGGGTGGCGCGTCGGCCGCCCGCTGCAGCTTCTCAATGAGCGCGAACCGTTCGGCCGAGGCCTTGCGGTCCGCCGACGCCATATCGTCGGCCGCCTTGGCCTCGTCAGCGGACAGGAACCGGTGGCGGAAGTCGCCGCCGGTGTTGTCCAGCACAAGGCCCTTGCCGCCGAAGTCGGGGGCGGCCAGCCCCGCGTTGATAGCCGCCACGTACTCCTTTTCCTGGTCCGCTGAAAGAAACTTGGCTTCGCCTGCCATGGTCGGGACTCCTTACGTGATAGTGCGAGTGCCGGGTCCGCGGAACCGGCGGTAGGTCTCGACGTTGCCGGGGAACTCGTCCGAGTCAATAAACGGGATGCGTTCCGGCTCGGCCTGCATGCGGACGGTGGTGCCCGGCACCTGCCAGTCGTGCAACAACAGGACGCACCGGGTGTCGATGGCGTCGATTGCCGCCTTGCCCGATTCCGTCGCCTCGGCGTAGTAGTGGAGGCGGGGAAACGTGTCGAATGCCAGCAACCGCGTCCCCCGTTTGGCCCCGGACGGGTGGGCCACTTCACCGCCGTCGGCGACGACGATGCTGCGCAATAGCTCCCCCTCCTTGGGGTGGCCCGGGGTGATGTTGAATGCCTTGGGGGTTGCCCCCTCGTTGGTGCCACGCTTCAGTCGCCGGTTGTGGACGCTGGCCGCAAGGCCGGTGTTATCCGGTAGCAAGGACTTCAGCATCAGGTCGGCGGCCAGCAGGTCCACAATCTGCTTCTGGATAGTCGGCATCGTCTAGCCTCCCACCAGCTTGCGGGCCGCACCCATGATGGCCGCGTGGTTTGACTCCATCGTTCGCATAATGACGGCGTAGCGCCCCGCGTTTTTGAGTTCGAGGAACACGCCGTAGAAGACGGTGTGAAACAGGTAGATGACGATGCCCGTGGCAGCCTTGACTGCCATCCCCGTGAGTCCCTGACGGGCGGCGCCGGTGCGGTCGGTCCACGGGGCCGTGCCCTTGGCCGCCGCCTCAAGGACGGAGGCGAAGTAATCAGCGAGCGCGTGCAGCGCCTGGATGACGTTCTCGCCGTACGTCTTGACGTTGGTCGCCAGGACGATAGGCCGCGTCTGCCAGACCACCGCGCCGCTCACGCGCCCCCCCCGTCAATCGTGAACTCGGCGACCTGCACGCCGTTGCGCGGCGGCCGCACGAGCATCACGTGGCCCCGCTGCCCACCCAGGGTGAACCGGTCGCCCGTTCGGACATCGAACGGGGGTGGGGCCTCGAACGTGCCGCCGACCCGGAGCGAGGCGCCCGAGTCGTCGCCCACCACCTGGGGCTGGCGGGCGTCGAACGTGACCAGCACGCGCTGGACCGTCCGCGCCACC
>Ga0136611_10002826_pt1 | contig 12139 bp, 12 predicted proteins | sample AntDrymUQ2232306_2_FD_106645 | JGI IMG/M metagenome (GOLD analysis project Ga0136611, IMG submission 106645) | Polar desert sand microbial communities from Dry Valleys, Antarctica - metaG UQ223 (23.06) | ecosystem: Environmental > Terrestrial > Soil > Desert | place: Antarctica: Dry Valley... | reverse complement strand
GTGCCGGTGTGGTGCGACCGGGGGCTGGTGCGCCCGGAGCGGGTGCGGGACGTGGAGGAGCGGGAGCCGGGCGCGGAGGTGCGGGGGCCGGAGCAGGACGCGGAGGTGCGGGGGCCGGAGCAGGCGCTGCCCCCGCGGCCTGCATGAACAGCTGCGTGTACATGCGGGTGTTCTGCACGTAGCCCTGGTACTGCTGATTGTCGGCAGCGGCGGCACCGATGCCACCGTGGCTCCACCTGCCATTGAGGATATTCGCGCGGTGACCCGCCGAAGCCATCCAGGAGTTGTGGACGGCCACCGGGGAGTTCGCGTCGGCCTGTCCAGAGTTCCAGCCGATGTTCTCCCCGCCCCAAACGTAGTTGAGGCCGTTCTGGTCGAAGTACGGGTACACATCGCACCCGCATCCGGGGATGGTGTGGCTGAAGTAGTCGCGATTGAGCATGTCCTGGCTCCGCCAGCGCGCGAGGCTGATGAGGGTCCCGTGCTGCTGCAGCGGTGCAAGGCCGTTGTTGGTGCGCGCGCCGTTCATCAGCTGCCAGGCGGTGGCTTCGGCAGATCCCTGGTTCCATCCGCTGACGACGCTCGGCGTCCATGTCAGCAGGCCGGCGGCGAAGAGCGCGCTGGCGCCGAAGACCAATGTGCGTGCAAACACGCGGCCCGGCGTGCGGGCAGCAGGAACAGACATTCGTTGACTCCCTGATGGGCTGTGTTTCCCACGTTCGAGATCGGGAAACTGAGTCCACCGTAGGGCGTTCCGAAGGGCCGGTCATTAGGTGAACGGTCCGGGGGGAATCGGGACCGAAACCGGGCGGCTATCGGGCCCCAACCGTACTTTCGTCGGCGATCGTGCGGCGACGTTGCGCCCGCGCACCTGGTACCCGGAAGTTTATCCGGCCGCCGGTGGCTCCGGAACGCGACGATCCCCGACGACTGGCGCCTCGGCCTCGTCGGAATCTTCAACCGCCTGCTCGGTGACCTCGACGCGCTCGGCGGCGATCGCCGCCACCTCCTCGGGAGTTGCCTCCGGTGTCTCGCGCCGGACCTCCTCCAGCATCTCCTCCTTGTCCGCGACCGGCGTCTCCTCCAGGGTCCGCAGGTTCACGAAGTAGTTGAAGAACACGTTTCCGACGGCGAGCACCGGAATTCCAAAGAGCGCGCCCCACAGGCCCGCAACCTGGGCGCCAACGACGAGGCCAACGAGGACGGTGAGCGGGTGCATGCCCAGGGCCTCGCGCATCAGTCGCGGCTGGAGGTAGTTCACGAGCACGGTCTGCACGATGAGCAGCGCCAGGGCGACCGGGACCAGCCACTCGGGCTTGAAGATGGCTGTGGCTGCGATCGGCGGTATCAACGCCAGCGGTGGACCGAAGAATGGGACCAGCATCGCCAGCGTGGAGGCGGCGCCGATCAGGAAGCCGTACGGCAGGCCGAGCAGGAGGACAACCGCCACGGTCAGGATGGTCTGGATCCCGGCCAGGATCACCTGCGCCCGGAGGAATCCACCGAAGGCGCGGGCGATGGTGCGCTCGACGATGTCCACCTCGTCGGAGAAGCGGCTGGGGACGATGCGCTTGAGCCTGGCGATGATGGCGGTGGTGTCCGCCAGCATGTAGAGGCTGAGGATGATCACCAGGATCAGTGCACCCATCACCGCCACCGTCACCTGCGGCACCTCGCCGAGCGCCGAGCTGACGAGGCGGGAGCCTGTGGTCTCGAGGTCGCCGTACAGCTCCACGAAGTCGATTTCAAAGCCACCGCCCGCGACGGCGCGCTCCCAGCCGGTCAGCGTGTCCTCTATCCGCTCGCGCGTCTGCGGGTAGTCCTCGGCGAGGTTCGCGGTCGAGCTGCCGATCCCCGAGAGACCGATGAACAGGACCGCCGCGCTGACAACGAGCGTCGCGAAGTAGACACCGCCGATGGCATAGCCTCGCGGCATTCGCCAGCGGTTCACCAGCCAGGCAACGATGGGAGAGAGCACAAAGGCGAGCAGCCACGCCGTGAACAGGATCAGGAAGATCTGCGTGAAGCCGCCGAGGACCTCGATGAGCTGTCGCAGAAGCAGCAGGCCCACGTAGAGAGTCGCCAGAACGAGGAGCGCATAACGCCACCACCGCTCGCGACGGGCACGCGCAAGCTCCGGATCGGGAGGGGTAATCACCGCACGCCATCATGGCAAGCCGCGGGCCAGCGCGTGAAGCCAACCGACGCTGCGGCACTTCGCTTGCTTGCGGTCACAGCATGATCGAAAGCGACAATCCCGCGGAGCTTGGCGAGCTTGGGCCGGAGCAGGGTGGCGGGCCGCCACCGGGCACGCCATGGACGCTGGTGGTCAGGAACGAGAACTGGTCGGCGGACCTGGAGCATGCCGCGCCTCTCCCCCGGGTCGGAGAACGCATCGAGTACATCGGCGCCGATGGAGCGCGTCGCATCTTCCGCGTGGAGGAGGTGGTGCACACCCTCCAGGCATCTGCCACGCACCGTCCCCCGGTGCGGGATGAGCAGCGCGGGCCCAACACCATCGTGAACGACGGACCGATCATCGAGCCGCCCCGAGAGCTCCGCGCCGGACTTCCACGCGTCGTGGTCAGCGGCGAGGCTGCTCCGGAGGGCTGACACCACCTGCGGGCCCACGCAGCTCCATCGCGCCCGCAGCCGGCCTGGAAACCCACCACCGGGCGGTCCGTCCGGTTCCGGCGGTGTACTGCGCACCAATCTCGGCTCCGGCACCGCCGGCACGCTCCGCATCCACGAGGTTGACGGTGCAGCCGCCGAAGCCCGCGCCCGTCAGCCGGGCGGCAACCACTCCGTCGGTCGCGGTCGCGAGAGCCACCAGCGCGTCGAGCTCGGGGGTGGAGACCGCGAAATCGCTGGCGAGGCTCGCATGGGAGGCCGCGAAGAGCATGCCCAAAGCCGCCCGGTCGTCAGCGCGAAGCGCCTCGACTGTCGCCAGCGTGCGGAAGTTCTCGGTCAGGACATGGCGCGCGCGCGAGCGCATCGGCTCAGGAAGCTCCTCCAGACGGCTCGCGTCGCCCAGGTCGCGCAGCGACCGGATGCCGAGTAGCCGCGCGGCCTCCTCGCACTCCTCCCTGCGTCGGTTGTACTCGCCGGACACCAGCTCGCGCCGCTGGCCGGAGTCGATGAGCAGCACGCGGAGCCCCGGTGGCACCGGCACATGCTGCACCTCCAGGCTGCGGCAGTCGATGAACAGCGCGTGGCCGCCATGCGACGCGGCGGTCGCCAGCTGATCCATGATCCCGCTGCGGACCCCGACGTGGACGTTCTCCGCGCGCTGGCAGAGCAGCGCCAGGCGCACGGCGTCAATCGGCTCCTCGAGTATCGCGAGGGCGACGGCCACCTCGATCGCGGCCGATGAGGAGAGGCCCGTGCCGACCGGGACATCCGAGGCGACCACGCCGTCGAGGCCGCGGAGCCGAAGGCCCTCCTCCTGCAGCACGCGGACGACGGCCGTCACGTAGCGACCCCAGCCGGTCGTCGGTCCACTCCCGTCCGCCAGGTCCACCTCGACCACCCCGGGCTCCTCGAGGGATCGCAGGCGGAGGTGCTCCTGCCTGACTCCACCGATGACGGTCCGCATCTCCAGAGCCACGGGCAGCACGAAGCCGTCGTTGTAATCCGTGTGCTCGCCGATGAGGTTCGCGCGGCCCGGGGCGCGGGCGACCAGCTCCCCGCCCGGCGGAAGGACTGCGGCAAGTCGGTCCAACAGCGCCGACTCGCGACGCGTGGGACTCCCGCGCTGATCCATCATGGTGCGGCCCATGCTAACGACGATCTAGACCGATGCCTCCCCCCGCCCGCGCCGGACGTCGCGCCGGCCTGCTCGCCGACGGCCGCGAGATCCTGTACTTCGACGACCCGTCGAGCGGCTCGCTCCCCGACCCGCCGCCCGACCGTCGCGACCTCCCGCCGCTGCCACCGCCCGCCGAGCTACGGCGCGACGAGCTCGTCGACGAGTGGGTCATCGTGGCCACGCACCGCCAGACGCGGACATTCCTGCCGCCAACCCGCGACTGCCCGCTCTGTCCGTCGCACGGGGACTCGCTGACCGAGGTCCCCGCGTCTGACTACGACGTGGCTGTCTTCGAGAATCGCTTCCCTTCGTTACCGGCCGCCGAGCTGCCCGGCGCGCCTGCGGCCGGTCGCTGCGACGTCATCTGCTACTCGAGCGAGCACGATGCGTCCTTCGCCCGGCTCAATGACGAGCGGCTGGCGACGATCGCCGACGCATGGGCCGAGCGCAGCGAGGCGCTGCGCGCCGACCCCGGGGTCGCGTACGTCTTCTGCTTCGAGAATCGGGGCGAGCAGATCGGCGTGACGCTCCACCATCCACACGGCCAGATCTACGCCTACCCGTTCATCCCGCCACGGGCCGAGCGCATGCTCGCATCGGCCTCCGCGCACCTCGAGCGCACCGGGTCGTGCCTGGCGTGCGACCTGCTGGCCCAGGAGCTGGCCGACGGCCGCCGGATCGTCGCCGCAACCGATACCGCGGTCGCCTACGTGCCTCGCGCCGCGCGCTGGCCGTACGAGATCCACGTCCTCCCGCGCCGCCATGTTCCGGACCTCGCCTCGCTGTCCGACGCCGAGCGGGACGAGCTGGTGCGGCTCCAGGCCGACGTCCTGTACCGACTGGATGGCGTCTTCGACGCTGCGGTCCCCTACATCGCCGGGTGGGTGCAGGCGCCGGCCCGCGAGCAGCGCGACGTGCTCCACCTGCGGCTGCAGATCGTCTCGCCCCAGCGTGATGTCGGCAAGCTCAAGTTCCTCGCCGGCAGCGAGGCCGCCATGGGTGCCTTCATCAACGATGTCCTGCCCGAGGACTCCGCTCGGCGACTGCGCGAGGCCGCGGGCCGGCCGCGGACCTGACGTGGAGTGGTGGGGTGGCCTACGGGTCTCGAACCCGTAACCTTCGGAGCCACAATCCGATGCTCTGCCTATTGAGCTAAGGCCACCACGGTCGCGCGGTTCGAGCGTAATTAGAGCACATGACCCCGGCCGGGCGACTGTCGGCGAATCAGATTGCTCAATCTACCCATAACCCCCCTGGCTTCGTTCAGGCCATGAGGGTCGGCTTCTGTCTCTTCGAGCGGCCATGTCACTCGCCGCCGCGTCGCCGGCAGCCACGTTGAGTGCCGTGACACACCCTAGCCAGAAACTCGGCCGACGGCCCAAGGAGTTCTTTCTTAGCCGCAGTTCTTGCTACGTGCGACCTAGGCCGCAGGCCCAAACGGAGGCCAGCATGTGCGGATCATGGCCGCGATGCCGTCACTTGCGGCGTACGGCCTCTGGTCTCTCGCCTTGTGTGTGCATGGGATGTCGCCAATTGGAGGAGGAACCAGCCGTCGGTCTCGGTTTCGTGCATCTGGTGCACCGAATGTCGAAATCGAGGCTTGAGAACGGCGAATTGGGCGGGTCCCAGGCCCCAACTTCTCCACTTGGTGCACGTGGTGCACGTCGTCGCGCGCCCCAGATATGTTTTCCCGCTGGGGTTGTGACTCACGCGGCTCGGAGCAACTGTTGCAGCCAGGTCCGCGGAGGGCTCCCCGCAAGCGGGACCTACGGCTCGTCGTCGTCGGCGAAGACCACCTCGCGCCGGCGCCGGATGGCCGGCAGCACCGCGATCACCAGCGCCAGGAGCGCAGCGATGAGCAGACCGAGCGAGATCGGGCGCTGGAGGAAGACCATCGCGTCACCGCGGGAGATGATCATCGCCCGCCGCAGATGCTCCTCCAGGAGTGGCCCCAGGATGAAGCCGAGCAGCAGAGGCGCAGGCTCGCAGCCCAGCTTGACGAGAAAGTAGCCCAGGAGCCCGAAGAACGCGATCGCGTAGACGTCGATGGCGTTGAAGCCGATCGAGAACGTCCCGATGCAGGCGAACGCGATGATCGCCGGGAACATGATGCGGTACGGGATCCCGAGCATCTTCACCCAGACGCCGATGAGCGGCAGGTTGAGGACGACCAGCATCACGTTGCCGATCCACATGGACACGATGAGTCCCCAGAACAGCGCGGGCTCCGCCACGATCACGTTGGGTCCCGGTTGGATCCCGTGGATGATGAAGGCGCCGATCAGCAGCGCCATCACCGGGTGCGCCGGGATACCGAGCGTGAGAAGCGGGATGAACGATGTCTGCGCTGCGGCGTTGTTCGCCGACTCGGGACCGGCCACGCCCTCGATCGCCCCGTGACCGAACTCGCTGGGATTGCGCGACACGCGCTTCTCGAGCGAGTAGGAGCCGAAGGACGCCAAGATGTGGCCGCCGCCGGGAAGAATCCCGAGCACCGACCCGAGTGCAGTTCCGCGCAGGATGGGAGCGACGATGCGCCGCATGTCCTCCCGCGTCAGCCACAGGCCCTTCACGGCCTTGACGAGCATGGTCCGCCGCTCCACGTCCTCGAGGTTCCGCAGGATCTCGGCGACGCCGAACATTCCGACGGCCACCGAGACGAAGTTGATCCCCGAGTAGAGCTCGAACACGCCGAAGGTGAAGCGCGGCGTCCCCGTGTACAGGTCCTGTCCGACGGTGCCGAAGAGCAGGCCCAGGAGGATCATGGCGAGCGCCTTGAGCATCGACCCGCTCGCCAGCGCGATCGAGGTGACCAGCCCCAGGACGACGAGCGAGAAGTACTCGGCCGACCCGAACGAGAGCGCGACGTCCGCCAGCGGCGGAGCGAACAGCACCACCACCAGCGTCCCCACCGTACCGGCGACGAACGACCCGATGGCGGCGGCCGCCAGCGCGGCCCCGGCGCGCCCTCTCCGTGTCATCTCGTGGCCGTCGATCGCCGTCACCGCGGATGACGACTCGCCCGGGACGTTGATGAGGATCGCCGTCGTGGAGCCGCCGTACTGCGCGCCGTAGTAGATGCCGGCCAACATGATGATCGAGGTGACCGGCTCGTCGAAACCGAACGTCAGCGGCAGCAACAGGGCGATCGTCGCCGTGGGCCCGATGCCGGGGAGCACGCCCACCGCGGTCCCCAGAGCCACGCCGACGAGCGCGAACAGGAGGTTCTCCGGCCGCAGTGCAGTCTCGAAGCCGAGGCGGAGGCTCTCCAGCAGGTCCATCGGGGGCCTCTACAGGGGAAGCCAGGTGCCCAGCAACGGCAACCGAAGCTGGAGCGCCACGACGAAGATCAGGACGCTGAGCGTCGTGAGACCGATAGAGATCGCAATCGGCCAGAACACGCCTGCTCGCGGCTCGGAAAACCCCGCGAGCGCAACGGTCACCAGCAGCGCGGGCACCAGCCCCAGGCCTCGGACCGTGAGGGCGAAGAACAGGATTGCGGCAGTCAGCAGGATGATCGATCGCCACGGGATGTGGCCGATGGGCGCTCCCTCACCCGCGAGAAGCCCCTTGCCAATGACCAGGACGCCGAGCAGCGCGAGGATCGCTCCCAGCGCGAGTGGAAAGTACCCCGGCCCCATCTCGAGGGTGGAGCCGACCTCGTAGGTCAACGCGACCGCGGCGAACGCCACGCCGAAGACGATGAAGGCAGATCCGGCGAGGATGTCCTTCAACGCCGCCCTTATCGACATGTCGCGAAACCGGCTACGGGAGGGCGCTGCGCCCTACCGTAAACCTCAACGCCTAACCGGCGCTCGCTTCGATGATCGGGCGCCAGAGCTCGATCTGCTCCTGGAGACGCTGCGTGTGGGCCTCCGGCGTCGCCTGGTCCTCGGAGACGGGGGCAGCGCCGAGGCCGGCCAGCGTCTCGATGACGTTCGCGTCGGTCAGCGCCTCCTTCAGCGCGTCCGTCAGGGCCTGAACGATCTCGTCGGGCGTGTCCGCCGGCACGTACAGGCCGTGCCACACGCCCACTTGGACCTCGGGCAGCCCGGCCTCTTCGGTGGTCGGCACGTCGGGCAGGATCTCCACGCGCTCCGGCGTGGTGACGGCGTATGCCTTGACCTCACCGGCCTGGATCTGGCTCGTGGTATTGGTGGTCTGGTCGCACATGAAGTCCACCTGGCCGCCGAGCAGGTCGTCCATGGCAGGCCCTGTCCCCTCGTACGGAGCGCCCGTCAGCTCGACGCCGATGGCGTCCTGGAAGAGCAGCGCGCACAGCTGCGACGCCGCTCCGATGCCGGCGTGGGCGTACGTCACGGTGTCGGCGTTCTCGGTGACGTAGGCGACCAGCTCCTCGAGCGTGTTCGGCTCGAAGTCGCTGGCGCCGATGATCGTCATCGGCACCTCGGTCACCAGGCCGATGGTCTTGAAGTCCTCCAGCGGGTCGAATGCCAGGTCGTCGTACAGCGAGGGGGCGGTCGACATCCCGATGTGGTGCATCAGGACGGTGTACCCATCCCCTTCTGCCCCGGCGACCTGCCCGGCCGCGACAGTACCGCCGGCGCCCTCGACGTTCTGCACCACGATCTGCTGGCCCAGTACCTCGCCCATCGGCTCGGCGATCAGCCGCGTGACCGTGTCGGTGGGTCCGCCGGCCGAGAAGGGCACGATGAAGGTGATCTCGCGATCGGGATAGCCTTCCGCGTCGCCACCGGAATCGGTGCCGGCGGCCCCGCTCGCCCCCGAGCCTCCGCCCGTGCAGGCAGCGAGGAGCAGCGTCGCAACCGCCAAGGCGGAGCCGAATCGTAAGGGACCCACCCTCGTAGGTGGACCCATGGCGCCGGACCCGGCGGCGAATGACTGATGCAGTCGCATGACTTCCTCCCGCTACGTCGACTCGGATTGGCGGGAGCCTATCACCGCCGGAGGAGTCTCACCATCCCGCGTCACGTTAGTTCCCGTCACTTGTCCCGACGGATCATGCGCAGGATGAGCAAGACGATGACCGCCCCGAGCGTGGCGATGATGAGGGCTCCAAGCCAGCCGGACGCCCTATCCTGCATGAGGACGTTGACCCACAGGAAGCCGCCCAGCAAGCCGCCGGCGACGCCGATGAGCATGGTCCCGAGGCACCCATAACGCTCCCGCCCCGGTACGAAGAATCCAGCGAGGGCGCCCGCCAGCAGGCCGACGATGATCCATCCGAAGATGCCGAGATCCACGGGACTCCTCCTATCGATGCGACGCGACCGACCGGCCGCGGGGTCGCGCGGTACCAAGATAGCGCCGCCCTCAATCCTCCAGGGTGCGGCTCATGTCCACGACCACCGACCCTCCTTCAATGGCGGCCGGGAAGCGCTCCAGGACGGGGTCCCCGGTCGCGAGAGGCAGCCCGTCGAAGGTCCACGTTCGGCCGTCGCAGTCCCTCAGCCGGTCCTCGGCCAGCTCGACGGCACACCCACGCCGCGCGGGGCTCGCGGCATTGACCGCGGACGCGCCGCCGAGAGCTGTCGGCGTCACCAGGATGGTCACCTGGCTGCGACCGTCGCCCGCATCGACCTCTCCCGCCCACCCGTAAGCGCGGGTGAGGATCACGTCGCGCCGGATCGGTGCCGAGCCGAGCTCCGTCCCGGTCGCGACGATGACCGCGGTGTCGTCACGCGGCGGGGCCAGGGTGAAGATCGCTGGCCGGACCAGCAGCAGCAGCGCACCGACGAGCACCGCGATCGTGAGGCAGCCGATGGCCGCTCGGCGAACCGGGACCGGATCATTCACGCGCCGGTCGCCGGCGGCATCAGCTCGATGAGCGTGGCGCCGGTGCAGTTGTAGAAGAGCGTGCCGTTGTGCATGGCGCTTCGGTCATCGATCCCGCGACGGACGAGCGCCGTATGTCCGTGAAGCCAGAGCGGTGGGTCGACCCTGTCGACCAGCCAGCGGAATGCCTGGAATCCTCGATGCGCCAGATCCGAGTCGTCATTCACGCCCCGCGGCGGTGCGTGTGTCACCACGATCACCGGGCGCGCGCGCTGCGCACGGTTGGCGGCTCTGACCACGCGGAGCCACATCCCCATCCCCGACACCTGCATGCCACCCTTGTTATAGACCGGCGAGCCGGAGAAGCCGATGAGCCGCAGGCCGCCCTCGTCTACCACTACGCCGTCGCGCATCGGCTCCGGCAGGAGGGTCCGGCGCGTGTGCGCCCAGGCAGCCCCCTCGTCATGGTTGCCGCGCACGTAACGGAGTGGCGCGTGGAACGCGTCGGCGACGAACGACAGGTAATCCGGCTCCAGGTCGCCCGCGCCCACGATGAGGTCCACCTGCCCGAGGCCCTTGCGGCTGGCTGTCGACTCGAGGGTCCGATCCGGCTCGTCCGAGATCGCGAGCAAACATATCGGTCGACCGTCCCGCTTCGCGAAAGGCAACGGGTCCGGCCAGGTGATGCTCAGCCGATTCGTCACGGAGCCTCGTCGGCGCCGCGGAGCAGATCCTCTCGGGACAGCGCGTCCGAGGCCGGGCGCTGGGCCACGGTCCGGGAGTGCCGGCCGCTGCCGGCCTGGCGCATGACCTCGGAGTCCACGAGGCTGCTGGCGTCGATGGTGCTCTGGCCGGGACGGGTGACGCCCGGCAGCAGCAGCTGGGTCACGTCGGCGTCGACCTCCACGCCATCCGCGTGCCTGGCGGCCGCGACCCGGTTGTGCCCGTCCTCCACGTAGTAGTCGTCCCCCACCTGCACCAGGTCGACAGGAGGCAGCACGGCAAGCCGGGCCAGCGCCCGGTCAATGCGCTGCCAGCGTGCCTGCCAATTCTGTCCGCGGAGCCGCGGGAGCGGGAGAAAGTCGGCGGTGTTCTGAGATGGATGGCGGACGGTGCCGACGATCCGATCGATCGGGACGCTGCGAAGGCCAACTCTCCGGCGCGGCGCAACCGTGGCGTCTGGGTAGCGGTCGAAGAGCGACGGCAGCACCTCGCGCTCCTCACGTTTCCGCTGGGACGCATCCTGCCCCCGGCGACGCAGGGCTTCGCGGGCGCGGCCGAGAACAGCCGCCAGGACGACTACCAGCGAGAGACGCGCATTGAGCCAGCGAACCGCAGAGATGAGGAGTGACATCCGTCGAGCTTGGGGAGGGCCGGGAGGGTACGGGTTGCACCCAGTACTATGATGCCTCACGCGATCGTCGGCCACGAGGCCCGCGATGAGCCATGCCGTGAGATGGGGAGCGAGGACTGGATGGCAACCGTCACCTTCGACCACATGTACAAGCGGTACGGCGACGACGTCGTGGCCGTGAACGATCTCAACCTGGAGGTCCAGGACGGCGAGTTCCTGGTACTCGTCGGTCCCTCCGGCTGCGGCAAGACGACAGCCCTGCGCTGCGTTGCCGGCCTGGAGGACATCTCCGACGGACGCCTGCTCATCGGTGATCGCGTCGTGAACAACGTCGCGCCGAAGGACCGGGACATCGCGATGGTGTTCCAGAGCTACGCGCTGTATCCGCACATGACCGTCTACGACAACCTCGCCTTCGGGCTGAAGCTGCGCAAGATGAAGAAGAGCGAGATCGATCGACGGGTCAAGGAGGGCGCGGGCATCCTGGGCCTCGAGAAGTTCCTCGACCGCAAGCCCAAGGCGCTCTCCGGCGGCCAGCGGCAGCGAGTGGCGCTCGGACGCGCCATCGTCCGCGAGCCATCGGTATTCCTGATGGACGAGCCTCTGTCCAACCTCGACGCCAAACTGCGCGTGCAGACCCGCGCTGAGATCGCGCGGCTGCATCAGCGGCTGGGCACGACCACCGTCTATGTCACGCACGACCAGGTCGAGGCCATGACCATGGGAGACCGAATTGCCGTCATGCGCGACGGCCTCCTGCAGCAGGTCGGATCCCCGCAACAGCTCTACGACCACCCGGTGAACATCTTTGTCGCCGGGTTCATCGGTTCCCCCTCAATGAACTTCGCGACGACGCGGACGGAGGGGAAGGACCTGATGCTCGGCAGTGCCAAGCTGGAGCTCACCGGCGAGCAGGCGAGGGCGGCGGACTCGCGTCCGGATGGCGCGAACATGCTCATCGGCTTCCGGCCGGAGCACATCGAGCTGGCGAACGGCCAGGCGTCGGACGCAATTCGCTTCCCGGCCAAGGTAGACGTCGTCGAGTACCTGGGGAACGAAGCGCTCGTCCACGCCCAGGCCGAGGGCAACGAGATCGTGGCCCTCCTCCCGTCGGAGAAGCGGGTGAAGGTAGGCGACCAGGTGCAGCTGGCGGTCCCGATGGACAAGCTGCACGTCTTCGACCCCGAATCGGAGAAGGCGCTCGTCGGCTGACGAGCGAG
>Ga0136611_10002825_pt1 | contig 12141 bp, 11 predicted proteins | sample AntDrymUQ2232306_2_FD_106645 | JGI IMG/M metagenome (GOLD analysis project Ga0136611, IMG submission 106645) | Polar desert sand microbial communities from Dry Valleys, Antarctica - metaG UQ223 (23.06) | ecosystem: Environmental > Terrestrial > Soil > Desert | place: Antarctica: Dry Valley... | reverse complement strand
CACCGCCCCGTCGATGCGAACGAATGGTGAACCATCCTCCTCTCGGCCTCACGTCGTGCGTGGATCAGCCGATCGAGCATTCGTGGCCAATTCCATCCTGAACGAGCTGTCAGGGCTGTTGCTGCGCGAGCGGGACGTGCTGGATCAGCTCGTGCAGCGACTCGGGAAGGTGGCGTGCAGCGATGACGTCCAAGCCAACGGGCTACTCGATTCGATCAGCAACCTCGAGCTGCACCGAGCGATCACGTCTCGGGAGGTCGCCGTCGAGATGGGGCTCACAGGCGAACCGACGCTGCAGGACTTGATCGAGAGCGCCCCGAGGGAGTGGGCGCCGACACTGGCCGTGCACCGCCGGGCGTTGTTGGCGCTGAGCGACCAGATCCAACAGCTCCTGCGTCCTGCGGTCATGCACAGCGAGGGCAATGTGGTGACGCTGCCCTCGCCAGGGCGGGCGCTGCAGCGGTCCATGCGGGATTTCCTCGGCTGACGCAGCTCAGCTCTCGGCGTCGGCGTCGGCCTTCACCGGATCCTTGGCCTCGCCGGCTCGTGTGGCCTCGACGGCCACCGTATCGGGATGCTTGGGGAGCTCGATCTCCACCGTGACGGTGCCGTGGTCCTCTTCCCACCGGACGACGTTGAGCACGGCGACGTATACGGTCAGGCGACCGAAAAAGAACAGCCAGGCGAGGATGGCGAAGACCACGCCGATCGAGCCGTAGAGGGCGGACGAGGCGCCGATCGCTCGCGGCACGTAGATCGAGCCGAGCAGCTTCAGCACCTCGAGTCCGACAGCCCCGAGGACGGCCCCGGGCGCCAGCGCCTTCCAAGGCACCTCGACGTTGAGCAGGGCCTTCATCGTCCACAACCAGAGGGCGAAGTTCACCGCGATGCCGACGAGGATCGAGATCGGGGCGATCCAGGGAACCACGTTGAGCAGCGCCGTCAGTGCGAACGAGCCGACCAGGATGGCCACGGACCCGAACAGCCAAATCAGGCCGCTCAGCTTGTCCTTGAGGCCCCGCCCCGTCACCTGCCACACGTTGTCGAAGGCGTACTGGATGGCGGCGACCAGTCCCAGGCCCGACCACAGCAGTCCGGCCGTACCGAAGCCGAACGCACCCCGGCGGCTCTGCTTGGCTGTGGCGATCGCCCGCAGGACGAGGTTGGCGGCCTCGCCGGTGAGGCCGAGGCGACCGATCACCTGGGCCGGCACATCGGCGTCGAGCGAGAGGAAACCAACGACCCCCACGGTCACCAACAACAGGGGAAAGATCGACATGAAGGCGGCGAGCGTCACCGCGGCGGCGAGATAGCCCCCGTGTACCTCCGAGAATCGGTCCTGAACTCGGACGGCCGTCGCAAACCACCGCCATCGGGCCACGAGCGGCCCCAGAATCCGATCTTTCATGGCCACTGCCTACCCGCCGCGCGGCCGAGGCAAGCGGTCGGCCCGCGCTACCGTCGCCCACCGTGGTTCCTGCCGGCATCGACCCCTCGAACCTCCCGACCCATGTCGCCTGTGTCATGGACGGGAACGGGCGGTGGGCTACCCGACAAGGGCTACCCCGAACCGACGGGCACGCTGCAGGTGAGGAAGCGCTCTTCGACACGGTCGACGGGGCCATCGACGTGGGCCTGAAGGCGCTGACGGTCTACGCGTTCTCCACGGAGAACTGGCGCCGACCCGTCGACGAGGTGCGCTACCTCATGGGTTTCAACGAACGCATCCTGACCGACCGACGCGACGAACTACACGGGCGCGGGGTGCGCATCGTGTTCGCCGGACGACGCGACTGGCGGGTACCGAAGCGGCTCGTGCGGCGCATGGACGAGGCCGTGGCGTTGACGGCGAAGAACAAGATCATGACGCTCTGCATCGCCTTCAACTACGGCGGTCGTGCGGAGATCGTCGACGCGGTGCGGGCGTTGGTGGCGAGTGGTGTGCGGGCCGAAAAGATCGACGAGAAGGCCATCCGCGCCCATCTCTATCAGCCCGACATCCCCGATCCTGATCTGGTCGTGCGCACGTCCGGGGAGTTCCGGATCTCGAACTTCCTCCTCTGGGAACTGGCCTACAGCGAGTTGGTCTTCACCGACGTGCTCTGGCCTGACTTTCGTCGTGAGGACCTCTTCGATGCCATCCGTGAATACCAACGGCGCACCCGCCGCTTCGGCGGCGTCGACGGCGAGTAAGTCTCATTCCCCTCTACCGCGAGACCGGCGTGGTGTTGCGCACCATCCGGCTGGGCGAGGCGGATCGCATCGTCACGTTGCTGACCGAGGGTCGAGGCAAGGTCCGGGCGGTCGCCAAGGGGGTGCGGAAGACGAAGAGCCGCTTCGGCAGCCGGCTCGAGCCCATCAGCCACGTGTCGTTGCAGCTGTACGAAGGGCGGCAGCTCGATACGGTGACCCAGGCCGAAACGGTCGACCACTTCCGAGCGATCCGTGAAGACCTCGACCGCATGACCAGAGCGTCGGCGCTCTTGGAGGTGGCCGATCAGGTCGCACAGGAAGGCGAGCCGAACGGTGCGCTCTATCGCATGCTCGTCGGCGCGTTGCGGTCTCTGGCCGCCCATTCGAGTCCGCTCCTGGTCACTGGGTTCTACTGGAAAGTGCTGTCCCTCGAGGGTTTCCATCCGATGCTCGAGTCGTGCGCAACGTGTGGAAACGACGGACCCTTTGTCGCCTTTGATCTCACCGAGGGCGGCGTGCTGTGCCGCTCCTGCCGGCGGGGCCAGCCGATCAGCGATGACGCGCTTTCCCTGATCCGGCGGGTGCTCGGAGGAAGCCTCGCATCCGCGCTCGCCGAACCGTCGTCTCCCTTCACCTCCGAGGCCGAGGCGCTGGCGACCAGGGCGATGGAGCACCATCTCGAGCGACGGCTGCGTACGGCCAACCTCGGGCTCCTTGGCGACGCACCGACCCCCTGACGCGCCGATGGGAGGCCGTGCGGCCTCCCATCGGGTCAGATCAGGTGCGACCGGTCAGTCTCAGATGGTGCCGCGACGACCGCGTGCGCCAGTGAAGAAGCTCACGACGAACAGCACGAGGGCGATGATCAGCAACCACTTTAGGCCCTCGATGAAGAGTCCGAGGCCGCCGAAGATGAGTGCCAAGACTAGAAGAACAACGACGAGACCCATTGAAATTCTCCGTTCACGAGGGGTTACAAGGCATGTACCCACGGCGCGAATTTGTGAACCTGCTTTTCCGGTAGTCCCTTAGGCTTCCCGAATGTCGGACGTTATGGATGCCGTGGTCAACCTGTGCAAGCGACGGGGCTTCGTGTTCCCGTCGGCGGAGATCTACGGCGGGTTTCGTTCGGCTTACGACTATGGCCCCCTGGGCGTCCTCATGCTTCGCAACGTGAAGAACGCGTGGTGGCGTTCGATGGTGCAGCTGCGCGACGACGTCGTCGGCCTCGACGCCTCGATCCTCTCGCCGCCGCAGATCTGGGAAGCGTCGGGTCACCTCGCGACCTTCACCGATCCGCTGGTCGACTGCCGCAACTGCCAAGAGCGCTTCCGCGCCGACCATCTCAAGAGCCTCGATGTCTGTCCGAGCTGCGGCAACAAGGGCACACTCACCGAGGCGCGCAACTTCAACCTCATGTTCAAGACCAACGTGGGTCCGGTCGAGGACTCGGCTTCGGTCGCCTACCTGCGTCCCGAAACGGCCCAGGGCATCTTCACCAACTTCAAGAACGTGCTCGAGACCTCGCGAAAACGGCCGCCTTTCGGCATCGCCCAGATCGGCAAGTCGTTCCGCAACGAGATCACGCCGGGCAACTTCGTCTTCCGGACTCGCGAGTTCGAGCAGATGGAGATGGAGTACTTCGTGCCGCCGGACGAGGGCCCGAAGTGGTTCGAGTACTGGGTCAACGAGCGTTTCAACTGGTACGTCGAACACGGCATCCCTGCGGAGAAGCTTCAGCTTCGGCCCCACGACCCGGACGAACTGTCGCACTATTCGTCGGGCACCAGCGACGTCGAGTTCGCCTTTCCCTTCGGCTGGGGCGAGCTCGAAGGCATCGCCCAACGCACCGACTTCGACCTCAAGAAGCACAGCGAACACTCGGGCCAGTCGCTCGAGTATTTCGACCAGGCGACGAACGAGCGGTACACCCCCTATGTCATCGAGCCTGCCGCTGGCGCCACGAGGTCGATGATGGCTTTTCTCCTCGCCGGCTACACCGAGGACGAGGTCAACGGGGAGAAGCGCACGCTGCTCAAGCTTCATCCCCGGATTGCGCCCTACCAGGTGGCAGTGCTGCCGCTTTCGAAGAACGATCAGCTCGTGCCGGCCGCTCGAGAGGTGCTGTCGTTGCTGCAGCCGAACTGGATGTGCGACTACGACCAGACCCAGAACATCGGCCGCCGCTACCGCAGACAGGATGAGATCGGCACGCCGGTGTGCGTCACCGTCGACTTCGAGACGCTGGAAGATCGCGCCGTGACGATACGCGACCGGGACACGCTCGAGCAGGTGCGGGTGCCCATCGACGCGCTCGTCGGCGAAGTACGGACCCGCCTCGGCTTCTGATGCCCCACCTTCCTCTCGCAGGACGGGTCGCCGTGATCACGGGGGTGAGCCGGCGGATCGGCATCGGTTATGCGATCGCCCGACGCCTGGCCGCGGATGGCGCAGCCATCGTCGCCCATCACTGGTCGCCTCATGACGCCGAGCAGCCGTGGGGAGCGGATCCGATCGGGGGGTTGGGCGTGGTGGCGTCGCTGCAGCAGGAGGTTCCCGCCGCGAAGATCGTCGGGGTCGAGGCGGACTTCGTTGTTCCCGCCGCTGCGTTCGCGGTGATGGACGCCGCGGCCGCTGCATTTGGCCACGTCGACATCCTGGTGGCCAACCATGCGCGCTCATCCAGTCAGGCCCTTGCCGACGTGACCGCGGCCGAGATCGACCTGTCCATGGCCGTGAACGTCCGGGCGACCTTGCTCCTGGCCCAGCGTTTCGCGGCCCAACACGATGATCGGCGCCCTGGCGGACGGATCGTCTGGTTCACCTCGGGGCAGCACCAGGGGCCCATGCCCGACGAGCTTCCGTACATCGCCTCGAAGGCTGCGCTCCACGAGCTGACGGTCAGCGTCGCCGCCGGCCTGGCCTCCCGCAGGATCACGGTCAACTGCATCAATCCTGGACCGACCGACACGGGCTACGCCGACGACGCGACCCTTCGCCTCGTTGCCGCACGCCATCCACAGAGCCGATGGAGTGCGCCCGACGATGCAGCCCGTGCAGTTGCCTGGTTGTGCTCGGACGAGGCGTCGTGGATCACCGGCCAGACGATCGTCAGCGACGGTGGCGCCTGGTGGTCGGGGGGCTGAGGCTCCGGCACCCGATTCAGACGGAGGCGACGACCTCGAGAACCGTGCGGGATCGGCGATCGACTACCACGAACGAGGGAGTGCCCAAGCGCTTCCACGTGGAGAAGCCGTCGAGTCCGTAGCGTCGCTCGAGGTGCAGCGAGATCACGGTGCCATGGGCGACGATGGCCATGCGCCGGCCCCGATACACACGACGGAGGCTTTCGAGACCAATCTCGAAACGCGCAGCTGCGGCGTCGGCGGATTCCTCACCGAACACGACGGTCGCCGGTTCGATGAAGAGCCGCCGGATCGAGGCTTCGAAAAGAGGTTCGTCGAGATAGCCGGCCGTGCGCCGGCGGTGCTCGTGGAGATCGTGCCCGGTCTGCCAGTCGATGTCCAATGTCTGGGCCACCAGTCGGCTGGTCTCAACCGACTTCGGTTCCGTGCTCGAGACGACCAGACCGATGCCGGCAGGGCGAAGGCGCTCGGCCAGTCGAAGCGAGCCCTCGAGGCCATCGACCCCGAGGGTCCACTCGTCGGACGGGCGCGCCGGATCGACATCGGGTCGAGCGTGCTTGACGAGCACCAAAAGGTCGGCGCGGGGAGCGGCCACCTCGGGACAATGGCACAGCGAAGGCAGCTTTAGGCTCGGCCGCGTGACGTACGTCTTCGCTTTCGACCACCCCCATGATGTCGAGCCGATGTCACGGAATGCTCTGCTCGGAGGCAAGGGCGCGAACTTGGCCGAGATGTGCTCGGTCCTCGGTCTTCCAGTGCCGCCAGGGTTCACGATCACGACCGAGGCCTGTCGTGCCTACCTCGAGCAGGGCTGGCCCGGTGGACTCGATGGTGAACTCGCTGCACATCTCGAGGCCCTCGAGGCGTCGTCAGGAAAGCGACCTGGCGATCCCGACGACCCGCTGTTGGTGAGTGTCCGTTCTGGGGCCGCGTCGTCCATGCCAGGGATGATGGACACGGTGCTCAACCTTGGGCTCAACGACCGGTCCGTCGAAGGTCTGGCGCAACGGACGAACGACGAACGATTTGCATTCGACTCGTACCGCCGCTTCATTGGGCTCTACGCACGGGTCGTCCTCGACATCGACGGGCAGCCCTTCGATGAGGCTCTCGACGAGGCGAAGGAACGCGACGGCGTCACCGCCGATTCGGCGATATCGCCGCCGACTCTGCGCTGGCTGTGCCGTCGCTCCCTCGACCTGGTGCACAGTGCCACCGGGTTCGGACTCGAGCAGGATCCGGCCCGGCAGCTGCGTGCGGCCGTAGAAGCGGTCTTCACCAGCTGGAACGGCGCTCGCGCCTTCACCTACCGGAAACAGGAGGACATCGATCACTCGCTCGGCACCGCCGTGAACGTGCAGGCGATGGTGTTCGGGAATCGGGACGACAACAGTGGCACCGGGGTCGCCTTCACGCGCGACCCTTCGACCGGCGACCCGCAACCCGTCGTCGATTTCCTGGTGAATGCCCAGGGTGAAGATGTGGTCGCAGGCATACGCAAGACCCAGGATCTCGATGCCCTGCGCATGCGGTTCCCCCAGGTGCATGCTGCACTGCTCGAAGTGTTCGAACGACTCGAAGCCCACTATCGCGACATGTGCGACGTCGAGTTCACGATCGCGCAGGGCTCGTTGTACCTGCTGCAGACTCGGGTAGGAAAGCGCACGCCGGTCGCCGGTCTCCGCATGGCCGTGGCCATGACCGAGCCGCAAGGCGGCGAGCGGAATCCTTGGCGCATCACTCGCGACGAGGCGATCCTGCGGATGACGGCCGAGCACCTCGAGGGTGTGCTGCACCCCCAGTTCGACGACGCGAGCGGTGCCGTTCTCACGATCGGCCTGGGGGCATCGCCTGGCGCAGCTGTCGGGCGGGTCTGTTTCTCGGCCGACGCCGCCGCCGATGCCGCTGATCGGGGCGAGCCGTCGATCCTCGTCCGAACTGAGACTTCGCCCGAGGACGTGCACGGCATGGTGGCTGCGGAAGGGATTCTCACCGCGCGGGGCGGCTTGGTCTCCCACGCTGCGGTCGTGGCCCGGGGATGGGGCAAGCCGGCTGTAGTCGGAGCCGACGCCATCGACGTCGGCGACCACTCGTTCTCGGTGACGGGCGCTGACGGTGTCGTCGTGGTCGTACGCGAGGGGGATGTGATCTCCATCGACGGCTCGACCGGACAGGTGGTCCTCGGAATGGTGGCCGTCTCGATGTCCGGGCCGCCGGCAGAGTTCGCCACCCTCCTCTCCTGGGCCGACGACGTGCGGGGTGCGGCCTTCGGGGTCCGCGCCAACGCCGACACGGGGGCGGACGCGATCGTTGCGCGGAGCTTCGGAGCCGAGGGGATCGGGCTGTGTCGGACTGAGCACATGTTCCTGGCCGACGACCGTCTTCCCGTTGTCCGGAGGATGATCCTGGCCAGCACTCCAGAGGAGGAAGGCGCGGCGCTCGAGGAGCTACGGGTTGCGCAGAAACACGACTTCGAGGCGATCCTCGAGGCGATGGACGGGTTGCCCGTGACCGTGCGACTTCTCGACCCTCCACTCCACGAGTTCCTCCCGGACATCGAGGAGCTGGCGGTGCGCGCCGCCGGGGATGGCTTGTCGCCCGAGCAGGTGGACTTGTTGGCGGCTGCCCGCTCGTGGCGGGAGACCAACCCGATGCTCGGAACGCGAGGGGTTCGCCTGGCCGTCCTCAAACCGGGTCTGTACGCGATGCAGGTGAGGGCGCTGATCGAGGCCGCCATCGATCGTCGCCGGGCTGGGGGAGACCCGATCGTCGAGGTGATGATCCCGCTCACCGTCTCGGGTGCGGAGATGGAGCTGGCCCGCTCGTGGGTGCTCGATGCCGTCGCCGAAGCGGTTGCACGAGGGGGTGTCGACGCCGAGGTCGACGTTGCCGTCGGCACCATGATCGAGACGCCACGAGCGGCGCTGCGAGCTCAAGACCTCGCCGCCCACGCCGACTTCTTCAGCTTCGGAACCAACGACCTGACCCAGATGACGTTCGGCTTCTCACGCGACGACGTCGAGGGTCGGCTCATGTCGGCCTACCTCGAACAGGGCCTGTTGGTTCACAATCCGTTCGAGTCCATCGACGCCGATGGCGTCGGCCAACTTGTCCGCCAGGCCGTGGTGGCCGGTCGATCGGCACGGCCAGGCCTCAAGATCGGGGTCTGTGGGGAGCACGGGGGCGATTCGGCATCGATCGCCTTCTTTTACAACTCCGGCCTCGACTACGTGTCGTGCTCGCCGTTTCGGGTGCCGGTCGCGCGCCTGTCGGCGGCGCAGGCGATCCTTCGCTCTCGGATAGTCGAGACGCCCGGATAACTTGAGCCATGTTCGATTTGGCGGGAGCTGCGGTTGAATCCGCACTTGCAGCAGGCGCGACCTACGCGGACGTTCGGGTCATGGTCATGAGGACCGAGGGAATGTCGGCCCGCAACGGGGTCATCGAAGGGCTGCGCCAGTCGGAGTCGGCCGGGTTGGGTGTGCGAGCGCTCATCGGTTCGTCGTGGGGCTTCTTCGCAACACCGGTGCTCGATCGAGCGTCGGCCACCGCGGCAGGGGAGGAGGCCGCAGCCATCGCCAAGGCGTCGACCATGGTCAGTGGTCCGGCCACACGGATGGCGGCCGATCCTGGTGGCGCCACCGAAGCTCACTGGCAATCGACCTGGATCGAGCATCCCATCGATGACGTCGGTCTCTCAGAGAAAGGTGACCTGCTCGTCGAGGTGACGAAGCGCATCAACGATGCGGGCGTGGCGTTGGCCGACGCCAGCTACGCCATCTGGGACACGGAGAAGTGGTTGGTCTCGAGCGAAGGGCACCGCATCAGCCAGCGGATCGTCGAGTGCGGCGCCGGAATGAGCGCAACCGCCATCGGCGATGGCGAGACCCAGCGCCGCAGCTATCCCGGCATCCGCGGGCAGTACGGCACCAGCGGGTGGGAGATCATTCGAAAGATCGATCTGCTCGGCAACGCCGATCGCATTGCCAGCGAAGCCTCGGCGCTCTTGCAGGCCCCGCAGTGTCCATCGGGGACCACCGACCTCATCCTCGGCAGTGAGCAACTGGCACTACAGATCCATGAATCGGTTGGCCACGCCATCGAGCTCGACCGCATCCTCGGCTGGGAGGCGGCCTACGCCGGAACGAGTTGGCTCGAGCTCGAGAAGCTGGGGACGCTGCAATTCGGGTCCGAGCTCATGAACATCACCGCCGATGCCACCCTCCCGGGAGCGCTCGGTTCGTTCGGGTACGACGACGAAGGGACGCCGGCGCAGCGAGTCGACATCGTGACCGGTGGGAAGTGGGTCGGTGTGCTGTCCGGTCGCGACAGCGCGGCGCACGCCGGCTTGGAGACGTCAGGCGGGATGGTGCGGGCCGATGGCTACAACCGGCTTCCGATGGTTCGCATGACCAATGTCGGCCTGCACCCTGGGAACTCGTCGCTCGAGGAGATCATCGCCGCCACGGATGACGGCATCTTCATGGACACGAACCGTTCGTGGTCGATCGACGACAAGCGACTCAATTTCCAGTTCGGGTGTGAGATCGCTTGGGAGATCAAGAACGGTGAGCGCACGCGGATGTTGCGCAATCCCACCTACACCGGGATCTCGCCCACTTTCTGGGGAGGGATGGACATGATCGGCAACGAATCGGAGTGGACGTTCTGGGGAACGCCGAATTGCGGGAAGGGCCAGCCGACGCAGATCGGCCATACCGGTCATCCGTCGGTTCCGGCACGGTTCCGCAACGTCCGCGTCGGGGTCCAGGGATGAGCGCGGCGAGGCCTTCCGCCGCCTCCGGCCTTGATCGGTGTGACGCCGTCCTCGAGATGGTCGGTGGTCGCGCCGACGCCATCGTCGCCGCCGGACGCGGCGTCACTGCGCTCACCCGCTTCGCCAACTCGGCCATCCATCAGAACGTCGCCGAAGACAACACGTACGTGTACCTGAAGGTGATCGTCGACGGACAGTACGCCGCTGCGACCACGACCCAGACCGATGCCGTGGCCCTCGGTCGGCTGGTCGAGCGCACCATCGCCGCCGCTCGGCTCCGGCCGGCGGATCCCGACTGGCCAGGTCTGGCGCCGAGCGCGCCGACCGCACCCGTCGAGCACTGGGACGACGAGACCGCCGCTGCCAGTCCGGATTCGCGTGCCGCCGTCGTGAAGTGGTTCGTGGATGCGGGCGCCGGGCTCGAGAGCGCCGGCTACTGCGCAACCAACGGGATGTGGGTGGCGACGGCGAACTCGGCCGGACAGCGGGTAGCCAGCCGTCATACCTCGGCCACCATCGATGGGATCCACCGCACGGGGAGTTCGGACGCAGCCGCGTCGTCGACCAGCGTCCGTCTCTCCGAACTCGACGGGGCGGCGGCCGGTGCGGCCGCCGCAACCAGGGCCAGAGCATCGGCCGAAGCCATCGACCTCGATCCGGGGGTCTACGAAGTGGTGCTGTCGCCGTCGTGCCTCGCCAACATGTTGCAGTTTCTTGCGTCCGCCGGATTCAACGCGAAGGCCCACCTCGATGGCACGTCGTTCGTCCATCTGGGCGAGCAGCAGTTCGACACCTCGGTGTCGCTCTGGGATGACGCTATTGATCCGCGAACGATCGGGCTGCCCTTCGACCACGAGGCGACGCCCAAGCGCCGGGTCGATCTCGTGCGCAACGGCGTCACCGAGCGCGTGGTCCACGATCGTCGTACCGCTGCCAAGGCCGGGGTCGCGAGTACCGGCCACGGGTTGGGGCAGGAGTCGTTCGGCGCCTACCCCACCAATTTGTTCTTCGGAGAGGGAACGGGGACCCAGGACGATCTGATCGCGACCATGGATCGAGGGCTGGTCGTCCACGACTTCTGGTACACCCGCATCCTCGACCCCAAGACCCAGGTCGTCACCGGCCTCACCCGCAACGGAGTGTTCCTCGTGGAAGGCGGCAAGGTGGGTCCAGCGGTACGAAACCTCCGGTTCACGCAGTCGTTCGTCTCGGCGCTTGGACCTGGAAAGGTCAAGGCCATTTCCGCCGACGCACGACTGGTCGGCACCATGCACGTTCCGTCGGTGCACCTGGCGGCCTGGAACTTCACCGGAGGTGCAAAGGGATGAAGCCGTCGGACATCGCCGATCTGGTCGAGGTGAGTGACCCTCGGGTCAGTCCTGACGGCGGTGCCATCGCCTTCGTCGTCACGACCGTCGATGTCGTTGAAAATAGCTATCGCAGCCGTCTCTGGATGGTCGGCAGCGAGGATTCGCGGCCCGCCCGCCCCTTCACCGAGGGCACTTCCCGAGAAAGGACGCCGCGGTGGTCACCCGATGGTGAATGGCTGGCGTTCGTGGGACATCCCGACGAGACCGGGGCCCGCCTCTGCGTGATCCACGTCGACGGGCTGAAGACCATCGAGGTGCTGGCGTGGCCCGAGGACATCGACGACATCGTCTGGACTCCGGACGGAGAGCGGCTCATCTTCTCGGCGCGCGAGCGGGACGAAGCGCGGTACTCGCCGGACAAGGACAAGCACCGACCGCCGCGTCGCATCGACCGTCTGTCATATCGAGTCGACAGCATCGGCTGGACGATCGACCGACCGAAGCACGTGTATTCCATCGCCGCGGACGGGTCCGAGGAACACCCGACGCCGCTGACGTCTGGTCCGTACCAGGACGGCGCCTTTGCTGTCTCTCCCGACGGCGGATCGGTCGTGGTGTCGAGTGCGAGGACCGAGACCTGGGACACCGATCTCCGTGTCGATCTCTATTGCGTCGATCTCCACGCCGATCTGGGAGCGACCACGGCGTCTCCGGT
>Ga0136611_10002824_pt1 | contig 12145 bp, 11 predicted proteins | sample AntDrymUQ2232306_2_FD_106645 | JGI IMG/M metagenome (GOLD analysis project Ga0136611, IMG submission 106645) | Polar desert sand microbial communities from Dry Valleys, Antarctica - metaG UQ223 (23.06) | ecosystem: Environmental > Terrestrial > Soil > Desert | place: Antarctica: Dry Valley... | reverse complement strand
GTTTGAACTCTGACGTGTATTGTTTTCGATCTGACATCATTTTGTCTCCCTTGATGAAACAGTTTGACTCTTATCTCACTGTCCATTTTTCGGGGGCAAATTCATCCTCACCCAAAAAGAAGCGGTCCTTATCTGGACACCGCTTTATGATCGCATGGTTGGGCTGTTCTTGGAAACGGTTGAGGGCGAGGTGCCCAGCCTCCTGCGCGACCCATCGGGTAGGGCGACACAGACCGCAGAGAGTAAGTCTCCGGTTCAAGGCGGCTGGCCTTGCCAGCACTATCCCGCAGATTGGACCGCGCGTGCCTCATCGTTACTGGCTGAATACGATGCCCAACGTGGGGAACACCAGCGATGCCGCAAACAAGAAAAGGCCAAGGAACATTCCGGTCAACTCAGGATATACCTGCGCCGGTGTGTCGAAGACCCATCGTCACTACAAGCGCGTGACGTTGGTCGCATCCGATTGATTCTGGCTTGCTACGTTACCAAGCGCGGCGCTCCGGATTCACCCCAGTGCAGGGCGCTACGTCAAGAGCAAATCCAACACGCCGGCGCCCCGACCTTTAAGGACATTGCCGAGGCCATCCTTCCCCGCCTCCAAGCCTGTCCTCCTGACGAGGGGTTGGAGGACTTGGGACCTATCATTCAACCGATTTCGGAAGATGAAGCCGGGCATTGGAATGTGCCGGTCAACACACCTATTCCATCGCCCCTCCAGCACAAAGTGCAGCGCTGTCTCAGTGACGCGGTGGACACTCTTGTCGAACGTGGCTTAATAACGTCGGGTGAAACCTTAGCCCGCGTGCTGCCCCAGATGACGGCTGGTATCCGAGCCGCAGGCATCGCTGACCCTGCGCTGCGGCGCCTCTATGCTGCTATTTATGCCGCTTTTCGCCGCCGCCGTTCGCTGCTGCTCTTGAATATGGAAAAGCAGGTGCAAATCGAGGAGTTGCCCTGGGTAACGGCTATCGATCGTTTTCGGCGCCAAGACTTGGCGGCCCGGGAGTCGGCCAAGCAAACCCTGGAAGAAGTGAGTCTATTGGCGCTCGTCTCCTTCCCGCATGCCATCCTTCCCAACAAGCTGCTCCAAGAACTGCGCGCTCTGGCGAAGACCGCTGAGATGGATCTTCCCATCGTGGATGAAGTCGCAGCAGACATCTTTATGGGACAGTTTTCGGGGAAGTTTCTACAGGCGGCTAAGCAAGCGACGGCTTTGCTGGACGGAACGCTTTATGCGACCTATTATGGGATCGATTATCAGCAGGTTCAGGAAATGCCCGAGGTCAAGCCGTCGAAAGTGTTTTGGTCCCGACAGACCACATCCAACGCGTTTGCCGAGCTGTGTGCCCAGCGCGCCGGTGTGGAGCTTGGTGGATGGGACCCGGCTACGAATGGAATGGTCATCGAACAGCAACAGATACTGACCACTCAAAACTTGGCGGTGCTCTTCGCTGAACTGCATCTGGCCGACGCGCTGCAAGAACAGCAGCTTGTTGAAATGGCTCGGCGCTGTTTCGAGTGGGTATGCGAACGTCAACAAGTAAAGGTTGATCGTTGGCACGCGCGCCTGATCCAGATCAAGAATACGGCGTATGCTTGGCGACAAATGATCTTCTTCTTGGCGCTATTGCCCCAACCGGCGGTTACTGAATTCTTGGGCTGGGCAAAGGGGCATCTCAAGCAGCAACCCGAAACATTTTACAATCGCTTCCATCCTGCCCTCACAGGTTTGGTTCTGGCCTCAGAGAATTGCCGGCTTGATAGCGATGACGCCAGGCAAGCGGGAGCTCAGCGCTTTTTGGGCTGGTCTAAAGCGAGGCACTGGTTACTTACCGATACCTGATCCAAGTCAGATAGCATAATAGGCTCAATAGTCCAATGGGTCGGCACGATCTTAAATCTGCCCGTCGGAGAGAATGAAAATTTCAATCCGCCACGCCGCGACTTGAGCATTGACGCGGTAATCCTCCACAGTGCGGGCGTTGTAGCGATAGCGTTCCCGCAACACGAAGGGCCAATGACTCAACAGAAACAAACGCTGAGCCTCGATTTCACCTACTCCCAAAACTTCGCGCGCAAGAATGTCGATGGCCGAATTATCCAGCTCGCTTAATCGGACTTTGCAGCCCAGCACAAGCGCCCAACCCGCAATGCAAGCGGAAGCGGAACATTTATCTACAACGCCTGGCAAAATGTCGCCGCAATGCCAGTAGCCGATATGGAACTGTTCGGGAGTTTCCAAAATGCAGAACTGAATCGAACGCAAAAGCGGGATATTCAACGGGCTGATTTTTTCCATGATAGTTCTCTCCTTTTTCTTTCTTAATTAATGCGGTGTTTTTGAAACCGAGCGCGGCGTTACCAACTGGAGGAGCATTCGCGCATCGCCCAGCTCGGCGGCGACAGCGGAACCACACCGTTTGTAAAGCGGCCCGACCAGTCATCGGTGTCAAGCCTCGTGCACAGCTCGTCCATCAGGCGCGCGTTTTCTTCCCGCGCGAGATGCAGGAAGGATTCGTTCAGTTCGTAAACGATGCTTTCATGGGGCGGGCTTTTGCCGATCACGATGAAGAAAACTTGCGGCGCTTGGCCGTGGAGCGTTTGCCAGGCGCGTTGATAAAAAGCCGCCTGCCGGTGAAAACCATAATTCAGAACTGCTTTTTGCCACCCATTTGGGAACGGGTCGAGCGCGGTCTTCACGTCGATGATGACGGCGTCCGAAGAATCACCAACGCCCTGCTCGATGGAGTTCTCAATGACTTTATCGACGCGCGCCTTGGAGGGCAGGCCAGTTCGCGAATCGGCCCAGCGCAGCGCGATTTCCGTTTGGCCCTCCGCTTTCAACAACCGCCGCGCCATCGCGTTCGATCCGACCGCCGAAGCCATCGACCACGCCAGTTCATATTGCTCAGCATTGAGCACAATGGAGCCTTCGTGCTCGGCTTGGAATGCGGCCCTCGCTTCTTTGCCGACAATAGTGCGCGCATTGAAATCGGGCATGACGACAACACGGTTCGCGTCATGCGGTTCGAGCAGCAAAACATGCACGGCGCTGCCCAAAGCCATCGCTTCACTTGGTGGGATGGGTTCCAGATCGCGGGCGATGTAGCGGCGGTAAAAGAGGGGGATGGAGCGGCGGAAAACTTCCAGAGAGGAACGGTTCAAATATCGAGAGTCCGCGAAATACTCCTCCGCTGTCGGTGTCCATTCTCCGAATTCACCCCCGCTTAAAAATCCAGCTTCAACTGGCGGCGTGGTGGCGCTTCCCGACATTGTGACAAGCGAATCTGCTGGCATATAAAGTCTCCTTGAGCTTCTTGATTTGTTAGTTGAACGATGTCGTCGAACGCTTTCGCACGACGTGATGAAGGCCAAACAAAAGCGGCGGGCGCGTAAACAATCGCGCCCGCCGCACAGTGAGTGGTAAAGCTAAATGAAGGTGAATAGAAACAGGAAGGTTTAATTGAGCGTCGGGTCAAATTTTGGAAACCCGCCTGACTCGGACATGCCACCCGCGACCGCCAGAGAAGCGGTGAACGCCCTCGCCATCACCTCGCCGCGAGCGCCCACCAGCAGGTCCTCACCGATGCGCCGATCTTCGGCCAGAAGACCGCCTTTCGCAAATCCTTTTCGGTAATTTTCGACTTCGGCAACAGCCTGATAAACGCCCCAAGCCGTGCCTTTTGCAGCTCGGGAATCCGCTCCCGTTCCATCGCCAGCAAACAAATTCAACGCGGTTTCACGCCGGTGGCGGATGCGCGTCTGCATTCGTTCCCACCTCTCCAAACGAACGGCCATCGTTCCGTCAGGAGCATGAAAGCGCGGGCGGCGAGCGTCGGGGTAGGCGCGTCGGATTACGGACGCGGCAATCGTGTCGCTAACGCTTTTTGACGCCAGAAGATCGAAGGTTCCCGCGAGGCTTTCGGAGTTCTCCAACGCCCGCGCGTAGGCTTCGCGCAGCCACAAGCCAAACCTTTCCTTGGCACCGGCATCGTGAACAATGCGGTAACAAATCTGGGCTTGGGCCTGGGCGAGGCGCATCGTGTTCATGCAAACTACCCTCACCGGGACAATTTCCGCACTGGCGCTGCGCTGGCCGTCCATTGGACTAAAAGCAGCCAGATACGTTTCAACTTCGTCACCGCGAACATCCAGCGTCGGCAGTCGAGTGGTGCAAAAGAAAATCGCGCCGCCTCTCAAGCAGCCCATCGTTTCAATCGACCGACCCACATGCTCATCCCACAAATCGGCGACATCGCCCGGAGTGATGAGGGAATACTCCGGGCCGGCTTGGCCGAGAAGCGCGAAATTAGGATCATCAAACGTCGGATGCCGAACAATCGTCCGCGTCGGCAAGGGAACCAGCTCACCTTCGATCTGTGTAAAATTTTCGTGTAGCCTCACATTCAGGTCCCCATCGATATGGGCGAGCGCCTCACGAGCATTCATTTCTTCTTGAGTTACGAACCCAAGTCCGTGCCAACATTGACGCCTCAAACTCAAACATCTGGCACCAAAAATTTCATGCATTCTCTTCTCCTTGTAAATTAGAAAAGCCAGGCCGCATGCAACGCGGCCCGACCTTTGAGCAAGTAGGCGCGCGTTCATTTTGAACGCGGCGCGGCGGTAGCGGAAGCACCGTTATGAAGACGACGGGACAACGGGTGTAGCCGTTTCTGCCGGAAGCATATGAGCAGGCGTTGATTCACCGGCAGCGAAAACTTCGGTCCTTGTAGCGGCATCCTTCAAGGCTTTATTCCGTGCCTCGGCGCGAGCGACTTTGGCCGCCTTCAACGCAGCGCGGAGTGCGACGCGGCGTGAAGCATCAACGCCTTCCAGAGCAGCTTGCTTTCGCGACCGAAGCTCTTTTAGTTGCTCGCGCAGATTTGGGCCTTCACCCTCGTCAGTGGCACTGACTCCATGCTCGGCGAGAAAAACTTGCTTGGCTTCCTTAGCCTGGCGCAATAATTCGCGCGCTTCGGTGATCGCATTATTCAAGGGAAGGAGTCCTTCCATACCAGCGCCGCGAGCAGCTTTGATTTCGTCGCGGACGTTTCTGATCTCAGCCGAAAGTTCCCGCCCAACTACGGCCTGGACCTCCGAGCGAACCGTAGCCAGTTCGGCTTTGAGGCGCTTCACCTCGGCGTCAGCTTTTTGAAACTCGGGACCGAAATCGCGGCGGGCACTGGATTTCCGACCAAGGGCTTTGAGCGCCGCCCTCTGCGCCGCTTCCTCGCGCAATCTTTGAACAAATGGCCCGCCCAGAAAACCATTTGTTGGCGGCTCCCCTTCGTCTGCGGCTTCCGCCTCAGGAGAGGTTTCACTTTCGGGCGTGAATGATGACGAACCTTCCTCCGGCACTTGTAAAACTTCGCCGATGTCCTCACCGACGTCCTGACCATCGTTGGGACGGGCAAACTCGCCCAGAATGCCCAAGGGCTGGCAAGCTTCCGCCAATGCGGCTTCGCCCGCCAGTTGACTCTTTCGGCGCGCCGTTGACGAACGCCGTAACCCTTCTTTCGGCTTAGCGACTTTTGCTGCTCCTTTCATGTTCTCACCTCATTTCAGATTTGGGCAGTGAGCGGCAACCGGCACCGTTCGCCCGAGATGAAGTAGGTCGGGAACGATTTTGAACGAGGGAAAGAGCGTGCTAAAAACTTCCGTTTCGGTCGGAAGCCGAAGGTCGCTGGAAGAGAGCACCTCCTGTCGGGAAGAGTATTGTAGAGGGGCGCATGACAATGAAACCGGATGAAAATACGCTGACAAGGGGACAGTTGCAAAATGACCCAAAAGTGCGTTTTCGCACGTTTTCGTCGAATCGTTAAGATCGACCGTGCGAATATCAGTTTTTTAAGTGGTTTTTTATATTCAAAAATTATTCATAATCAGGCCCGTCGCGGTAAACTCAATCAAAGAAAGTTTGTGGAGTCCTTCTATGAAAAAGCCCTACACGACACAGGGGCGAGAGGCGCGTCGGGAGCTTGAAAAAACGCGGCGTGACGAGGTTGCTCAACGCTCATTGAGGGGAGAATCTCAGGCCGAGATCGCCGCAGTGTTGGACATTTCTCAGCCCTCCGTTCATCGCATTATTAAACGCGCGCGAGAAGAAGCCGAAGCAGCGATTCAAAACGGCGACGACAACGAGGCGTTGCTGGAACTGGCCCGCAGGCCGGAGGCTCACCGCACAGCACGCTATGGCTGGATCGTCTTTATTCAGGCGGAAAAGGGCGGTTTGGTCTGGATTGGATTTGCCGATGACGTGTGGCGCAAGCTGTCATTTTTGCAGCAATACAGCCCCGTCAAGCTTCGCATTCGGGCTGTCGGCCCTGCGACTTCCTCGATCGCAAGGAACTACATCCCCAAGTTCGCAAAGTTCAAAGAGTATGGGGAGTGGCATCAACCGTCCAAATCGATTTTGCACGTCATGAACGAATTGACACCGCAGGATTATCCGCGATGAAAAAGCGAGAAGTGTAGTCCCATAGCCCGCCCGCACACTTTACTCCTCGCCCCAAATCTGCGCCAGCCACCAAGTTTCCAGAGCGTCCAGCAAAGCCAGATCGGCGTCGGTCGGTTCCGATTGCTGCGCGATTTTAAGAATGTCTGCCAGCGGGTCGTGGATGATGCGGCCGTCCCCCAAATGTGCGGGGCTGGAATCGAGTGTTCCAGCGCGGGCCGCCTCGATCATGATGGCAAAGACTTCCAGCGTCAGCGGCGTCTCCATCGCCAGCGTCTCGCCAGTGTTCGGCGTCGTGCCCGCCGACGGTGCCGGACAAGCATCTGGAGAACGGGCATCGTTCTCGTGGGACGGAGTGGGCGGCAAGTTCAGCTTGATGGGAACTCCCCGTTCGAGCAGCTTGCCAAAATCCTTGACGCCATGGCGTTGTTGGAGTGCTTCCGGCTTCAAGCACAGCACCTGCGCGCCATACCCACGCTGGCCTCGGCGCGCCGCCATGTCGGCGACGAAACGCTCGGTCGCGGCGATACCGCTGTCATCGTCGTCAAACGCCAAGACGACACGCTGACAGTCATCAAACCATTCGGCGCGTGCCGAGGCACCGATCACGGAGCGGGCGGGCGGAAGGCCCGGACTGACCAAACAGGCAAGGGCGTCGAAAGGCCCTTCGACGAGAACGACGTCCGGCGGCATCGGCCCGATTTGTGTCGCTCCGAAAAGACCTTTCGACCCGAAAACACGGCCCTTACGGTCTTGCTCATCGCTGTGGATATTGCGGCCGTAAACGGCCACGGGCTTGCCGGTCAGCGGGCAACGCAAGGGAAACGTCAGCCACTCGCTTTCTTCATCGCCCCACCGTCCACGCCAGTATCCGAGGTGAAAAGTGTGAGCGGTTTCATCCGTCACGCCGCGCCGATGAGCATATGCTTGGGCAGGGCTTCCGCCAAAGGATTTCCATGCATTGACCGCGCGTTTTACGGCTGCGTCGTTTCGCTTCAAAGGTTGCGGCTCGCTGAGGGGTTGGGGCCTCTCGCTGGTGAGCGCACGGGGCGGTGGTGACACCCAGACCGCACTGGTGGGATCGGAGTGCGAACCTACACCGGAGTTGGCCCGCCATCCGGAGGTCCGGCCCCATCCTGAATCAGCGTGGGCACCGTCTTTTCGCGGCGGCTGCTTTTCGAGCACCGTTCCCCAGATTCCGCACTGGGCGTTGAAGCAATGAAAATGTCCCGTCTCCTCTTCAACGGAGAGCGACTTCTGGTGGTCGCCACCATGTCGAGGACAACGGAACCGGAGCCGGCCCGCCTGGTGTTGGGGCCGGTTGTCGTAGGAGTGGCATTCGGCGAGGCTCAGGTCGTCAACGCGCATCTCATCACCCTAACGAACGTCCCGTTCACCTGGAACACCAAAATAAGCGCGTTCGCGATAGAACTCGAGATCCATCCATGTATCGGCGCCGCCGTAGCGGGCATTCACCACCGTCAATCGGCACGGGGCGGCTCCCGTAGCGGCGAGCCGTTGATCCTTAGTCAATGACAGGAGAGTATCGCAGTCGTATTCGATTTCTCCCGAGCCCCGACCACCGAATTGCGTGGCCTTCCCGTCTTTATTGGTCTCGCGGTTCTGGCTGACGATGACCAAGAGCGCAGCGCCGGTTTCGTCGGCTATTTGCCGTAGCGCCGGCAGGGTTTGACTGATCTGCTCATACTGACCTTTCCCGGCGGCAAAGCGGGCAAAGTATTGAAGGTAATCGATCACCAGGAGTAGCTCGCCAGATTGCTTCGCTTCCTTGGCGCGCTCGATGATGCCGGTTGGCGTTGTGCCCATCCCAGCGCGCAGGTAGAACAGAGGCACGCACGCCAACCGTTCTGCGGCAGCTTGGAGATTTTTGTCGTTTGGCGAGACGGCTCCATCAAGAAGATCATTCTGTTTCCAGCCGCTAAGCCGGGAAAGGTGCTTTAACAGCAGGTCGGCAGGATCAAGTTCAAAAGACACATAGAGCGCGGCCGTATTTTGCCCTTCGAACGCGGCTGTCTGGTAAGCGATCTGATTGGTGAGCGTCGTTTTACCGATCTTGGGTTCGGCGGCCAGCATGGTGATGGCTTTAGGCCGCAGACCGCGCAGGTTTGTGTCGATCAGCGGCAGTCCACAACGCAGGCCGCCCGTCCATTTGTTGTCCTGGCGCGCTTGGTGCCGCACGGCCAAATCATCCAATAGACCGGCGAGCAAATCGCGCGTCGCGATCAACGGCGGCGCTTCGGCGCGCGATGCACCCGACGCGGGCGCGGCATGTTGCTGTTTGCGGGTGTCGTTCGCAGCCACAGGCTGTGTTCTATCTTCCAAAGGCAAACCTTCGTCGGGTCGCACCCCGTTGGAATTGGTCACAATGGTTTCTCCTAAGCTCAATTTTCCTGATCCGGCGCGGCCTCCGGCTTCACCGCTCGGCAGGAACTGTTGGATAGCATAGGGCAAAACGGAGGGCGGGGGGTTCGCGGTAGCAAGGGGAACCCCCGACCCTATCGCTTATAGCTTATAGGGCCAATTCCTCTCGTGAAACTACACAAAAGCGGAACATAACTACGCGGAAGCGGGAACATAACTGCACAAAAGCGGGACACATCATGAGTTGGTTCCGGCTTCTTTGAGTTGTTTGCGGTTTTGACTTGCCACGAGTCGCGCCCGCGCCTGAATCTCGACCGCTTCTTCCTTTTTATGGGCTTTGCCGCCGGTTTCCTCGAGGTCCTTGATCGCTTGCAGCAGTGCTGGCGGGGCCTCGGGATGCGGCTCCAAGGTAATAGTCTGGCGTAACCACTTATCGAGTGCGCCACGCCGCGTTGAAGGCGGCGTGATCTCCGGCATCAGCAGCAAAGCGCCACCACAATCAGAGAAATGTCTGATCTGTCCCGGCGCCGAGATCTGGTGGAGTTGATCGACAAACCGTTTATGAAACTCGCTGGGTCGTGACAATGCCCACTTGGGAATCGGCACGCCGCTGCGGTCCAACAGTTCCTCTAACGTGAGCGTGTAAGTTGCTCCCCGGGTGCGCTTGGGGGCGCGCATACGCCAGAACGAGAGTAGGTAGCGCGCGACGGCTTTTGCCATCAGTTTGTTAGGCGGGATCTGCAATACGAAGCGGAGGCCAGCATGAAAAAGCATTCCGGTGTAGCCGGGAAAAAGCATCATCTCGGCGTCGAACCAGTGCATGGGGAAGTAGCGATAACTGTCACTTCGCCAAATCCCGCCCAGGGGCAGCTTCGTGTCGAACCTGATGACCTCGAAATAGTCCATGATCGCGCGCCCTTGGGGGTCGCGGTTCTGCGCCGCCGGCCAGATGAGCTGGAAAGAGAAGAGGCGCTCCAAAGCCTGACGATGCTGGACCAGTTCCTTTTCATCGCGCATGCCACGGAACTTGCCGTGCGACCGCGCACGTTTCAAATCCTCCTCCTCCACCGAGGCCCAAGTTTTCGGGTCGTTCCGGTCGCGCTGCTGCCATCCGTCTAAATGCCGGCTCATCAGCAGGTCGAACCAATCCGCCTCGTTCGGCCCCAAGTTGTTAGCAATATCCCAGGCTTTGGAAAAGTAATTATGGACGGCCAGGCTGGCATCTTCCTGCCAGTTGAAAACGGGCCGAAGGCTAGGCGGCGTGAGGACGGTATGCACCTCCTGCTGCTGACCTTTCCATAGCGTCGTTCGCAGAATCATTTGATCCTCTTCCTGCTCAAAAAAAGAAGCTCCACCCGTTGCTCGACGGAGCGCCAGCGACGCGGGTCCGGTTGTGATCGGGGATACATCCTCGTAAGCGAAGTCACCGCCCTGGGCTTTAATCTCCTGCTCCTGCGTAGGAACCGGCAACTTGTCCGCGATGTCGTCATGGTGACGGCAGTAGGGGCGGCCCCGTTTAGCAATGCCGTTACAGCGTTTTCCGGCCGGGAGCAAGGCTGTGCATCGAGGGCGACGCTTGACCCTCTTCCAGATTAAGAGATCGCCCAGTGCCAGCATGTTCACGGGTGCCATTCCACTGGCGGATGCGAGACCGCCGCCCAGTGCGGGGTCGTTGGCGGATGCCTGACCCTCGGCGATGGATATGGGGGGCCCATCCCAAAGCTGCTGCCACTCGTCAAAGGTCACAAATTCAGGGACTTCCTGCTGTAGCAGCAGCGCCAGCAGGTGGCCCATGCTCGAAACGTCGCCGCGAAGCCAAGGCGGCGCTGCCTGGACCACAGCTTCGAGAATGTCCGACTCAGTCGTCTCCGGCTGGATGTGAAAATCGGGACAAGCCTCTGCGAGCAATGCTGTGAGAGCAGGCGTCAACGGGAGAATTAAGGTCAAGGCGCCTAATACGTCGGGATTGAGGAGCTGAGTCAGTTCGGTCTCCGGCGACGCGGTATTCCGCCGGTTCCATACCGGCAGAATTTGCTTGGAAAGTGCCCAAGCCTGGTCCAAGTCCTGGGGCGTAAGGTCTTCAAAGCTGCGACCGTTCATGCGCGGACGGAATTGGCTTCCGACCTGAATCTCAAAGCGCGGCTCAGCGCGCATATCGCCGCGAAGAACCTCGGGCTCTCCTCCATCTGCACCTTGGGCTGGTCCGGAGGCAAAGCCAGTTAAAACATTGGACGTGCCGTTTTTGCTTCCCTGCCGTCGGGCCTTCTTTGTCGTGCTTGTCATGGCCGATCCCCATCCTGATGTCTGTCAGCTATTTCGAGAGTTTCTCGATTTGTAAAAGGTGTTTTTTTATGGTTGCCAGCTCCAAGCGCAACTCCCGCTTGTAGCTCGCGCTCAAGTTCAGCCCCTGAAGTTGCCGCGTTGCCTCTGCCAGTAAAGCCGTCGCAGGCTGCACCGACTGCGTCAACGGGTCGGCTTGCTTGATGTTTCTTCCGTCTCCGTCCGAGGTGTTGCGAGTCGCAACACTTGGCGTGTTTCCGGCTCCATTTTGCTGAGTGCTTCTGCCGCCGGTTTTGGCCTGCTTGACTTCTTTGACCTGCCGGCGCAACTCAGGAACCGGTGTGAAGTCGCCCTTTGCTTTGCTCTCTTTGACCATGCGCACCAGCTTTGTCTTGTCGGCTTCTTCGAGCGCGATCATCTCCTGCGCCTGCGAAATGGTAATGTCGCCATGCTCGACGGCTCGGCTCAAGACCTCGTCTTTGAGAATCGCTATTTTGCGGCTGATCTCGGACGGGCTTTTCCCGAGCCGCCGCGCCATTTCACGCACGCCGTAATCGCGGTTCTCCATCAGCCACTGGTATGCCTGCGCGGTCTGGGTGTCGGTCATATCCTCGCGCTGGAGGTTTTCAACGACGGCGATCTCATAGGCGACATCGGCGCTCATGTCACGGATGATGCACGGCACGCGGGGAATGACGGCTTCCTGGGCGGCACGCCAGCGCCGCCGACCGGCGATCAGCAGCAGACGGCTCCGATCGTCGGGATCGTGAGAAATCAGGAGCGGCTCCCAGATGCCGGAGCCGCCGATGCCTTCGCCGCGTGCAGCGGTTTCCCGGATGCTGTCCACCAGCTCGCGGTGACCGGCAGGGCTGCCCTCTTCGCGCGGCGCGTTCGCCGGTGGATGCAACCGTTTGGGGTCGATCAAGATGGCATCGGCGATGGCCTCGTTTTCCGCGCCAGGCGTTCCAGTTCGCTTGGCATCGCGCCGCGCCTGCGTCAAAAGGCTGCGGCCCGCCAACGGAT
>Ga0136611_10002823_pt1 | contig 12146 bp, 13 predicted proteins | sample AntDrymUQ2232306_2_FD_106645 | JGI IMG/M metagenome (GOLD analysis project Ga0136611, IMG submission 106645) | Polar desert sand microbial communities from Dry Valleys, Antarctica - metaG UQ223 (23.06) | ecosystem: Environmental > Terrestrial > Soil > Desert | place: Antarctica: Dry Valley... | reverse complement strand
GCCTCGAACGGTGCGTCCGTCTCCAGCGGAAAGTCGACGAATAGCGACGCAAGAAACAGGAACGATCCGGCGCGCGGGTTGATCAGCATCGTGTTCTTGCCGAACCATCCGAGTCCCGCGCGCTGCGCGAGGTCGCGCTCCAGCACCGGGCCTGAATCGACATAGGGCCGGGCATCGATACACCGACCGGCCTCGCGCTCCAGCCACCGGTGCAACTCTCGCACGCGCGCGCGCAGGACTTCGTGGTAGTCGTGGCCGCGCGCGTATCGCGCGATGGGACCGCTCGGTGCCGCACCGCCATAGTTCATCGCCAGCACGATCGCGTGCGTCGCGCCGGGGTGCGGAAGACGCGCGTCGCGCCGCAGTTCAGCGCCGGAGCCGTCGAGGTATCCCATCTCTCCGTGCATGCCAGCGGCGAGCCACGCGTCGAACGCCGCACGCGTGGCCGGTTCGCCGAGCGCCGCGATGCCGACGAGATCGAAGCCGAGACCGTAGGCCTGCGCCTTGGTCCGCTCGGTGATTGAGCGCGTGCCGCTATCGATCGGTGCGAACGGGGCCGGTGCAGTCATACGGGCTGGTACCCCGCCACGACCGGCGCCGTCCGCGACTGCTCACGCGGGCGTGCCTGTCTCACCGGCGCTACGGCTGTCGTCCAACCCATCGCGCGAATGCAATCACATCGTCAGCCGGCGGAGTTGCCGCCTCGTCGCCGTACGCCGTGTACATGCGCCAGCGCATGTAGCTCTGCGCGGGCAGCGGCAGGAACGGGAAGCGCTTGTACCAGTGCCGGTGACGGAAGCGCCATGCGACGCGCAGGAGATCGATTGCGAGCGCCGGATTGACGAGTGCGCGCAGCGCGAGCGTGGAGGTGAGACGGGTCCAGAACATACGCGAAAACTACAACCGCTTGCCCCGATCGGTCGGGGCAGGCGGTCGGTGCCGCACGGCGAACAGTGTCAGCTGCCGGAAGCGACTGCGCCGCAGGCGATGCGCGCGCCGGAATTCCCGGACGGGTCGGTCTTGAGATCGTCCGCGGTCGCATGGATCACGACGGCTGCACCGTCGGTGTCGATGAGTCCACCCGCGCCGCGCAGTGGCCCCGCCGCGCTGTTGACGTTGACGGTCGCGCTGCTGTCGGCGCCAACGGTGATGTTGGGCATGTCACCGGCATGCGGGCCCTGTGGATTCTGCGAGCCGTGCATGCGCGATGTGGGGTTCCAGTGCGGCCCCGCGCTCTCGAACGGTGGCGTGCACTGGCCGACCCCGTGCAGGTGGATGCCATGCTCGCCCGGCGGCAGCCCGCGCAACGATCCGGAAACGGAGACCATGCCGGCGGCTTCGCTCAACGTCAGCGTGCCGAGCTCCTGCCCGGTGGCGGAGATCATGGACACACTCGCCCTGCCGCCCGCTGCTGCGCCGGCCGCGCTGTCTCCGGCGCCGCTTGCCCTGCCACCCGCAGCACCGGCTGCGGATGCCCCAGCGGCACTGTCGCCCGCGGCGTTGTCACGGCCCCCGCACGCGAGGAGTCCCAGAGAGATCAGCGCCGCAGCGCCGCGAATCGACCACCGTGTGTGTATTGAACCGTCAGTGTTTGGGGTGAGTGCCGTCGTCGACTTTTGTCGTCTGCAAATAACGTACATTGCCGTCCATGAACATGAGCGAATATCAGGAGCTCGCGGCGCGCACTCTCGGCCGCGACCGTACGCATGAAGAGCAGCTTGCGAACGCTGCGCTCGGTCTCACCGGCGAGGCAGGTGAGGTCGCGGAGGTCATCAAGAAGCATCTGTTTCATGCGACGCACAGCGGGCTAACGAAGTAGCGATTCTTGCCGCGCGAAGCCGCGGCAAAAATCTGGTGTTGAACGCAATGCGCCGGTGAGAGGCGGACAAGAACACGCCCTCTTGGACTTTCAACCGAGCGGCGCTTGGCTCGTGCGCTCGGAGACGGCGGTGGCGGCGGCGCTCTGGAGCCAGACGAGGCGCGCCGACGGCCGCGAAGCGGCCATGAACGCCGTGGGCGGGATCACCGGTACGCCGGTTCGTGGCGTCGACTGGAGCATCGAACGCGGTGAAACGCAGCTCCGGTGGACGACCGCACGCGATGCGGCCGCCAGTGTCGAGGGCGGAGACGATGCGGCGCCAACCGCCCGTCGCGCGTACTCCTGCTTCGATCCGTATTACGAGGATGAGCAGGAGTATGCTCGTGCGGACAGCCCTCGTTCCGATGTCCTGCGAGGCTGAGACGGTGTCGATGCTCCGCGCGCTTCGGGCAAGGGCGCCTGAGTATCCGAATGACGGACACGACGCGTTGTTCAACGCCGAGCAGAATGCGCTCGTCGCGCGGAATGCCGAGCGATACTACCGGACGATGGTCCGCGGTGGGGCGACGTCGTGGAACGTGCGCGACCGCCATATGGTGGAGACACTCGATCGACTGATCGCCCACCACGGACCGCACTCGAGGGCAATCGTCTGGGAGCATAACACCCACATTGGCGACGCGCGGTTCACCGACATGGCGCGGGACGGAATGGTGAACGTTGGCCAGCTCGTCCGCGAAGCGCATGGCGAGCACCCCGCCGCCAGCGACGGGGTCATCCTCATCGGTTTGGGGACTCATCGCGGGACGGTGATCGCCGGCTCAGAATGGGGAGCGCCGATGACCCGCATGCGGATGCCGGTAGCCCGCGCGGAAAGTTGGGAAGACCTGCTGCATCGCGCGATCGACAACGATGGCCTGCTGGTGTTCGACGGAAGCGACGACGGGGGTATTCATGGCCTCGAGCAACTGCTCGATCATCGCGCGATCGGTGTCGTGTACCATCCCCAGGCCGAGCGGTGGGGCAACTATGTCCCGACCATCGTCCCGCGCCGATAGGATGCCTTCCTGTTCTTCGATGAAACTCGCGGAGTCGATCAGACCGTTTCCGCCATACTCCGGAGCGAGAACTTTCTTTTGTTCGGCTACCGCGTCGAAGAAACAGTATGGCCAGCCATTGTCGATCCCGCTGGTGATGCGCACGAACTCTCTTCAGCCGGAAGGACCGCGCCTTCATCGACGGTGAAGAATTGCAGCCAGTTCTCGAACAGCATGTCCCGTCCGTGCTCCACGCCATAGAACTCGTTGTTCCGCCAGTTCAGCGCCAGCGCCACCATGTTGCGGAGGCCGCTCGCGTACCGTTATCCATCGCTCTGCGCCTGGTTCGTCCCGCTCGGATCAAACTTCCAGACCCCGCGCGGGTCGTAAGGTCGGGACAGGGCGAGACGCCGGGCGATTGCGCTTTCCGATTAGCGACCTGGCAGGCGTTCGACGCCGATCCAATGTTGACGAACAGCGTTTGCGCATCACCCAGGACGAGCGTTTTACTGATGTGATCGCCCGTGTTGGGAAGTCCTGAGACAACGATCTCGGGAACACCTGTATGCGTCAGCTGCCCATCAGGCAGCGGGTACCGAAGCACGGGATCGTTGGCGCCGAAATAGAGTGGGCCGTCTCACCACGCGATCCCGCTCCCTCCGAGGTTGGCGGAGAATTGCGTCTCCTGGTCAGCCCGCCCATCGCCATTAACATCGCGCAGCCCGATGATGCCGAACGCCGGATTCATGTTCTGCGGGCTGTTGATGGCCACGAATATGTCCCCGCTCGGCGTGACCACCAGGTGGCGAGCGCGAGCGGGCGGGCCTTCGGTGAGCAAGTCGGCAACAATGACGGCGCAAAAGCCAGCCGGCAGAGTAATGCCCCCGTTGTTTGCGTCGCACTGAACGCGATCGCTTGGAGCAGTGGGCGAGTCGGAACAGGCAACGATAGTCGCGGCGAGTGCAATCGTTCCACCGCTGAGGGCCCTGATAACTGTCCTCCCACTCAATCCGGAACGGTGTGCGCCTCGTTGTCGGCGATGCGTTTGGCGCCCTCGTGATGCGCGCATCGGGCGCAGCAGTACACGACGCCATTCGACTCGACGCCATGGCCGATCACTCTGCAATCGCAATGACCGCAGGTCGGAGCCAGACGGTGGATGGCGCACTCAAAGCTGTCGAAGACGTGCGTGCGTCCCGCCATCGTCACCTCAAATGCCCTTTCATACTCATTGTCGCAAACTTCGCATCGGGCCATTATCGCTCCGCTCGCTCGTTCCTGGGGACCCCGCTAGGGCCGGTCGTCTCAACGCAGACTTCGTGCCTTGTGCTGAAGGACGCCGGAGCGACCCTCGCTCTCGTTCATCAGGCGAATCGCACCCCATCGGGGCGCGGCGGCCTCAACTCGGCGGTTGAGTTCTTGAGGCGCTCGGCGGGCCAGTAACCGTTCAGGGAAACGAGAACGAGCGCTTGCTCAGCAACAGATGCTGCCCGTTGGCCACAATCACCCATGAAACGCCGGAGGTATGCCAGTTCATGGAGGCAGTGCTGAGCACGGCGAACGGACTTACCGTACGGGAACATTGCCAACGCGGCACGCATCCGCGCTGTGCGTTCAATATCACCTTGCCTTAGCGCGCTACAGCGGGTTCGCTAAGGGCGCATCGTGGTAACGCGCCAGATCACATTTCCAACATCATCAGCGACGAGGAGTCCGCCGCGCTGATCGACGGCGAGTCCGACGGGACGGCCGCGGGCGTCATTCCCATCGAGAAAGTCCGTCAGCAGGTCAATGGCTTGACCGGCCGGTTTTCCGTTGGCAAACGGAATGAAGATCACCTTGTACCCGCTCCGCGGCTTCCGATTCCACGACCCGTGCTGTCCGACGAACATTCCATTCGTGAACGGGGCTGGCAGTGCGGCGCCGCGAGACGACGCGAGGCCGAGCGACCCAGTGTGTGGCCCTAACGCGTAATCAGGAACGATTGCGCTAGCAACGAGGTCAGGACGCTGTGGTTTTACGCGCGGATCCAGATGATTTCCGTAGTAACTGTACGGCCAGCCATAAAGGCCGCCGTCGCGTACGGACGTCATGTAGTCCGGCACGAGATCGCTTCCTAACTCGTCGCGCTCGTTTACCGTCGCCCAGAGCGCGTCCGACCCGGCCTCCCACGCCAAGCCAACTGGGTTGCGAAGTCCTGACGCAAACACACGATGCGCGCCTGTCCCGGGGTCGATTTCCCAAATCGCTGCGCGCCCGGCTTCGGCTTCGATGCCGCGCTCTCCGGCGTTGCTGTTCGATCCGACGCCGACATACAGCTTCGAGCCGTCGGCGTTTGCGAGCAGGCTCTTCGTCCAATGATGGTTGTAGGGTCGTCCAGGGAGGTCGACCACCTTCGTGGCAGGCGCGGTGATACGAGTATCACCGACGTGATAAGGAAACCGCACGAGTGCATCGGCGTTCGCGACGTAGAGCGCATCGCCAATGAGTGCCATGCCGAAAGGCGAAGAGAGGCGGTCGGCCAGGATGGCGCGCGTTTCCGCAACACCGTCACCATCTGCATCGCGCAGGAGGGTAATCCGATTCGGACTGGGCACCGACGCGCCAGCCTTCTTTAAAAGGCGTTTCATGAACCAGCCGCGAAGGCCGCCGCGCTCATCCTCAGGACGCGGTGGTCCATTCGTCTCGGCGACCAGCACGTCGCCATTCGGCAGGACGTAAAGCCAGCGCGGATGAATCAGGTTTGTCGCGAATGCGACGACTGCCAAGCCCGGTGCGACGGTTGGCTTCTCCCCGTTCGCCCATCCTTTGGCTTTGGCGACTCTAACGACCGGGATGAGCGAGGTACGTGGCGACGGCAGCTCCGGCGCAGGCCCCATACCGGCCGACACCGGCAGCTTTGCCTGGCCACCGCAGGCGGTGATAGCTGCAAGCAGGGCGGCACCGTGAATACTCCGACTTTCAATCTGACGCATGATGGCCGACGACCTTGCAAAAATACCGCCAATCAGCGCCGAGTGCGCGATCGATTGTGCCCTAGAATCGCTATGCTCGCTCAACGGACGTACCCATCCCAAACCGCCATAGCGCTGCCGGACCGTGCCGCGTGGGATGCTCAAAACGATCTAGGCCAAGCCGACGAGCGTGTCACTCCAAAGTCGCATGCGGCGTCGTTCCTCGGTATGCCACTGCGGTCGGCGCCCCGATAACCATGTACCCCCCGAGCAGTCCCGAAGACGCGGCGGCGGGCGTCCGCGATCGTCGCGGGCGCCGTTCCGTCCCAAGTCTCAATCTCTGCCGTTATGTCGTCCGCAACGTCCCATTCATTCCATTGGGGAACAGCCTGCCGCCGCTCACGCCGCTTTGGTCCGTGAGGTATACGATACGTAGCACCTGCTGCGGGGTGCGGCTGAACGCCTTGGCATCGGCATCGGCTGGGACGATGTTGGCGCGTCCGTTCATCACGATGCCCTGGTCGATGTCATCCGGCCCGTCGAGGCGGTCACGCGCATCGGAGATCGCATTCGCGGCGTTGCGAGCCGCCGTGCCCATGCGGTAGAGCGACGATCGCGCCATCCCCATATGATAGGCTTCGACGGCGAGAATGCCGGCCGCCGCATCGAGGTTGGTCTTGCTCTTGAGCAGCGACGCCGCCCCGTGATACGCGGTGACGCCCACGTCCTCCATGAGCACACCTCCGAGGAAGAAGTTCATCTCGCTGGCAAAAGGATCGAAGTTGTCACCTAGTCCGGCCGCCTTCGCCGCACCTCTAAAGCCGCCCATGATGTCGATCGTCGGGCGACTGACTGCCTGACCGCCGAGTACGCGGCGGTAGAATCGCACGTGCGCGAGCTCGTTCTGCGCCACTTCTTCCATGAATTCGCGAAGATCCTGATTTTGCCAGGGCACCAAATGGCCGCCGGTCACTCCGCCTGGGCTCGAGTCCGCGGGATGGCTCAGGCTGGTACGGGAACTGCTGGCGATGCCGGTCGTCGCCACCCATTGCAATGGAGCCACGCCCGCGTGTCGAATCCGGCTCCTCTTTTCCCCGTACTTGGCGTGCTCGTCCTTGCCTTGGCTTCGTGCGACGTGCCCGCAGCCAGGCAAGTCGACCGCACCTCGAGTGCGCAAGCCCCCGTTACGCGCGGCGACACGATTCCCTTGCCCGAAGACGGGCAATGGACCGTGCAGTCAAAGAACGTCGAGGGGTGGCGCTACAGCGGGCTCACAGAGATCGACACAACGAATGTCCGAAATCTTCGGGAGGCCTGGACGTTTTCGACCGGGACACTTCGTGGGCACGAGGGCACCCCGTTGGTCGTCGGCTCGACGATGTATCTGGTGACGCCGTTTCCGAACATCGCGTATGCCTTGGATCTCGCCGCGCCGATGCAACCGGCGCTCAAATGGAAATTCCAGCCGAACCCATCGCCTCGCGCCATCGGCAAGGCGTGTTGCGACATCGTGAATCGCGGATGGGCCTATGCCGACGGGAAGCTCGTCTACAACCTGCTCGACGCGCACACCGTCGCCGTCGACGCGGAAACGGGACGGGAATTGTGGCGGACGAAGATGGACGAGGTGGAGAATGGCGTCACGATGACCATGCCTCCGCTCGTGGTGAAGGGAAAAGTGCTCGTCGGCAACTCCGGCGGCGAAATGGGGGCGCATGGGTGGCTCGCCGCGCTGGATCTCAACACCGGACGCCAGCTCTGGCGCGCTCACGCGACCGGTCCCGACTCCCTCGTGCGGATCGACTCGACATATCGGCCGTTCTACGAGTGGATGCGCCGCACCAACAGCGGACTCACCTCCTGGCCGGCTGACGAGTGGTCGCGCGGCGGCGGCGCGTCGTGGGGATGGATCACGTACGACGCAGCGCTCGATCTCATCTATTACGGAACGAGCAATCCGAGCCCGTGGAATCAGGAGCAACGGCAGGGCGACAACCTGTTCACGGCCGCGGTCTTCGCACGCGATCCCGACACGGGCATGGCCCGGTGGGCTTATCAGTTCACGCCGCACGACGAGTGGGACTACGATGGCGTGAACGAGAACACCATCCTCGATCTACCGATCGACGGGCCCGGCCGGCCGACTCGCTCGGTGATCGTGCACTTCAACCGCAACGCATTCGTCTATGTGATCGACCGCCGCACCGGTCAGGTGCTGTCCGCCACGCCGTTTCAACACATGAACTGGGCCGACAGCATCAACATGACAACCGGTCGGCCCCACGTTCGCGCCGAGAAGCGCACGTGGGAAAATCGGTGGACCCGCGACATCTGCCCGCACGCGCTCGGAGCCAAGAACCACCCGCACACCGCCTGGTCGCCTCGCACTCGGTTGATGTACGCCCCGACTCTCAATCTCTGCATGGATTATATCGCCCGGCCCGTGTCCTACATCGCGGGGACTCCGTACTGGGGCGCCGAGACGAAAACGAACGTCGGGCCCGGAGGTAATCGCGGTGAGCTGATCGCCTGGGACCCCGTAGCGCGGCGGAAAGTCTGGGGAATTCCCGAGAAGTTTCCCTCGTTCAGCCCGGTGCTTACCACCGCCGGTGATCTCGTTTTGTATGGAACGATCGAGGGCGATTTCAAGGCCGTACACGCCCGCACCGGCCAGCTCCTCTGGACGAAGCGACTCGGATCCGGGATCATCGGCGGTCCCATGACGTATCGCGGCCCGGACGGAAAGCAGTATGTCGCGGTGTTGAGTGGCATTGGCGGAGCGACGGGGGGATTCAGGGACGTGCCGGGATATCCACAGCAGGGTGGAACGCTCCACGTGTTCACGTTGCCATGATGCGGCTGCTCACTGGAATCAGCGTGGCGACGCTGCTCGTTGCGAGCGCCTGCTCAGAGGAGACGCCATCGGCGCTGCTCCCCGCCAATGTCAGCGCCTCCCGTGTACCGACCGGCGATCCGGCCGGCCCGCGCCGACGCGAGACAGATCTCGTCGTGAATCCCTTCGCCCGTGACCCAATGGCGCTGCGCGAAGGCGAGCGACTTTATCGCGAGATGAACTGCGCCGACTGTCATCGCTACTCCGGGACCGGCGGCATGGGCCCGAGCCTCGTGGACGGTGAGTGGATATATGGCGACACACCGTTCGATCGCTTTTCCTCCGTTGACGGCGGACGTACGCGCGGCATGCCGGCCTACGGGCACATGCTACCGCCCGAGTCGATCTGGAAACTCGTCGCGTACATCGACGAGCTGAAAGGCAAGAGCGGCGAACCCGGACGCGCGGCGGGCGAGGCGACTCGGGCGGCGATCGGCGCGCAATCGCCGCAGGGTGGCAGACCCTGACGCAGCCGATCGCGATCGGCCGCCAGTCGGCGCTCGAACCCGGCGGACCATCGGCGGAACGCATCGGCGAGTTGTGGAACCTGATGCTCGGCGTGAGCATCGTCGTGACCATACTTGTGCTGATCGGCCTCGCCTGGGCCATCTGGCACCCGCGCGCTCCGGGACTCGCTCCGGAGGCGGATCGGCCGGCCGATGCACGCGGCGAGCGGTTGAACGACGAGAGCGGCGGACGAGGGCACGAGGAAAGTGGCCGTCCCCGCAGCGAGCGGACAGGTGTGCGCGTCATGGTGTGGGCCGGCGCCGTGGTTCCGGCCGTCATACTCGGCGTGTTGCTGATCGTCACCATGCGCGTGCTCGCCGATGTATCGCTACCGGCGCACGCGCTTGCCGATCACGATGCCCCGCCCCTGCCCGGCGAGCTGACCGTCAGGGTGACGGGACGGCAATATTGGTGGGAGGTCAAATATCTCGACGCCGAACCGCAGCGGACATTCGAGACAGCGAACGAGCTGCACATACCCGTCGGCCAGCGTGTCATCGTGCGGCTCGCGGCGGACGACGTCATTCACAGCTTCTGGGTGCCCGGACTCGCGGGAAAGATGGATCTCGTTCCTGGCCGGACGAACGTCACCTTCATCGAGGCGAGCCGCCCCGGAGTGTGGCGAGGACAGTGCGCCGAGTACTGCGGCATGCAGCACGCGAAAATGGCGATCACCGTCGTGGCCGAATCACCCGAGCAATGGGAGGTCTGGGCCGCCCGGCAACGGACGCCGGCTCCCACCCCGGCCGATTCCGCCGCGAGCGCTGACCGCCGGGTCTTTCTCACGTCGGGCTGCGTGCTTTGTCACGCGGTGCGCGGCACGCCGGCGCGCGGCGAATTGGGACCTGATCTGACTCATCTCGCCAGCCGGCTGACGCTCGCCGCGGGCACGTTGCCAAACGCGCCCGGTCACCTGTATGGGTGGGTGGCAAATCCGCAGACGATCAAGCCGGGGAGCAAGATGCCGGCGGTTCCGATGGACCCCGCGGAGCTGCACGCCATCGTCCGTTATCTGAGCACGCTGCGGTAGCGATGCGCGAGATGTCGGGGCCCGGCGATCCGGGCGGCGCGGCGGACGTTGGCGCGGACGCGAGTCCCGACGCGATACGAAAGCGGGAGTTCAATCTCACCTGGGAGCCGCCGCGCGGCATCCTGGGGATGTTCCAGGTGATCGACAATATTCCGATCGCCGTCCGCTACATGGCGACGAGCTTCGTCTTCTTCCTCGCCGGCGGCGTGCTTGCGCTGATGATGCGACTGCAGCTCGCGCGGCCCGGCAACCAGGTGCTCGATCCGGAGACGTACAACCAGTTTTTCACGATGCACGGGACGACGATGATGTTCCTCTTCGTCATCCCATTTCTCGAGGCATTCGCCAACTATCTGATCCCGCTGCTCAACGGCGCGCGCGATCTGCCGTTTCCCCGGCTCACGGCGCTTTCGTACTGGACGTATCTGTTCGGCGGCATCTTCATCTACGCGAGCTTCCTGTTTGGCGTCGCGCCGGATGGCGGGTGGTTCGCCTACGTGCCGCTGAACCTCAAGGAGTATTCGCCCGGTCCGAACATGGACTTCTGGGACATCGGCCTTTCGGTGGCCGAGGTCGCGGCGATCGGAGCGGCGGCCGAGATGATCGTGGGCATCCTGCGCATGCGAGCGCCGGGCATGTCGCTCAACCGCCTGCCTTTCTTCTGCTGGGCCCTGCTCGTGACGAGCGCGATGATCATCTTCGCGTTCACGCCGCTCATCGTCGGCACGGCAATGCTCGAGCTGGACCGCAAGGAGCTGACGCGCTTCTTCGACCCGCGCTTCGGCGGCGACCCTCTGCTCTGGCAGCACATCTTCTGGGTGTTCGGCCACCCCGAGGTGTACATCATGTTCCTCCCCGCGGTCGGCATCCTGTCGCACATCGTGCAGACGTTCGCCCGCCGTCCGCTGATGAGCTACACGCTCATGATTCTCGCGCTCGTGGCCACCGCTTTCGTCGCCTTCGGGCTCTGGGTGCACCACATGTACATGACGGGGATGCATCCGGCGGGGATGGGATTCTTCGCCGCCGCGAGCATGTTGGTCGCCATCCCGACGGCCATTCAGGTGTTCGGCTGGATCACCACGCTCTGGGCCGGACGCCCCGTCTGGCGCTCGCCTCTGCTCTTTGGCGTTGGCGGGATCGTCATTCTGATCATCGGCGGCATGACCGGCGTGATGGTGGCCGCGGTGCCTTTCGACTATCAGGCGCACGACACCCACTTCGTCGTCGCGCACCTGCATTATGTGCTCATCGGCGGGGTGATCTTTCCGATCTTCGCCGGCCTGTATTACTGGGTGCCGAAGTTCTCGGGCAAGCTGCTCGGCGAACGTCTGGGCAAGTGGAATTTCTGGACGATGTTCATCGGCTTCAACGTCGCCTTCTTTCCGATGCACCTGTCGGGGCTGCGCGGCATGCCGCGGCGCGTCTACACCTACCCTGCCGGACTTGGCCTCGACACGCTCAACATGATCTCGTCGGTGGGCGCGTTCCTGTTCGCCGCCGGCGTGCTCCTGTTCCTCGTAAACGCCTATCGATCGCTGCGGCAGGGCGCGGATGCCGGAAAAGACCCGTGGGGCGGCGACACGCTTGAATGGTCGGAATTGTCGCCGCCGGTGAACGCGCAGTTCGCGCGGATCCCGGTGGTCCGCAGCAGGCATCCACTCTGGGATCAGGCAACGCTGCTGCCGGTCGAGGGCGACGACTTCGAGATCACGCGCGTTGCGCGGCAGCTCGATCACGCTCCATCGCGTTGGCGCGGCTCGCTCATCGTCGGCGTGCTTGACGGGCGGCCGCTCGCGATGGCGCATCTCCCGCGGCGCAGCTGGTGGCCGTTCGTCATGTCGGTGGGCTTTACCACGCTGTTCGTCAGCGCGCTCGTCGAGATCGGGTGGATCGCGTGGCTGGG
>Ga0136611_10002822_pt1 | contig 12147 bp, 11 predicted proteins | sample AntDrymUQ2232306_2_FD_106645 | JGI IMG/M metagenome (GOLD analysis project Ga0136611, IMG submission 106645) | Polar desert sand microbial communities from Dry Valleys, Antarctica - metaG UQ223 (23.06) | ecosystem: Environmental > Terrestrial > Soil > Desert | place: Antarctica: Dry Valley... | reverse complement strand
GCGACGAGCGAGAGCAGCTCCTCAGGCGTCGCATAAGGCGGTGCAAGCCAGCCTTCGGGATCGTTTTGCCGCAAGGCCCAGAGCATGATGTCCAGGCTTTGCTCGATCACCTTGCCGCCGGGCAACACCAGCACCGGCACTGTCGCCTTGGGCGACGCGGCCAGCAATTCGGGCGGTTTGGCGCGCAGCATGACTTCGCGCAGTTCGCAGCAAAGGCCACTCGCGGCAATTGCCAGTCGGGCGCGCATCGCATACGGACAGCGCCGAAAGGAGTACAGCACGGGCAGGGCCGGACTGGCCACGGGCGCGGTCACCGCATTCAACCGCTGTTCGGCTGGCGCGGGCCGATATGCGACTGCTTCCGGGCGTTGGCCAGGGCGACCTGGCGCTGACGCTCACGGTAGCTGCGCTTTTGCGCCTCCGTCGTTTTTGCATGGCAATGCGGGCAGCTCACACCGGCCTCATAAAGCGGCGACAGTTTGTCGTCGTCGCTCAGGGGGTCGCGACACGAGCGGCAGAGCGTCAGGTTTCCCTGCTTCAGGCCGTGGCCGACGGACACCCGCTCGTCGAAAACAAAGCATTCGCCCTGCCAGCGGCTTTGCGCCTCGGGCACGGTTTCCAAATACTTGAGGATGCCGCCTTCGAGGTGGTAAACCTCGTCGAAACCCTTGGCGCGCAAAAACGCCGTGGACTTTTCGCAGCGGATGCCGCCGGTGCAGAACATCGCGACCTTCGGCATCCGTCCGTCGACCGGCGCCAGCTTGCCGCCTTCGGCCATCTCTTTTTCGACCCAGGCGGGCAGTTCCGAGAAGGTCTGCGTCGCCGGGTTGATGGCGCCCTCGAAGCTGCCAATCGCGACTTCGTAGTCGTTGCGGGTGTCGACAATCACAACGCCGGGATCGCAAAGCAGCCGGTTCCAGTCCTGCGGCTTGACGTACCGGCCGGCCATCAGCGCCGGATGCACGTCCGGTACGCCAAGGGTCACAATTTCACGTTTCAGCCGCACCTTCATCCGGTGAAAAGGCATGCGGGCGGCGTAGGCTTCCTTGTGTTCGAGCGCCGCCAGGCGCGGGTCGCGCCGCAAGAAAGCGAGTACCGCATGGACGCTCTCGCAACGTCCAGCAATCGTTCCGTTGATGCCTTCGGACGCCAGCAGCAGCGTGCCTCTGACACCATGCAATTCGCAGCGCGCAAGCAGCGGCGCCCGCAGTTCGGCGAAGTCGGGCAACTCGACGAATTTGTAGAGTGCGGCGGTCAGGAATTCATGCATGGGCGAAACGGGTAAAACAGGTGAAAAACAAGTGTGAATGTCGATTTTGCAGGCTGCATCCTAACGGCCTCGGTAGAGGCGCGGCTTGATGTCCAGCGCAAGCGTCGGCCTGCGAAACGGTTTTGGAGAAGACTGCCTACAAAAGAATTTGCTGCACTGCAACAAAATACCGCGTTATCGCCTGAAAATAAGCCCGTCCTCCGCTGTCCCCCACGACACGCGCCTCTTATCGGGAATTTCTCTCATCACGCCAACGACTCCATGACAAAAAGTCTCGCCAGCCTCTGGCTCAAAAGTTTTTCGCGCGTCAGCAAGGCGCAGCAAGCGCAGGGCCGAAAACTTTTTAAAAGCCTGCTGCCCAAGGCCGTCCGTACACCGGCGCCAAAACGCGCAGTTGTCAAGGCGGTCAGGCCAATCAAGCCGGTCAAGCTTGCCGTGCCAAGGTCCGGCAAACCTGCCAAGGCCGCCAGCACGCGCCCCCAGGTGTCGCCAACACCCAAGCTAGGCGCGCCGGCACTGCCAATCTTGCCGGGCAGCTGGCGAAAGTCAATCTTCACCCTGCCAGGCGAAGGCATTGCGCCGGCGAAGCGTCTGCTGTACTGGCTCTATCAGCCGTCCGGTATCGCAGCCGAACCCCGGCCGCTGGTCGTGATGCTGCATGGCTGCAAGCAGACCGCAACCGACTTCGCCGCATCGACCCGGATGAACCAGCTGGCTGAACGCAAGGGTTTCGCGGTGCTGTATCCGCAGCAATCGCCAGCGGCCGACTCGCACCGCTGCTGGCACTGGTACAAGCGCGCGACGCAGCAGGGTGCGGGCGACGTCAGGCTGATCGCAGCGATCATCCGGCAGGTGCAGGAAAAGCACCAGCTCGACGCCTCGCGCACCTATGTGGCCGGAATGTCGGCGGGCGCCGGGCTCGCTGCGATTCTCGCCTTGCGCCATCCGCAGCTGATTGCCGCCGCCGGTCTGCATTCAGCACCGGTTTACGGCACCAGCGACTCGCCGATGAGCGGCTTTCAGGCAATGCGCCAAGGCTCGACCATGGCTTACCGTGACGCGGCGCGAGAATTTTTGGCCGGCCAGCCGCGGTTCCCCGGAATGCCGGTGCTGCTGATCCACGGCAAGAGCGATACGGTGGTGCGGCGTGTCAACCTGGACCAGTTGTCAGCGCAGTTCGCGATCATCAATGCGCCGTTCATCACCAGCGGCGCGCCCGAGCTGCGCGCCTACCCGGGTCGAAGCGCTGGTCGCAGTCCGCGGCATTCCTACCGGAGCGCGACGCACTACGCCGGCAGGCGAGCGGAATTGATGACGTGCGAGATCGATTCGCTCGGCCATGCCTGGAGCGGCGGCGATCCCAGCGTTGATTACAGCTCGGCCATAGGACCCGATGCGTCACTGTTGATGTGGAACTTTTTCGCGCGGCAACGGCGGGTGCAGGCTCCCGACAAAGCGGCGTTCGCTAAGTCCGCCAGCCGGAAATCACCGCTCTGAAAGTCGCCTTCAGGCGCAGGCCGGCCGCGATGGCGCGACGTTTCAACTTTCGGCCGGCGCGCCACGGTTTTGACGCGCGTACCTGCCGCAGCATCCGGTCTTTCCAGCGCTTGAAGGGCGTGTAGATTCGCGCAAACCACTTGAGCCGCATCAACGCGGGCTGGGTCAGCTGAAAAAGCCGCGCCGCCAGCGCAGTGCCGGCAAGCTTTGCCAGAAGCACAAGCGCGACGCCCAGTGCGATGTGGCCTTGGCCAATCAAGTAGAGCGCCATCAGCTTGACCGGCACCAAGGCCAGCACCGGAATGCCGAATGCGAGCAGTGCAGCCCAGGGCGACAGGCCTGCGATCTGGCTTTCCAGGCGCCGCCACACCGGCAGGCGGCCAAGTGCCGCGAAGCCCGCGGCCAGCGGCTTCCAGCCCCACTCCTCGAACAGCAGCAGCAACGCCACCGGCGCCAGCAGCACGCTGCGAAGGATTTGCTTCGGCCGACTCATCGCGCCCGACCATCACGGCGTAGCGCTGCGGGGCTGGCGAATTTCATCCGGCCATTGTCATGCAGCGACGCACGCGACGCCGAAGCCCGCGCTAGCGAATTTCTGAGTGACTGTTCGCAGGCGACTTGCCGCTACACGGCGCACTGCAAACTGACCGCCTGCAGCGTCGATCCGGTTTTAGTGTCGAACACCACCAGGTTTACCTGCCTTGGATGGCCAGGCGTGGCGGAAATGGTCCGAAAAACGAGTTTTTGCGCAAGCTCGCTTCGCAGGTAATCGCCGGCCTGCGCATACTGCCGGACCACGAAGTCGTGCTTCAGAAATTCGCCGGAATTTTCACCCGCCAGAACCTTGGAGTTGTGGCCGTGCTCGGTGACCGTCCAATAGGCCGACCAGTTGCTTGCGGCCGGTAGCGACGCAGCCGGGCCGACGCTCGCTTCGAACTGGTCGGGGCCGACCTGCCGAACCGTGACGCTGGCGCGGGCCGGCTCCGTTGCAGCCGGTTGCCTGCCGGCCCAGGCAGGCCAGTCCTTCCCGTCCAGCACGGCCTGCGGCGTGTAGACATTGCGCTGCCGGTTGCGCGCGGCCACCTCGCGCTGGCGCTGGGTATAAGCCGGCGCCGCAAAGCGGTCGACCCAGCCGATGTAGTCCCAATAACCCACGTGAAAGGCCTGCACCACGACCCCCTTGCCTTTCAGCGAAGAGGCCCACTTGTCGGCGGGCGGACAAGAGCTGCAACCTTCGGAGGTGTAGAGCTCGACCACTGGTGTGACCATCGGGCCGGACGTTGCGGCGCACTGATTTTCTACGGCAAAACTGCCTGTAGCGCACAGCAGGAGCGCGTGGGCAGCTATTGTCTTGATAGCATTAGGCAGCATGATGGGCCTTTGTTGAATAAGCGGCTGACGGATGTGTGTTGGTCGGGCAGCCAGCCGTTTTCTTACAGCCGCGTTCACTCAGGCCGGCGGATGGGTCACGCCCGGCCGGGCGGATTAATGTTTGGCACCGCCAGGCGCTGCTCCAGCTGCGCCATTCGAACGTCGATGCTTTTGTCCGATTGCTCGATACGCGCAAGCAGCGCCTGCTGCTGCTGGGCGAAGCGGTCCGCCAAAACGGTGCCCAACGCCGACTCGCGCCGCTGCGCCGCCTGCGCCTGTTGCTCAAGATAGGCCCGTAGCTCGGTGAAACGCGACGCTTCGGCCTTGTCCGCAAGCTCGCGCTGGGCGTTGAGCTCGCGGGTGTGGGTGCGAGCTTCCAGCACATTGCGGCTCCGGATGTACAGCGTGCTCGCCAAAAACACCAGCAATGCAGTGGCCAGCAGCACCAGCATGACCACGCCAAGCGACGCCCGGACCATGGCGAACCCGAAATTCAGATCGCTGATGCGGCTGAATTCCCCGATATTCAGCGCCACGAAACCGGCCACGAGGGCAATGAAGACAAGCAGTAGAAGCGTCCGAAAGCGCATGGGAAATCTCCTTGAAAATAATGAAAGCGGGATTTTCCGGATGTACGATGCCGCACGCGCGAGCTCCCTTTTGCCCTTTACTGTATCCAATTTACTTAATGGAGAAAACACATGGTCAAGCGGCTTTTCAGGCTCCGGGCACTGGCGGCATGCGCGGCGGCCGGTCTGGCGCTGAGTGTTCCCGGCGCTCGTGCCGATTGCCTGACCGACACGCAAGTGGGCGAGTTGGTGGCGAATTTCGTTGCCAGAACACCCGCCGCCACGCCCCAGGGCCTGAGCGAAGCCGACGGCGCCTGCAGCCGCGCCAGGCTCAATGCCGAGCTTGCAAAGCGCTACGGCCGCGTCATCGGTTACAAGGCCGGCCTGACCAATCCGGCGGTGCAAAAGCGTTTCAACGCCGACCAGCCGGTGTGGGGCAAGCTCTACCACGGCATGCTGCTGCCGGCCGGCGCAATTGTCGATCCGGCGTTCGGCGCGCGGCCGCTGTTCGATGCCGACATGCTGGTGCGCATCCAAAGCGACGCGATCAACCAGGCCAAAACGCCCATGGACGTGTTGCTCGCCATTGACCAGATCATTCCCTTCATCGAGCTGCCCGACCTGGTGGTGCAGGCGCCGCAACAACTCAACGGTCCAGCGGTCAGCGCAATCAATGTAGGCGCCCGGCTCGGCGTGGCCGGCTCGGCGTGGCCGGCTCGGCGTGGCCGGCACGCCGATCGCGGTTCCGGTTACGCGCGGCGAGCGCTATGCGATGCTCGACGCGCTTCAGGGCATGACGGTGGTCCTGTCGAGCGCCGGCGGCGCCGGGGGCGCGCAATCCGTCGAACTCGCGCGAGGCAAGGGAAGCGACATCTTCGAGCATCCTCTGAACGCGGTGGTCTGGCTGGCCGGCGCGCTGGCGCGCGAAGGGCTGGCGATGAAACCCGGCGAGCTGATCAGCCTGGGTTCGTTTTCACCTTTGCTGCCGCCGAGGCCCGGTGCGACGGTAAGCGCGACCTACCAGGGCCTGCCCGGCAACGGAGCGGGCGCGCCGTCGGTTTCGATGTCGTTCAAATGATGGATGTCAGTTCGCCCGAAGGCCTGCTGACGCCGGAGATGGCCGACGTGCTGGACCGGATGGCGCGCGTGCGGCGCACGCCGCTGCACACGCTGTCGGTGGCGAAGGCAAGGGCGGCGTACGAGGTCGGATCGGGCATGCTGGAAATTCCCCGGCCAGCGCTGACGCGGGTCGAGGACTTCACCATTCAGGCGCGTGACGGCCATGCGCTGCCGGCGCGGCTGTACGCGCCTTCCTTCGATGCGCACCCGGCGCTGCTTTACTTTCACGGCGGCGGCTTCACCATCGGCAGCATCGCGACACATGACACGCTGTGCCGCGAGCTCGCCCGCCTTGCCGGTTGCGCCGTGGTGTCGCTCGACTACCGCCTGGCGCCCCGGCACAAGTTTCCGACCGCGTCAAATGACGCCTGGGACGCGCTGCGATGGCTGGCTTTCCATGCGGCAAGCATGGGCCTCGACGCGCGGCGTCGGGCCGTCGGCGGCGACAGCGCCGGCGGCACGCTGGCGACGGCCTGTGCGGTGCTGGCACGCGACGCCGGCCTGCCGCTGGACTTGCAACTGCTTTTTTATCCTGGCTGCGCTTCGCGCCCGGACGCCGCTTCGCACCACCAATTCGGCGCTGGCTTCGTGCTGTCGCAAGATGACATCGCCTGGTTTTTCGACCACTACCTGCGCTCGCCATCAGACCGCGACGACTGGCGTTTCGCGCCGCTGAACACGCCAGACCTGGAGGGTGTGGCGCCGGTCTGGCTGGGCCTGGCCGAATGCGACCCGCTGGTCGACGAAGGCCTTCAGTACGCGGATCGGCTGCGCGCTGGAGGCGTCGCGGTCGATCTCAAGATTTACCGGGGCGTGACGCACGAATTTATCAAGATGGGCCGCATCATTCCTGAGGCCCGTCACGCCCACGCCGACGCGGCGCGGGCGTTGCGGCAGGCGTTCCATATCAAGGGCCATCATGAAACGCGATGACTTCAGGGTGGTCCACCGGCTCCGCGTTCGCTGGGCCGAAGTGGACATGCAAAAAATTGTTTTCAATGCGCACTATCTGGCGTATTTCGACCTTGCCATCAGCGATTACTGGCGCGCGCTGGCGTTGCCTTATGAAGATGCGATGGCACGGCTCGGCGGCGAGCTGTACCTCAAGAAGGTAGCCGTCCAGTACCACGAATCGGCATGCCTGGACGACCAGCTCCAGGTCGGCTTCAAGTGCAGCAGCATCGGTACGTCGTCGATGGGCTTTGCCGGCGGGATTTTTCGGGGCGAACGGCTGCTCGCCGATGGGGAGCTGACTTATGTTTTTGCCGACCCCGCAACCCAACGACCAACCCCTGTTCCGCAAGCGTTGCGGCGGCTTGTGGACCGCTTTGAAGCGGGGGAACGGGTTTACGACATCGAAGCGGGCGACTGGACGGTCCTCGGTCCGGAAGCGTCGACGGTCCGGACAGAGGTTTTCGTGCGCGAGCAGGGCGTTCCGCAGGAGCTGGAATGGGATCTGTACGATGCCGATTCGCTGCATGTGGTTGCGCGCAACGCCTTGGGCCAGCCGGTCGGCACCGCCCGGCTGCTGGCTCAGGCGAAAGGGGCAGGGCGGATCGGCCGCATGGCGGTACACCGGGCGCTTCGCGGAACCGGAGTAGGTCAGGCGCTTTTACAGGCACTGCTCGCCGCGGCAAGATCGCGCGGGGATGCTGAGGTCTTCCTCCATGCTCAGCGAAGCGCCGAAAAGTTCTACCGTTTGCAGGGCTTCGCAGCGCGCGGCGAGTGCTTTGAAGAAGCCGGTATCCCTCATATCGAAATGGCGATCAAGCTCTGAATGTGGTCTTATCGAACCGGATGAATACGTCAGACAATTGAATGTAATCTACACATTAATATCATCAAAACACACCTTTAAGTTATCAAAAAAACGGTAGTAGAAGCGACATAACTTTTTTCCTCACCCATGGCATACCTATGAAGGTGGCTGCGTTCTTCGACAGTCAGGCAATACCTCGGTCCCGCTGGATCCGCGCCCTTGGCCTCCACCGCCAGCAAGGTGCTGCAACGCGTGCCATAACGGTTTTCCGGAAAATCAACAAAGGCGCTGGAAAGCGCTTCCTCTCGTGCTACCGATGTTCCCGTTGCCGGCTGATCGGTATTGATGAAACGTTGACGACTGGCAAGTGCGCGCCACAACGGACTTTCCAGTTCCGCAACGCTCCCGGCGAAAAGCGCGGCTTCCAGGGCGTTTTTCAGTGCGACGGTTTTCGGCCAGGGCGTGTCCAGCGCCGCATTTGACAGGCCATAAATGCCGGATTCGAGCGACTCGACTCGCCACGCGGTAGGGTCGGCACAAGCCTGGTTGGTGATCCAGGTCCACGCATTGCGGCGAAAGTCGCCCAGTACCAGGTTAAAGCCGCCGTAGTCGCCGGTTTCGGCTCGCAGCATTGCCGCAAAGTCAGCCGCATCGATCTCCGCCTGCAGCCAGCGGGTGACCAGTCCGCCTCGGGAGCGATTGGCTGGCTCCGCCTTGACGTCGCCCTGGCGTATGTTGGTCAAAAAGGCAATGCGTCCGGCGGGCGTCGCACCCAGCCAGGTGCCGCCGGCAAGCAGGTCGCGTCCGGAGATGATGGTCTGTCCTCCATCCGCGGTCCAGCGCGCCAGTGGCAGCGTCGGGCGGTCCAGGTATTCGTCACGGTTGGCGGCGATAACCAGCGGCCAGCGAGGCGACGCGCCGATGGCGAATGCGATCAGGCACATGGCGATGCTGCCGGCGCGCCTGGCTAAATGTCTTCCAGCAGGGGGTAGGGCAGGGGCAGCAAAAGCAGCGCCTCACCTGTCACGCCTCCCAGCCTGAGACGCGCATTGCCGGGATGGGCCGCCGCCGAGGTCTGCATCGAAACGATCGCGTCGAAGCCGCCCGACGGATTAGCGGCGGCGGTGGCGACCAGTCCGCAAGGCTGGCCGTCGTCGCCGCTATGGAGAAAAACTTCCTGTCCCACGGCTGGCGCGGCGTCGCTGTGGACCAGGTAAGCCCGGCGCTTGAGCGTGCCGCGAAACTGGCTGCGCGCAACCACTTCCTGGCCGGGGTAGCAGCCCTTTTTGAAGCTTACGCCGCCCACCGACTCGTAATTGAGCATTTGCGGAACGAAGGCCTCGACAATCGGCTGCGTGACCATCGCTACGCCCGAGCGGACATCGAGCCAGTGCCAGGCCGCCAGGTCGATCGGCGGCAGCTTTGGCGGCGGCGATGCGGCGGGGCCGCACCAGATCGCACGCGCCACGCCTGCCACCGGCTGCAGGAACAGCAGATTCGCATCGCCGAAATCGACCTTTGCGCCCGCCGGATATGCGTCTTCAGCTACTGATTCAATAGCGTCACCGACAACCCCGTAAAGCGCGAATTCGCCGCTCGCATTATCGAGCTTTGCCTTGGCGCGCATGACGAACATCGACAGGCGCTTGAGCGTCGCGGCCAGGATGTCGTTGCTGCAGACCAGCAAAATCTCGTTCGGGCCGCGCTTGAACGCAATGAAGCTTGCCTGCATCCTGCCCTTGGCATTGCAAAACGCCGCCAGCCGCGCCTGATCCAGGCCCAACTGCGCAACATCCTGTGTCAGCTGGCCCTGCAAAAAGGTCACCGCGTCATCTCCTTGAACCCGGATCACGCCAAGGTGGGTCAGCTCGGCGATGCCGGAAATATCGGTCACTGGTTTGTCAGGCGTCATAAAAAGTCCGCAGAATGGAAGAGGATGGGTCGCTGAATTATCATCGTCCGGTGGTTCCAGTCTTCGTTGTTCAAAGGTAAGCGGGCCATGCGGCGTGTTTTTACAAGTCTGGTGATCGGCATGCTTGCCGCCGCGGTGCTGCTGCTCGGCGGGTCGCTTTGGTGGCTGCGTGCGCCGATGGCGCTTCGGCTACAGCCTGGCGCCAGCGTGGTCGACCTCGAAATCGAGCCTGGCACCTCGGCCGATGGCGTTGCCGAAGTGGTGGTTTCAAGCGGCGCCGATGTGCCGGTTTTGCTGCTGCAGGGATGGTTTCGATTTTCCGGCCAGGCCCGTCAGATCAAGGCCGGCAGCTATGAGCTTGTGCCGGGCACAACACCGCGCAAGTTGCTCAACATGCTGGTGCGGGGCGAGGAAACGCTCAAAAGCGTCACTCTGGTTGAAGGCTGGACTTTTGCGCAGGTTCGCAAAGCGCTACAAAAAGCGGAGCAGCTAGCGCCCGACACGCTTGCGCTAAGTCCGGAAATCATCATGGAAAAGCTCGGCAAACCGGGCCGCCACCCGGAAGGCCGGTTTTTTCCCGACACTTACAGCTATGCGAAAGGGTCGAGCGACCTTGGCGTGCTCAAGCGCGCCGCCCGCGCCATGGACCGGCGCCTCGACGCGGCCTGGAGCCTGCGCAGCGCCGACACACCGCTGACATCGCCGGAAGAGGCGTTGATTCTGGCAAGCATCGTCGAAAAGGAAACCGGCAAGCCGTCGGACCGGGCGCTCATCGGCGGCGTTTTCAGCAACCGGCTGCGCATCGGCATGCCGCTGCAAACCGACCCCACCGTGATCTACGGACTCGGCGCTCAATTCAACGGCAACCTCCGCAAGCGCGACCTGCAAGCCGACACCCCGTACAGCACCTACACGCGGGGCGGCCTGCCGCCAACGCCGATTGCGATGCCGGGCCGGGCTGCGCTCCTTGCAGCCGTGCGGCCCGAGCCGACCAAGGCGCTTTATTTCGTCTCGCGCGGCGACGGCAGCAGCGAGTTCAGCACCAGCCTGAACGAGCACAACCGCGCGGTCAACAAATACATCAAGGGCCGCTGAACCCATGACTACGACGCCGATGACGATCACTTCCGGCCGCGGCCTTTTCATCAGTTTCGAAGGCATCGACGGCGCCGGAAAATCGACGCATATCGCTGGTCTGGCCGATGCCTTTCGGGCTGCCGGACGCGCGGTCACGGTAACGCGAGAGCCCGGCGGAACACCGCTGGCTGAAAAACTCCGCACCATGGTGCTGGGCGACGCGATGGACGCGCTGACTGAAGCGCTGCTGATTTTCGCGGGCCGCCGAGACCACCTGGTCCGGGTCATCGCCCCGGCCCTGCTGCGGGGCGAGGTGGTGCTGTGCGACCGTTTTACCGACGCGACCTTCGCCTATCAGGGCGCTGGGCGCGGTTTCGACATGAAAGTGCTCTCGATGCTGGAACGATGGGTGCAGTCGGGTGACACGCTGCTCGGCGACCCGGCTGGAAACCACCCAATGAAACCCGGGGTTGAAACCGTCATCGAGCCGCACCTGACGGCCTGGTTCGACCTGCCACCCGAGGAGGCGGCGCTGCGAGTTGCCGACGCCCGGCTGGCCGACCGGTTCGAGTCGCAGCCGGTGGCGTTTTTCCGCCGCGTCGCGCAAGGCTATGCGGACCGTGCCCGCAGCCATCCGGAACGCTTCGCCCGCATCGACGCATCGCAGGACCGGGCCGCCGTCCGGCAGGCTTTGCTGCGAGTGTTCGTTGAAAAAGGATGGCTGGAAGGGACGGCATCGCCATGAGTTCGCCGATTTCGACAACAGCGTCGCCGCTAGCGTGTGCCACAGGAAAACAGCCGTGAGCCAGCTTGCGCCGTGGCTTCAATGCCAGCTCAATGACCTGCTGCGCCAGCGCGGCCACGCCTGGTTGCTGAGCGGACCGTCGGGACTGGGCCAGTTCGACCTGGCGCTCGCGCTCGCGAAAAGCTGGCTGTGCGAACGTCCGACGGCAACGGGTGCCTGCGGTGCCTGCGGCAGCTGCCATGCGGTGGCGGTGCACACCCATGCCGACCTGTGCACGCTGCTGCCCGAAACGCTGGCGCTGGCGTTCGGCTGGCCGCTGGACGAAAAAACCCAGGATGACCTCGACAGTAAAAAACGCAAACCCAGCAAGGAAATCAAGGTCGATGCCGCGCGGGAGGCGGTGGCTTTCACCCAATTTACCCGTTCGCGCGGCAGTACCAAGGTCGTACTCGTCTATCCAGCCGAGCGCATGAACCATGTGACGGCCAACACGCTGTTGAAGACGCTTGAGGATCCGGCCGGCGCGGTAAGGTTCATTCTTGCGACCGAGGCGGCGCACCTGTTGCTCCCGACCATCAGAAGCCGCTGCCTGGGGCACACGATGGTGTGGCCCGGCTTCGAGCAGGCGCTCGCCTGGCTCGCTGAACAAAGCGCTGTTGCGGTCGCCGACTCCGGTCACCTGGAAACCCTGTTGACCGGCGCTGGCGGCCGGCCGGCCGACGCTTTGACGTGGGCTCGCCTGAGCCCGGCGGGCGATGCCGCCAGGCAGTGGCGCGCCTTTCCGCGTGCGATGGCACGGGGCGATGCGGCCGCGCTGGCCAACTGGTC
>Ga0136611_10002821_pt1 | contig 12149 bp, 11 predicted proteins | sample AntDrymUQ2232306_2_FD_106645 | JGI IMG/M metagenome (GOLD analysis project Ga0136611, IMG submission 106645) | Polar desert sand microbial communities from Dry Valleys, Antarctica - metaG UQ223 (23.06) | ecosystem: Environmental > Terrestrial > Soil > Desert | place: Antarctica: Dry Valley... | reverse complement strand
GCTGCTGGTTCGGGAGAAGGCGCACACCCGCGAGGGTGACGCGATCGCAGCTGCCCGGCGCCGGCTGCCGATGGTCGAGGTCGACGCGAGGACGCCGGTGATCGGCGCAGCTGGCATGGTCCCGCTCATCGACACCTTCAAGGGCAGGTCACAGCTGTACGCGTCGTACCACATGTGGCACACTGGCCGTCCCGCCGCCGACCAGTGCGAGGGCTGCACGTTCAACTCCGGCCACGTGCTTGAGCTGTCCTACCTGCACTCGCGCGACGTCACCTTCGCGGTGTTCTGCGAGGGTCCGTACGACGCAATCTCCCGTTATCGCGACTTCATGGGCTGGGAGATGCCATGGTACTCCGTGCCCGAGGCATCGATGGACCGTCTGTTTGCCGCCGGGCAGCACTTCGGGATGAAGGTCTGCTATCTGCGCGACGGTGACCGCGTGTTCGAGACGTACTGGACAACAGGGCGCGGGTGCGAGGTGATGGGGAATAGCTACGGGATGCTGGACATGATGGTTTACGGCCGCCAGGAGCCGTGGGAGGACTCGCCCGAAGGCTGGCCACAGCCGTTCGGAGGTCCCGACGGTAATGCCTTCCGTCTCAACGGGCGGCCGATCTCGCAGTGGCCCCGCCTCGCTGCTGGCCGCTCCGATGACCTCGGCACCACGGGGCACTGAGCGGATGGCGGCATTGCAGGGAGCAGGGCTATGGCGCGTGAGCAGAGAGAACAGGTGTAGCTGTCTACGCCACCAATGGTGACCTTCTACGACGACGCCCTCGGAGATGTGCTGGGGCGTTTCTATCAGGTTTAATCGCTGTGGAATAGATAGACTCTACGAGTGTACGAGCTATTTATTCCTCATCCTCTTTGAGGGGCGTTTCCGCCAAAATGTAGTCCTTGATTCTGACCTGCTCCCCGAACTGAGAAGCACTCGATGGATGAGCAGCGTGCAGCGTTCTTCTTCGCCGTTGCGGACAACGCGACAGTTAGACGAAAAACAGAGGCGTGCTCTCACCCTGCATGACTTGTTCGACCACGAAGTGAAGCTTTGCTAAAATTGCAATTGCGAGAACAATCAAGGAGCAAGGAACTATGTCGACCATCCATTTTGAAGCTCAACTGTATACCATTGGCTCCTGGACCATTCTCAGGCTGCCTGAGAGTGCCTCCGTAAAGCTTCCGTCAAGAGGTATGACAATGGTTTCAGGGACGATCAATGGCCTTCCTTTTAAAGCCTTGCTCGAACCGGATGGGAGGTATGCACTAGGGCAAAGTCCGAGCCACTGGTTTCGACCTGACGACAAGTTGCTTGATGACGCTTCCGTAAAGGCAGGTGATACTGTGCAAGTTTCGCTTGAACCGACCAAAGAATGGATAGAGCCGGAAATTCCTGAAGATTTAGAACAAGCTTTGGCAACTTCCCTCAAAGCCGAGGCTCTCTGGAAGGATATTACCCCAAGTGCCCGGTGGGATTGGATTCGTTGGATACGCGCTGTCAAAACACCGGAGACCTGCCAAAAGCATATAGACGTTGCGCTCGACAAACTCAACAAAGGAATGAGACGCCCCTGCTGTTTTAACCGTAATCTATGTAGTGAACCCTACGTATCGCATCATTGGGTGCTCCTCGATCCAACGCAAACGACGGAGAAAAGCCAGGTGTAGAGTTGGTAAACATGCTAACGAGACAACTCATAGAGACACCAGGTAGACCTCGGACACTTGGCGGCGGTCTCCAGCCCAATGACAGCATTGATCGTCCGCGCTTCAAGTGGTTTCTCTATAAGTGCCTTTTCAGTAGGCTACACTGACATGACTCCAGAATTGAGATACACGTGCGTACTCAGAACCTTCGAATATGTTCGTCTATACGGACGCCGAAGGTAACGTGAGGCCGTCCCTTGCTCCTAATTTTTGTGGGACGATGAGCGAAGTTATGGTCACACCTGGGCTACCTGTTCCCGTTGAGTTGAGAGAAGAGTCGAGGTGCATCGACACTGAAACTGAGGCCTGACGGAACCACTACACTGAGCTAGCCAACGCAGAGATTGGCAAGCTTCCGACCGACGTGCACTCTGTGCACCCAATCTGACAGACACGCCGAGCAATCTCAACTTGACTCGGGCTTGCCGCCGCATGTTGCGCGGTGACAGGGAGGGATCTATGGCGAGTTTCCAACGCAGGCAGGTACATGTGGCCGACGGACGCATCCTCGACCTGTATGAAAGTGGCCCAACAGAGGGTGCTGTGCTCCTGTTCCACCACGGGACACCAGGATCCTGCATACCGTTTCGTGCCATCGAGCATGCTGCCCATCGCCTGGGCTTGCGCCTCGTGACCACATCTCGCCCCGGCTACGGCGACTCGACCCGCTTCCCACACCGGCGGGTGGTAGATGTCGTTGCAGACATGCGGATCGTGATTGATGCCGTGGCAGCGGAGCGGTGCTTTGTTGCTGGCTGGTCCGGCGGCGGACCACACGCGCTGGCGTGTGGGGCACGCCTCGCCAACCGAGTTGATGCGGTCCTGGTCATCGCGGGCGTTGCACCGTATGAGGCCGATGGCCTGGACTTCCTGGCAGGCATGGGCACAGACAACGTCATCGAGTTCGGCGCCGCCCTGGAGGGAGAGGCTGCGCTGCGTCCCTTGTTGGAAGGAGAGGCCGCGCAGTTGCGCGAGGCCACATCAACCGCGATTGTGACGACGATGGGCAGCATTCTTCCAGCGATTGATCGTGAAGTCCTCACTGACGAGTTCGGCGAGGATCTGGCCGCCAACTTCCGGGAAGGGCTGCGGGTCGGGGTAGACGGCTGGCTCGACGACGACCTTGCCTTTACACGAGCGTGGGGATTCGCGCTTTCCGAGCTCGCAGTGCCGACTGTGCTCTGGCAGGGCAGCGAAGACCTGATGGTGCCGTTCGCTCATGGCCGATGGCTGGCTGAGCGAATTCCAGGAGTCGTGGCACACCTTGAGGAGGGGCAAGGTCACCTCTCGATCGGCGTCGGCGCGATCGAGCGGATGCTGGAGGAGCTCGTAGCTCTGGGGTGAGTGTGGTCATGCCATTCTCCTGGTGAGCATGCTGTGCATGCTTGGAGACTTCCCTCAAACGAACGTTCAGCCGATGGTCGTGCTCACATCGCCAATCTGGCTTGTGGCTCCGCGGGTACCACTCGCACTGTCTATGACTGTTTCTTCGCCATTGCGGACGACGGCGACGGCGGTTCTAATACGCGCGTTATCCACCATTGACCATATGACGAGGTAGGGCAACGTGGGTCCATCTGTGTTATGTCAATGATGGAACAACGTTCTCATGATGGATGAGGCGCTCGGTCGATCGGCATGGCTACGTGAGCATTCAACCACGAGAGGTCTCTACCGACGGTGACGCCACGCTTGCCAGGCCCCGGTCGACCACAGCGCCCAGGCCACCAGTACGGGCTGGAACAGGAGCCGGATCGCGCGCGCCCGGTCTGAGTCCAACCCAAACCCATCGATGCGGTTCGCGTACTGCGAGATATTCCCGGGAAAGATTGCCACGAAGAAAACGGCGACGATCCAGCCAACGATCGTCCGGTAGCGTGACAGGGCTACCAGGGCTCCGCCAAGCGTAAGCTCGACGAATCCTGACGCGACGACGACGAGATCAGCGCGGAAGAGAAGCCAGCGCGGAACCTGCGCCTGAAACTCGGTTCGTGCCCAGGTCAGGTGCGATGTCCCGGCAAAGAGCAGGGCGACTCCGAGCAGCAGGCGTAAGGTGGTTTGTACGACACTGGCGCGTTGAGGAACGTGATTCGGATGTGGTGGACTCATACGATCGCTCCGATGTTACGGAGAGTGCGACATCTCCGTCCCTGATTGCGTCAACGCCTCCGACGCTTCCCACAGCTCATGTGCGCGTATTGTATCGGAGAGCGCGCCGATCTCTCACTCGCGTTGCTGGGATGATTCAAGCTCACCGCTCTTTTCCTTTGGCTTTGGTCTTATCTATTCCATGTTCTCATTCACGAGCCTGAAGATCAGCGCGCGCAGGTGAAGGTGGGACGACCGGTCGAGGGAACGCTCGCTGGAATCAACACGAGCGCGCTCAGCGGCGGCGAGGTCGTGCAGCGCGTCAAGCTGTTTCTGCCGGAAGCAGAACCACTGCTCACGCCCGTCCCGTGTATTGGCTACCGGTGCCATCCGCCCGAGAAACACCATCGCTTTCTCGACATAACACGACACAGGTACGCATGGTGCTGGAACCAGCCGTTTTCTCAACGGCGGACGACATCGGTAGCCAGCACAACCACCCGTTGGTTCCTGGAATATCCCTCTGCCTCAAGCACTTCCGCGAGTTTGGGGGTGCCGTCATCCAGATACGGGCCAATCCGGACGTATGGGTCAGGTGGCGTTGTGCGAATAGTGAGCCGCCCTCACACCTGTCCGATCATTGTCTCGCCAATACCAACAATGAACTGTTCGAGGCCTGGTGTGTCCGCATCTGACGGGAGACGGAGGATGAGCCGGTGTACGCCAGCAACAGCATAGCGCGACGCCAGATCATGATCGACGGGTCCGGGCGGTGTGACGCTGATCTCGAGCGGGCCAAGCTCAGCCGGGCGAGCGTAGCGTTCTGCCGCCTCCTTCAGATCTTGCACTGCCTGTGCAGCAGCCGTCGCATCCTGTCCCCAGCCATACCAGCCGTGTGCCATTGTCACGGCCCGGCGATATGCGCCTGGCGAGTGACCGCCGACGACGATATGGGGATAGGGCTGTTGCACCGGGTGCGGGAACGCCTGGACCCCGCCAAACTCAACAAACCGTCCATGATAGGCTGGCTGCTCCATCGTCCAGAGCGCCTTCATGGCCATCAGGTACTCGTCCGTCCGCGTTCCACGGTGTTCAAGTGGAACACCGATCGCCCGAAACTCGGGCTCAAGATAGCCGGCACCGACGCCGAGAATCAGCCGGCCACCCGCGAGCACGTCGAGGCTAGCAAGCTGCTTGGCCAGTACCAGCGGGTTGCGCTGTGGCAGGATGATCACTCCCGTGCCGAGCTTCACTCGATGGGTATGCGCAGCCAGGTAGGTCAGCGCAACGATTGGGTCGAGGATGCGGTCACGCGGCTCCATAGGCGCGGCGCGGGTGCGAGGCTCGGGAAGCACCACGTGCTCGCCCACCCAGAGTGACTCCCATCCGGCCTCCTCGGCAACGCGTGCGATGTGAGCCACGGCCTCGGGATAGCTGCAGGGGCCGGTGTTCAACCCAAATAGGCCGAAGCTGAGGTGTTCAGGCATGATGTTGTTCCTTCCAAATGGCCGGATGATGGCTCCGTTGCTGTGGATGATGGACGGAGCCGACAAACATGGTCATGATACCTTAGGCGTCGTCCGCATCGATGAAGAAATCCTTGTCCCAGCTCATTGCACTACCCACATGCACTATCCGGTTCTTGTGAGTCATATAAACGCTGGCTTGGCCGGCGTGTAGGTGAAATTGAGACCTCGGATATGGCAAGGAGCCGGGACAGGTGCACCAACTCGTTGCTTTCCCGCGCGTGTCACGGCTCGTTTTGGCAGCAGTGTGGGGCCGTGGCGGTCGCCCCGGTGCCAAGGTCGACGGAGCGTCCGGCGGCAAGCCGGGACCATTGGGCGGTCGGGCGGCCGTCCAGTCGCATCTGGTCACCTTTGGAATCCCACCGCTGCGGCCAGCCCTCGGGCGAGTCCTCCCAGAACTCCTGCCGGCCGTAGACCGTCAGATCCAGCAGTCCGTACGACTGCGCCATCACTTCATTGCCGCGGCCGGTGGTCCAGTAGGTCTCGAAGACCTGGTCACCGTCTCGGAGATAGCTGATCAGGATGCCGAAGTGCCGGTCTGCGACCAGCTGGTCCACGGCCTCCTGCGGCACCGAGTACCAGGGAACGGTCCAGCCCATGAAGTCGCGATAGCGCGAGCTCTCCTCGTACGGTCCCTGACAGAAGGTCGCGTAGCGCACGTCCCGCGAGTTCAGATACGACAGCTCGGTGATGTGGGTGGTGGAGAAGGTGCAGCCCTCGCACTGGGCTTCGGCAGGTTGACCGGTGTGCCACATGTGAAAGTAGACGATCAACTGTCGCCGGCCCTCGAAGACCTCCAGCAGCGGGACCGGTCCGTGCGGGCCGATCAGCGTGATGGAGGGGTCGACCTCCACCATCGGCAGCCGTCGGCGAGCTGCCGCGAGCGCATCCCCAGCGCGGGTGTGCGCCTTTTCCCGTACCCGCAGCATGTCCAGTTCTGCCTGCCAGGTTGCCCGGTCGACCACTGCAGGCAGTGCAGACGTGTCGAGGCCTCTGGCGAAAGTGTGCTGATCAGGGGAATTCATAGGTATCTCCTTCTTTCTTCTACGCCGGGCGTTTGCTACGGGCACCGAAGACGATCACGAACATGTAGCTCTTGCCTGCGGCGTGCGGCGAGAAGAACCGGATCGCCTCGTCGTCCAGCGAGGTCGAACCAACCGCGCCGAGATCCAGTGCGTGCGCCGCCAGGTGCAGTTTCCCGGCGAAGATGGCAGCCTCGAGCTGGGCGACACGGTAGCCCCGGTTGCCATAGCGCTCCAGGATCGGATCCAGGTCGGCCAGGTAGTACACGTTCACCGCTGCGTCGGCGGCATAGGACTGCCCGGAGGCCAGCCGAGCCGCCGCCGCTCGCATGTTTCCGGCCGCCAGCGGCTCCAGCGCCCGGCGTCCTGGATGCAGCACGTACGTGCCCTGAGCGAGTCCTTCGACGTTGTTGGCGATAAGGTACTGCTCACTCAGCGGCCCACCGGCGGGGTCAAGGCAGTCTATGGCGACACCCTGGCAGGAACGCTCAAGCAAGGTGGAGCACGCCGCGAACGGGGCAGGCACATCGACCGCATAGTTGCGCGTGGAGCGCCGCCGGCGGATCACCGCCTCGATCGGCGCATCGGGGATCGCCTCCGCTCCGAGCGGCTGGAGCGGGATGAGATCGGTGGCAGGCTCCGGCAGCGCGCGCTGGAGCCGTCCGGCGCGCCAGGTGGCCGCCTCGTCACCAGACGCAAGCGACGAGGCAGCGTGCATCGCCGTGATCGCCGGGAAGACGATCTCGCGCGCCGAGATTGGCCGGGTCGGGGCGTCCAGCGGTGGAACGGCCGGCGCCGCCGCGATGGGAGCGCTGTCTCGGCCAAGCGCGACCAGGCAGACGGCCGACTCGCGCTCACCGTCGACGCCGAGCAGCCGGTTGATCTCGGCTTCGCTGAAGCCCATCACGACCTGTGCCGGCAGCTCTGACGAGGCCGCGACCGCCAGCAGGTTGCTGAGCGTTGTGCCGAGATCCCAGTACACATGGCGGTAGGCGCGGCCCTGGTACTTCCAGGCGTTGCGCCAGAAGGTGCTCGTGGCCACGAGCACCGCCGGAGCTTCGACGATCGAGGGCTCGGCGCCAGTCGCCTCGGCCAGCGTCGCCCGGTAGTCGCCCTCGCGCAGCCGACGTAAGCTGTGGTCGTGCGCCCCGTAGTGATAGACGCCGGCGTCAAGATCCGGCAGGTCGCCGCAGACCACATACAATTCAAGGTGGTAGAGTGCGCCCGTGCCGCCCGCCGCGCGGTATTCGATGACCCGTCCGGTGCCGTGGCTGCCGGTCTTGAGAATGCCGTTGGACAGCAGGCACAGCCGCGCCAGGGTGTCCCGGTCGGGAATGGTCCGCACACGAGGCAGCCGGCCCGTCGCGGCGAGCGCGTCCGGGCGGGCAGCCGCGACGGCGGAAACACGCGAGGCAGCTCCAACGAGGCCAGCGACGTGTAGATCTTGTAGGGCAACGGCGTGAGCGATGGGTCCTGGCGGTCAATCTCGAGCCAGGGGGCAGGCGGCGTGCCGAGCAGAACGTCTTCGTCATCCTGGCCCTCGTTGACGAGCACGTATTTGGTCGCGTCGTGGAACTGACGTGCCGCCCGTGTGTCCTGATTGTTGCTCATGTTCCTTACTCCGCTGGTTGCGTCCTGATCGCAAGGCGATCGTAGCACATCATTGAAGTCGGATAATCAGTGATTCACAAACCAGGGAGCCAACCATCCAGTGATGCGCACCTGTCTCTGCCGACGACGCCGACGACGCTACCTTAGGCGCGTCATCAACCCTGCTCCTGGCGCTGACAGCCACCGATCTGTGCCAGAAACAGTCTCTTTGTAGAGACTGCGTAATTGACGTTGGAAGCCATGCTCGGCCTGACGCAACCGCAGCCACAGGGAGCTCGACATGAGGTCTCCGACCTTGTTGACAGCGTTAGAGGAGATCAACTTCTGCCAACATCGCTGCTTCTCTGGTGAGTTCCAACGTCAATTACGCAGTCTCATCAAAATCACCTCGGGGGCGTCAACATTTAGAGTATCAAAAACAACGCCGTGGACTGGAGCGCCGACCCGGCGTGGGACTGGCGCACCGCCGCCGATGATACCCCCGAACAGCTCTCCGTGCTCTGGCGCGAGGCCGTGGCCCGCTCGCGCGCGCTGTTCGCTGCGGCGATGGCCGACGGCGGACCAGCGCGACGGCTCGGAGGGCCCGACCGCCCGGCCCCCAGCCTGCGCTACATCCTGCTCAACATGATCGAGGAGTACGCGCGCCACAACGGCCACTGTTCTGGCTCTGGGTGTTGCGCCGGTTCAAGTCACCGGGGCATGCGCAGCGCTTTCTCTCGGCCCATGACCCGATTCGAGACCATTTCTTGTCCTGGTCGCCATCGCCTGAGAGCGCATGCCTACAAAGAAGAGCACACTCAACGATTCCTGCTCTGGAACCAGGTTATACCAAATCCTAGCGAAAAGTTCCGGTATTTCTATGCTCCACCAACATGCAGATACCGGAAGTAGTCAAAAAGATATGGTATTACTGGGGCACAACTGGCAGCATAATGACGAAGAAGCGTCGGGAGCCTGCCGACATTTCAGATCTCATCAGCCATGCTCACCAATGTCTGAGTTTATGTGACAGTACCTATGGGAATTCGCCATCAGTGTCAACCTTCACGGCGTCCCATCTAGCGCCAACCACACCGATCATTGATGGCACGAGAGACGTTCGCACATTTCGCCGACCGACATCACATGGGCGGTTGATGCGGCCAGGATCACCAGTGTGGCGTGATGAACCTGAGTGGCTGACATTGCGCCATAGCCGCGATCAGGGTAGTCGTAGGTTGCAGTGGCGTCCGCAAGGAAGACCACCCGGTAGTTACGGAACAGCGCATCGCGTGCGGTCGCGAGGCAGCAATTCTCAGTCGTCGTCCCCGAGATGATCACGGTATCGATGCGCCACTCGCGCAAAATAATGTCCAGGTCGGTGCCAAAAAAGCCGCTGTAGCGATGCTTCTTGATGATATGCTCTCCGGACGCTGGCATCAACTCCGGGTAGATCTCGACCCCGGCGGTGCCATCGACCAACGCCGCACGATTGGCGATCGGCGGGTGCAGATCGTCAAACAGCCCCATATCGCAGCCGTCCCGGCGATGCACATGCGCCGTATAGATGACCCTGATCTGGGCCGCACGGCAGCTCCTCAGCGCCTCGGCGAGCCTGGGCACCATCGCCCGTGCCGCCGGTGTTTCCATCGCAGCGCCGGCCGCCACGAAGTCGTTTTGCATGTCAACCACGATCATAGCCGTCTTCGTCGGGTCAATAACCTCAACCTGCATGACGTGCCTCCTCATGTCTACTATTCGGCCATTAGACGACCAATCACCACCGATGCTGGAGCCGGAATGTGCCTCCTGGCGTGTCGAACGTTCTGACGTTATTACACCACTAACCCGTCGTCCGCAGCAGTCACCTTGTGCTATGATTAGTCATCCAAAAAGTGATCCAAAAAGTGATCAGCACGAGCAGGATGCTCATGGATGACACGCCCACCTTCGGCGCCTGGCTCAAACGGCGGCGCAAAGCGCTCGATCTGACTCAGGCCGCACTGGCGCACCTGGTCGGCTGCTCGGTTGTGAGCATCCGTAAATTTGAGGGTGACGAGCAACCCCCCTCGCGCCAGCTGGCCGAACTGCTGGCCACGCAGCTCCAGATTCCACCCAACGACCGTGCCACCTTTATCCAGTTTGCGCGCGTCGGGCTGGATCGTGCGCCACCGACGCTGCCCCTGCCTGCTCAAGCGCGGCTGCCGCAACCGATGGGCGCCACCCCAGCACCGGAGCGTGCCACGCCATCGATCCGTAATCCGCCCTCGCTGGTCGGGCGGAGTGCTGAATGGCAAACCCTACAGGACGTCTGGGCCGCAGCGCGCCAGGGGTACGCACAACTGGCCGTCATCATCGGCGAGGCGGGCATCGGCAAGACGCGGCTGGCTGACGAGCTGCTCGCGCAGGCGAGCCAGCAGGGCGCGCTGACGGCCCAGGCCCACACGTATGCGACAGCCGGGCGGCTCGCCTATGCCCCACTGATCGCGTGGCTGCGCACCCCGGCGCTCAAGCAACGCCTCGGTCAGCTGCGTGATCCCGACCTGACCGAGCTGGCGCGGCTGATGCCGGAGGTGCTCAATGAGCGAGTGGGCCTGGCGCCACCCGCCCCCATGACTGAGAGCTGGCAGCGCCTGCGCCTGTTCGAAGCGCTGATGCGGGCCGTGTTGGTGGACCAACAGCCGCTGCTCCTCATGCTCGACGATCTCCAGTGGTGTGACCAGGAGACGCTCGACTGGTTGCACTTCCTGTTGCGCCGCGACTCATCCGCCCCGCTGCTGGTGCTCGTCACCGTGCGCTCCGAGGATGCCGGCGTCGGCGCGCTGCGCCCGTGGTGGCTGGGTCTTGAGCGCGATGAGCAGGCGACCGTGATCGAGCTCAGCGCGCTTGATATGCGGGAGACGCTGGCGCTCGCGCAGCAGCTTTCTGCCGGTGCGCTGGGCGCCGAGCAAGCGGCGCCGCTCTACCGATACACCGAGGGCAACCCGCTGTTTGTGGTCGAGCTGGTGCGTATGGAACTGCATCGGAGCCGCGCAAGGCCCACCGGCGCGCCCCTTGCCGTCATGCCTCCCAGCCCCGCGGTGTTGCCGACCCGGATGCAAGCAGTGCTCCAGACGCGCCTCGCCCAACTCTCCCCTGCAGCCCGTGCACTTGCGCACCTGGCGGCCACCATCGGACGTGCGTTCAGCGTGGCTGTGCTGATCCAGGGGAGCGATCAGGACGAGCACACGGTGGTCGCGGCGCTGGACGAGCTGTGGCGCCGGCAGATCATCCGCGAGCAGCGGGTGAACAGCTACGACTTCAGTCACGACAAGCTGCGCGATGTTGCCTATCAGGAGCTGAGCCCAATCCAGCGGCGTGTGCTGCACGGGCGGGTGGCGCGGGCGCTGGAGGTGATCGATGCCGAGAATCTGGAGCCGCTGAGCGCGCAGTTGGCGGCGCACTTTGCGCAGGCCGGACTCCCTCGAGAGGCGCTGGGGTACTACGAGCGGGCGGCAATGGGGGCACAGCGGATGTCCGCGCACCGTGAGGCCGTCGCATACTTTGAGCAGGCGCTGACGATTCTGTCGTCTCTGCCCAAAAGCCGACGCCTGATCGAACAGGCTATCGATCTCCGCCTGGCTCTTCGAAATTCTCTCCTGCCACTTGGCGAGTTTGGGCGCACGGTTGTCCATCTTCGTGAGGCGGAGACGCTGGCTGCCCGCCTCGATGATCCGCGACGGTTGGGTTGGGTTTCCGCCTATCTCGCACCGTCTTTGCACAATATGGGTGATTACCGCGCTGCTCTCCAGGCCGGTCAACGCGGCCTCGCAACCTGCGATGCGGTCGCCGATATCGCACTCGAGGTGATGGCGAGCTTCTTCATCAGCCTTGCTCACATCCACCTGGGTACCTATCGCGAGGCCACAGCTTACCTTCGGAGGAACATCGAGGCGCTCGAAGGGAAACTGGCCCGGCAACGATTCGGTGAGCCCATCCTGCCCTACGTGGCCAACCGTGTGTATCTCGCCTGGTGTCTTGCCGAGCGTGGAGAGTTCGCTGAGGGGTTCTCGAGAGGGAAAGAAGCCGTCGCGGTGGCGGAGGCCGAAGCCGTCGACGAACCGTTCACCACCACGCATGTCTACTTTGGTGTCGGCCTTCTGCATCTCCGCAAGGGGGAATTGGCGGAGGCGATCGTTGTGCTCGAACGATGCATCCACATCTCCGAGACTGCCGACGT
>Ga0136611_10002820_pt1 | contig 12151 bp, 7 predicted proteins | sample AntDrymUQ2232306_2_FD_106645 | JGI IMG/M metagenome (GOLD analysis project Ga0136611, IMG submission 106645) | Polar desert sand microbial communities from Dry Valleys, Antarctica - metaG UQ223 (23.06) | ecosystem: Environmental > Terrestrial > Soil > Desert | place: Antarctica: Dry Valley... | reverse complement strand
CGTCGGGCCGGCGGGCGGGGGCTCGCCGCCGGGGCGGGTGTCGTCCCCGGACCGGGACGCCTCGCCGTACGGGCCCGCCGGGCTCACGACCGGGGCCCGACCCCGTCCGGCGACGTCGGCGGCAGCCGTCCGTCTCAGGCTGTCCTGGCCGTGCTCGGGACCCTGGGGGGAGCTCACGCGTCGGTCTCCTCGTCGCTGTCGTCGGCGTCGGCCGGCGGCTCGCTGCTCGTGTCGTCGGGACCAGCGTCGTCCACCGGCTCGTCGGCGTCCGACCCAGCATCGTCCTCGAGCTCGTCAAGTGCGGGGACGTCGGCGACACCCGCGCCGGTCTCGACGGGTGCGACGAGCTCTCCGGGCAAGTCCTCGGCGGTCTCCACGTCGGCCGCGGCCTCGCCGTTGTGGGCCACAGCCACGACGTTGGTGCCGCCGTCGAGCTGCACCAGCTTGACCCCGCTGGTGGCGCGCGAGAGGTAGCGCAGCGGGGCCACCGACATGCGGATGACGACGCCGGCGCTGGTGATCGCGAAGATCTCGTCGGCGTCCTTGACGATGAGCGCGCCGACGAGCATGCCTCGCTTCTCCTCGATGCGGGCGGTGAGAACGCCCTGGCCGCCGCGCTTCTGACGCTTATAGCCGCTGATGAGCGTCCGCTTGCCGAAGCCCCCGTCAGTGACCACCAGCAGCCCGTCCGTGTCGTCACGGGCCACCTGCATGGCCAGCAGCTCGTCGCCGCCGACCATCTTCATGCCCATGACCCCGGAGGTCGCGCGACCCATCGGCCGCAGCGACTCGTCGTCGGCCAGGAAGCGGATGCTCTTGGCCTCCTTGCTGACCAGGAGCAGGTCGTCCTCGGCACTGATCAGGGCGGCGGCGATGAGCTCGTCGTCCTCGCGCAGGTTGATGGCGATCAGGCCGCTGGACCGGCCGTTGTCGTACTCGGTCAGCGCGGTCTTCTTCACCAGCCCCCTGCGGGTCGCCAGGACCAGGTACGGCGCGGCGGCGTAGTCGCGCAGCGCGATGACCTGCGCGATCCGCTCGTCGGGCTGGAAGGCCAGGATGTTGGCGACGTGCTGGCCCCGGCCGTTCCGGTTGGCCTCCGGCAGCTCGTGCGCCTTGGCCCTGTAGACCCGGCCCTTGTCGGTCAGGAACAGCAGCCAGTGGTGCGTCGTGGTCACGAAGAAGCGCTCGACGATGTCGTCCTCGCGCAGGGATGCGCCCTGCACGCCTCGCCCACCCCGGCGCTGCGAGCGGTACAGGTCGGTCTTGGTCCGCTTCGCGTAGCCGCCGCGCGTCACTGTGACCACGACGTCCTCCTGGGCGATGAGGTCCTCAGCGCTCATGTCGCCCTCGAAGGCCACGATCCGCGTACGCCGCTCGTCGCCGTAGCGCTCGACGATCTCCGTCAGCTCCTCGCCGATAATGCGTCGCTGCCGGGCGGGGTCGGCGAGGATGGACTGCAGGTCGGCGATCTCACGCTCGCGCTCGGCGAGCTCGTCCAGCAGGCGCTGGCGCTCCAGGGCGGCGAGCCGGCGCAGCTGCATGTCCAGGATGGCGACGGCCTGCAGCTCGTCGATGTCCAGCAGCGTCATCAGGTCGGCGCGCGCGGCCTCCGCGCTGGCGCTGGCCCGGATGAGGGCGATCACGTCGTCCAGGCGGTCCAGGGCCTTGCCCAGGGCGCGCAGGATGTGGGCCCGCTCCTCCGCCCGGCGCAGCTGGAAGCGGGTCCGGCGCACGATGACGTCGACCTGGTGCGCGACGTAGTGCTCGACGAACTGGTCCAGCCGCAGGGTGCGGGGAACCCCGTCGACGATCGCCAGCATGTTGCAGCCGAAGGTGTACTGCAGCTGCGTGTGCTTGTAGAGGTTGTTGAGCACCACCTTGGCGATGGCGTCCCGCTTGAGCACGATGACCAGGCGCTGGCCGAGCCGCTGGCTGCCCTCGTCGCGCACGTCGGCGATGCCGCCCATCTTGCCGTCCTTGACCAGGTCGGCGATGGCCTCGGCCAGGTTGTCCGGGTTCACCTGGTACGGCAGCTCGGTGATGACCAGGATGGTGCGACTCTTAGCATCTTCGTCGACCTCGACGACGGCGCGCATGCGGACGGTGCCACGGCCGGTGCGGTACGCCTCGGCGATGCCGTCGCGGCCCACGATCAGCCCGCCGGTGGGGAAGTCCGGACCGTGCACGCGCTCCAGCAGCGCGTCGAGCAGCTCCTGCGCGCTGGCGGTCGGGTTGTCCAGCGCCCAGTGCACGCCGGCCGCGACCTCGCGCAGGTTGTGCGGCGGAATGTTGGTGGCCATGCCGACCGCGATCCCGGAGCTGCCGTTGACCAGCAGGTTCGGAATGCGGCTCGGCAGGATCGTCGGCTCCTGCGACCGACCGTCGTAGTTGGGCGTGAAGTCGACCGTCTCTTGATCGATCTCGCGCAGCATCTCCATCGCCAGCGGCGCCAGGCGGCACTCCGTGTAGCGCATGGCGGCTGCCGGGTCGTTGCCTGGTGAGCCGAAGTTGCCGTTGCCGTCCACCAGCGGGTAGCGCAGGGACCACGGCTGCGCCAGGCGCACGAGGGTGTCGTAGATGGCCGTGTCACCGTGCGGGTGGTAGTTGCCCATCACGTCGCCGACGACGCGAGCGCACTTGAAGTAGCCGCGGTCGGGACGGTAGCCACCGTCGTACATGGCGTACAGGACCCGCCGGTGCACCGGCTTGAGCCCGTCGCGCACCTCCGGCAGGGCTCGACCCACGATGACCGACATGGCGTAGTCGAGGTAGGACCGCTGCATCTCGACCTCGATGCCGACCGGCTCGACACGGTCGCCAGCAGGAGGCGGAGGGGGCAGCACGTCGGTCACTGGCGGTCCTTCACGGTCGATGTTCCACGTGGAACGGGGCCTCTACCTGTTCCACGTGGAACGGTGGCGAGGTCGGTCAGATGTCCAGGAAGCGCACGTCGCGGGCGTTGCGCTGGATGAAGGAGCGGCGTGCCTCCACGTCCTCACCCATGAGCGTCGAGAACAGGTCGTCCGCACTGGCGGCGTCGTCCAGGGTGACCTGCAGGAGCACCCGCTGCGCCGGGTCCATGGTCGTCGACCACAGCTCGTCGGCGTTCATCTCGCCCAGGCCCTTGAAGCGCTGCACCGCCTCGCCGGACTTGGGCAGCTTCTTGCCGCCCTCCTGGCCCGCCGTGATGAGCCCGTCGCGCTCGCGGTCGGAGTAGGCGTACATGATCTCTCCGCCGTTCCACTTGATCTTGTACAGCGGTGGCTGCGCGAGGTAGACGTAGCCCTGCTCGACCAGCGGGCGCATGAAGCGGAACAGCAACGTCAGCAGCAGGGTCCGGATGTGCTGGCCGTCGACGTCGGCGTCGGCCATGAGCACCACCTTGTGGTATCTCAGCTTCTCCACGTCGAACTCCTCGTGGATGCCGCAGCCCAGCGCGGTGATCATGGCCTGGACCTCGTTGTTGCCCAGGACCCGGTCGATGCGGGCCTTCTCGACGTTGAGGATCTTGCCGCGGATGGGCAGGATGGCCTGGAACTTGGAGTCCCGCCCGCCCTTAGCCGAGCCGCCGGCCGAGTCGCCCTCCACCACGTAGATCTCGGACTCCCGCGGGTCCGTCGACTGGCAGTCGGCGAGCTTGCCGGGCAGCGAGGAGGACTCCAGCAGGCCCTTGCGGCGGGTCAGCTCGCGCGCCTGGCGCGCGGCCAGGCGGGCCCGAGCCGCCTGCGTGGCCTTCAGCACGATCATCTTGCCGTCGCCGGGGTTGCGGTCGAACCAGTCCTTGAGCCACTCCCGGGTCGCCTTCTGCACGAAGGTCTTGGCCTCGGAGTTGCCGAGCTTGGTCTTGGTCTGACCCTCGAACTGCGGGTCCGCGAGCTTCAGGCTGATGATCGCCGTCAGACCCTCCCGGATGTCGGAGCCCTCGAGGTTGGTGTCCTTGTCCTTGAGGTGGCCCTTGCCGCGCGCCCAGTCGTTGAACGTCGTCGTCAGAGCGGTGCGGAAGCCCTCCTCGTGGGTGCCGCCCTCGGCGGTGTTGATCGTGTTCGCGAACGTGTAGACCGACTCGGAGTAGGAGTCGTTCCACTGCATGGCGACCTCGACAGACATGCGCATGCCGCTGCTGGTGTCGTCGGAGTAGCCGATGACCGTCGGGTGCACCGGGGACTTGCTGTGGTTGAGGTGCCGGACGTAGTCCTCGAGCCCGCCGGGGTAGTGGAAGCGCTCCTCGAGCACCTCACCGCCGGTGAGATCGGTGCGCTGGTCGACCAGGCTGATTGCCAGGCCCTTGTTGAGGAAGGCCATCTCCTGCAGGCGGCGGTGCAACGTCTCGCGCGAGTACGTCGTGGTCTCGCTGAAGATCTCCGCATCCGCCCAGAACGCCACCGTGCTGCCGGTCTCGTCGGTCTCGGCGCCGTGCAGCAGGGGTTCCGGAACGGAGTGGACGTAGGTCTGCGTCCACACCCGGCCGTCACGCCGGATCTCGACCTCCATGCGGGTTGACAACGCGTTCACGACGGCCGCACCGACGCCGTGCAGCCCACCGGACACCGCGTACGACTCGCCGTCGAACTTCCCGCCCGCATGCAGCGTGGTGAGCACGACCTCGACGGCTGGGCGCTTCTCCACCGGGTGCATGTCCACCGGGATCCCGCGGCCGTTGTCCTGCACCCGGACCCCGCCGTCGGCCAGCAGGGTGACGGTGATGGTGTCGCAGTGGCCGGCGAGCGCCTCGTCGACCGCGTTGTCGACCACCTCGTAGACCAGGTGGTGCAGGCCGCGCTCCCCGGTCGAGCCGATGTACATGCCCGGCCGCTTTCGGACGGCTTCGAGGCCCTCCAGCACCGTGATGGAGCTGGCGCTGTAGCCCGCCGGAGGAGTGGCCGGGGTGGCTCCGACGAGGTCTACCTCGATCGCGTCCGACGGGGCCTCGCCGTCGGCGGGCTGCCCCGCGCCGGACCGGTCGGTGCGGGACGGATCGGTGCCGGACTGGTCGATAACGGGCTGGCTGTTCGTCAGGTCGCCGGTCGAGTGTGGGTCTGTCGGGTCGCTCGGGACGGTGTCCTCGGGCAGGTCGGGCATCCGGCGGATCTCCGATTCCTCCCGCCGGTGCCGGCAGGACTGGTCGCGCGCGTCGCAGGCCCGCGGAGCGGGGACGGCGTGCATCGAGGCGGTACGACCCCGACCATCTACAAGAGGTGGTCCGGGACCGGGCGCTGTGTCGAGCATAGCCCGGCGCACCGACGACTCTGGCGAGAACGGCCCTGTGGTGGCTTGTGGCGCGTCGCAGTGCAGGACGGGTGGCCCCCCACAGACCAGGGGGCACGGCCGCCCGAACGCCGCGGTGAGGACTGTGACCGGCTGGACGGCGGCCGGACGGGCGGTCGACGCGACAGGGTCACGCCTCCGGTCAGCCGTAGGTGTCGCGTGGACCCCGGCCCTGGACGCGGCGGGGCCCCTTGCGCCAGTCCGCCTGCGCCGGACCGCGCACGACGATCGAGGTGACCACGCCCGCGCCGACCTGCTCGGTGAGGCGGGCGGTCATGGTCCGGGTCAGCAGCCGCAGCTGGGTGGCCCAGGCCGAGGACTCCGCAACGAGCTCCAGGACGCCGTCGACCAGGGAGGTGGGCTGGCAGTGGTCGGCGATCTCCGGCCCGACCAGCCGGTCCCAGTTCGCGAGCACACCGGCGGCGGTCGTGGTCTCCTCCCACCCGCGCTCGGCGACGAGGCGCCGGATCATCGTCCCGAACAGCACCGGGTCGCGTCCGTCCGGGCCCGAGCCCGACCGCTCCGGGTCGACCCTCCGCGCGCGCTGACGAGGCGCCCCCGGCGACAGGCCCTTCTGTCGAGCCGCAGCCCGGGCCCTCGCCAGGGCCGCGCGCGCCAGGTCGGGTCCCTTCAGCTCCGGCTCGCCGGCGCCGACTGGCACCTGGCCGGCAGAAGGACCCGCCGGGTCCGCAGCACCGCCGTCTGCGGCACCGCCCCCCGATGGGTTCCCGTGTCCCGCAGCGTCATCGGACACGTGTGACCGCCCCCTCGTGCACGTCGATCCGGCTGCCGGCCAGCGCCTCGGGCACGTCCGCCGCCACCGCCGCGGTCACCAGCACCTGCTCCGCGCCGCCGACCAGCTCGGCCAGCCGGTCGCGGCGGCCGGTGTCGAGCTCGGCGAACACGTCGTCGAGGATGAGCACCGGCTCGCCCCCGTCCGCGCGCAGCAGCTCGTAGGACGCCAGCCTCATCGCCAAGGCGAACGACCACGACTCCCCGTGCGAGGCGTAGCCCTTGACCGGCAGCCCGGACAGCCCGAGGACGAGCTCGTCGCGGTGCGGCCCGACCAGGGACACCCCGCGATCGACCTCCTGCGGCCGTACCCGCGCCAGCTCAGCCAGCATCGCCGCCGTCAGCACGTCGCGGTCGCGGGACGCGGGCATCGCCTCGCCGAGCGAGCAGCGGTAGTCGACCTCGGTGGCCCCCCGGTCACCGGAACCGCCCACGGCGACCGCACGGTAGGCCGTGGCGATGCGCGGGCGCAGCGCCTCGACGAGCCCCAGCCTGGCCGCCAACAGCTCGGCGCCGGCGCGGGCGAGGTGGGCGTCCCACACGTCCAGCGTGCGCATGTCGCCGCCGCCGGAGCGACGGGCCAGGAAGGCCGTCTTGAGCAGGGCATTGCGCTGCTTGAGGACGCGCTCGTAGTCCGCCCGCACCCCCGCGTACCTCGGCGCCGACGCCACAAGCAGGTCGTCGAGGAAGCGGCGTCGCTCCGACGGATCCCCCCGCACGAGCGCGAGGTCCTCCGGCGCGAACAGCACCGTGCGCAGGATCCCCAGCACCTCCCGCGCCCGCGGCACCGGGCCGCGGTTGATCCGGGCCCGGTTGGCCCGCCCCGGGTTGACCTCCAGCTCGACGAGAGTGGCCCGGCCGTCACGCTCGACCGTGGCCCGCACCACCGCCCGCTCCGCACCGGCCCGGACGAGCGGGGCGTCCGCGGCGACCCGGTGCGAGCTCAGTGTGGCGGCGTAGCCCAGTGCCTCGACGAGGTTGGTCTTGCCCTGCCCGTTCGCGCCGACCAGCGCGGTCGAGCCGGGCGCGAGGTCCAGCTCGAGCGCCCCCCAGGACCGGTAGTCGGTGAGCGAGAGGTGGGAGACGTGCACCGGCTAGGCGCTGGGGGTCGTTCCGGCCCCGCCCCTGCCCAGGCTCGTGCTGACGTCGGCCTCGCCGCTCGGCGCTCCGGCGTCGGCGCCGGGGGCGTCCATCCCGACGTCCGTGGACCCGGCCGTGGACGTGACGGCATGGCCGCCGAACTGGTTGCGCAGGGCGGCCACGACCTTCATCGCCGGCGAGTCGTCCTGCCGCGAGGCGAACCGGGCGAACAGGGCGGCCGTGATGACGGGAAGCGGCACGGCGTTGTCGACGGCTGCCTGGACGGTCCAGCGCCCCTCACCGCTGTCCTGCGCGTAGCCGCGCAGCTGCGACAGGTCGTCGTCCTCCTCCAGCGCGTTCACCATGAGGTCGAGCAGCCAGGAGCGGATGACGGTGCCCTGCTGCCAGCTCTTGATGACCGCCGGGACGTCGGTGACGACGTCGGTGGCCATCATGAGCTCCCAGCCCTCGGCGTACGCCTGCATGAGGCCGTACTCGATGCCGTTGTGGACCATCTTGGCGAAGTGCCCGGCGCCGACGGGCCCGGCGTGCACGAACCCGGAGTCCCCCGCGGGCTTGAGCACGTCGAAGAACGGCTGCACGAGCGCGACCTGATCGTCCGGGCCGCCGACCATGAGCGCGTAGCCTTCGGTCAGCCCCCACACCCCGCCGCTGACCCCTGCGTCGACGAAGCCGATCCCCGCCTCGGCCAGGTCGACTGCGTGCCGCTGGTCGTCGGTGTAGCGCGAGTTGCCGCCGTCGACCACGACGTCACCGGGCGCGAGCAGCTCCTTGAGGGCGTCCACCGTGTCGTACGTCGGCTGGCCGGCCGGCACCATCACCCACACCACCCGCGGCGCCTCGAGCTCGGCGACCAGCGCCTGGAGGCTGTCGACCTGCCGCCCGCTCTCGCTGAAGCGGTCGTAGCCGACCACCACGTGGCCTCCCTTGCGCAGCCGCGCGGCCATGTTCCCGCCCATGCGGCCCAGCCCGATCATGCCCAACGTGCCCATGGAGCTCCTCGTCAGCGTCGTTCGGGCGAGCGTACGGGGCGGCGCGCGTCACCCACCTCGCCTTGACCACCTCCTACGGGGTAGGGGTGCCGGCAGCCGCACGACCGGCGGCGACCCCGGAGAGCGGCGGTGCGGCGGTGGCGAGCGTCGAACCCGGCGGGATCGCCGGCTGGGTCGTGGACGTGGTGGACGGCATCGGCGAGGTCGGAGTCGGCGGCCTGATCGCTCTGGAGAACCTGTTCCCACCGATCCCGTCCGAGGTGGTCCTGCCCTTCGCCGGGTTCAGCGCCTCACGTGGCGAGCTCGACCCGGTGCTGACCTGGGTCGCGGCCACGGTCGGTGCTCTGCTTGGCGCCTACGTCCTGTACGCGGTGGGCGCCCTGGTCGGCTACGACGCGCTCCACCGCCTGGCCGCTCGGCGCTGGTTCGTGCTCCTGTCGCAGGCCGACCTGCGGCGCGGGGAGCAGCTGTTCGACCGCCACGGCAGCAAGGTCGTCCTCCTTGGGCGCTGCGTGCCGTTCGTGCGTTCTGTCGTCTCGGTCCCGGCCGGCCTGGCCCGGATGCCGCTGTGGCGCTTCACCGCGCTCACCCTGATCGGCAGCGGGCTGTGGAACGCCGCGTTCATCACCGCCGGGTACCGCCTGGGCGACCGCTGGGAGCAGGCCCAGAAGTACCTCGCTCCGGTCGGGTACGCCGTCGTCGCCGCGCTGGTGGTCGGGTTCGTCGTGCTGGCCGTACGGCGCCGGCGGGCGGTCAGCCGGACAGGCGGACGGGCATGAGCAGGTAGCGGTAGTCCGCGACGACCCCTTCGGTGGTGTCGGCGTCGCGCTTGCCGGTGAGCACGGCCGGGCGGGTGGGGCCGGTGAACGACAGCGTGGCGGTGTCGCTGTCGATCGCGCCGAGCCCGTCGAGCAGGTACTGCGGGTTGAAGGCAATCTGGAACGGCTCGCCGGCGGCCGAGCCCTCCCAGCCGCACTCGATCTGCTCGCTGGCCTGGGCGTCGTCCTGACCGCCGGCCTCGAGCACGACGCCGTCGGCGGAGAAGCCCAGGCGTACGGGGGCGTTACGGGCGGCCACGAGCGCGACGCGCTTGACGGCCTCGACGAACGGCGCGGTCGCGATCTCGGCGACCGCGGTGCTCTCGGACGGCAGCAGCGAGCGGTACTTGGGGAACTCACCCTCCAGCAGGCGCGAGGTGGTGCGCCGGCCCGAGCCCTCGAAGCCGATCATCCCCTCGTGGGAGCCGGCGCCCGACAGCGCGAGCGTCACCTCGGGGCCGTTCGTGAGCGCCTTGGCCGTCTCCGACAGCGTCCGGGCCGGGACCAGCGCGGTCGTGGAGATGTCCGGGTCGGTCGGACGCCACGGCAGGCTCCGTACCGCCAGCCGGTAGCGGTCGGTGGCGGCCAGGGTGAGCGTGTCGCCCTCGATCTCGAATCGCACACCGGTCAGGACCGGCAGCGTGTCATCTCGGCCGGCGGCCAGGGCGACCTGCCGCACGGCCGCCTCGAAGACGTCGGAGCCCAGCGTGCCGGCGGTGGTCGGCATGGCCGGCAGCGCCGGGTAGTCCTCGACCGGCAGCGTCGGCAGGGTGAACCGGGCCGGGCCGCAGGTCAGCACCACGCGGGTCCCCTCCAGGCGCAGGTCGACCGGCTGGGCGGGCAGGGAACGCACGATGTCGGCCAGCAGCCGCCCTGGCACAAGCACCCGGCCGGGGGTGTCGGTCGTGGCGCTGAGCCGGACGCGTGAGCTGACCTCGTAGTCGAAGCCGGAGATCTCCAGTCCCTGCTCGTCGACCTCGAGCAGCAGACCGAGCAGGACCTGCATCGGCGGCCGGGCCGGCAGTGACCGGGCCGTCCAGACCACGGCGTCCGCGAGCGCGTCGCGCTCGACCCTCAGCTCCATGCCAGTCCCCACGTCGTCTGCGGCGTTCTTGTGAGCCGACACCCTGCCAGAGGTGCGCCCCTCCACAGATCCTCAGGCCCCGAGAACCAGGAGGTGTTCGGTGAGGGAGAGATGCTCGTCGCAGTGGTAGGGGTCCACGTCCCTGTGGACAGCTCCGGTCGACGCAGGTCACACGGCGTGGCCGGGTGTGCGGCTGCTGTGGACGCCGCCCCCCGTGCCCGGTGGACACCTGGGGACGGACGCCGCGCGGTCCGGGTCGGTACGCGGCCCACGCCGGCGTCGTCCCCAGCTGTCCACAGGGTTGTCCCCACTCTGTGCCTAACCTGCGTGACCGTCGTCACGGCTGGCGGGAGCGGGTCTTGATCCGGTTGGTCAGCTCGGCGACCTGGTTGTAGGTCGCGCGGCGCTCGGGCATCTGAGCCCGGATCTTGCGGTCGGCGTGGATCACGGTGGTGTGGTCGCGGCCGCCGAACATCTGGCCGATCTTGGGCAGCGACAGGTCGGTGAGCTCACGGCAGAGGTACATCGCGATCTGACGGGCGGTGACGAGCACGCGCGAGCGCGACGACCCGCACAGGTCCTCCATGGTCAGCCCGAAGTACTCCGCCGTCGCCGCCATGATCGTCGCCCCCGTGATCTCCGGACCCCCCTCGGCGGGGATCAGGTCCTTGAGCACCACCTCGGCCAGGGCCAGGTCCACGACCTGGCGGTTGAGCGAGGCGAAGGCCGTCACGCGGATCAGCGCGCCCTCCAGCTCACGGATGTTGCGGGAGATCTTGGAGGCGATGAACTCGAGCACGTCCGGCGGCGCCGCCAGCCGGTCCTGTGCGGCCTTCTTGCGCAGGATGGCGATGCGCGTCTCGAGGTCGGGCGGCTGGACGTCGGTGATGAGGCCCCACTCGAAGCGGGTCCTCAGCCGGTCCTCGAGCGTGGACAGCTGCTTGGGCGGGCGGTCGGAGCTGATGACGATCTGCTTGTTGGCGTTGTGGAGGGTGTTGAAGGTGTGGAAGAACTCCTCCTGCGTCCCTTCCTTGTGCTCGAGGAACTGGATGTCGTCCACCAGCAGGATGTCCACATCGCGGTAGCGCCGCCGGAAGCTCTCCGCCCGGCTGTCGCGGATGGAGTTGATGAAGTCGTTGGTGAACTCCTCCGAGCTCACGTAGCGCACCCGCGCCCCCTGGAACAGGTGCTGGGCGTAGTGACCGATGGCGTGCAGCAGGTGGGTCTTGCCGAGCCCGGACTCGCCGTAGACGAACAGGGGGTTGTACGCCTTGGCCGGCGCTTCGGCGACCGCGACCGCGGCGGCGTGCGCGAAGCGGTTGGACGCCCCGATGACGAAGGTCTCGAAGGCGTACTTGGGGTTGAGCCGGGCCGGCTCGGCCTGCCCCCGAGCGCCGGTCTCCCGGTACGGCTGCACCGGCAGCCGGCGGATGTTGTCCGCCTCGTCAGGCCGGACCTCGGTCGCCTCAGGACGCTCAGAACGACGCTCGTGGTCGCCGAAGCGACCCCCGCCGTACGCCGGGTCGAACGCCGGGTCCAGCGGCTCCGACCCGCCCTGGCCCGCCAGCGGACGGTCGCCGAACGCGCCGCCGTAGGGGCCGCGCTCGTCGGCGTCGTACGCGCTCGTCGGGTAGGGCGCCTCGGCCCGCGACGCCGGCTCCGGTCCCGACGCCACCCCTGCCCTGGCCGGCTCAGCCGACCCCGCCGGCTCCGATGGTGGTGCCGAGGGGTCTGCCTCCGCGGCGGGCTGCACGGTGACCGCGACGCGGATGTCGCGGCCGTACGCCGTCGACAACGCCTGCGCGATGACAGGGCGCAACCGGCTGTCCAGGACGTCCTTGGCGAACTCGTTGGGCGCAGCCAGCAGGGCCGTGTCCTCGACCAGGCCCAGCGGGCGGGTCAACGCGAGCCAGGCGCGGTGCTGCGGCGACAGAGCCCCGGCGGCGAGCTCGGCGACGGCCCGGGTCCACACCTCCTCCAGGGCCAGCGCGGGCGGCGGGGGCTCTTGCGGCTGCGGGGGCTGCTGCGACGGGGAGGGCTGCCCGCCGCCCGTCGTCGAGGGTTCGGGGGCGGGTCCGGTGTTGGGATCGGTCACGCGG
>Ga0136611_10002819_pt1 | contig 12154 bp, 11 predicted proteins | sample AntDrymUQ2232306_2_FD_106645 | JGI IMG/M metagenome (GOLD analysis project Ga0136611, IMG submission 106645) | Polar desert sand microbial communities from Dry Valleys, Antarctica - metaG UQ223 (23.06) | ecosystem: Environmental > Terrestrial > Soil > Desert | place: Antarctica: Dry Valley... | reverse complement strand
GCACGGTCACCGCAGAAGCGCAGAGGCGCGGAGGGGGACGAGTCGGCAGTGGGAGTGACGAAACGGGAAACGCGCCTGCCGCGAGTCATCCTGAGCGGAGCACCGCCGCGGGCGCAGGCGGCGCTTTGCTCAGGATGACGAGCGCGTGCGCGCTCGCCTTCGTGCTGGCGTTCACCGCGTTGGCCCAGGAACCCGCCCCGCCGGTGCTCGGCATCCTCCTTCAGCAGCTCTCGAAAACCGAGGATGCCGGCACGCAGCTGAACCTGCTCCGCGGAATCAATGCAGCACTCAAGGGTCGCCGGGGGGTCACACCGCCCGCGGAATGGCCGGACGTCTCCGCAAAGCTCACGGCCAGCGAAAATTCCGAGATCCGCGAGATTGTGCAGTCGCTCGGTGCGGTTTTTGGGAGCACCAGCGCGTTTGGCGAAATGCGGAAACTGCTGAGCGATCCGGCGGCTGATAAAGTGGCGAGAGAGAAGGCGCTCGAATCGCTGCTTTCCGGGAAAGACGCGGAGACGCTCCCGGTGCTGCAAAAACTCGCGAAAGAGCCGGGGCCACTCCGACGCGCGGCGTTGCGCGGCCTTGCGACCTTCGATCATCCGGAGACGCCCGCCCTCGTGCTCGGCATTTACCCGACGCTCGCCGGTGACGAGAAACGGGACGCCCTGGCGACACTTCTCGCCCGCGCCGCCTCCGGTCGCGCCTTGGTCGCTGCACTCGAGGCAAAGCAAATTCCGACGAGTGACCTTTCGCCCGCGCAAATCCGGCAGCTCCGCGGCATGCGCGACGCAGTCATCAACGAATGGCTGAAGCGCAATCCCGCGCTGGCCATTTCCGCCTCGGACAAGCAAGCGGAGATCGCGCGCTACAAGACGTTCCTCACGCCTGAGACGGTCAAGGCCGGCGACGTGAATCACGGGCGTGCGCTCTTCGCGCAAACCTGCGCGACTTGCCACCGCCTCTTCGATGCCGGGACCGAGATCGGACCGGAACTGACCGGCGCGAACCGGGCAGACATCGACTACCTGCTCCAAAACATTCTCGATCCCAACGGCCTCATCGGCGCGGACTACCAGAGTGTGACGGCAGAGCTGAAGGATGGGCGCGTCGTCGTCGGCATGGTGCGCGCCGAGGATGCAAACGCGTTCACCTTCAAGACGTTGACTGAGCAGGTGCTCGTGCCACGCGAGGACATCAAGACGTTCAACGTGAGTGAAGTGTCGATGATGCCGGAAGGCTTGCTGGCGGCATTCACGCCAGAGCAAGTGCGCGACCTCTTCGCGTATCTCGGCAGCACCCGGCAGGTGCCGATGCTCGTCACGCCCACGAATGCGGCAGATTTTTTCAATGGGAACGACCTCAGCCGTTGGCGGACATCCGGGGATGAATGGCGCGTCGAGAACGGCGAGCTCATTGGCCGTGCCGCGCAGGGAGGCGCCGCTGCTTTGATTTCGGAGATGATCGCCCGCGACTTCCGAATGACCGCGCAACTGAAGCTCACGGGCGAAAACCCCGCCGCGGAGCTGGTGGTGCGCGGACGTTCAGGCGAGGAAGGCTTTCGCGGAGCGTCATTGAGTTTCGGAGGCGGCACGCCGGGGAACATCTGGAAATACCCTGGCGGGAAGCCGCAGCGAATCGCAGCGAACATCAGCTTTCCGGGCGATCAGTGGACCGCGTGCGAGGTTGTCGAGAGAGGCGGAAAAGTGCGGGTCTCCGTCGGCGGAAAAGCGGCGATCGAGCTCGAAGATGCGCCCGGAGGACCGCGCACCCAGCCGGCGTTTTACGTGCAAGGCGCGGGCGTGGAATTGCGGATCAAAGAGCTGAAGATCGAGCCGCTCGTGAAGTGACACCCGACTCGTCATCCTGAGCGGAGTGTAACGAAGTCGAAGGACCCGGCGGCACGTGTGAAGACGAGCTCCTCAGTGAGCCTTCCGGCGGTGCTGCGGGGGACGCCGCTATTTTAAGGGAATGCGGGTCTGATGGCGCCGGGTCCTTCGACTGCGCTCAGGATGACCCGGGAAGTTGCTGGAAGATCTATCGAGTCACGTTTCTTGCGCGAGGCGGTTGATCTGAGCCGCGGCGTAGGCAGCCCCGAAACCATTGTCGATATTCACCACGGTGACGCCGCTGCCGCATGAGTTGAGCATCCCGAGCAGCGCCGCGACTCCGCCGAAGCTCGCTCCGTAACCAACACTCGTCGGGACGGCGATCACGGGCTTGCTGACCAGCCCGGCGACGGCGCTGGGAAGGGCGCCTTCCATTCCGGCGACGACGATCAAGACGTTGCAGGCCTCGAGTTGATCGCGCACCGCAAGCAAGCGGTGCAGCCCAGCGACCCCGATATCCGTGAAACGCGCGACCTCGTTCCCAAAGACGTCCAGCGTGACGGCCGCTTCATCCGCCACGGGCAAATCGGATGTGCCCGCGCAAAGCACTCCGATCGTCCCGGCGAGCCGCGGCCAGCGTTCCCGTTCGACGGTGATGCATCGCGCCCGCTCGTGCCAACACGCCCCGGGACAGACGGCCGCAAGCGCCTCAAACTGCTCGCGTGTGGCGCGGCTGACGAGCACCACGGTTTCCTGCTCGAGCAGCACGCGCGCAATCGCGGCGACCTCGTCTGGCGTCTTGCCCGCGCCGAAAATCACCTCGGGAAAGCCGCACCGACGCTTCCGATCGGTGTCGACGCGGGCAAAACCGAGATCGACGAAACGCTCCTCGTCTCGCGCCATCACGTCTCGTCGCGAGATGGCTCGGGCGTGAGAATCAGCCGCATCGGGATCATCTTCGATTCGAAGAAGCCGTGCGCCTTGAAGAAGCGCTGGCCGTCTTCATTGATGCGATCGGTGAGGAGCGTGATGCGCAGGAAATCTTTTTTCCGCGCGTAGGCGATGGTGTGCTGGAGGAGGCGATCGCCGTAGCCCTTTCCCCGAAAATCCCGGTGAATGATGACGTCTTCGAGCGTGATCACGAAGCCGCCTTCGGCGGTGCTGATCGTGAAGAGAAGGTTGATCATCCCAACGATCATTCCATCCATGCGGAGCACGAAAATCCGGCCGCGATTCGGCTGCTCGAGGATCAAGCGCAGTCCGCGCATCTGCTTCGCGCGGTTCGGCTCGAAATCGCCCTCCGTCGAGAAGAGCTCGTGCAGCAGATCGGTGAGCTGCGGGAGATCCTCCAGCGTGGCTTGCTCGATGTGCGGCTCCGGGTTCATGCGCTCGCCGCGCTTCTAGAGACGCGTGAGAAGGATGGCAAGCGAACCGAGCGAGGCCCGAGGCGCTCCACCTACGAAGATTCGAACGCCTTGAGAATCTCGTCCTTCTTCACGCGATCCGTGAATTGCGCGAAGGTCTCGTCACCCTGCTTCAAACGTTCGAAAGTGCGGAGGAGCCGATCGATAAAAAGGTGCACGTCCTGCGCCACGATTTTGCCTTTAAAGAGCTCATTAAACCGGCGCGTCTCTCCGAGTCGGCCGCCGATGAAGCAGTCATACGCGTCGACCTGTTCGCCCGTTGGAAGCTTCGTCCTCGCGCCGCGAAATCCGATGTCAGCGATCTGCTGCTGGCCGCACGAGCTGGGACAGCCGCTGAAATGAATGCGGATTTTATCCCGATACCAGCCGCTCTGTGCCTCGAGTTGATCGACGAGATGGATCATGCGGTTCTTCGTCTCGGAAACCGCCAGATTGCAAAACTCGATGCCCGTGCAGCTCACGCAGCCCTGGCGGAAGTTTGACGGCTGATAGTCGAGGCCGAGGTCGTCCATCTCCTTTTTCAGCGCGTCGAGATTGGCCTCGGGAATGTTGAGCAGCAGAAGGTTCTGCTTGTTCGTTAAGCGGATCGCGTCCTCGCCTGGCGCAGCGTATTTCGCGGCGAGCGCAGCCACGTTCCCGAGCGCCCCCTCGCGCAGGCGCCCGCCCGGAAAGCAAATGCCCACCCACCAAAGATCGCCCTGCTTCTGCTTGTGAATCCCGAGGTGATCGGTCTCGGGATCGTTGGGAAAAGTGAAGTCTTCGTGCGGATCGAGTGAATAGCCGATCAGCGCTTCGATTTCCCGCAGCATCTTGCCCTCGTCCTCCTTGAACCAATCCTCGGCGAGAAATTTCAAGCGCGCCCGCGTTCGCGTGTGGCGATAGCCGTGATCGCGGTAGATCGTGCTGACCGCCCACGTCACACGCGCGACCTGCTCAGGCTTGATGAATGCTTTGACGAGCTTCGACATCTTCGGCGCTGCGCTTAGCCCGCCGCCGACTTTCAGCCCGTAGCCGAGTTCACGCTGACCGTTGCGCTGCCGCTCGATGGCGAAAAAGGCGAGGCAGTTGATGTCTGGCTGCGCGCACTGGATGCAGCAGCCGGCGATCGCGATCTTGTATTTGCGCGGGAGGTTCGAGAACTCGCGGTTGTCGGTGAGCAGCGCCGAAACTTCCTGGAGTTGAGGCGTGGCGTCGAAAAGCTCAGTTGGATCGATCCCCGCGACCGGGCATCCGACTACATTGCGAGTGTCGTCGCCGCACGCGCCTGAAGTCGTCATCCCGACGGCCGCGAGAGTGCTGAAGATCTCCGGGATGTCTTCGATCTTCAGCCAGTGGAATTGGATCGTCTGGCGGGTGGTGATGTCGCAAAAGCCGTGACCGAAGCGCTGAGCGATGCCTTCCAGAGCCTGCGCCCGCTCAGCGGTCAACTGTCCGCCGGGAACTTTCGTCCGCATCATGAAATAGCCGGACTCCTTCGGCTTCTGGCGGTAAACGCCATACCACTTCATGCGGTCGAAATCGTCCGGCTCGATCGAGGCGAAACCCGTCTTCGCGTAGCGATAGATGTCGTGAATGACGTCGAGTCCGTCCTTGTTGAGCTTCGTCTGCTCCTGCGGCGTGATCGGGATAAGCCCCTGCTTGACGGCGGCGAAGTTTGGTTGGATGTCACTCATCGGCGGGTGCGGAAAAAGGGCGGCGAATGTAAGAGGCACGGCGCGGACCGCAAGGCTTAGTCCGCCGCGACTGCCGAAGATGAACTCATTGACACGTCAACTTCGCCTCCTAGACTGCCGCTCCTTTTTTCCAGCCGCTCATGAAACGCACTTATCAACCATCGAAACGCACGCGGAAACAGCAGTTTGGTTTTCGCGCGCGAATGAAGACGAAGAATGGGCGTGCGATTCTCTCGCGGCGCCGGGCGATCGGTCGCAAGCGGTTGCTTCCCAAAGGCGTCGAGCTCCATTTCAAGCGGCAGACGGATCAACACAATCGCGCTCTCACGCGGCTGATGTGGCGCAAGCAGAAGCGCGCGATGGCTTCGGCCAAACGGCGCGCGGCCAACAAGGCTCCGGTGACCGGAAGCGAGGCGGCCTGAGTCTGATTCTGCCCGCCTCACGGCGCTGGCGCCATGGCTCTGTGCTTTCCGAAGTCGGCGCGTCTCAGGCATGCGTCAGAGTTTCTGCAGATGCGGCGCGAGGGGCGCTCATTGCACGGAAAATTCATGGTCCTCAGTGTGCTGCGACGGGACGCGTCCACAGAGGCAACGCGGATCGGGGTGGTCACGTCCCGCAGAGTCGGAGGGGCAGTCGCGCGCAACCGGGTTCGCCGCCGGTTCCGCGAGTTGGTGCGTCAGGATCGACCGCGGCTCGCCCAGAGCCATTGGCTCGTCCTGATTGCGCGCGCGCAAGCGGTCACCGCGACGTTCGCGGCGCTGCGAGCGGAATGGGAGAAACTGGCACGCAGCAGTGGCGTGCTCCTTTCACCAGCCTGATGCTCTGGGTTGTTCGCGTGCTGATCCGGGGATATCAGCTCGGGCTTCGCCCGATCATGGAATGGCTGAGCGGCTCGGCAGGCTGTTGCCGCTTCGAGCCGGGATGCTCCTGCTATTTTCTTGAAGCGTGCGAAGTGCACGGCGTCTGGCGCGGCGCGTGGCTGGGTTTGAAGCGGCTCGGCCGGTGCCAGCCATGGGGCGGCCAAGGCTTCGACCCAGTCCCACCCGCAAAGCTCCGGCCCAAGTTTCAGATCGCTCACCCGCCGCGCTAAGGCTCCGTTTTTCAGCAACGCCTCATGGATAAGAAAAGCGTTCTCGGGTTGGTCGCGGCCGTCATTGGGCTGATTTCCTGGCAAGTTTATCAGGCGCGGGAGATGCAGAAGTATCACGCCGCCGAACAAGCGTATCGTGCCGCGTTGGAGGCGACCAAGGCAGAGGCCGAAGCACGTGCGGCTGAGGAGCTGAAAAGTAATCCGCCCCCGGTGGAGCCGGCAAACCCCACCGTGGCCGTGCCACCTCCAGCCGCTGCAGAAGTGGCCGTCGAGGAACAGATCGAGAAGATCAGCAACGCATCCGGGGAGTATTCGTTCACGAATCGCGGCGGAGGACTCCAACGCGTAAAGCTTTTCCAGCACATTGTTGATCGGGCAAATCCGACGAACGTCGTGGTCAACGAGTTCGGCACGATCCCGATCGGAGCGGTGAGCGCCGCCGCAGGCGAGAAGACGAGCCAGGCATTCACGCTCACCCGCGATGCAGGGGGGCAGAAAGTCACTTTCGCGCCGGTCGAGGCGCAGCCCGTCAGCTTATCGAAAACCTTCACCCTTCCGCAGTTCGAGGCGCTCGAAGGCAAGGACCGGCTGCGTGAGGAGCATCGGCTAAAACTTGACCTCACATGGACGAATACCGGCGCGCAGCCGGCACCCGTCGCGCCCTACTATCTTCACACCGGTTCCGCCGCGCCGATTCATCATCTCGACCAGCCACTTTACGTCGGGTTTAACTATTTTCGCGGCACGAAGAACAGCTTTACGCCGGTGTCGTGGTTCGATGCAGGCGGGTTTCTGATGTTCAAGAAGCCCGAGCGCTTCGTCTTCCCCGATCCGCCGGAAACGATGGAGGACGTCCGGTGGGCGGCAGCGACGAACCAATATTTCGCAACGATCATCACGCCCGTGGTGCCAGGGAACGCCGACCGCGCGACACAAGTCGCGCACCGTGGGATCGGCGTATGGGCAAAGCGCTCGAAAATCACCGCAGAGCAGTGGAAGGCGACCGGGCACACGGATACGCTCCCGGACGCGCCGTTTGCCGTGGATGGTGCGCTGGCGATGCCGGGCTTCACGCTCGGACCGGGCGAAAGCGCGACGCGCTCCTTTTACGTCGTCGCGGGTCCGAACGAGCACCGGCGCTTGCGCCACCTCAACGAGCAGGAGGATGAGATCCTCGATTTCGGGTGGTTCGCGCTGATCAGCAAATTCCTCCTCGGGTCGCTGAACTTCTTTCGCGGGTGGCTTGGAAGTTACTGGGCGGCGATCATCGCGCTGACCATTTGCATCCGAAGCGCGATGTGGCCGCTGCAGAATCGTGCGACGGAAACCGCGAAGCGCATGGCGGCACTCTCGCCGAAGCTCAAAGAGCTGCAGGAGAAATACAAAGACGATCCGATGCGGATGCAGCAGGAGACCACGAAAATGTGGAAGGAATATGGGATCAATCCGCTCGGTGGGTGCCTGCCCATGCTCGTGCAGATCCCGATCTTCTTCGGCTTCTTTAACATGCTGAACAAAGCCGTCGAGCTGCGGAACAGCCCGTTCCTATGGGTGCACGACCTATCTCAGCCAGACACAGTCGGGCACGTGCTCGGCTTTCCGATCAACATTCTGCCGATCGCGATGGCGGGAACGATGCTCTGGCAGATGCACGTCACGCCGAAAACCGGCGACGCGATGCAGCAGCGCATGATGATGTTCATGCCGCTGATCTTCATCGCCTTCTGCTACAACTACGCGGCCGCTCTCGCGCTCTACTGGACGGTGCAAAATCTCTTTTCGATTGTGCAGCTCTTCCTGACCCGCAACAAAGGCGTCCCCGTGCTGCAACCAGTCGCGGCTCCTGAGAAAAAGAAGAAGAAGCGATGATCTCCTGCCATGAGCGAACTCGATCCAAAAGAAACGCTCGATACGATGCTCGGCCTGCTCGGGTTCATCACCGAGATTAAGGACTTCCAACACGACCACGGCTTAACGTTGCAGGTTTACACGCCTGAGAAGGACCGGCTGATCGGGCGCCAGGGAGAGGTGCTGGAGGACATTCAACTGTTGCTGAACCGGATCCTGCAGGCGCGCGGCAAAGAGTCGGCCAAGGTGCATGTCGACATCGAGCACTGGCGCGAGATGAAGGACGATCACCTCGCGCACAAGGTGCAACAGCTCGCGGATATTGTGCGGAAAACGGGACGTCCTTTTCAGCTCGATCCGATGAATGCTTATGAGCGCCGGATCGTGCACAACGCGTTCAAAGATGATCCGCAGGTGGAAAGCTGGAGCCCTCCAGATAGCTCTCGCATCAAGCGGATCACCCTGCGGCGGCGCCGTGCCGGCTGATCGACTCGGGCTTTGGAATTAAGCCCTGTTTTCGTCGGAAAGCAGGCGCTCCACCGCCCTTCAGGCGGAGAAAAAACCCCGTTGACAAAGGCAAACAAACCATTTGACGGCCACCCCTTTGCTCTCCAAACTCCCGCTCCTTTTTTCTCCCCGTCTGCCGTGTTTCCTCGCTCTATGTCCAGCACACTCCTTGAAGAAGCCTCGAAGGTGATCACCAGCCAGCAACTTCTCGTCAACGTGGTCTCCCGGCGCGTGCGCCAGCTCTCTCAAGGTCAGCGTCCAATGGTGGAGCATGGTCCGCGCGAAGGTCTTGCGGACATCGCGCTCAAGGAAATCATCGAAGGCAAGCTGACATTCGAGCTCGCGCCCGCTAACGCGGTCAACGGCGGGTAGGCCGAGAGTGGCTGCCGATTCTTCGGCAGAGCATTTGCAGGTGCTGTTGGCAGATTGCGGACTTCATGGGTGCTGACATCTCGGTCAACCGGAAGGCGCTGCACGATTACCACATCTTCGAGCGTTTCGAAGCCGGGCTCGAACTGAAGGGAACGGAGGTAAAATCAATCCGCGCTGGCAAAGTGAATTTGAACAGCGCCTTCGCGCGCATCGAAAAGGGTGAGGCCTGGATCTACGACATCGACATTCAGCCATACGAAAAAGCGAGTCACGAACAGCATGTCCCGAAGCGCGTTCGTCGGCTGCTTCTGCATCGGCAAGAAATCGACAAGCTCTTCGGGGGGACTCAGATCGCGGGACGTTCGATCGTCGCCCTCCGGCTTTTCTGGAAGGGATCGCGCGTCAAAGTTGAGCTCGGCGTGGGCAAAGGGAAGGACCACCGGGACCAGCGGGCGGATATCAAGAAGCGAGAAACGAACCGCGAGATGAAGCGCGAGACTGCGGATTTCAACAAGCGGCACCGATAGAGCCACATTCCGCGTGGTCCGGACACCGGCTCCTGCTCGAGCCATGCTGCCATCACAGGAGCCGGTCAGCCACCGCGAGCGCCCTGCGATAGACCTTGTGCTGACTGCCGCCGCCCAGTTCCCAAAGCAATAGACTTGTCGTCGCGTTACTCCCCGCGGGCACGAGGTGATGATACCCGCCCCCGCTGGAGAGGCGCACTTCCACACGGAAAAAGTCACCCTGCTGATCACGCTGCACCCGCACGCTTCCTGCCTCTGCGACGAGTTCGCACACACTCAGGGAGCGTCCGGGCTGCGCGTGGAGGGAGAATGCCACGTGGCCGCCGTTCAGGCCGGTCGTCGCAAAGCCCGCGGGCGTTGTGGTCAAATCGGCGAGTTGTAGTTGCGCAACCAGCCAGCCCGCGAGCAGCACCGCGGTGGAGTAATATTCTGGCGCATGAGCAATGGTGACCGCGGTCAGGCCGTCGAGCAGCGCGAGATTCTCCGGGTGATCGAAGATCATCGCGAGCGCTTGCCGCAGATGCAGGCTGCGAGCCCAATTGAGATCGCAGAGAATCAACCTTCGCTGAGCCCGCTCGATCGATTCGTGCAAGAGCCGGAACTGCTCGCGCGGATTTCTCCAAGCCTGACTGTCATAGATCAGGCGGTCGACCCATGCCCAAAGCGTCTCATCGATCGGATCGGGAAATTCTCCCTGCCACCAAAGGTAGAGCGGCAAGTCGGAATCGAGGGACGCGAACAGCGTGTTGGCGATCCGGGTCCCGGTCTCCCCTTCGAAGAGGAACGCGATTTGTTCGCAGCAAACCTGCTTCGAGCCCGCTTTGTTCAAGTGACAATGCGCGTTGATCCAGGCGGAAACGCGTGACTCGGGGGCGCCCGGCTCGTGGCAGAGAAGCAGTGCGCGGCACGCGTGTTGGCGCGTGAATTCGAAAACCGTCGTGGTGTTCGCTGCCATCGACTCCGTGCCGCGAAAATAGACCGCGAAGTTCACCAAAGACGCCTTTGTCGTCGCGCCGGCATCCTGCTCCCAAAGCTTCTTCAGCTCCGAGCCGATCTGCGTGATCTCAACAGGCCGGCCGAGCGACGAGGAATCAAACGGCGGCGCCACGGCGGCGGTATCCATGCGCGCAGTCTGTGACCGCCATTGGCCGCGTGCAACCTCACCGCGCGTGCATCATTCCTTCGCTTCCCATTGCAGACCGACGCGCCCGCTCCACGTTGCGCATCACCGTTCGCTTGCCATGCATCAGATCACGCCGCCGCCAACCAACGAGCCATCCCCGCGCGGGATTCCCAAGGCGCTGCTCGATTTCCTCTCGGAGATCCCCCGGACGCACGAACGCGCGAGTCAGCGACCGATGGAGCGGGCGAAAGCGATCGGGCAAACCGCGGCGGCCAAGGCAGCGGTGTTCTCAGGCAGTCTCGCTCTCCCTGCGGGACCGCTCGCCGTGCTGACGATCCTCCCGGACCTCGTCGGCATCTGGAAAATTCAGGCGCAGATGATCGCGGATATCGCTGGAACTTTCGGCAAGGAGTTCACGCTGACCCGTGAGCAGATGCTTTACTGCCTTTTCCGCCACGCCGCCGCGCAACTCGTGCGCGACATGGTCGCACGCGTCGGCGAGCGCGTGGTCGTGCGGACGCTGCCCCTGAAGGCAATTCAACGGATCGTCGAAAAGATCGGGCTGAAGGTGACGCAGCGGATGGCGGCCAATGCCGCCGCGCGGTGGCTGCCGGTGCTCGGCGCGATGGGTGTCGGTGCTTACGCTTTCTATGACACGCGGCAGGTCATGAAGACCGCCATCGACCTCTTTCAGAAGGAGATCGACATCGAAGTCGAGATCCACCCGATCGAAGCGGGCCGTTCCAATTAGCGTCGCTTGCGAGCGCCGGCGACCGGTCGGCGCGGCGGGCGCTTTGCTCCCGGCTCCTCGTCCCGCGCCCGCTGTTCGCTCCCTCCTTCAGCCGGTCCACTCTTACGGGTTCCGCGGCTCGCACCGCGCTCCTCGCGCTCGCGGAAGGTGAAGTGCAACGGCAGGCCGACATACGGAACTTCGCGCCGGATCGCCGCCTCGAGATAGCGCTGATAACCGTCGTCCAGAAGTTTGCCGCTATTGCAGAACAGCACGAACTCCGGCGTCGGGACCGCCCAGTTTCCGCGGTCCTCCGGATGCGTCGCGTAAAGCAGCTTGAAGCGGCGGCCCCTTTTCGGCGCGGGTGGCTGTTCCATCATCGCCGTTTGCAGGAGGCGATTCAGCGGACCCGTCCCAAGGCGCACGCCTGCGCCCTTCCTCACCTTCTCGATCGTGTTGAAAAGTCGCGCCATCTCGATGCCGTTCTTCGCTGAGCAAAAAACGAGCGGCGCATAGCTTAGCCCGAAGAGATTCGAGGCGAGATCCGCGCGAAACGCATTTAGCGCCTCCTTCGAATTCGTCTGCTCCTCGACGAGATCCCACTTATTTACCGCAATCACACACGGGCGACGCCACTGCTGAATCATCCCGGCGATTTTCTGGTCCTGCGAGGTCACACCCATCGCTGCATCGAGCACCAGGCAAACAAGGTCTGCGCGCCGGATGCCCGCTTCCGCGCGCACGACCGAGAAGAACTCGACGCTCTCGGAGACTTTTGTCCGCGCCCGAATCCCCGCGGTGTCGATCAGCAGGTAGTTCTTACTGCCGCGCGAATAGGGAATGTCCACGGCGTCGCGCGTCGTGCCGGAGATCGGGCTGACGATCGTGCGCGCATCACCGAGAATGGCGTTGGTGAGCGATGACTTGCCCACGTTCGGCCGCCCCACGAGCGCGATCTTCACTGCGAGGTCAGGATGTTCTTCCGAGTTCTCAAGCTCTTCGGAAAACGCCGGGAGGCGCGCCTCGATCGCCTC
>Ga0136611_10002818_pt1 | contig 12157 bp, 9 predicted proteins | sample AntDrymUQ2232306_2_FD_106645 | JGI IMG/M metagenome (GOLD analysis project Ga0136611, IMG submission 106645) | Polar desert sand microbial communities from Dry Valleys, Antarctica - metaG UQ223 (23.06) | ecosystem: Environmental > Terrestrial > Soil > Desert | place: Antarctica: Dry Valley... | reverse complement strand
TTGGCGCGCGCGATCACTTCCTGCGGATCGGAGATGTCGGCCGGCGTGATCTTGTTCATCACTTCGGCGGCCGTGTAGCCCAGCATCCGCTCGGCGCCGACGTTGAAGATTTGAATGACGCCCTTCTCGTCGGTAGCGATGCTCGAGAAGTTGGCACTGTTGAAAATGGCGTTCTGCAAGGCGCCTGCCTTGAGCAGCGCTTCTTCCGTCCGCTTACGCTCGGTCACGTCTTCCATCGCCAGGACCAGCAGCTCGCCGTGTTGGCCCGCCTGGAGTTTACGGGCATTGAGCAGCATCACCCTGCGGCCGATCACCGGGAAGGTGTGTTCGAGCGCGAAGTCGTCGAAGACGGAACTCGTGGGGACGATGTCCTCGAGCAGGGTCAGCAGGTCGGGGATGTCCCACTGGCCGTTGCCCAACTCGTAGATGAGGCGGCCCTCGGTCTCGCCGGGTGAAACGTGGAACGTCTGGTAGAAGGCCCGGTTGGCGGACTGGACGCACAGGGTGGCGTCGAGGATCAGCAGGGGCTCGCGCACCGTGTCGACGATGTTCTGGGCGTAGGTTTGGATCTCTTCGACCAGTGGTTCTTGTGTCATCGAGCTCCTTTTCCTGCACGCTTCGAGGCTCCACCGGGGCGGCGATCGGCCGCAAGAAAAAACCTCCGGCCTAGCTTCCCAAATTGTTCGATGTGGCGGCGCACATTATCCTGATCCTACCGCATGTCGAGAGTCCGTGCGATGCCCCGGGGCGAACAATTTGACCGATGTGCGTGCATCAGAAACGAGGCTCTTCAGGGAATGCTGTGGGTGAACGGTATATCGGGGCGATCGAAGTGTCCATGAAAAGTTATGGTCGGGTGCATGATGGGCTCAAGGCATCTGGCTGAGATACATTGCCGATCACCGGCAATGGCAGCAGCGGTTCACGCGGAGAACGCGGATCGGCACGGGACCAGGCGACCGTCACGCGGACCGCAAATGGCTGAACGTTGTTTGTATCCAGCCTTGGTCGACGGTCTCTGTCGATGGGGCATGTTCATCAAGTATGGAACGAGTGACTCGAGCCTGAAGCCATTCCGGGCGGTGCCCGCTACGCGTACTTCCGCGTCTCCGCGTGAACGCAGTTGCTTTTCTCCCCACTCCCATACATCACCCGATGACACCGACACGACATCGCTCATGGCCGCACCCGAACGATGGACAGCATCGTGAGGCCTTCCATGCTTCTGCTGTGCCTCTCACTCCTCTCAGCATCCAGCACTGGCGCGCAATCCGTGAGGCGCACCGGTGACAGCCTCATGGTGACGGGCGTGTCGGCGTCGCTCGTTGTTTGATTCGCTTGCAGCAGACGATCAGCTCAACCGCCTCACCGCCGCGCTCGCCGGTCGCTGTCACCGCGCAACTGATCGACACGCGCAACGACAAACACATTTGAGCTGACACATTCGAAGAGGGTGAAGCGGACCACTACGCAGTAACTGGCGCAGGCGATCTTCGTATTCCAAATACTGCGCTTGCAAAACGATTCTGAATCGCAACACCAGGTACATCGAACCTGTTCTGAACGTCGTCTCTACTTTCCCGGCGGCGTCCAGCCTCGACGACAACACTCTTGACAACGTGATCATCCGGAGGAGATTCGGCAGCCTGCGGTCCCCGCTAATCCTGGGGCACGCCACCGAGGATCACGGCTACTCGTGCGTGCAGCCGTCGCACCGGATGCGAGCGAAGCCGTGATCGAGGACGCCGCACGCGAGGTACTTGTCGGCGACGTCGCGCACGACCGACCGCCACCGGCCGTAGGTCGGCGCGAAGCGCTCGTCGTACACGGTCTCAAGCCGGTGCGAGTGATCCTGCCCAACCGGAAGAGCGGCGAGGCCTGCGGGGTTTGTAGACGCCCAGCGCGCCGCCCGTCTTGGCGTCGTGCGCCATACGCCATGCGCCATGCGCCATGCGCGCTCCGAAGGAACGGAGCGCCGAGCCTACGTGCCGCGGTGATGAACACCGTCACCGCGGCATTGCGCCGGGGGCCGAAACGCCGCAACGTCGTCGCGCGGCGGCCGAACGATGCTTGCTGCAGACGAGCGTAATTCGGACGCGCGCTGCGCGCGCATTGGTTTCGTGCGCTCGCTGCAAAAGCTGGCGGTGCCGCTTGTCGTACCAGCTGACATCAGGTGGCGTCGAAGCGCTGTTCACCCTTGAAGCGATTTGATACTTCGCGCTCAGTACTGTCCGGTTAAGCCAATAGGCCGGTGCGGTAAGTGCTCTATGCGTAATGGTTTACCTGCCGTGCACGACGAAATCGACTTGAATGTGGCCGGTAGCTTCCAGCCCTACGCTTTCTGCGAGGGGATGGCACATGTTCATCGGCCGCACGGTGTTCGCGCAGGTGATGAACGCGTTGCCTCGGTCCGAGTTTCGCGCGTGTTTGGTACGCTACGCGGGCGATCATCGCGTCCGCTCGTTCTCAAGTCTCGACCACTTGCTCACGCTCGCCTTTGCGCAGCTCACGGGTCGCGAGAGTTTGCGCGACATCTGCGCCTGCTTGCAGGCGATGTCGCCCAAGCTCTATCACATGGGTATTCGCGGCACGATTCGGCGGAGCACGCTCGCCGATGCGAACGAGACGCGAGACTGGGACCTCTTCGCCGATTTCGCGCAGTGCCTGATCGCCATCGCGCGCCCGTTGCACACGCACGACGACTTGGGCCTCGACCTCGAGCAGACGGTCTACGCCCTCGATGCCACGCTGATTGAACTCTGCGTGTCGTTGTTCCCCTGGGCGCGGTATCGGGCGACGGTCGGCGCGATCAAGTTGCACACCCTGCTCGATTTGCGCGGCCCGATTCCCTCGGTGATTCACGTGACCGACGGCCGTGTGCATGAAAACATCATGCTCGAGCAACTCGTGCCCGAGGCCGGCGCCGTGTACATCATGGATCGCGGCTACGTCGACTTCGCGCGACTGTATCGCTTCACCACCGCAGGGGCGAGCTTCGTGACGCGTTTGATCTGCCCGCGCTCACCATCGCGGCATTGTATCAACGCCGCTGGCCGATCGAACTCTTTCTCAAATGGATCACGCAGCATCTGCGCATCAAAGCGTTCTGTGGCACCTCAGAGAACGCGGTAAAGACGCAACTCTGGACGGCCATCAGCGTCTACGTCCTCGTTGCGATCCTCCGCAAACGGCTCAAATGCACGCTCCCACTCTACACCGTCCTACAGATCTTGAGCATCTCGCTCTTCGAGAAAGTCCCACTGCCGCCACTACTTAGCGACTTCGACGCGACCGCGCCCGACCACGACGCCGCTAATCAGTTGTCGCTCTTCGCGTTATAACCGGCCACTACTGAGTCGAAGGCGTGACGTTGCAACGCGTCCAGCCTCGCCTCACCGAAGTCCGGTGGAATCGCGCCTTCCTTCCGCTGCATCAGAGGCTGGACGAGGTCATCGCGCTGCCCGAATCAACGCTTACTTTGTCACCATTCTTGGCCCATGCCCAATCCCGGATTTCCGGCATGTCCTCGCCGTGTGTGCGGATGTACTGCCTGTGTTCGACGAGCTTGTCGCGAACAAACTGCTTCGTATCTGCCGCACGCGAGGCCAGACCCGAGACACGGTCGATCACGTCATTGACCAAGTGGAACCGGTCGAGATCGTTCAGCACCGTCATGTCGAAGGGCGTGGTCGTGGTGCCCTCCTCCTTGTAGCCGCGCACATGGAGATTCGCGTGGTTTGCGCGCCGGTAGGTGAGGCGATGGATCAGCGGCGCATATCCGTGGAATGCGAAGATGATGGGCTTGTCGCAGGTGAAAAGTGCATCGAAGTCCGCGTCGCTCAACCCATGTGGATGCTCGCTCTGCGGCTGGAGCGTCATCAAGTCCACGACGTTGACGACGCGGATTTTGAGATCGGGGATCTGCTTCCGCAGTATTTCGACGGCGGCCAGCGTTTCCAGCGTCGGCACGTCGCCGGCGCAGGCCATCACCACGTCGGGCTCGTTGCCCTCGTCGTTGCTGGCCCATGTCCAGACGCCCAGGCCGGCCGCGCAGTGCTTGATGGCGGCGTTCATGTCCAGCCACTGCAACGCGGGCTGCTTTCCGGCAACGATCACGTTGACGTAGTGCCGGCTTCGCAAGCAGTGGTCGGTCACCGAAAGCAGCGTGTTGGCATCGGGCGGGAAATACACACGGGCGGTATTCGCCGACTTGTTCATTACGAGATCGATGAAGCCGGGGTCCTGATGCGTGAAGCCGTTGTGATCCTGACGCCACACGTGCGACGTAAGCAGGTAGTTCAACGACGCAATGGGGCGTCGCCACGGAATGTCCCGCGTGACCTTCAGCCACTTGGCGTGCTGGTTGAACATCGAATCAACGATGTGCACGAATGCTTCGTAGCAGGAGAACAGCCCGTGCCGGCCGGTGAGCAAATACCCTTCGAGCCAGCCTTGGCAAAGATGCTCGCTCAACACCTCCATCACGCGTCCATCCGGCGAGATGTGGTCGTCCGTGCTCAATATCTCGGCGGTCGAGATGCGGTCCGTGACGTCGAACAGCGCGGTCAACCGGTTCGACGCGGTTTCGTCCGGCCCCACGACACGAAAATTGCGGCTGTCCCCGTTGAGCGTGATGACGTCGCGGATCAGTTCCCCCATGATCCGCGTTGCTTCGGCCACGACCGTGCCGGGTTGCGGCACGCTGACCGCGTAGTCCCGAAAGTCGGGCATCTTCAGATCCTGTAGCAGCAGTCCACCGTTCGCGTGCGGATTGGCCCCCATGCGCCGATTCCCGGTCGGCGCGAGCGCTGCCAGCTCGGGAATGAGCGCGCCATCCGAGTCGAACAACTCGTCCGGGCGGTAACTCTGCATCCACTGCTCGAGCAGCCTGAGATGCTCAGGTTTCGTGGACAGCTCCGCGAGCGGCACCTGGTGGGCGCGCCACGTGCCTTCGACAGGAAGCCCGTCGACGACTTTGGGCCCCGTCCAGCCTTTGGGCGTGCGGAAGATGATCATCGGCCAACGAGGCCGTGTGGTAAAGCCCTCGGCGCGGGCCTTGGTCTGTATCGCCTTGATCTCGGCGACGATTGCGTCGAGCGTTGCCGCGAGCAGCTGGTGCACCTCGTCGGGATCGTTGCCTTCGACGACATACGGCGTGTAGCCGTACCCGCGGAACAGTTGGTCCAGCTCCTCGGCGCTGATGCGCGCGAGCACCGTGGGGTTGGCGATCTTGTAGCCGTTGAGATGGAGGATCGGCAGGACCGCTCCATCGTGCACCGGATTCAGAAACTTGTTCGAGTGCCAGCTGGCAGCCAGCGCACCGGTTTCCGCCTCGCCGTCGCCCACAACACACGCTACGATCAAATCCGGATTGTCAAATGCGGCGCCGTACGCGTGCGCCAGGGAGTAGCCCAGTTCGCCCCCCTCGTTGATTGATCCAGGCGTCTCCGGTGCGACGTGGCTCGGGATGCCGCCGGGAAACGAGAACTGCGTGAACAGCCGCTTCATTCCCTGCTCGTTCCGCGTCACGTTTGGATACAGCTCGCTGTAGGTGCCCTCGAGATACGTGTTCGCGACCAGGCCAGGCCCGCCGTGTCCAGGGCCGGTCACGTAGATCATGTCGAGGTCATGCTGCTTGATGACGCGATTCAGATGCACGTAGAGAAAGTTCAACCCCGGCGTCGTGCCCCAGTGGCCCAGGAGCCGTGGTTTCACGTGTGCCAGTTGCAGCGGGTGTTTGAGCAGCGGATTGTCGTACAGGTAGATCTGGCCCACCGACAAGTAGTTGGCGGCCCGCCAGTACGCGTTCATTCGCTGGAGCAGTTCCGCAGACAATGGTGTGTTCATGTATTCGCTCCCAAGAGTGAACGCACTGACTTCGCGATCATCAGCTCTTCGTCCGTGCGGATCATGCGCACGGCTACACTTCCGCCCACGGCGGAAATTAACGGCTCGTCGCGTTCGTTGCGGGTGGGGTCGATGTCGATCCCAAGGAAGCCCAGCCCCTCGCAGATGCGCGCCCGGATCACGGGAGCGTTCTCGCCGATTCCACCGGCGAAAACGAGTGTGTCCAACCCACCGAGTGCAGCGGCGTACGCCCCGATCCACTTCTTGATCTGGTAGCAGAACAATGCCACGGCTTCCGCAGCCCGAACGTCGTGCGCCTCGCTGTCGAGGAGATCTCGGATGTCAGAACTCGTCTCCGACACGCCAAGCAATCCCGACTCGTGATTCACCATGCGATGGAACTGGTCGGCAGTCATCTGCTCGGTTCGCGCCAGGAACCCGACGAGTCCCGGATCCAGATCACCCGAGCGAGTGCTCATCGGTACTCCGGCCGCCGGTGTGAGGCCCATGCTGGTATCGATGCTCCGTCCGCCGCGCACCGCGGCCAGACTCGAGCCGCTTCCCAGGTGGGCGAGGATCACCCGTCCGCTCGCCCCTCGATTGCCGGCCGCGCGTGCGAGTTCTTCCATGAGGAACGCATACGAGAGTCCGTGAAAACCGTAGCGCTCCACACCCTTTGCCTGAAGGCGCCGAGGAACGGGCAGGATTCTCGCGACACGCGGCATGCCCCGGTGAAAGGCGCTGTCGAAACACACCACTTGAAGCAGCGTTGGCGCGCGCTCGCGTATCCGTTCGATCAGACCGATCTCGAACGGCAGGTGTTCCGGCGCGTACGGAGTGATGCGACGCAGTTCCTCGAGCAACGGGTCCGTGACTGGCCGCGGATCGCTGTAGCTGGCGCCGCCGCTGACGACGCGGTGGCCCACCGCCGAGAACGACGCGAAGCCGATTTGCGATTCGAGCCAGTCGATCAGGAAGCTCATCGCGGCATGATGATCGAGCTGACCGACGTCGCGACTCTCGCGCTGCTGTCGAACGGGATCGTCGAACGTGAGCGTCGTGCCAGGCGACCCCACGCGATCTATCTTGCCGTGCAGCTGTCGCGCTGGTTCGCCGTCCATGGCGTAGGCCGCGAACCTGATGCTCGACGAGCCGACGTTGATGGCCAGGACGTGCGCTATCTCTTGCTCCACTGAATGTTCCAGTTCTCGCGCTACAGGGTCTCGTCCAGCCAGTCAAACAGCACTTGGTGCAGCAGCGTGATATTCCCGATCTGGCAGTGTTCCCCGGCGCCTTTTTCTTCCGTGAACACACGCACCACGTTGGGCGCCTTGAGCGCGGCGGAGAGCATGTCGAGCTGCTCCCGCGGGGCAAAGTGATCGTTGGCGCCGTGCAGGATCAGCGTCGGTTGCCGGATCAATCCCGCCGTTTCCCTGAGCGAGTAGCGCCGCATTTCGCGAATGAGTTCGACCGGGTTCTGCACACCGAGCACCCACATTCCCGTTGTGACCGACCACCGCAGTTCGCTGTTGAAGCGCGCGGCAACATCGAGCACCGCCTTGAGGCCGCGCGGCGAATTCCATCTGCTCAGGAGTCCGAGGGCGGGCTTGGTCTTGCTCGGCGTCGCCCAGAAATCGAACACGACGCCGTGAATGATCAACGCCTTGATACGAGGCTCGAACGCCGCCGCGCGTGCCACGTAATAACCGCCCAGACTCGTTCCCATCAGCGCGATGCGCTCGCGATCCACTTCCGGACGTGTCAGCAAATAATCCATCGCCGCGCGCACGGGGACTTCGTAGTCGTGCCGCGCGGGCAGACGCTGCAAACGCAGGGGTTCGCCTTGCCCGGGTCCGTCAAAGGTGAGGACGTTGTAACCGCGCTGGAGCGCTGCCGCTGCTGCGAAAAAGTACAACTCTTCGCCGGTCGAATCGAACCCGCCGATCGACACCAGCGTGCGCCGGGCCTCCCGGGAGTCGTCCGCCCGATACAGGTACCCTGGCAGCGTTGTCCCCTCGTAGGGAATACAAACCCGCTCGACACGGATCTCTGCAAGATCGAGAAATCGCCGGAAGGTTGTGCGACTTTTCTCGAAGGTTTGCAGGCGTCGCGCATCATCGGGCGCAAGGAAAAACTCTGCGGTGCGATAGTAGTTGATGTCCGCGTTCTCCAGACGCGTTTCGTCATAGCGTACCGTCGCACGACCGGCAGCAACATCCACCGTCACACTCGCGACTCCCGGCACTTCGCCGATTCGCCGCTCCACTTCATCAACGCGCAATACCGACAGCATATCGTGTACCTGAAGCGTGCTGGTTTTCATGGAGAGTCCTCGCTCTGCAGGCGTCAACGCGCCAATCGATGTGACGTGATGCCATCGGGTGTGAAGGCGAACACGATGTCCGCGTCGGGTTGCACGAGTGTGTGTGCGTTCTGCCGGCGTCGTCGAGACGCGACAGGATGTCCCTGATCAGCTTCAGCCGCGCTGATCGCTTGTCGTTCGTCAGAACGATGTGCCATGGCGACATCGCCGTGTGCGTTCGCAACACCAGTTCATCGCGCGCTGCCGAATACGCCATCCGACCGCCGACCGAAAGGTTCGCGCTTCGCGCTGAAGGCGACCTGAGCGTACGCTGAGAATCTAGCCATCGCGCGTGATCGTGACAGTTCCTGCCCGCTTGCTCCGGTCTCAGTGAACGATGCCGACGCGCTGGTTACGTCTGGCCACGCGGCACCGCTCGCCCTCACAGAAGCCCGTGCGTTCCGCACGCGATCTGACACTGCATCATGAGGTGCACGGCCAGCGGGGGCCCACGCTCGTATTCCTGCCCGGCGTCGGGGGCACGACTCGCTACTGGGCGTCCCGCGTTGCGTCGCTCGCCGACGGCCACCGGCTGCTGCTCATCGACCTGTTGGGCTTCGGGCAATCGCCCAAGCCATGGACGACAGATAGCATCGAGCGGCACGGTGCTGAGCTGCAACGAGTCCTCGCGGACCGAGGGCCGGTAACACTCGTCGGTCACTCGTTCGGTGCCCTCGCCGCGGTCGCCTACGCCGCACGTCATCCGGAGCAGGTGCGCGCGCTCATGCTCCTCAGCCTCCCGAACTTCGGTGGCGAGGAGCACGCGCTGGTTCATCTCCGTAACCGTCCAACGTCCGACCGGTGGCTCATGACGAACGTCGTGCTGGCATCGGTTGCCTGTATCGTGACGCGGCGGCTCCTGCGCCACCTGCTGCCGCGTCTTGCCCCCGGCATGCCGCGCGAAATCCTCGAGGACTATTTGCGGCACACGTGGCGATCCGCCACGTCAACGATACGGGAAGGCGTCTACCGGTACGACATCACCCAGGACACCGCGGCCCTCCCGGACCCGCTGCCGGTGCTCCTTCTCCATGGCGAGTTCGACGCCACCGCGCCGCTTGACGGCGTGACACGTTTGCAGCGCGAGCATCCAACCTGGACACTGCGCGTGCTTCCGAGCGGCGACCACCATCTGCTCCTGCGCGATCCGGAGTGGACCATGCAGGAACTCCGGTCGTTCCTCATCGACGTAGGCCCCGCATCGCTCGGCGTGGCGGCGGAATGACGGCCCGCGGACGCACACTGCTCGTACTGCTCCTGGCCGCCGTTGTTGCGCTCTGCTACGTGACGATCAAGTCGGGCCTGGACGTCGCCCGCCGGTGCGATTCGCTCGCTTGCGTGCCGGGCGGTCACCGCTCCCCGCTAACCAGTCTCAGCTCGCCGGCATGGTGGCCGGTTTTGCGGTGTCAATCAATGGCCGGATTTGAGGTGTCCACTGAGGCTTGCAGCAAAGGCGGCCGCATCGTCACTGACGACACGACCGCCTTGCTTAGAGTGGGCCTGCGAGGAGTTGAACCTCGGACCTCACGCGTTTCAGGCGTGCGCGTCTCCAACCTAAGTGTCGGCAAAACAACAACATAGATGATTCGCGTCTCGGTCTGGTGCCGACATGAATTACCTATGGATTATGCAATTCCACAAGCCCCACTTATAACAGAATTCATAATGCAGTCGCTCTGATCCTCGGACGCCTACCCCGATCAGCTGCACTTGAAGAGGCCGGTCGCGCCAACTTCTGACAGGCAGGTTCGCTTATGCCGTTTGCCGACCTGCTCACCGGAGCTGCCATGTGGCACCCATTCCCACAAAGGCGTGCGACAAGCCCCGACAAAGTGGGAGTAACCTGGTCCGAAAACGTGCCGGACTTTTGAGCATGGATTTCAAAGCTGGAGACATGTCCACCGGTCGGTCGCCGCGAGGACCGCGCGGCGTTCTGGGCCGCGATTGCGCGGGGCCTATCTCAGACCGACCCGCCGGGCACTGCCCGCACATCCACATGAGGTAGAAGCGTCGCGCCCATACTCACAAGCTGAAGTAGCGCGGAACGCCGGACCTCGTCGGCGCTCTGTCGACCGAGTCGCGCGTGCTCGAGATCACACGCGCCGGTGGCCTCCGGGTCGAGCATCACGGCGAACCCCCGCACCAGGGCCTCGCGCACAGACGTCGACAGACACATGTGCGTACAGAAGCCGACGATAAGGAGATCAGTGACGCCGAAGTCGCGCAGCCGCGAATCGAGTCCTGTCCCGGTGAAGGCGCCATACACGTCCTTCTCGAACAGTTGCTCCGCTTCGCGGCGCTGTTCGATTATCAAGCCCGGAGACAACTCTGCGCCCCACGTGCCAGGAACGAAGGCCGCGGATTCAGTCGGCCGGTTGTTGTGCCGAATCCATGCGATCGGTCGACCCTCGCGCCGCGCGTCGGCAGCGTGGCGGCGGACAGCGTCCAGCGCGGCAGCATGGTTTGGGACAGCACGCTGGCCAGTTGCCGAGAACTCGTTCTGTGCATCGACGACGAGGAGCGCCTGCATCGAATTAGCTCCCCCTATCTGAAGTGACCGCAGGAGACAATGGATCGCGTTCCCGAGCCAGTCCGCTCCGCCACACAGGCGACTACCGGTTCCCGCCCCGACATGCGGGATGCGGGGCATCGGAGTTACCGATACCACTGCGCAATTGCGACAGCGAACGGCATGCGCAATCAACGTCCGAGCCTACTGCATGCTCGCGGTTGTGGATGTACCCGTCGATCCACGACCCAACACGGCCGGCGCTGGTTTCACGCCTGCTTATGGTACACGAGGAATCCGGAGCGCTCCGCGACTCTGTTGTATAACACCATGGCACCGGTATTCGTCTCGTGGGTCTGCCAGTACACGCGATCCACGCCTGCGTCCCGCGCCCTCTCGCAGACCGCGTCGATCAGCGCACGTCCAACTCCGCTCCCGCGCACGTGTTCGGAGGTGAATAGGTCCTGCAGGTAGCACGTGAGCGCGATCCGGGTGGTGCTACGGTGAAAGAGGTAGTGCACCAGACCGATCAAGTCACCTGAACGCTCTGCGACGAGGCCATGGACCGGCTCCGTGGCATCGAAGAAGCGCGTCCATGTCGTCCGCGTAATGTCTGGTGAGAGCGCGGTTGTTCCGACTCGCCCATAGAACGCATTATAGCCGTCCCAGAGCACCTGCCACGCAGCGAAGTCATTCGGACGCAGCAGACGAACGGTGAAGTGGGTGGACATGAATGGGGTCGACACTGAAGGTTTGACGGGCGGTGCAATCGAACAGAATCGCGCGGGGACAACCGCCAGCACCGACACGCGATTCAGTGCGTGGGCGAAGTGCCTGCGATGTAGGTTCGCGCCAAGTGCGCAGGTCCACGCACGAGCACCGCGAAGTGCGCCGACCTGTCGTCGAAGCGCGCGAGAAGCTCGAGAGCGTCCGGTGGAACGACCGCACGTTCAACGTCCGCGCCGGCAAACTCGCGCACCGCCTCCAACGTATCGAACCACATCAGGGTGGCGAACTCCGTCTCGGTCTCGGTCTCGCGACGCAGTAGGTCGATTTCGGCGAAGCCGCGGATCCCCCGCGAGCGGATCTGAGGGAAGACCTTTTCGCGCAGTAGTCGCTCGTACGCGTCGGCTTCTTCAGGTCTAGTCCATCCGTGCCAGATCCTGCAAATCATGGTCTATTCCGGTTCACGTGTACGATTGCAAGGTAGGGCATCGCCGGGTGGGGCTCCACACGGCACAGGAGGGGTCTCGCTCGGCCGCGCCCATATTGCATTGCGAGCGCAGAAACGCCCTAATTGTGCAGAGCTTCCCTAGTACTACTAGGTTAAGTAAGTATTGACAGAGCGGGTGGCGATCCGTATTGTGGCGCATGCAGCCTACCCAGCTTCGTGCCGCCGAGCGGCGACTGACGCGGTTCTTGGGTGATTTGACGCCACT
>Ga0136611_10002816_pt1 | contig 12160 bp, 7 predicted proteins | sample AntDrymUQ2232306_2_FD_106645 | JGI IMG/M metagenome (GOLD analysis project Ga0136611, IMG submission 106645) | Polar desert sand microbial communities from Dry Valleys, Antarctica - metaG UQ223 (23.06) | ecosystem: Environmental > Terrestrial > Soil > Desert | place: Antarctica: Dry Valley... | reverse complement strand
TTCTCGGCGAAGTAGTGCGAACTCCCCTGAAAGCTCTTGCCGCCGCCGCCGAGTTGCGACGAGCGCACATAGGCGATGGTGCCCTCCGGCGCGATCAGCAGTGCCGGCTTCTGCAAGGCCGCTTCGGTGAGCGACCGCAGGGGGGAGTAATCGTCGAGGACGTAGATGCCCCGGCCGAAGGTGCCGACGACCAAGTCGCTGTTGTGCTTCTGGATGACGAGATCCTTCACTTGGATCGTCGGTAGGCCGTTCGTCATGCGGTGCCACTTCTTGCCGCCGTCGAGCGTGGCGAAGAGGCCGAACTCGGTGCCGCAAAAGAGCAGGCCGGGGTTGATGTGATCCTCGGCGAGGCTGTAGACGGTGCCGCGCTCGGGGAGGTTCCCGGCGATGCTCGTCCACGTCTTGCCCGCGTCGGCGGACTTCAGCAGGTAGGGTTTGAAGTCGGCGTTCTTGTGGTTGTCGAAGGCGGCGAAGACGGTCGCGCCATCGTGCTGCCCCGCGACGAGTTTCGAGACGTAGGTGCCGGCCGGCACACCCTCGAACTTGTCGAGCTTCTTCCAGTTCTTGCCGCCGTCGTCCGTGATCTGGATCAGCCCGTCGTCGGTGCCGACGTAGAGCAGCCCTTCGGTTTTCGTACTCTCCGCGAGTGCGACACAGTTCCCGTACAGGCTCGTGCTGAGATGCTTGGCGACGGCCTCGGGCGGCTGGATCTTGCCGAAGACCTTGAGCTTGTCGCGGTCGAGCTGCTGCGTGAGGTCGCCCGAGATGGCGGTCCAGTTGTCGCCGCGGTCGTCGGAGCGGAAGAGCTTGTTCGCGGCGTAGTAGAGCCGCTTCGGATTGTGCGGCGAGATCATCAGCGGAGTATCCCAGTTCCAGCGCAGCGGCGGTTCGCCCTTGCCCGCGACGGGGCGGATATCGACGCGGTTGCCACTCTTGCGGCTGTAGCGCACGAGACCGGCGTACTGGAACTCGGCGTAGACGGTGTCCGAGTCGGTCGGATCGACTTTGCAGTGGAAGCCGTCGCCGCCGAGGATGGCGGACCAGTCGGCGTTCGTGATGCCGTTGCCGCTCCGCGTGCGCGCGGGGCCGCCGAGCGTGAAGTTGTCCTGGGTGCCGCCGTAGACGTGGTAGAAGGCTCCGCTCGCGGGGTTCTGATCGACGCCGATGTCGTAGAACTGCGTGACCGGCAGGTTCGCTTTGAACTGCCACGTCGCGCCGGCGTCGTGGCTCTCGTAGAGGCCGCCGTCGCAGCCGCACAGGTGGTACTTGGTGTCGCTCGGATCGATCCAGATGTCGTGGCTATCGACGTGCTTGTCGGCTTCGCCGAGGTTGCGGAAGGTTTTGCCGCCGTCGTCCGAGACTTGGTTGTAGACGTAGTTGAGGATGACGCGATCCCGGTTCTTCGGATCGACGACGACCTTGCAGAAGTACTGCATCTGGGCGCTGAACGGGTTGCGCTTCTCCCACGTCTTGCCGTTGTCCGTCGAGCGGAAGACGCCGCCGGCCTTCTCGGCCGCTTCCACTTCGGCGTAGATCGTGTCGGGGTCGCTCGGGGCGAACGCCAGCCCGATGCGGCCGAGTTCGTTGCCGGGCAGCCCGGCGGTGACCTTCTTCCACGTCTTGCCGCCGTCGGTCGAGCGATGGAGCGCGGAGCCGGGCCCGCCGTTCACGAGCGTCCAGACGTGCCGGCGGCGCTGGTAGGTTGCGGCGAGGATGATGTCCGGGTTGCGCGGATCGAGGAGGAAATCGGTGACGCCGGTGTTCTCGTCGGTCGTCAGGATGCGGTTCCACGACTTGCCGCCGTCGGTCGTCTTGTACAGCCCGCGGTCGCCGCCGGGTCCCCAGAGCGGCCCCTGCGCCGCGACGAAGACCGTCTCCGAATCCTTCGGGTGGACGGCGATCTTGCCGATGTGCTCGCTCCCCTTCAGCCCCATGTTCTGCCAGTTCTTGCCGCCGTCGGTCGATTTGTACACGCCGTCGCCGTAGGCCACGCTGCGCTGGCTGTTGTTCTCGCCGGTGCCGACCCAGACGGTCTCGGCGTCCGCCGGATCGAACGTCACCGCGCCGATGCTGTAGGAGCTTTGACCGTCGAAGACGGGCGTGAAGGTGGTGCCGGCGTTCGTCGTCTTCCAGACGCCGCCCGACGCCACGGCGACGAAGTAGTGCGCACGATCCTTCGGGTTCACCGCGAGCGCGGCCACGCGGCCCGAGGTGAGCGCGGGGCCGATGCTCCGCAGGCGGAAGGCGTTCACCGGAGGAGTGAATTCGGATTTGGGGGGTTCGGCCTCGGGAGGCGCGGCTTGGCCCGCGATGAGCAGCATCGAGAGGAGCAGGGACGAACTGGACATGAATGGGCCTCGCGACGGGACGGGAGTCGAATGGACTGTCTTAGCTACGAGGCTACTCGCAGTCAGGTATCGAACGCCGGCCTGTACCGCGACCGACGGTCCGGTACCGAATGCGGTTGCCGGTGGGACAGGCTTCCGCGGGACTTTCCGCCCGAGCGCGGGGTGCACGAATGCTTCGAGCGTCCGCGGGAACTGGCTCGAATGGCCGAAAGCATTGCGGGTGAGCCGCTTCGGCAATCCGGGAAACCGAAATCCGAATCGCGGCGGGAATCGTCGGAAGTTCGAGGGCGCACGGAATAAACCCCGGCCCTCCGGTATCGTACTGGCAGTCACTTCACCGGGGATTTCCCATGTCGCGCCGAATCGCTCCACTTCTCCTCGCCCTCTTCTGCGCCGTCGGGTGCGGCAATGCCAAAATGGGGCAGACGGTCGGGGAGGGCGGAGGCGCGGGCGGGCCGCAACTGCCGGCCGCCGCCGCGCCTCCGGGCGGCGGGAAGGCGGCCGACGGCGCGAAGGAAGAGGCGATTACCCGGAAGATCATCTACAACGCGACAGTTGAGGTCGTCGTGAAGGACGTCGAGCAATCGCGCGGCGAAGTGACGCGCATCGTCGACGAGGCCAAGGGCTACATCGCCAAGTCGGACATCACGGGGCAAGTCGGCACGAAGCGCACCGCGACCTGGACGCTCAAGGTGCCCGTGGAGAAATTCGGGCCGGTCGTCGCCGCGCTCGCGGCACTCGGGCAGGTGACGAAGAACTCGTCGGACTCGCAGGACGTGACGGAAGAGTACGTCGATCTGCAAGCGCGGATCAAGAACTTGAAAGTCGAAGAGGAGACGCTGAACAAGTTCCTCAAAGACTTCGCGAACAACGTCGATTCGTTCCTCAAAACGCGTGAGCAGATCGCGAAAGTCCGCGGCGAGATCGAACGGGCCGAGGGGCGGCTGAAGTATCTCGCGACGATGTCGGCGCTATCGTCGATCACCTTCACGGCCCGCGAGGAGCAGGCCTATTCCCCCGAAGTCCCGGCGGCCGCGCCGACCTTCGGCGACTCCGTCGAGGGCACCTTTTCGACTTCGTGGAAGGCGCTGCAGGACGTCGGCAAGGCCGCGGTGCTCTTCGTCGTCGCGCTCGCCCCGTGGCTGCCGCTGATCCTCGTCGCCGCGCTCGTCGGCCGCTTCGCCTGGCGCCGGCTGAACCGCTGGATGGAGCGGGCCGAAGCGGATCGCTTGGCCCGCCTCGTCGAGCGTTCCAATCGGGCGACCCGACCGCACCGGGCCGTGCCGAAGGCGGTGCCGGTCGATGAGCCGATCGTCGGAGACCCGCCGCAGGGGTGATCGTCACTCCTTGCCGTACTCGTCCTTCCACTCGTCGTACCACGCCATCTGGATGGCTTCGAGAATCTTCTCCGACGACTTTGCCGGGTCGCCCTCGAATCCTTCGAGGTCGAGAACCCACTTCCGCATGTCGGTGAAGCGCACCGTGAGCGGATCGAGCGTGTCGTAGCGCTCGAAGAGGAGTTCGCCGATCGCGCGGGTGTCGGTCCAAGTCATGGGGAGTCTCAGGCGAAGAAGTCGGCGACCGGCACGGCGAAGCCGGGGAGGAAAGGGGCCGTGAGGGTGTCGGCGGCGGCGAAGACTTGGGTCGGTCGGTTTGCGGCATACGCTCGGATCGCCATCGCTTTATGATCGAGCACCCAGACGAGTTCGACACCGGCCGCGAGGTACTCGGCGACTTTGGACTCCACCTCCGGCCAACTGTCGTTCTTGCTCTTCACTTCGACGACGAGCTTGGGGATGGTTTCGAGGTAGCCTTCTTGGGAACACTTCGGCGGAAGTTGATCCGCCGTGAGGAATGCGGCGTCGGCGATGGCCACGCGGTCGGGGTTACGACGCAAGATGATCGCCGATTCCGTACGACCTTCACCGAGGCCTTTGGCCTGCGCGTGGAGGTACAAGATCACGCCGGCGACGAACTGCTTCGCCGAATGGATATCCGCCGCTGGTGCCATGGCGATGAGCACTCCGTCATCGAGTTCGTAGCGGACCGGCCCGGAGGGAAGCGAGGCCGGCATCGCGGCCAGATCCGCGACCGTGAACAGTCGGGTCGAAGTCGGGCGAACCCGAACCGGTGACGGAGAGAGGAGTGCGGTGGTCATGGCGTTATTCTACCCGCAATTCTCGGCGGCGGTGAACCAGTGATCGTCGATCTTCATCGTGTGATACCACTTGGACGATGGTGTTTTGAAGAAATCGGCCGGGAGATCAGCCTCCCCATTTGGGCAGTAGTAAATCACCAACGTGCAGCCGAACAAGGCTCCGCCCCCGTTGTGCCAACTGAATTGATACCGTGGCCCATCGGAGCCGAACCAAATATCGAGCTTCCCTCGCAGTTCCTCGGCGCGGGCCGCGTCGCCTATCGCCACGGCCTCGAACAACTCGCGATGTTCGGCGAGCATTTCCAACTGCTTCCGATTCTTCTCCGCAGGTGTTCGAGTGTCGGCCGACTGGCCCGCCGTGAAACTGCGCGGAGCGTATCGGAACGCCAAACCGATCGGCACTGTGAGCGCGACCGCGACCCCGAACCCGTAGAGGATGCGCCGAAGTCTCGCTCCCCTCTCGGAGCTTTGCGGAAGTTGTGCCGGAGGGAAGGGTGCAGGCATAACGATCAATCACCGATCGGGAGTTTCAAGCGAAGAAGTCGGCGACCGGCACTGCGAAGCCGGGGAGGAAGGGGGCCGTGAGGATATCGGCGGCGGCGAAGACTTGCGTGGCGACGCCGGAGCCGAATGCGGTGATCATTTTCTTCGCGTCGTCGACCACCCAGACCCGTTCGACTCCGGCCGCGAGGTACTCGGCGGCTTTCGATTCGACCTCGGGCCACGTATCGTTCTTGCTCCGCACTGCGACGACGAGCTTCGGGATCGTTTCGAGATAGCCTTCTTTCGAGTGCTTCACCGGCAACTGATCGGTCGTGTGAAACATCGCATCGGGGGCGACGGCGCGATCCGGATTGCGGCGCAGAACCACCATCGCTTCGCCGCGATACTCCCCCAAACCCTTCGCCTCGGCGTGGTGCCCGAGAATGACGATCGCTTTGCCCTGCTTTCGGGCGTGGATTCCTCCGGGTGGACTCATGACGACGAGGGCTCCATCATCGAGTTCGTATTTCACGTCGCCGGTGGGCAGGCTCGTCGGCAGCGCCGCGAGGTCGGCGAAGGTCAGCAGGCGCGGCGCGCTCTGCGGGACGCGGACGCGCGCCGGAGATAGGAGTGCGGTCGTCATAGCGGAATTGTACCGGCGTCGTCGGAGGAGTGCCATACGGCGCCCGGCGGCGATCATCCTCCGTCCCCCGCCGCGGGCGCGTCGGCCACGTTCACGCCCTGCGCGACGAGGTACTCGATGTCGCCCGTGGCCACGTCGTACAGCGCGCCGACCACGGCGATCTTCCCTTCGTACACGAGCGCCCGGAGCGTGCCACTGTCCTTCAGGATCGTCTCGACCGTCCGCAGCACGTTCCGCCGCGCGACGGCGTCGACGAAGGCGCGCTTCTCGCCGGCCGGCAGCGCGGGGAAGTTCGCGCAGCTGCCCTCGCCGATCGACGGGCGGATGTCGTCCACGATGAACCCGACGTGGTCGCAGCCGGTCGTTTCTTTCGGCGTCTTCGAAGAGCAGGCCATTTCGATGGTCGCGGTCACCGCTCCGCAGCGCGTGTGCCCGAGCACGAGGATCAGCTTCGCCCCCGCGACGGCGCAGGCGTACTCGGCGCTGCCCAGGACTTTCCGGCTCGAGACGTTGCCCGCGAGGCGGATGCTGAAGATGTCGCCGACGCCGACGTCGAAGAGGAGTTCCGCCGGGGTGCGCGAGTCGATGCACGAGACGATGACGGCGAGCGGGTGCTGCCCCTCCGCCGTCGCGATCATCTGGCGCGTGTAGTCGCGCGTGAGCGGCCGGCTCGCGCGGAATCGCTGGTGCCCCTCCCGCAGGATTTCGAGGATTTGCAGCGGCGTGAGGGCGCTCTGCAACTCGCGCGTGGAGTAATCGACGAACTGCGTCCGGTCTTCGAGCCGGTACTTCTCGCGGAAGCCGACGAGGCTCACTTCGACGCCGCGGATCGGGGCGGTGTCGTCTTTGAAGTCCCGGATCAGTTCGAGGATGTCCGGGTCGATGTAGTCCGTGCTCTGGGCGTCGAGCAGCACGTGCCCGCCGGAGGGGATCTGGTGCAGGGCGGTTTCCAGCGCGGCCCGGTTCAGGAAGCTCACCTGGTTCGCCAGGGCGATGCGCGTCACCGTGCCGCCGATGTGCTTCTCGACGACCGTGCGCAGCGGCCGCCGGACGTTGCTGCGCAGGATGTTGGCGAGCGCGATGACCAGGCCGATGACGACGCCGATGAGCAGGTCGGTGAAGACGATGGCGACCACGGTGGCGATGAACGGCACGAATTGGTTCCAGCCCGCCTTCCAGCTCTCCCGGAGCAGCTTCGGGCTGGCGAGCTTGATCCCGGTCATCAGCAGGATGGCCGCGAGGCACGAGAGCGGGATGAGGTTGAGCCACGCGGGCAGCAACGCGATGCTGCCGAGCAGGAGCGCGCCGTGGACGATCGTGGAGATCTTCGAGCGCGCCCCGGCGTGGATGTTGACCGAACTCCGCACGATCACGGACGTGATCGGCAGGCCGCCGATCAGGCCCGAGACGGTGTTGCCGACCCCTTGCGCGATCAGTTCCCGGCTCGGCGGCGACTGCCGCTGCCGAGGGTCGATCTTGTCCACGGCTTCGAGGTTCAGCAGGGTTTCGAGGGAGGCCACGATCGCGATGGTGAACGCCGCGACGTAGACGGCCCGGTTGCCCAACTGCATGAAATCGGGGAACTGGAGGAAGCCGAGGAACCCCTCGAAGGTGTCCGCCACGGGCACCTGCACGAGGTGGGTGGAGTCGATGGCCCACGGCTCGCCGATCCGTCGGAAGAGTTCGCGCATCGCGACGCCGAACACGACGACGACGAGCGCCACCGGCACGGGCGAATATTTCAGGAGCTTCCAGCGATCCCAGACGACCATGATCAGAATCGACGCGAGGCCGATGGCGGCGGCACCGTACTGGAAGTCGTCGGCGAGTACGAGGAGTTCGCCGAAGGTGCTGTGCCGGTCGGGCTGATCGAAGGCCATGTCGCCTTCGGGGTCGGGGTCGTGGCCCACCACGTGGGGGATCTGCTTGAGGATCAGGATCACGCCGATGGCCGCGAGCAGCCCCTTGATGACGCTCGACGGGAAGAACGAGGCGATGAAGCCGGCCCGCGCCACGCCCAGCCCGATCTGGATGAGGCCGGCCAGCACGACGGCCAGCAGGAAGGTCGGGAAGGAACCGAGAATGTATAGCTGCGCGGCGACGACGGCGGTCAGGCCGGCCGCCGGGCCGCTGACGCTCGTGCGCGAGCCGCTCAGGACGCCGACGAGGATGCCGCCGAGCACGCCCGAAATGAGGCCTGCGAAGAGCGGCACGTTCGCCGCTTCGGGCACTTTGTCCGAGCGCGACGCGAGCGCCACCCCGAGGCAGAGCGGCAGCGCCACCAAGAAGACGACCAGTCCCGCCTTGAAGTCGGCGAAGACCGCACCGACCGGAGACTTGTCCGCCATCGCGCCGACCGCAGCTTTGTCCGCCATCGCACACCCTCGGTTCCCACGGAACAGTCCGGACTTAGGATAGCGATGGTGCGGGAACCTTCGACCGCAGATGCGCCCCCTGCTACTCTGTAGGCATGGCACGATTCCCCGCGATCCTCCTGCTCCTCGCCGCCGCCCCGGCCTTGCCGGCGCAACCGTCCGGCCCCGCAGCCCGGCTGCGCGGCGAGACCGAAGCCGCGAACACGCGCAAGCGCCTCTCCGAAGCGCAGCAGAAACTCGCGGCGGGCAAGGCCACCGAAGCGGCCGACGACCTCCAGCGCCTCCTCGACGAATCGGGCGACGACCTCGTCCTCGTGCGGAACAACCACTTCCAACCGGCCCGCCGGCTCGTGCAGCAGTCCTTCGCGGCGCTGCCGCCCGAGACGCTGAAGGCCTTCCAAAACCGCCTCGAAGAGCCGGCGAAGAAGCTCCTCGACGCCGGCCGGCGCGACCGCGATCCCGCGCCGCTGCGCCAGCTCCTCGCCCGCTACTTCATCAGCCGACCGGCCGAAGAGGCGATCCTGCTGCTCGGCGAATTGCTCTTCGAGCGCGGCGAGTTCCGCGCCGCCGAACAGACTTGGCGGTGGCTGCTCCCCGCCGCCGATGCGGGCGAACTGAGCTACCCGAATCCGAAGACCGATCCCGCACTCGTGAAGGCGAAGCTCCTGACGGCCGCGATCTTCGCGGGGGATCTCGACCGGGCGAAGGCCGACTACGCCGCGTTCGCGAAGGAGCATCCGAAGGCCGCCGGTCGCCTCGCGGGGCGGGACGGGGAGTTCGCCGAAACGCTGGCTCTGCTGCTGCAATCGCCGCCGGCACCGCGCGAGGGACGCGGGCCGAGCGGCTGGACGACCTTCGGCGGGAACCCGAGCCGCGACGGCGTCGTCGCGGGATCGATGCCGCGAATCCGCGCCGGCGAACCGACGTGGCGCACCCCCTTCCCGCGCGGTTCCGGCGACAAGTCGAGATACCGCCCCGCCTCGTTCCCCGCCGCGAAGACGCTCGCCTTCCACCCCGTCGTCCTCGATGGTCGGGCCTACGTCGCCGAGGCCGGACGCATCTTCTCGTTCGACCTCAAGACCGGCGAAGGGCGCATCGCGTTCGACGCCCGCGCGCTCGCCGATCCTCCGTCGCTCGGCGAAGCCGAAACCGCGCTGCCGAATCTGCTCGACGCCGACTTCACGCTGACGGCGCACGGCGGCAACCTCTACGCCCGACTGGGAAATGCCGCGATGCCGAGCGGCACGGACGTCCCCGCCGGTTCCGCGCCGAGCAGCTTCCTCGTCGTGCTGCAACCGCTGAATCTGACGGATCCGCCGAAGAACGCGCTCACGCTGAAGGCGACCGCGACCCTCGCGCCGCCGCTCGGCAAGCCGGGCAAGGTTGCGTGGGAAGGCGCGCCGCTCGTCGCCGACGGCAAGCTCTACGCGGCCTGCACGCGCCTCGACGAACGCGGCCGCGGAATCCACGCCGTCGCCTGCTACGACGACCCGCCGGCGGCCAAACCGAACTGGGTCGTCGATGTCGCTGATACCAATGCGGGGGCCCCCCGCAACCGGCACGGGATCCTCACCCTCGCCGGGGGCAACGTCGTCATCGCGCTGCCGCAGGGACTGATCGCCGCGCTCGATCGCGGCACCGGCAAGATGGCGTGGGCTTTCCGCGCGGCGCCGCCGGAGCGGCCGCCGCAGAACGGTCCGCAGCAGGATCTCGGCCCGGCGGTCTTCTCGGGTGGCCGCGTCTTCTTCGCGCCGGCCGAGGGGGACAAACTCTACGCGCTCGACGCCGACACCGGCCGGCCGGCGTGGGAGGCCGGCCCGATGCAGGTCGAGCAGGTCCTCGGCGTCGCGAAGAACCGCGTCGTTGTGACGGTCGCGGCTCCGAACAAGGGAATCCGCGCGTACGACACCGCGACCGGTTTCTCGGAAGAGCCGCGCGGCTGGAAGAACCACGATTCCCCGCACCTGGCGACGTACGGCCGCGGGTTGCTGACCGAAGACTCCGTGCTCTGGCCGACGAAGCAGAGTCTGTACACCCTATCGCTGCTCGACGGCAGCGTCCGCATCCAACCGCAAGGCCGACCGCACGGGAACTTGGCCTACGCGGACGGAGTGCTGCTCGTCGCCACGCCGACGGAACTCTGGGGCTACGACCTCGATGCCGAGGAGCCTGCTCCGCCCGTTCGCCCGCAGACGCTCGCCCCGGCCGAGCGCGTGCCGCCGTTCCGCACCGTCGAGCGGAAGGTGCCCGCCGCCGAACGGTGGGAGTGGCCGCGCTCGGAACTCGCCTTCGGCGCGGCGCGCGACCTTCCTCCCGGCGGCTGGCCGCTCGACCTCGCCGATGCGGATGGCAAGACGATCCTGATCTGCGACGGGGCCACGCTCTGGGGCTGGCCAGTCGATCTCTCGAAGCCGCTCTGGAAAGCGGCGCTGAAAGTTCCCGCGCGGCTGCTGCGGGCCGCGTTCGACGACGGCCACTGGATCGCCTGGGGCGGCTCGACGGTCGTTTCGGTGAAGGCCGACGGCGCGCTGCGCTGGCGGTTCGACGCGCCCCCCTCGGATGCGGTTCTCGAAGGCGGGTCGCTCGTCGGCTCGCGGTTCGTCGCCTGTTTGGGATCGCGCTGTCTGCTGGCGCTCGACATCGGAACAGGTACCGTAGCTTGGTTACGCGATCCCCTCGGCCGGCCGCGCTTCCGCAAGTTCGGCATCGACGGCGCGCCGACGTTCGGCCCGCACACTCTCGCGGCCGGGGACGTCGTGCTGATCCAGAAGAGCGACGGCGAACGCTGGACGGTCGGCGCCGAGACCGGCCGCGTGCTGCACACGGCGGCGACGAGCCTGACCCCGTGGACGACCTCCCCCGCACTCGCCGGCACCGGGGTCGCGCTGATCCCCGATGGCCCCGGACGCATCGCGGCCGTGGAACCGCGCAGCAACCGGCGGCTCTGGCAATTCGACGCGGAAGGGGAGACGAGTTTGACCGGCGCCGCGCCCGGAGTCCGCGTCTTCGGCGACGACGCCTTCGTGCTCATCTCGCGGAATTACGGGTCGGAACTGATCCGCCTCGATGCGAAGAGCGGAACCCGGCGGAGCGCCGCCCGCGTCCCGGGCTCCGGTGCGGATCTCGCCGATGCGACGGCCGACGCGGGCCGAATCTACCTGCCCTATCCGGGCGGGATCGCCAGTTGGCCCCGCGCCGGCGGGGGCAAATTCTGGAACCGCGCACTCCCGGCCGGCGTCCGCTGGCAAGTCATTGTCACCGACCGCGGCCCGCTGCTTTGCTCCCGCGAGCCGATCCCGGACGAGCCGCTCGCCGACGTGCTGCCGCGCGTCCTCCGCCGCTTCGCGGATTGGCCGGCCCCCGCGGGCATCCCCGGCTTCGCGATCACGATTCTGCAAGCGGCTTGCGTGGGGACGGTGACCGTGCTCCTCCTCGATCCCGAGACGGGCGACGAAGCGGGCCGGGCCGAAGCCGCGAGCATCGGCCCGACACTGCTCCGGCGCAGCGGATTCGGCGCGGTGCTGGTCGGGGCCGGCGCGGCGCGGCCGTTGAACTCCGGGAAGTGAGCCGGCTCACGCGGGGAGCGCCTTGCCCTTCGCCTGCAGCAGTCGGCCGAGTTGATCCGCGGAGAGGCGCGGATCGTCGATCAGCAGACCGCCCATCTCGGTGAGGATGTAGCCTTCCAAATCGTCTTCCGTCCACCCCTCGGCGATGAGCCGCGTCCGGATGCTCTCGAGCGCGCCGTCGCGGAGTTTGTCGGTCTGCCGCGAGATGGTTCCCTCGTGGACGCCGAGCAGCCCGGCGACATCGCGCTGGCTCATCTTGTAGCGCCAGCGCAGCCCGAGCAACAACCGCTCTTGGTCGCTCATGCCGGTCAGCCAGTCGCGCGCGGCGTTGCAGAAGGCCTCGTGCCAGCGCGTTTCGGTCTTCGTCTTGGTCGGCAGTTCCATCGCGAGATCGTCGTCCGGGAGGGCGCTCGGCCCCGCGTGGACGCGCAGCTTCGAGAGGTGCCAGTTCTGGAAGACGCGGATGAGCCACGGGGCGAGCGGCCGCTGGCCGTCGTAGCGCAGCAGCGTCGGCGTGCGCCCCTCGGCGTCGGGCACGATCAGGTGGCTCCAGAACTCGGCGACCGCGCTCTCCTGCTTCTCGTCGT
>Ga0136611_10002815_pt1 | contig 12167 bp, 10 predicted proteins | sample AntDrymUQ2232306_2_FD_106645 | JGI IMG/M metagenome (GOLD analysis project Ga0136611, IMG submission 106645) | Polar desert sand microbial communities from Dry Valleys, Antarctica - metaG UQ223 (23.06) | ecosystem: Environmental > Terrestrial > Soil > Desert | place: Antarctica: Dry Valley... | reverse complement strand
GGAATATCGCGCGAGGTCGCTTCTTCAATAATCGAGCCGGTCGAAGGTCCGAAACGGACATCTTCACGGATCACGCGCATTTCCTGCACTTCGTCGGCGAGCGTCTGCTTGATTTCGTCGGTCGGTTTGCCTTCCGCCAATTCGAGAAAAAGGCGAACCGCCGCCCGCGCCGCGTAACGCCCGACTTCTTCTTCCTGATACGCAAAAACGACGTTGTAAATTCCCTTTTCTCCGGTCTCGCGCGTTCTGCCGTAGCCGACTTCCATCCCGGCGATGGTTTGCAGTTCCAACGCGAAATGCTCGATGACGTGACCCGCCCAAGTTCCTTCTTCGACGCGCCGATAAAAACCACCTTCTTCCTGATAACTGCATCCGTGCGAATGCAGCGACGGCAAAACCTCTTTCATTCGCTCGTAGAAACATTCGATTTTATCGGTCGGCTTTTCTTCGTAATCCTCGATGTCGAGCCGCATAATAATCAAACGCTTCCAATAACCGCTCCAGTAATTAGGTCCGCGCAGTGTTCTGATTTCGAGAATTTTCATAGATATTATTTTCGTTAAAGAAAATTTACAGGGATTTATGAGTTAGGCAGGGACAAGAAGATTTAGAAAAAGATTTTATTATCCTTGTTCATCCTCTTAATCCCTGTAAATTTTCTTTTATGGTTTCTGTAATGTATTCCCTTTTATTCAATATCCGGCAGCAAAAACTCATTCGGCGGCTGCATCGGCGTTCTGCCGAAATAATCGTAAATCAGTCCATTGCCCAAAATATGAAGCTGCACACCGCAAACGCTGAACGATTCGTAATCGCTGACTTCGGCGATTTCGTTATAGGTAATCTGCGAGCCGTCCACGACCGTCACCGTTCCCGCGCCGTAAACTTCCATAATGCCTTCGTTATCGAGAATTATCGCCGTGTTCTCGTCAATGCCGAGTCCGAGATTATATGGATTATAAGAAACCGCCGTAATCAGCCGCGAGATGCGCCCGCGTTCGGTGAAATGCTGGTCAATGATGATGTTTTTTAAGAAACCCAGACCGGGTGAAAGCCGGACGGAATTTTTATGCGGATGCGGTGTCGCTTCGCCGCGCACGATCATCGAAGTGGACATTCCCGCCGCGCCCGCGCTCGTTCCGGCTAAAACAACATTAGTTTCCGCCACTTTCGCCCGCAATCCTTGAGCGAATTTCGTCCCGCCCAACAAAGACACGAGCCGCATCTGATCGCCGCCCGTAATAAAAACGCCGTCCACGCCGTCAAACAGCGCGTCCGCGTCGGCATCGAAAACGTCCTGTCTGGAGGTCGCCCGCAAAACGCGCGGCTGCGCGATGCCCAACCGCCGAAACGCCTGCACGTAAATATCCGCCGCGAACTCCGGGAAATCCGAAGCGACCGGCACAATCAAACCCTGCGTCTCGCCGCCGTCCTTGCCCGTCAACTCCAGAAACTTCCGCAAAATCCGCCGCTCGTTATATTTATCTTCCGCCCCGCCAATCACTAAAAGATGCCCGCCGATGACTTCCCGGTGAATTCTATTATCCATTCTGTATATATTCTAACTTTGAAAAAGATTTGTAAAAGACTTGAATGTAAGTTAGTGCAAACGGGGCGGAAGCGTCAAGAATATGAAGCGTGAAAAGATTAATTCGACAACTCATCTTAAGAAATTACGTTGAATTAATCTACAAATATTTAGCAGCGTTTATTGAAAACTGAATGGTTCGATTTTAACCCTGAGCAATTTAACTTTGAAATCTAACGGTTCGATTTTAAGCGCGAAAACTTGAATTTGAAACTGAATCGTTCGCCCTTCACTTACCGCATCCGCAATCCGCGCCGCAAGAAGATTTTTTGGAAAAGGAGTTCGTCTTGCGCCAAACGCGCCGTCCGATATAGACGAGCGCGGCGAGAATAACGATGGCGACGATAATTGATTGAAAATCCATAAATCAGAACCCCAAAAGCCGTCCGCCCTGATACGTTAAAAACGCCGCGGCGTAAGCCAGAATCGTCATATACACGACCATAAAAATTGCCCAAGACCACGAATTTGTTTCGCGGCGGACGATGGCGACCGTTGACATACACTGCATCGCCAGCACGAAAAAGACCATCAACGTGACGGCGGTCAAAGGTGTCCAAGCCGGTGTGCCGTCGTCTTTTTTAGCATCGCGCACGGCACTGATTAAACCTTCGGACTCTTCATTTGAGTCTTTGCCGGTGTTGTAAATAATGCTCAATGTGGAAACGAGAACTTCCCGCGCCGCAAACGAAGCAATTAACGCCACGCCGATTTTCCAGTCGAAACCGAGCGGCTCGATCACCGGCTCGATCAAATGTCCGAGTTGTCCGGCGTAACTGTTTCGCAAAGCAAGACCTTGCTTCTCTTCTTCAGCTTTCTTTTCCTGTTCGGCGATCTGCATTTGGTCGGGCAGTTGACAGCCGCAGCTTTCGTCGCCGGTCGTGATATTGCTGACGGCTTCCTGCTCGCCCGGCGCGATTTGGTTTTGGCTGATGCCGGGCGATGTGACATCCGTTTGGCGCGGAAATGCCGTCAATGCCCAGAGAATAATTGAGATCGCCAAAATCACGGTTCCGGCGCGTTTGAGAAATTCCCAGCCGTTGTTGAACATACTTTGCAGCACATTCCGCAGATTCGGCAGGCGATACGGCGGCAGTTCCATCACGAACGGCGGTGGCGGCGATTTTAGAATCGTTTGCTTCAAAATGAATGCCACGATGATTGCCGTAATGATACCGAGCGCATACATTGATAAAATCAGCACTGCGCCTAAAGAAATGAATCCGAAGATTGTTTGCCCAGCGAAAAACGTCGCAATCATCAAGGCGTAGACCGGCAGCCGCGCCGAACACGACATAAACGGCGCGATCATTATCGTCGCCAATCTGTCTTTCGGATTTTCAATCGTGCGCGTCGCCATAATGCCCGGAATCGCACACGCAAAACTCGACATCAGCGGCAGGAAAGCCTTGCCGTGCAAGCCGACGCGCGACATCAATTTGTCGAGCAAAAACGCGGCGCGCGCCATATAACCCGTGTCTTCCAGAATCGAGATAAACAAAAATAAAAGCAGAATTTGCGGCAGAAAAACCAACACACCGCCGACTCCGGCAATCACGCCGTCAACGATCAAATCGGTCAGCAACCCGGGCGGCAAATTCGTCCGCGTGAAATCGCCCAACGCTCCGAAACCGGCTTCGAGCAAATCCATCGGCACATTCGCCCACGAAAAAATCGCTTGGAAAACCACCAGCAGAATTCCGATTAAAATTATCAAACCGAAAAACTTGTGCGTTAAAATGCGGTCAATTTTCTCCGAAAAACTTCTCTCTTCGGTCTGTTTGCGCTTAACCGATTCCTGATAGACATCGGAAATAAAATTGTAGCGCGCAAAGATTTTTTTATTAATTTCGCCGTCGTCCTGCAAACTGAGATGAATTGTAGATTCATCCAAAACGTCATCTGAATTTTGATTGTCTTTAACGGCTTGCGTAACTTTACCGGCAAGTTCGTCAGTGCCGATCCTCTGCGTCGCCGTGACTTCAACGACGGGAATTCGCAAAAGTACGGAGAGTTTTTTCGTATCAATTTCGAGACTTTGTTTTTCGGCGACATCAACCATCGTCAAAGCGATCACGATGGGAATTTTGTATTCGAGAAGCTGCGTGACGAGATAGAGGTTTCTTTCAAGATTGGTTGCGTCAACCACGGCGACAATCGCGTCGGGCTTCGGCAGGTCGGCAAGTTTTCCGGTCAAGACATTGCGGGCGATTTGCTCGTCCAGCGAGGTTGCATCCAAACTGTAAAGTCCGGGCAGATCAATCAGGCGCGCCGCGTTTTCGCTCAATTTCCAAACACCTTCTTTACGCTCGACCGTTACGCCCGGATAGTTGGCGACTTTCTGCCGCAGTCCGGTCAGAGAGTTAAAAAGCGTAGTCTTGCCGGCATTCGGATTGCCCGCCAAAGCGATGACAATTTCCGGTTTTTTTGATTCAATGTCGTTCGCCGTTCGCCGTTCTTCCGCTATATTGACAACTTTCGGATTCATTCTGAACCGTTTACCTTGAGCCGTTCGCTTTGAACTTCGATTTGGTCGGCTTCGCTGATTCGCATCGCCAGGTGATAGCCGCGCAAACTGATTTCCAGCGGGTCGCCGAACGGCGCGGACTTAATCATACGGACGGAAACTCCCGGCACCACGCCCATTTCCATCAGCCGTTTGGTTATTCGATTATTTCCGCTGATGGCGATTACTTCGGCACTTTCGCCGTTCGGTATGTTCGTTAATTTCATTTTTCGACCGAGAAAAAAGCGATAAATTTACTGACTGTCTAAAGTGTATGTGAATTGAAATCAAATTTCAATTTCAACAAGTATCTTTGAAGAATAAACCTTGATTGAAAATTTGTCGTTAGTCGGCGATTGGTGTTGTCTTGACCGGCGGAATTATCTTTTCGGACACGAGATCGGCTTGATAATTCCCGAACATCAAACGCAAAGGTATCCGCCGGTCGTCGTTACCCAGCCACAGACGTAAATTATACTGATCAATATTTTGATTGCCCGTGCTGATTGAAACGAGCTGCGCCGAAATTCGTTCGCCCTGCAAATTGATGATGTCCGCGTTTGAAGGTCGAAGGGTGAAAACGTAAGCCTGCGTATCGAGAAAAACGGCGACGCGCGTGTCATTTACCGGATTGGTCAAATCTTTGCTCGGTTTGAGATTAAACGAACGAACCGCGTAAGCAAGCGACAAAATACTGTGCGTATTAACGGGAATTTCCACTTTATTCGCTTTGTTGCTCATCACGATTCCGGCGCGCTGGTCGAATAAAGTTTGCTGGCTGAACGCGGCTAACGCGCCGCCGAATTTTAATTGAATTTCCTGCGGGGCGAGCGATAGAGGATTGACCTGCGCCCGAATCAAATCGTTCAATTTAAAGATTTGCTGATTCGGCTCGGTTCCCGTGACGGTCGCCGTCAGCAGCAAGCTGTCCTGACCGGAAAATTGTTTGCGCTCTTTGGCTTGCAGCGTCACGAACCCGACCGTTTTTCCGTTCGTCGAAATCTGATATTCCAAAGTTTCGCCCAACTTAAACGGCAATTCAGCCGCCAGCGGTTCGTTTTCGATATACGGTGTCGGTGTCACGACCGGCTTCGGCGTAACTTGCGGGCGCGGCGTTGGTGTCGGAGTCGGTTCGACGGAAGTTTCCGGTTCAGCGACCTGAAGACTGGCGAGAGTAACGCGAAAGTCACCTTTGGCGGTTGCCAATCGAATTAAAACCGGAATTCGCGCCGCGTCGGTGCTGAAATTTATCCGCAGATTCGTGATTCCCTTTTCGGCAAGAAAATCGCTTTGCACAATCGAGATATTCGTATCGAATTCGCCTGCGTCCGTCTTCAATCGCTCGCTTTTGCCGTTTGTTTGGAAGACGGCGTTGTAAATTCGCTCGTCTTCCTGAAAAGAAAAACTGCCCGCGCCGCCCGCGCTGCGAGCTTGATAAATCATCGTCACCAAATCGTTATACACCGTCGGATTAACCAGATAATTGTTGATGGTTTCCTTCGGCGTGACACCGGCGTTAGAGATTTTACGAATGTAGAGCGGCAGCCCCGAATCGCTCGCCGCATAAGTCGTGCGCGTCTCGTCCATCGGGTAAAACGCGCTGACGATTTCGTTGGTTTTGATTTTGGAACGCAGCTCGACGGCATCTTTTTCGCCGAGCTTGCCGCGCGAAACCGCGTAGATTTCGGCGTAAGCGGCGTTGTCAATATTCTCGAAAGAAATGTTGTAAGTCAGCCGTTCACCGATGCGAAACGGCGCGGGCGGAAGCGTCTGAACCTTCACTTGGTTTTGCGCGGCGGCGTTTTGAAAACTAAAAAAAAGACTTGTTCCCAACAGCGCGAACAAGCTCAGAGTTAAAATCAGACGCAGATGAGCGCGAGCAAAAACGGCTGAATTTTTGAGGTTGTAGTTTTGGAGATTCGTTAAATTCATTAAAATTTTCTTACGCAGTTTCGACTTCCCCGACAATCTTCCGCACTGCTTCGATTCTATTTTCGGCTTGCGTAATCGGTCGCCCGATAACTAAATAATCTGCGCCGGTCGCAATCGCTTCTTTCGCCGTCATTACACGCTTTTGATCGTCATTCGTTGCAAAACCCGGACGAATTCCCGGCGTGACGATTAAAAAATCTTTTTTATCAATCCCGGCGCGAATCGCTTCGACTTCGTGCGGCGAAGCAACCACGCCGTCTAAACCGCAGTTTGCCGCGAGTCGCGCTAAATTCAAAACCTGCTCCGACATTTCTTTTTCAATCCCGACCTCGCGGAGAGCTTCCCGGTTCGCGCTGGTCAAAACGGTCACGCCGATAATTTTCGGTTGCCTCAAGTTTTCCTCGTCGCAAACTTCGCGCACCGCTTCAACCGTTTTTTGCATCATTTCCGCGCCGCCGAGCGTGTGAATATTAAACATCCAAACGCCGAGCCGCGCGACTTCGATTGACGCTTTGGCGACCGTGTTCGGAATGTCGTGGAATTTCACGTCGAGAAAAAGTTTAATTCCCGCGTCAACCGTTTCACGCACAAAGGATGCGCCTTCGGAAGTGAAAAGTTGCAACCCGATTTTGAACGCCCCGACTTCGCCGCGCAATTCCGTTATAATGCGGCGCGCTTCGGCGGCGGTGGCGACATCGAGCGCGACGATGATTTTATCTTTGCTCACTTGGATTTTACTCGATTGATTTGAACATCTGCTCGCGGAAAAACTTCGTCAGACGTAATGCGCCTTTGCTCAGGATTTGATTTTTCGTTGTTTTAAAGTGCAGGAAAGGTAAGGCGGTTTCTAAATTCAAATGCTTTTTATTTTTCAAAAACTCCAGACACTGCGCGCCCGCTTCTTTCGATTCGAGCGCGGCGGCGCGCGTGTTCGCTACGCTTTCCTCGTTATTCGCCAGCGCGTAAATGACGCTTTGCATAAACCAAGCATCGGCGTATTTAATGTCCGCCGAAATCGCTTTCTGCAAAAATTCCAAAGCGTTTTTGTCCCGTCCAAGCTCGAAGTAAACGCAGCCGATCAAATAGAAAACTTCCGGCGATTCCTGCTCTTCCAGCGATTGTTTGAAAGCGGCGAGGCTTTCCGTCCAATTTTCTTCGTAAGCCGCCAGCATTCCCCAGATGTAATTGACGCAAAAGTTTTTCTTCGGATGATTGATCAAAACGCTGAGAAATTTTCGGGCTTTTTCCGTTTCGCCTTCGTCGGCGCAAATAACACCGAGCAGAAGCAGCGTCTTTTCGTTTTGCGGCTCAAGCTCAAAAGCCGTTTCGAGATTTTTTTTTGCCGCCTCGAACTTATCGGCGCGGTAAGAATTCTCGGCGATGAACGTCAGGAGCGGGACATTTTTCGGCGACAGCAGCGCGGCGCGTTCGAGATTGAGAAACGCCTGCTTTTCTTCGTTTTTTCGCAAAAGTTTCATGCCTTCTTTCACCAGATGCGAGAAAAGCTCGGTTTGTTTATTGTCGTGCGCGGCGAAGATTTCGTGCAGGATTTTCGCCTGTTGGTCTTTCGCCGCTAAATTCTCTTTTTTTTCAACGAAAAGCTCCAGCGTATTTTGACTGATGAGTTCGGACAAATCGGGATTGACATTCTGAAGCGTTTCAAAAAAAGACTGCAGCAGCGCGTGGTCGCGTTGAAAAGATTTGGCTTCGCGGCTGATAAATTCGTAAGCCATCGCCAATTGCTCGGTTACTTGCGCGAGCCGCAATTCAAGTGTCGAAACTCTTTCGAGCAAATGGTCTTCATAAAAAGACGGCACATAGTTCGTGTCGTATTTCAACGACTGCGGAAACACAACCAAGAGCAGGCGAGTTCCGCACCGCCGACAATTAGTTTCGCCGACCGTATTTGCCGCGCGGCAATTCTGACAATAGCAAGAGATTTTATTTTCCACTTTAACAAAGGTAAATAGTAAATTTTTGGTTCTTCATTCCCCACTTACCATTTAGCACTAATCCAAATCCAAAGGATTCAGAAACGGCTTATCCGAATCGGTGTCAGCGCGTTTGAGAGCGGCTTGAAACTTTTCTTCCAAGATTCGCTCGCGGTCTTTTTGCGACGACATTTCCTGCGCGAAAATGTTTTCGCGCTGCTCTTTTTGTTTAACCAGATCGTTTTTCAAATCCTCGAACGAGCCGAGTTTTTTCGCTTTTTCCTCGTGCGCTAAAATCGCGCCCGTTTTTGCGTCAATCGTCAAGGACGCTTCGCAGCAAGGGCAGATTATACTGTATTTTTCCATAAAGATTAAAAGTTCAAGGTCAAAAGGTGAAAAACGCCGCGATTGCGGAGTGAAAAAACTTACTCACTCAACCTTCCTCAACATTTCTTTTAAATTGGCTTTCACCGTCATCCATTCCGAATCAATAATACTGAAATAAACCGTATCGCGTAAACGTCCCGCGTCAGTAATCAAATGCTGGCGCAAAATTCCTTCTTCTTTCGCTCCGATTCGCAAAATGGCGTTTCTCGATTTTTCATTTAAGACATCGGTTTTGAGTTCGACGCGCACGCAGTTCCACGTTTCAAAAGCGTGACTGAGCATCAGCAGCTTCGCTTCGGTATTAGTCGCCGTCCGCTGGTATTTCGGGCTAATCCACGTCCAGCCGATTTCCGTTTTGCGGTTCGACAAATCTATATTGCCGAAGCGCGTCGAACCGATGATCGCGCCGGAAGATTTTTCAATCGTGACAAAAGGCAGGGAAAGTTTCCGCGCCGCTTCGCCGAGCGCAGTTTCGATGTAACGGAGCATATCTTCCTTCGATTTGATGATGTTCGTCGTCCAAAGCCACAACGATTCGTCCCGCCCGGCTTCGTATAATTCCGAAAGATGCTCCAATTTTAGAGGTGCGAGCCGCACCGCTTCGCCTTCGAGCGTGAAAGATTTGATTTCCATATTTCTCAAAATAAAAAAGGTCAGTAATCAGTTTCCGACTGATCACTGACCAATGACTACCGACCGCTGAAGTCAAACGTCGTAATACATCGAAAACTCCAACGGATGCGGGCGCAGACGCAGCGGTTGAATTTCTTTTTCGCGTTTGTATGAAATCCAGCGTTCAATCATTTCCGTCGAAAAAACATCGCCTTTCAAAAGAAATTCGTGGTCATTTTCGAGCGCGATCAACGCTTCATCCAGACTTCCCGGCAGATTCGGCACGTCTTTTAATTCCTCCGGCGACAAATCGTAGATGTCTTTGTCGAGCGGCTCGCCCGGATCAATGCGGTTTTGAATGCCGTCCAAACCAGCCATCAGCAGCGCGGCGAATGTAATATACGGATTGCACGACGGATCGGGCGGACGAAACTCCAGACGCTTGGCTTTCGGCGACTGCGAAAACATCGGAATCCGCACGGCAGCCGAACGGTTGCGCGCCGAATACGCCAGATTAACCGGAGCTTCAAAACCGGGAACCAGGCGTTTGTAACTGTTCGTCGTCGGCGCGGCGAAAGCGATCAAAGCGGGCGCGTGTTTCAAAAGCCCGCCGATGTAAAATTTCGCCATCTCGGACAAACCGGCATATTGGTCGCCGCCGAACAGCGGTTCGTCGTCTTTCCAGAGCGATTGGTGACAATGCATTCCCGAACCGTTGTCGCCGTAGAGCGGTTTCGGCATAAACGTCGCCGTCTTGCCGTGTGCGTGCGCCGTGTTTTTGACGATATATTTAAAGAGCATCAAATTATCCGCCGTGTGCAGAAGATTCGAGAATCGAAAATCAATTTCGCATTGTCCGGCAGTGGCGACTTCGTGATGGTGACATTCGACGTGAATACCGACATCCGCCAAAATCAGCGAAGCCGCGTTTCGGAAATCAACCAGAGTGTCCATCGGCGCGGTCGGCACGTAACCTTCTTTGGGGCGAATATGCATCCCCATGTTCGGCTGCATATCGTTGCCTTTGCGCCCCGAATTCCAATGCGCTTCCTCGGAATCAATCGAATAACCGGCTCCGCGCTGTTCGTTGTGATAGGAAACTTCATCGAAGACGAAAAACTCGGCTTCCGTTCCGAAGAAAGCCGTATCGGCGATGCCGGTGAATTTCAAGTAGCTCTCGGCGCGAACGGCGACCGAACGCGGATCGAAACCGTAACCTTCTTTCGTTACCGGCTCGACGACGTTGGCAATCAAACAAATCGTCGGCTCTTCGGCAAAAGGGTCAACCCAGCAGCGCGACGGATCAGGAACGAGCAGCATATCCGATTCGTGGATGTGCGCCCAGCCTCTTAGAGAAGAAGCGTCAAAACCGAAACCGTCATCAAAACTGTCTTCGGTCAACTGGTCAATCGGGTAAGTTAAGTGATGCCACGCGCCCGGCAAATCCGTAAAGCGAATGGACACAAATCGCGCCCCCTGATCGGCGGCATAATTCAAAACGTGCTTGGCGTTCATTAAATCTCCTGTCTGTATTTTTGGTTATAGAATTCTCGGACGGTTTAGCGTTTTACAACGCGCAAAATTCAAAAACGAATTTTACACGACTTAATCGGAACTTCAAAACGATAGTTTGATTTTTTGTCAAATTCTTAAAATTGGCTACAATTTTGTAGTTTTCGTTCATTTTGATAATTAAGTAATTTGACTGCTAAACAAAGCGAAATAGCGCGAAAGAAATTTAATTTCTTTCGCGCTATTTCGCTTTGTTTGGCAGCTAATTTCTTCTTTTTGAATTTTCAGATTCGCCCACGCTTTTATCTGCCGGGACAGCAACTCACGACATCCCGATAAACTCTGTGCTTTTGACTTTTTGAGTTTTCCCGTCGGCGAGTTTTACTTCGGCTTCCGAGCCGTTGATCGCCGTGACAACGGCAAACTCCCATTCGCCGCCGTCGCTCGTCGGTTTGACGATGACATAATCGCTGACCTTCGGCATTACATTGGCGGCGGTCGGATACGGCGCGATTTTATCGAGTGGTGCGGTGCCGTCGCTCCAGCCGTTTTGCCAGTCAATATCTACATTGTTGGTGTTGACGTTTTTGATCACCGCGACGTGCCAACTGCCCAAAGCCCATTGCGCGGCGATTTTTTCGCCTTTTTTCGGCTTCCAGTCTTTCGGCGTGACCGGCGTTTTTTTCTTGCCCAAATCTTCAAAAGTTTTCGTGTCAATTTCCCCTCTGATGTCGGCGATTGCTTTCGGTGAAACCCGGATAATTTTGTCGGGGGCGACATTCAACTTTCCACCCGTAGCCTTTTCAACTTCGATGACATCGCCGTTAACGCTTTTGACTTCGCCGCCCGTCCAATACAAATCGTTGTTGAACGCGACAACGATATCGCCTGCCTTGACATCCGCTTTCGCGCCCGATGCCGGCGGCACATAAATGTCGCCGGCATCCGGTTTAGCTATGTTATTACCCGAACGAACTTCGTATTTGCCGCCTTCGATTTTCTCGATTTTGCCTTCGCTATAGGCGGTTGATGAAGATTTAAAAATCACCTGGTCGCCGACTTTCAGTTTCGCCGCGTCCGCCGTTCCCGTCTTGGTTTCGGCATTGCCGCTGCCGCTGCTGATCATTCCGCAAGCTGAAAAGAACAAACTCGCGCACGCCATCAATAATAGTTTTTTCATTTTATTTTTCTCCTGTTTTTTGTTGGTTTAATTAGTAACTTTGAAGGTCGTCAAACACTTACCGGGTTCACCCGCCGGACTGATGACGAACAGGTAATCGCCCGTCTGCGATAATTTTTCCGTTCCGAAAGTGTCAATTCCCGGCTCTTGATTTTCCGTTTTGTCCGGGTAGTAAAAGTCAATCCCGCAACCGGGCGAAAAAACGGAAATCGTCTGACCTTTGCGCGCTCCGAGCAGAAATGCTTTGCGCTCCGACTGGTTGGCGAATTTCGGCGAGACGGTCGCGGAATTCGCTCCCTTGGCAAAGGAAATACGTTTCGCAGCGCGCGTCAAAGTTTCAACGCTCGGTTCGCACGATTCCAAATCCATCGAATAAACCGCCGATTTGCCTTTGCCGTAAAATTTCACCTTTAGAATTTCTGCCTCGCCGGATTTCGCCAAAGTCAATATCGCGCTTTTAATTTCAAACGGGTGCGTTTGCAGTTTGGCGTAGGTGGAAAACTTAACGCTCAGATTATT
>Ga0136611_10002814_pt1 | contig 12169 bp, 14 predicted proteins | sample AntDrymUQ2232306_2_FD_106645 | JGI IMG/M metagenome (GOLD analysis project Ga0136611, IMG submission 106645) | Polar desert sand microbial communities from Dry Valleys, Antarctica - metaG UQ223 (23.06) | ecosystem: Environmental > Terrestrial > Soil > Desert | place: Antarctica: Dry Valley... | reverse complement strand
GCTCGCAGCCGAGCGCCTCGAGCTCATGGCCCTTGCCAGGATCGCGGACCAGCACGCGGACCTCGTCGCCGCGCTCACGCAGCCTGCGGGCGACGTGGCCGCCGATGAAGCCGGTGCCCCCGGTCAGGAATACCCTCATTGCAGTCGGCAGCCTATCCGCGACGGCGATCGAGGCGCTCGGCCCCGGCTCCCGCGCCGCCGCCGGCCATGCCCGGGGGCCGCCGTACACTTGCCCGTATGGAGAACGGCGCCGGCGTACGCAACTCGAGGGCGCGCCAGCGGGCGCTCGCAATCGGCGTGGTCGGCCGCCCGGCCGGCGACGGCGATCCACTCGCCGAGCTCAAGGAGCTGCTGCGCACGGCAGGTGTGGCAACCGCGGGCGAGCTCGTCCAGGTGCGCCCCGACCCCGATCCCGACCGCTACTTCGGCCGCGGCAAGCTCGCCGAGCTCGCCGAGGAGATCAAACGAACCGGAGCCAACGTGGTCGCCTGCGACGACGAGCTGCTGCCGCGCCAGGAGCGCAACCTCGAGAAGGAGCTCGACGTGGCGGTGATCGACCGCACCGCGATCATCCTCGACATCTTCGCCGACCACGCGCACTCGGCCGAGGGCAAGCTTCAGGTCGAGCTCGCCCAGCTGCAGTACAACCTCGCCCGCATGCGGGGGCTGTGGACCCACCTCGAGCGCCTCGGCGCCGGCCGCATGGACGGCGGCATCGGCACCAGGGGGCCGGGCGAGTCGCAGATCGAGACCGACCGGCGGCTGGCGCGCGACCGGATCTCGGCGCTGCGCCAGCGCCTGGTCAGGGTCGAGCAGAACCGCGGGGTGATGCGGGCCCGGCGCGAGGCCTCACACACCCCGGCGGTGGCACTCGCCGGCTACACCAACGCCGGCAAGTCGACCCTGCTCAACGCGCTCACCGACGCCGGAGTCGGGGTCGGCTCGCGGCTCTTTCACACCCTCGACCCGACCACCCGGGAGTACGAGCACAACGGGCGCTCCTACCTGGTCACCGACACCGTCGGCTTCATCCGCAAGCTTCCCCATCAGCTGGTCGAGTCGTTCAAGGCGACCCTCGAGGAGACCCGCCGCGCCGACCTGATCGTGCAGGTGGTCGACGGCTCCGAGCCCCCGGAGGAGCGCCAGAAGGCGATCGCCGCGGTCGACTCGGTGCTCGGCGAGATCGAGGCGGGCGAGCAGCCACGCCTGCTGGTCTTCAACAAGCTCGACCTGCTCGACGCGGAGGCGCGGCGCGACCTGCTGGTCGGCGTGCCTGGTGCGATCGGCGTCTCCGCGGACACCGGCGAGGGGATCGAGGAGCTCCGCGACCGAATCGAGCAGGCGTTCGAGCAGAGCCTGCGCGAGATCGAGCTGTTGGTGCCTTACTCCGAAGGGGCGCGCCTCTCGGAGCTCTACGAGCTTGCCGGCGAGCTCGACCGCGAGGAGTCGGCCGAGGGGGTCCTGGTGCGGGCGAAGATCCCGGCTGGGCTCGCTCACCGCTTCGCCGAGTTCTCAGTCAACGGCACCGGACGTCAGAGCGGCTAGTTGGAGCTTCGCTGCCAGCGCCTGGCGCCAGGCGCGCGGTTGCCGACCCGTGCCACCGAGGGCGACGCCGGCCTCGACCTCTATGCCGCCGAGCCACTACGGCTTGAGCCGGCTGGCGGCCGCGGCAGCGTCGGTACCGGGATCGCGATCGAGATCCCGCCCGGGCACGCCGGGCTGGTGCTGCCGCGCTCCGGCCTGGCCGCCAAACACGGGATCGCCGTCACCAACGCCCCCGGGCTGATCGACTCGGGCTACCGCGGCGAGCTGCGGGTGCTGTTGTTGAACACGGATCCGGCCGAGGCATTCGAGATCGCCGCCGGCGACCGCATCGCCCAATTGCTGGTGACGCCGTTCGCGGTGGCGGAGCCGATCGAGGTAACCACGCTTGCCGAGAGCGTTCGCGGCGACGCCGGGTTCGGCTCCTCGGGGCGCTAACGCCAGGTCAGCCGCGCCTGGCGGCGGCGCGGGCGCCATCGTGGGCGGCGGCCTCGAAGCGGTCGTCGAGCGCGGCGAGCTGCGGCTCGTAGCCGGCGCGGCGCGCCAGGGCGAGCTGGATCAGCCGATCGGCTAGCCAAGCGTTCTTCGGCAGCAGCGGCCCGTGCAGGTAGGTGCCGATCAGGTTGCGATGACGAACGCCCTCGCTCTTGTCGTCGCCGTTGTTGCCGTGTCCTTCGAGCACCCGCCCGAGGGCCATTGCTTCGGGGCCCAGGTGCGTACGCCCGCCGTGGTTCTCGAAGCCGGCGATCACCCGCTTGCCGGCCCCGAGGTCCACCTCGATCGCGACGTTCCCGATCAGTCGCGGGCCGGGCTCGCGCACCGTTTCCAGGTCGACCAGGCCGAGCCCGGAGATTCGTTCGTCGCCGAGCCGGTAACCGTGGCCGAGCAGTTGGTAGCCGCCGCAGACGGCGAGCACGACCGCGTCGTCGTCGACCGCCGCGGCGAGCGACTCGCGCTTGCTCTGCAGCATGTCTTTGGCGACCAGGCGCTGGTCGCGATCCTGGCCGCCGCCGATGTAGATCAGGTCGTGCTCGGCAGGGTCGAAGCCCTCACCCGGGCCGGCGCTGGCGCTGGCGAAACCGATTCCCCGCCACTCGCAGCGGCGCTGCAGGAAGAGGATGTTGCCGCGGTCGGCGTAGATGTTCATCTGCTCCGGGTAGAGAGCGAGCACTCGCAGCTCCATCAGCCGACCTCCAGCACGCAGACGACCGAGCCGACGTGGTCGGGGGTGGGGGGGACGGCGATCCGCTCGCGCGGGTGAAAGCCGGCGGCTATTGCCTCGCGCTCGAAGCGCTCGGGTTCGAGCCGGTCGAGGCGGATCAGGTCGAGCTCCTCGCTGAGCTCGCCCGCCGGTGAGACGAGCTGGCGCAGGCGGCGGACCTCGATCGAGGTTTCGAGCTCGCGCACCTCCACCGGCAGGCTGGAGTAGACCCAGCGGTCGAGCTCGAGGACGTCGGGCAGCGGCTGCTCCGCGTCCTCGCTCGAGGCGCCGGCGCCATCGGTGGCCAGCAGCGCCACGGCGAGTAGGCCGCAGGGCCGCAGGTGAGCGGCGACGGTCGCGAGCATGGCGGCGCGTCCCGCCTCGCCCCCCAGCAGGTGGACGAGCTGCATCGGGGCCAGTACCGATGCGAAGCGGCACCCGAGGCTGAACTCACGGGCGTCGTCTTGGATCGCGGTGAGCTCGAGCCCGGCGCCGGTGGCGCGCCGGCGGAGCTCTTCGACGAGCGCCGAGGAGGCCTCCACTGCGGTGAGCTGGTGGCCGGCGCCCGCGAGCTGGAGGGCGACTCGTCCGGTACCCGCGCCCAGCTCCAGCACCGGCCCGGCGGCCTCACCGACGAGCCCGCTCCAGAGGGCGAGGTCGGCGGCGTAGGCACCGCACTCGACGTCCTGCCAGATCGCCTCGCGCGTCGCCCGCGCCGCCACCGTCTGCTCGCCGTGCGCCACCGGGTTCACCGCCAGTAGTCCTCGGCCAGCCCGCGCGAGGAGAGCAGCGTTCGCAGCTCGAGCAGGGCGGTGTAGGTGGGCAGGGCGAAGAGCGTGCCGGCGGCCCCGGCCACGGCGCGGTCGAGCGAGCCGGCGATCGACCCCTCGACCTCGATCAGCGAGGGGTCGAGGCCCGCGTACTTGAGCCTCAGGGCGATCTCCGCCGCGCGCGTGCCCGCGCACCAGACGCGACGCGCGCTGCCGACCAGCAACTCGAAGTCGGCATCCCAGATCCAGGAGACGTCGCGGCCGTCGGCGATCCCGTCGTTGAGCGCGATCCAGAGGTCGACCCCGGTTCGCGGCCCCTGACCGGCGGCGGCTTCGAGCCGCAGCGTCCGCAGGACCTCGTTGGTCCCGGCGGGGTTCTTGATCAGCAGGATCGAGACCGGGACGCCGGCCACCTCGATCGTCTCGACCCGGCCGAAGACGGCCTCGACCCGGCCGAGGCCGGCGACGGCCTGCTCCGGCGCAACCCCCAGCTGCAGTGCCGCCGCCAGCGCCGCCAGCGCGTTGTAGACGTTGTAGAGACCCGGCAGCGGCAGTTCGACCCGCAGCTCACCGGCGGGGGTACGCACCGTGGTGGTCGAGCCGCTCATTCCGTGCAGCTCGATCGCGGTCGCGGCGATCTCGGGCTCGGGGCGGTCGGCGGCGCAGTCGGGGCACTCGTAGTGGCCGAGATGGCCGACGAAGGCCCGCTCGTAGCGGTAGGGCGCACCGCAGCGGCGGCAATGCTTGGCGTCGTGGGCGTGCTGGAGCTCGGGCAGCGCCTGCGAGGCATCCTCGATCCCGAAGTAGGTGACACCCTCGCGGCGGCGCAGCTTGTCGTCGCGGCCGAGGTCGGCGACCAGCGGGTCGTCGGCGTTGAGGACGAAGGCCGAGCGGCCGGCGCGCCGCTCGACCATCAGCGCCCAATCGTCGGCGAGGCGCTCGAGCTCGCCGTAGCGGTCGAGCTGGTCGCGAAACAGGTTGGAGAGCACCACCAGGCGGGGATCGAGCTCCTCGACCACCCGCGGCAGCCAGGCCTCGTCGACCTCGAACATGCCCTCGCGGCCGCTCTGCTCGAGCAGCGCCGTCGCCACGCCCCATGCCATGTTCGAGCCGGCGCGGTTGTGGACCGGCCGGCGCCCGGCGATCCGCAGCTCGGCGGCGAGCATTCCCGCGGTGGTCGTCTTGCCGTTGGTGGCGCTGATCACCGTCGAGCCCTCCGGGAGCCGGCGGCCGAGCCGCGCGACCGCGTCCGGGGCGAGGCGCAGCAGCAGCCGCCCGGGCAGCGTGGTCCCACCGCCGCGACCGCTGCGACGGCTGAGCGAACCGGTGGCCCGCGCCAGGGCGAGCTTGGCGCGAAACCCGGCGCCGTTGACGCTCCCGCCGGCCGCGCTCATCGCGGACCGATCACCTGCAGTGCCCCGGGCAGGACCCGGACCGTCGCCGGCAGGTCGGTGAGGTGGTCGCCGTCGGCGTAGACGGCGAACGGGCGGTCGGCCTCGACGCGCACCTCCCGCGCGCGCCAGATCTCGACCTCGAGCAGCTCGAGATGCTCGCCGTCGAAGATCTTCGCCAGGCCGCGCAGGAACCGCAGCTTGCCGACGTTCCCGGTCGCGCCCACATCGAACAGCCCGTCGTCGATCTCGGCATCGGGCGCCGCGTACATGCCGCCGCCGTAGGCCTTGCTGTTCGCGACCGCGACCGTGTACCCGGTGACCTGCTTGGGCTCGCCGTCGATCTCGAGCCTGAAGGTGGCCGGCTTCCAGGTCGCGAGCGCCCGCAGGGCCGCGTAGGCGTAGACGAGGCTGCCCTTGACCCAGCGGGCCTCGTTGGCGATCCGGTTGGCATCGGAGTCGAAGCCGCAGCTGGCGATGCAGAGAAAGCGCCTGCCGTTGACCTCGCCGACGTCGATCCTCCGCACGGCTCCCTCGGCGAGCACCTCCACGGCAGCCTCGGGCTCGGTCGGGATCCCCAGCACCCGCGCGAAGTCGTTGCCGCGACCGCCCGGGATCACACCGAGGACGCCGTCTCCTCCGGCGAGGGCGCCGCCGACCTGCCCGATCAGGCCGTCGCCGCTGATCACAACCACGATCTCGCCTGCTGCGGTCGCGGCCACCGCCTCGCTGCAACCGTGCTCGACGTCGCGGGTGAGCACTCGGCGGTGCTCGATCCCGCGCGCCTCGAAGGCGTGCTCGACCGCGGGCAGCAGCTCGCCTGCCCGGCCTCCGCCCGCGGACGGGTTGACGAGCAGCAGGTGACGATCGCCCGCCGCCACTAGTCGCGACTCGCGCGGGCGACGAGCCAGGTGCCACGCCCGCTCGCGCCCGTCTCGACGGTCTCGATCCGATGGCGCGCGAGGCCGCGTTCGAGCACCGCCGGCGGGGTGTAGAAGGGCGTCGCCGCGCCGCTCGAGGCAACCACGATCAGGTGGCCGCCGGGACGCAGGACGCGGGCGATCTCGGTGAAGAATGGCGGCATGTTGACCTGGGTGACGAGATCGAAGGAGTCCTCGTCATAGGGCAGATCGGACGCATCGGCGACCTTGAAGGAGACCCGGCCCTGCGGGTCGAGGCCCACCTTGGCCTTGGCGATGCGGATCATCTCCTCGGAGAGGTCGACGCCGCGAACGCTGGCCGTCGGATACTCCCGGGTGAGAAAGAGGGCGGCCTCGCCGGTGCCGGTGCCGATGTCGAGGACGCGCTCGGGGCGCGGGCTGACCCGGGTGACGGCGGCGGCGAGCCCGGCCAGGTGATCGACCGAGCCGGCGCCGGTACGCTCGTCCCAGCCCGGTGCGGAGCGGTCGAAGAAGCGGCGCATCGGGTGCTTCAGCAGCGGCCAAAGCCAGGGAGCGCGGGCGACTGCGGCATTCAGGGCCCGGCCGGTGAGACGAACGCGGGCGGGGATCGGGCTGGGCGCGGTAGCGGTCACGGGGATGATCGTAGGGAGGCGATCAGCGCCGGGGCCGTCGCTGGGGTGAGCTAGCCTCCCGCCGATGCAATCCCGCTCATCTTCCAGGCTGATCGTGCTGCTCGTCTTTCTCGCCGCCCTGGTGGCGGCGGTGGTGATCGTCGTGATCAGCGGCGGCGACGACGAGGACTCCCCCTCGACCACCGCGACCACCGCCGACGGCGAGTGCGCCGAGGTCGAGCCCCCCGAGCCCAAGGACGTCTCCTTCGACCAACCCGAGGAGGTGCTCGAGCCCGGCCAGCCCGCCACCGCCACGGTCGAGACCAGCTGCGGCAGCTTCGTGATCGAGCTCGACACCGAGACCTCGCCGAAGACCGCGAACTCGTTCGCGTTCCTGGCGCAGGAGGGCTTCTACGACGACACCGTCTTTCACCGGATCGCGCCCGGCTTCGTGATTCAGGGCGGCGACCCGCAGGGCACCGGCCCACAGCCGGGAGGTGGCGGCCCCGGCTACTCGGTCGAGGAGGCGCCGCCCCAGGACACCTCGTACACCCGCGGGCTGGTTGCGATGGCGAAGACCGAGGTCGAGCCACCCGGGACCTCGGGCAGCCAGTTCTTCGTCGTCACGGCGCCCGCCGACGCTGGCCTGCCGCCGGATTACGCCGTGCTCGGCGAGGTCAGCGAGGGGGTCGAGGTGGCCGAGGCGATCGGCGAGCTCGGCGATGCCTCCGAGCAGCCGACGCAGACGGTCACCGTCGACAGCGTCTCGATCGAACCGGGCTGAGCGGGGCGGCGTGCGCGGCCCCGGCGACGCGGCCGCCGAGCTGGCGGTCGAGCGCCGCGGCACCCGGCTGCTCGGCGAGATCCAGGGCGAGGGGGCGCCGATCGTCCTCCTGCATGGGCTCACGGCGACCAGGCGCTACGTCGTCCACGGCTCGCACGCGCTCCCACGGCGAGGCCTTCGCACGGTCGCCTACGACGCCCGCGGCCACGGTGAGTCCGATCCGCCACCGGCGGGGGAGGGGTGCTCATACGCGGAGCTTGCCGGCGACCTGGGGGCAGTGATCGAGCAGGTCGCGCCGGACCGGCGCTGCGTCCTCGCCGGCCACTCGATGGGCGCCCACAGCATCGCCGCCTACGCGCTCGCCAACCCGGAGCGGGTCGCCGCGATCGTCGCGATCGGCCCGGCGACCCTGGGATCTGGCCTCGGCCCCGAGACGCTCGCCTACTGGGATCGGCTCGCCGACGGGCTCGAGCGCGGGGGGGTGGAGGGCTTCCTGCGCGCCTACGACGTCGACCTCGACCCGGACTGGCGCGAGACTCTGCTGCGGATCACGCGCGAGCGCCTCGGCTTGCACCGACACCCGGAGGCGGTCGCCCAGGCATTGCGCGAGGTGTCGCGATCGACCCCGTTCGAGAACGTCGGCGAGCTCGGCTCGCTGGAGATCCCGGCGCTCGTCGTCGCCAGCCACGACCGCGCCGACCCTGGCCACCCCTACGCGGTCGCCGAGGCCTGGGCCGGCGAGCTACCCCAGGCCACCCTGGTCAGCGAGGAGCCGGGAGCGTCGCCGCTTGCCTGGCAGGGGGGCAAGCTCTCGCGCGAGATCGCCGACTTCTGCGAGCGCCCCGAGGTCGCGACCCGGCTCGCGGGCTAGCGCTGCGGGCGGTCGCGCAGGCGATAGACGAGCCGCAGGCCCGACCAAAGGCCACTGTGAGGATGAATCGTCGCCGCGAGCCGTCCGAGGCTTCGGGCCAGCGCCGCCCGACGGATGAAGAAGGCGAAGACGACGTTCAGCGGCGCCGTCGCCCGGCGCTTGACCCGCACGCCGTCGGGGAGCTCGCCGAGCGCCGGGAAGAAGCTCGCCGGCGTGGTCGGGAAGGCGACGGCGGCGCCGGCCTTGATCCCGAGCTCACGACGAAGGGGAGTGCCCGAGTAACCCGCGATCGGCGCAGCCTATGCTCTTGGCGATGAGCGATGACGGCCACGCGATCCACTACTCGGCGGTGACGCCGGGAACCCCGATCTTCGGCTCCGACGGGGGCGAGGTCGGCACCGTGCGCCAGGTCGTCGACAACTACCGCGAGCACATCCTCGACGGGATCGTCTTCGAGTCTCCCGACGGCGTCGTCCGCTTCGTCGACGGGCCGGAGGTGGGGCGCACCGCCGAGCGCGGGGTGACGCTCGAGATCACCGCGGCCGCGGCCGAGGCACTGCCGCCTCCGGACCCCGGTGTAGGCAGCTTCCGGGCCGATGCCGGCGCGGGTCGTCTGTCCCGGTTGTTCGGGCGCGGCTGGAAACGCGATTAGGCGCCGAACAACAGGGGTATCAGGGCGCCGATGATGGGCGCGTCGAAGGTCCAGTTCTCGCTTCCGGCGAAGGCCGAGAACGTGCCCCTGGTTCGTCATGCCCTCGCCGGCCTCGCCGAGGCGCTCGAGATGGACCCGTCGGAGATCGCCGATCTGAAGACGGTGGTCACGGAGGCGTGCATGAACGTCGCCAACCACGCCTACGATGGCGAGGCGGGCCCGCTCGAGGTCAACGCCTGGCCCGAGGAGGGCTGCCTCGCTGTCAGCGTCCGCGACTTCGGCCAGGGGATCAGGCCGCTTGCCGACGTCGAGCGTAAGAGCCTGCGCCTCGGGCTTCCCCTGATTGCGGCCCTGACCCAGAGCTTCGAGGTCAGCGGTGGGCCCGGCCAGGGCACCGAGGTGACGATGCGGGTGGCGTTGTCGTCAAACGGGACCGACGACCAGGTCGCTGTGCCCGAGCAGGACGACGAAACTCGCATCAACCTGCCCGCCGGCCAGCTGCTGGGGCCGGTGCTCTCCCGGGTGATCTCGATGTTCGCGGCCCGCGCCAACCTCTCCGTCGATCGGCTCTCCGACGCGGTCTTGCTCAGCGACGCGATCTCGGCCCAGGGGCCGGACGGCTTTCCCGAGGGGACCGCGCGGATCGCCGTCAGCGAGCAGGACTCCGCCTTCGTCGTCCGCGTGGGGCCGCTCGCCGAGGGCGGCGGCCAGCGGCTGCTCGACGGGATGCGGATCCCGGGCCTCGATGCGTCCCTGGAGACGATCGCCGACGAGGTCAGGGTCGAGTCCGCCGACGACGGCGAGACGCTGCTGCTGCGCATCGGCCGCGACTGAGGGGCTGTTCAGACCGGCGGTTCGCCGGCGGTCGCCTGCTCGCGCAGCTTGCTCAGCGCGCGGCGCAGGATCCGCGAGACGTGCATCTGGGAGTAGCCGACCCGTTCGGCGATCTTCGATTGGGTCAGGTCCTCGGCGAAGCGCAGGCGCAGGACCTCGCGCTCGGTCTCGTCGAGCACACCGGCGCTGGCATCGATCGCGGCGCGGTCCTCGACCAGCTCGAAGCCGGGGTCGTCGTCGCCGATCCGGTCGGTCATCGGCGTCTGCTCGCCGGGATCGGCGCCGGCGGAGGGTTGATCGAGCGAGACCGTGCGCCGGGCCACGGAGGCCTCGAACGCCTCGAGTACATCGGCCTCGCCGATCCCGAGCAGCTCGGCGATCTCGGCGACCGTCGGTGAGCGCTCGAGCTCATGGCTGAGCTTGACGATCGCGCCGTCGACGGCGCGGATCCGCTCCTGGAGCCCGCGCGGTACCCGCATGGTCCAGACCCGATCGCGAAAGTGCCGGCGCAGCTCGCCGAGGATGGTCGGGCCGGCGAAGGCGGCAAAGGGAACCCCGCGCTCGGGGTCGAAGCGCTGCAGCGCCGCGACCAGGCCGAGGCTGGCCACCTGGATCAGGTCGTCGCTTGGCTCGACGCCGCCCGAGTAGCGCATCGCGAGGCTGCGAGCGAACGGCAGGAAGCGATGGACGAGCTCCTCGCGAGCTGCCTCGTCGCGCGTCCGGGCGTAGTTGAGCAGCAGCTCCGATTCCTGTGCCAGAGCCTCGCCGGGACCCGTCGGCGGCGCAGGATCACCGGGACGTTTTCGCTGGCGGCGGTCTGACCTCATCGCATCGCGGCGGACCATACGGGATGGTGGCGCGCGGACACGGACGCGGGACAGGCGGTAGTCACCGGGCCGGAGCAGGCAGAACGCCGGATAACCAGGGTAAACCCGCGACCGATCCGATTCCAGGATCGGGGGCGGTCTAGGCTCGGGCGATGGCCTCCTGGGAGTCGGTGCGAGAGCTGGCCGCGGACCTGCCGGAGGTAATCGAGGGCAGCTCCTACGGAACGCCGGCCTTGCGGGTACGCAAGAAGCTGTTCGCGCGCCTGCGCGAGGACAGCGAGACGCTCGTCGTCTTCACCGATCCGCTGGAGCGCGAGGCGCTGATCCAGGGCGATCCGCAGACCTTCTACATCACGCCGCACTACGCGGACTACCCGGCGGTGCTGATCGATCTCGCACGCGTCGACGCCGAGGAGCTGCGGGAGCTGCTGATCGAATCCTGGCGCCGGCGCGCTCCAAAGCGCCTGCGCGAGGCCTATGACGCGCAGTCAGGGCCCTAGCCGGCGTCCCAGGGGGCTGTCTGGGGCTGAAAGCGGCGGTAGCCACCTCACACCCCCGGCCGCTCGTCCCACCCGGGTCTACATAACGTTGATTATCGTGCGTAACGTCGATTTCGGCTGGACCGACCTGCGCGGCGGTCAGGCTCCCCCTCCCGCCTTCGTGTACTCGTCGTGACGGCGCGGCCAGTCCGCACCGGCGCCCTCGTCGCGGCCCTTCGGGGTGCGGTCGAGCAGGCCCCAGGTGGTGTTCAGCGCGTCGGTACCTCGGTCGTAACAGCTGTAGGTGTGGTAGACGACGCCGTCTGCGAGCACGAAGACGCTCAGCGCCATCAACTCCTCCCCGTCGACGACATCGACGCCTTCACGCCCCATTCCGAAATTGATGATCCCGGCTGCGCGGTCCTCCTCGGTGAAGGCGCTGAAGTCGCGATTGAAGTCGCTGGCACCCGAGGACACCCAGGGCAGCTTCCACCCCATGCGGAGCTTGTAGGCGTTCAGGGTCTCCAGCGGCGAGCGAGACGCACAGACGAAGGTCACATCATGTGCGTTCAGGTGGGCGACCGAGCCGTTGAAGCTGTCCGTCGCAAAGGTGCATCCCAGACAGCCCTCCGGAGTGTTGGGCCCATGCATGAAGTGGTAGACGATCAGCTGCGAGCGTCCGTCGAAGAGCTCGGCAAGGGTCCTCGTGCCTTCGTTGGTCTCGAAGCTGTACTGCTTCTCGACCGCGACCCAGGGCAGCTCCTGTCGCTCTCGAGCGAGCTCGTCACCGCGGCGGGTCAGCTCCTTCTCGCGCTCCAGCAGCCGCTTGCTGGCCTCCAGCCACTGCTCGCGGCTGCCAATCGCATGCTCACTCATCTGGCTTGCCTCCTTCGGTTCTTTGGCTCTTCGCTCTTACCTCATCATGCAGACCACCCGCGGGCGGAAGACTCATCGCATCCTCTAGCTGTCCACTCCAGGGCAAACAACACCCGCCATCGGTTCCGGCAATAGAAGACAGGCTTTAATGTCGTGTGTCACGGTGTTACTCAATATGCATTGACTAAGCTCTGCTTGCTAGACACTGCTTTGTAAAGTCTTTCAATAGCGACAAGGGGACCAACCGATGACCGAGACAATCAAAGAAGCGGGCGAACTGATCAGAAAGCGTCTGCGCGAGGTCGAACAGGAACGAGCCCAGCTCGAGCGCGCGCTCGAGGCGCTAGGCGACTCCGGCGGCGGCGACCGCAGGCGGGCAAGCTCCGGCAAGAGCACCGGCAGAGCCACACGCAGCCGCGGCCGCCGGTC
>Ga0136611_10002813_pt1 | contig 12170 bp, 7 predicted proteins | sample AntDrymUQ2232306_2_FD_106645 | JGI IMG/M metagenome (GOLD analysis project Ga0136611, IMG submission 106645) | Polar desert sand microbial communities from Dry Valleys, Antarctica - metaG UQ223 (23.06) | ecosystem: Environmental > Terrestrial > Soil > Desert | place: Antarctica: Dry Valley... | reverse complement strand
GCCGGCAACGGGTGCGCCGCCGGCAACGGGTGCGCCGCCGGCAACGGGTGCGCCGCCGGCAACGGGTGCGCCGCCGGCAACGGGTGCGCCGCCGGCAACGGGTGCGCCGCCTTCTATCGGCTCGGGATCGTCGCCTTCGTTGGGCAAAAGCACAACGATGCTGTTGCCAAGCGCCGCCGGCGGCAGATTGCCGGCGTGATCGGCGTCGAAATCCCATTCGATCAACGTGTCCGCCGTTCCCGACTCGACATCGGCAATGAAGGTCAGCGTTCCTGGCTTGGTGGTGATTTCACCCATCTGCGTGTCTGGCTTGATCTCGATTTCACGGAGCTGCGTGACCGGCTTGGTCTCGATTTCACCGATCCGCGTGACCGGCTTGGTCTCGATTTCATTGATCCGCGCGCGCGGCGCCTCGATTATCTGGCGAATCGTGACATTCAGCTTGCCGATTTCGCTGACCAGAGCCAGTTGCCCCAGAAAGAAATCGTCGGGCACATCGCCCGATATGATGATGCGAGTGACCCCGCCACGCGCATCGGGCGTCGAGCGCAAAGCGGAAATCGGCAGCGTGAATATGCGCCACCCGTCGTCGTCGGAAGGCACGCTGCTCAAATTCTCAGGAACCGAGATCAAGCCGACGCTTGCGCCCTGCTCGCGTAAAAACGCCATGCGGATTTGGCGGATCGGCGTGCCCTGCCCGTCGAACATCTGCGCGGGCATCTGCGCCGGCGCACCATTGTCGCGATCATCGATTTCTTGCAGCGGCGGCAGCGGCATTCCCGGCACGCCCGGCTGCGCGCCCAGCGGCGCGCCTTTGCCCCGAGGCGTTGCCGGCGGCAATCCCGGAGCGCCTGCGGGTGCGCCCTGCGGCGCGCCTCCCGGCGGCGCGGCGGGCGGTGGCGCAGCACCCTGATAAAAGTGCAGTTTCACGCGCCAGAATCCGTTTTTCTGATAAGGCGCCATGTCGATGGGCGCCGCCAGATCGAATCGCGCGCCTTGATAAAAGTCGCGCGTCGAAACCTTGATCGAATCGTCGCCCACGCGCCCAGCCTCTTTGGTGATGACGCCGGCGCCATTGCCCCATGCAGCCAATCGGTTTTCGCCCAGGCCCAACGCGCTGTTATAAACGTAAACCGTGCGCGCATTGGCCGGCACTTTGTCCGGCAAGGCTTCCGGCACTTTGTCCGGCGGCGCGGCACCAATTTGCGCGCGCGCGCCAATGGGCGCCATCAACAAAGCCACAGCCCAAAAAATCGCCTTTCGCATTTCTGCTCCTTTTCAACTCATCAAACGCGCCGCGACGCCATCGGCCAGCGCCAGCGCCGGACAGGAAAGTACGCCCGAATTACGGCGTACTTTTCCGTTTCGCACCATTTCTTCCAACCTGCCGTTCAATTCACGCGCCGCATCGAAACCCAGTTTGCGCGATGTTTCGTCCAGCGAAAACCCATCGCACAAGCGGAGTCCCAGCATCACGATTTCGTTCAATCGTTCGCAGGGCGAAAGAAATTCTTCGCCGCCACGCGCGCTACCCTGCTTGTTCATCAATTGGACGTAGCGGCGCGCATCGCGTTCGTTCCACCAGCGATGCCCGTTGCGGTGCCCGTGCGCGCCGCATCCAACCGCCAGATAATCTCCGCCGCGCCAGTAGTTCAGGTTGTGGCGGCACGCGAAACCGCCGCGCGCATAATTGCTGACTTCGTAGCGTTCGATGCCGGCTGCGCCAGTCAGTTCTTCGGCATCGTTCATCAAATCGGCCTGATCGTCGTCGGCCATCGGCAATAATTGGCCGCGCGCCACGCGCCTCGCAAACGGCGTTTCGTCCTCGATTGTCAATGAATAACACGACAAATGCTGCGGCTCCAAATCAATTGCGCGTCGCAAGGTTTCTCGCCACGAAGCGCGGCTTTGTCCGGGCAAGGCGAACATCAAATCGAGACTGATGTTTTGAAAACCGACACCGCGCGCCGTTGCAACCACGCGCTCAATATCGGCGGCGCGATGCGTTCTGCCGATTTTCTCCAGGGCTTCATCATCGAAACTTTGCGCGCCGAGGGAAATCCGGTTCCAGCCCGCGCGGCGCAGCACCGAAAGCTTTTCTTCAGTCAATCCATCGGGATTCGCTTCCGTCGAAATCTCGGCGTCCGGCGCGATTTCGGCGCGCTCGAAAATCAGTTTCAAAATGCCGGCGAGAACTTCTCCATCCAGAAACGTCGGCGTGCCGCCACCAAAGAAAATCGTCTCGATTGCGCGCCCGTCATTGCGTGCGTGCTCGTCCAAAACAGTTTCCAGTTCTCGTTTGAGCGCCGCCACATAGTCGCGCACCAGTTCAGCCGGCGCGCCGACTTTGATTGCGAAATCGCAATAAGGACAGCGCCGCGCGCAAAACGGAACATGAACGTAAAGACCGGGCATAGCAGTGCGGAGTGCGGAATGTCGAATGCGGAGTTAAACTTGGCCGAGTTTACCATTTGAACACGTAATTTAGCCGCTATTATTCCGCACTCCGCACTTCCCACTCCGCACTTTCTTATGCGCGCTGAAATTCTCTGTGTCGGCAGCGAGCTTTTGCTCGGACAAATCATCGATACCAACGCCGCGTGGCTCGCGCAGAACCTGTCGCGCCTCGGCGTCGATGTGCATCGCAAGCAAACCGTCGGCGATAACCTCGAACGCATCGCCGATTGCATTCGCGCTTCGCTGTCGCGCGCCGATGTCCTCATTATTACCGGCGGACTTGGCCCGACAAATGATGACCTGACGCGCGAAGCGATTGCACTCGCGCTTGATGCGCCGCTCGAATTTCACGAAAACCTCGCCGTCGAGCTGCGCGCCTTTTTTCAGGCGCGCAACATTCCCCTGGGCGACACGATCTTGCGTCAGGCCTATTTGCCACAGGGCGCAAGCGCTTTGCCCAACTCGAACGGAACCGCGCCCGGCGTCCATGCCTTGACAGACGAAAAACACATTTTCGCCACGCCCGGCGTGCCGCGCGAAATGAAGGCGATGTTCAACCTTTCCATCGCGCCCGCAATTCTCGAAACGCTGGGCGAAGGCCGCCAGATCATCGTTTCGCGCGTTTTGCGAACAACGGGAATCGGCGAAAGCATGCTCGCCGAACCGCTCGAAGACATTCTGACTTCTTCGACAAACCCGACCGCCGCGCCCTTATTATTCGGCAACACCGAAGTGCATTTAAGATTGACCGCCAAAGCGCGTGACGAAGCCGAAGCGAATATCTTACTGGACGAACTCGAAACCAAGATTCGCGCGCGCGCCGGCGAGCACATTTTCGGTGTCGATGACGAAACTCTGGCCGCCGTCGTCATCCGCGAAATGCGCGCGCGCGGCCTGACTTTGGCCGTCGCCGAATCCGTGACCGGCGGGCTGATTTCGCAAATGCTGACCGATGTCCCCGGCGCCAGCGAAGTTTTGAAATGCGCGTTCGTCACTTACACAAACGAGGCGAAATCAGGCGTACTTTTCATTCCGCAAAGCGATTTGGAAACGCACGGCGCCGTGTCCGCGCAGACCGCAAGCGCGATGGCTTTTAGCGCACAATTCGCGATTGGCGCCGACATCGCGATTTCGACAACGGGCGAAGCCGGCCCGACTTCGCAAAGCGGCGAACCTGTCGGCACGATTTGGATTGGCCTGGCGCACGACGGCGAACCGCAAATCTTCCAGCGCGAGCTTTCCGGCGACCGCGACGCGATCCGCCGCCGCGCGGGGATGCACGCGCTGAATGTTTTGCGATTGCATTTGCAAAAGCTATAAGGGCGCAGGTGCCTTGTAGGGGCGAGCCGCCGGCTCGCCCCTACAAATTCGATGACCATAAAAGTACGCCTGAAAACAGGCGTACTTTTTCAGGCGTCGCCATTTTCGTCTTGCGGCTGATGTTCTTCAAGCAAGGTTTCGTCGCCCAGTGAAAGCGTTGCTGTTCGCTCGTTGCGATTCAACACGATGAGCATGAAGTCGCCGGCTTCGGCGCCGCGCCGCCGGAAAAACGGCCCCAGTCCCCACGCTTGTGTTTCGCCACACACCAGAGTGCCGATGCTTGAGCCATCCGCTGCCTGCAAGGCGAATTCGCCGGACAGGAATTCGCGCATCGCGCTTGGCACACTCACGACGCCGTTGTTCAGCGAGCCTTGCGATAATTGATAGCCCAGCCAGATGTGCCCTTCGCCTGTCCAGCCGAAATCCTTGAGCACGCGGCCACGCCGTCCTTGCCGATGCTGCTGTGGAGCCATCGCTTCAACGACGCCTGATTCGACCTGCGCGCCGACAAGCCCGTAAACGCCTTGAGCAAAGCGGTGAATGATCGGATTAAAGGCGAGATACTGATAAAACGTCGCGCGCCCAATTCCGAGTTCAGCGCAACGCGCTTCAAACGTCACGCGCTGCATGATCGAGCCGTGTTCGCGCAGCACTTGCGCCATGAACCACTCGGTCGAAGAAAGTACGGCTTCCGGCGCGGGCGGCGCGTCGCAAATGACTTCGCCATCTTCAGCGCGACAATGCGGCAACTGGCGACAAAGTTCGAGCAACACGCGCTGTGGCGGCGCGAAACCTTGGCGGCGATCATTTCGCGCTGTGGCGGCGCGCAATTCGGCGATGCGAATACATGGCGCGACGCTCAAGACTTTCTCAATCTGTGTCAGCAGACGGTTGCGCGGCCTGCGACTGAGCCAAAACCAACCGCTTTCCCTGTCAAGCCAGGCGAAATCACTTTCGTCTTCCAACAATTTTGTGACGAGATCGGCATCCGGCGCATCATCCGCATTTTCTTGCGTGTGCGTTTCGCGCAATCGCTCCACGATGTCTTCGATGTTGGCGACGCCCCAATGACTGACGAGCTTGCGTGCCAATCGCACGATGCCGGTTAAAACTTCGCTATCATTGGCCGCGTTTTCCAAATCCGCCGCCGAGCGCGCGACGATGCTGTAGCGGTTCGCCGGCGCGCCCATTTCTTCAAGGAAAACCGGCGCTTGAATGCCGAGTTTCTCGGCAATTCTCAACAATCGCTTGATGCTCAAAGGTCCGCGCAACAAGCCGGCTTCGCGCAACTCGCTTTCCAGTTGGGCGGGACGTGCGGGCGCGTTCTCCGCCAGAAATTCGAGGGCGCGCGCCAGCGCCGGAACAAATGGATTTAAATCGCGCAGCGTTGTAAAACCATTTTCGACGTGATAACAGATTTGGCGAATGCGTTCGCGGCTGACGTTGAATTCATCAGCCAGGCTCTGCAAAGTTGCGCCGCCCTGCCCGTCCCAGCCATAACGCCGCGCCTCGACTTCGCCATTGCGTTCTGTTGGCGCCTGTCCTCGAACCGCTTCGATCAAGTCGAAGACTTCTTCTTCAACCGTCATGTCGGAAAGCGTTTGAATATGAATTTTCAACTCGCGCAAGCGCCGGAGCGTTTCTTCGCGCGCCGCAACACCGAGCTTTCGCTGCGCGAGCGTGTCGAAAAATTCGCATAATGTGGCTTCTTCAAAAACTATCAGGCTGCCCAGGCGCGGGTCATCGGCGCAGATTTCTGCGGCGCCTGCCATCGCTCTGATTTCGTCCACAAATTCCAGCAGTTCAATATCGGGCAAGGGAGATAAAACTTCGCCCTCGCCCAGGCCGGAACCCAACTGCTTCAGTTCACTTTCTACTCCATAGAACGATTGAATGGCTTGGTGAATGCGCGCCAGTTCGGCGGTTGCTTTTTCTTGATCGAATCCCTGATGCAGCATGGCCGCAAAGCGATGAGCCGCCGCCGACATCGCATGGAACTCGTCTTCCAAGGCGTTCAAAACGCCGGCCACACGCGCATCGTGATCTGGAATCTCTGTCTCAGTTTCAACAATCGGTTCGGGTGTTTCGCTTTCAAAAAGCGAGGGCTGCGGTGAAGGCCACAGTGGAAGTTGCTGCGCTTGCGTCGCGTCTATTTTCGCATCGAAGGCCGCGCGCGCACGTTGCGCCCACACCGCTTTAACCGAAAAATCGTCGTATTGCGCCAAATGATATTCGAGCGATGTCTGCAATTTGCGATTCAGCAACGGATAGGCATTGATAAGCCGCGTAACGTAAATCCGCGCCGCCTCGCGTTGGTCGGGCGCATTGTGCGCGTAAGTTGATTCGAGCGAAACCAGCAAATCTACCAGGCTCGTGATGCCAAACGATGGAAGCGCCAAAACATCGGCGATAGTGAGCCCTGCCAGTTTCTGCGCGCCGCTGCCACACTCGCGCTGCAAACAATTATAAGTCCGCTGCGATAACGCCAATTCTTCCAGATCGGAGCATTGCGGAAGAGGTATCTTCGTGTCGCCGTAATCTTCAAGCAGGCGGTTTCGCTGCTGGCTCAGCCAAAAGACAAGCGCCTTTGCCAAAACGCCGCATTTGTAATCGCCAACTGTATCCCACATCGTTTCATCTAGATCGCAAAAGCGGATATTTTTGCATTGCGACGGCACGCCGTGATAATCGCAGGCAGCGATGCGGTCGCGCAACAAATCATCGAGCAGCGAAGGCGCGATGCGCTGTCCAGCACGCGGATAAGGAGAAATCGGCATATATCTAATTCCAAAAGTACGCCCGAATTCAGGCGTACTTTTCACTTCTGGTAAAGCGCCGCGCCGTGTCGCGCGACGCGGTTGAGCGTTTCTCGAATGTCCACGATCACATCCGAAGGCTCCAGGTATTCATCGCGCGCCGCCAGTTCCGAAGCCAGAGCGATGGCGTATTCGGAAAACGCGACTTCATAAGCCAGGCGGCGAAACGCCGCGTCCTCGGTCGAGCCAAGCGAGCGCGCCGCCACGAACTGCGGATGATCGAGATTGATGTAAATCGTGCGCGCATCGCGCTTGTATTCGGCGCGCGGTGCCGCCTCGCCGATGTTGCGAAACTCAACGGCAAAGCCGCCGCGCGCGCTGCGGTTTTCGCCGCTTGCGCCCGCCGCCGCGCCTTGCAACGACGCGTTTTCGTCGCCTTGCAAAAGCGGATCGCGTTGGCGCGCCGCTTCCTTTTCGCCCGATATTTGTCCCGGCGATGTTTCTTCGCCGGTTGAATCGAAAGGACGCGCCGGCAAAGTGTCGCCGGCGATAAAAAGCGAATCGTCTTCGTCGCCCGCGCCACTTGCGCCGGCGTCGCTTCCCCATGCTTTGGCGCGCGCTTTGGCCACGCGCTGCTGAAAGTCACGAAAATCCTGATTGATGATGACGGCGATTTCGCTCGCCTGCTTGTTCAATCGGCGCGCTTCTTCGCCGGCCTTGCGTTGCCGCTCGACTTCAAGCAGCTCGCGCCGCACGATTTCGATTTTCTGCCCCGCGAACGCATGAATCGCCCCGACCAGCGCGTTGTTGGGATTCAAGCGCATCGCGCGGCTCATGTCGAACGCGGGAATCGCTGAACGGTCGTCGTCCAGGCGCGGCACTTCGATTTCGCCAAAAATGTATTGCGCCATTTCGCGGCCTTCGGCGCCGGCGAGCGTCGTTTCGTGCCACACGCCATTGGAAAAAATCGACACGCCGCGCAAATCTTCTTCAAGCGGGCTTTTGGCGACTTTCAACAACAACTCGACTTCGCCCAACTGCTCGCGCGCCGCGCCTTCGGCAGCAAAACGGATTTCGCGCGCAACCGGCGGCTCGTTCCATTCGCAGCAATGATTGTTGACCCAAACCGCAACATTTTTGGGCCAGCGCGCCAGATGCCGCTCTATATAAGCGATCACCGACGATTGATCGAGCGTGCGCAAGCCGATGTTTTCGATTTCCACCAGCGTGCCGTTCTCCTCGCGCGTTGGTTCTTCGCGCTTTAGCACGCGCACCGGAATCGCTTCGGCGCTTTGCATCGCGTCGATGTCGGCGCGACTGAGTTCGACTTGCGAGCGTTTGCCACCCTGCACCGTCGTGACGCGCAGCACGCCGGCAATGCCGAACGCCGCCGACTTGCCCGTTCCAAACCTGCCGCGCCCGCCGTGCCCTTGCTTGCGGTCGAGGTTTTCGCCGTGCATCACCCAGAAATTCTGCAAGTCGCGCCAATCCATGCCGCGCCCGTTATCGCGGATCGAAGCGCGCTTCTTTTTCGCATCCAAAGTCACGCGGACAATCGGCGCGCTCGTGCCATCGACATATTGCAACCCGTTGGAAACGTATTCCCAGATCACCAGCCGCTCGGTCTTGAAAAGCGCCGCACTTTGCAAAACGTCGCGCGCCACATGACTACGCACCTCGATTTTGTTGGCGTCGCTCATCTATTTTCCTTTGACTTTTTCGGCCAGCGCACGCACTGCGGCGCCCAATTGTACATCGTCGCCGAATATATTGAGAAATCGCGTCAACTTGCGTTCGCGCGCGCGCCCGACAACATAATCATCGAGACGAAAAAACGCTTCGGCCTCGCTCACAGCGATAGTTTTCGCATCACTTTCAAAACGCGCAAACGTCTCGTCAGCGAGCATTCGTGCGCGCTCGTTGCGCTCCCATTGTCGCTCGCGCGGCGACTGCGCGCGGCGTGCGACATCGATATGTTCCAGCGATGCAACGTGTTCGCGCGCGAACGCGAGGCCGCGCTCGGTCAGCATCCAGCCGTTGCGGTCGGAACCGAAAACATAAGCACCGTTTTTCTCTTTGCGCGCATCGAAAAGCGCCGTCGAAACGCGCTTGAGATCAATGCGCTGCGGATATTTGCGCCACGCGAAGCGTCCCGCCGCCAGCTCATCGGCTTTAATCGCCGCGTCTTCGACATCAACAGACGCCGCCTCGCCGCCCAAAAGATAAAGCGCCAAAGTCACGATTTCAAAGTTGCCGAAAGAGTCGCGCATCACATTTTATTGTAAGGCATCTTCGCGCAAAATATTTGCTTTTTCGTGTTACACTCGCGCCCAAGCCCGAAAGTACGCCCGAATAACGGCGTACTTTTCACTTGTAATTACTACAGAAACATTCTATACTATCGCTATCAATGAAGCGAATGAAAACATTTATGCGCTGTCTTTGATGCCAGAAATCGGCGAAAAACAGGCAGCGAAAACACGGTTAAAGCGTCTGATTTCGGACACGAAAAACGACGCGAGGAGAGCGAGAAATGGCGAAAGATACAGGGCCAAGCAAGGTCGTTCATCACGACCCGGACGCGACGCAGGCGGACAAGAAAAAGGCGCTCGAAGAAGCGATGTCGCGCATGGAAAAAAGCTTCGGCAAAGGCGCCGTGATGCGTCTTGGCGAAAAGTCGCATATGCTGGTGGACACGACACCGACAGGTTCGTTGTCGCTCGACGTGGCGCTGGGCGGCGGACTTCCGCGCGGACGGCTGATCGAGATTTTCGGCGCCGAAGGCGGCGGCAAAACGACGTTGACGCTGCATGTTCTGGCCGAAGCGCAAAAAGCCGGCGGCACCTGCGCATTTATCGACGCCGAGCACGCGCTCGATCCGAGTTACGCGGCGGCGGTTGGCGTGGACATCGACAACCTTTATATTTCGCAGCCGGATAACGGCGAGCAGGCGCTGGAAATCGCCGACACGCTGATTCGTTCGGGCGCGATTGACGTTGTTGTCATCGACTCCGTCGCCGCGCTGACGCCGCGCTCGGAAATCGAAGGCGAAATGGGCGAAATGCAAGTCGGCTCGATGGCGCGCATGATGAGCCACGGCTGCCGCAAACTGGCGGGAAGCGCCGGTCGCTCGAACACGACGGTGATTTTCATTAACCAGATTCGCGAGAAAATCGGCGTGATGTACGGCTCGCCGGAAACGACGCCGGGCGGACGCGCCTTGAAGTTTTTCGCCAGTGTGCGAATGCGCGTTTCGCGCTCCGAGCAAATCAAGAACGGCACCGAAATCATCGGCAACCGCACCAAAGTCAAGGTCGATAAGAACAAGGTCGCGCCGCCGTTTCGCGAAGCCGAATTCGACTTGATTTACGGCAAAGGCATCAGCAAGTACGGCGATATTCTCGACCTTGCGGTGCAGAAAAACCTGATTCAAAAAGGCGGCGCATGGTTTACCGTCGGCGAAGAACGCTTTCAGGGACGTGACAATGCGCGCGCGTATCTGGAAGAAAACCCGCACATCGCGCAGGAATTGGAAGACCAGATTCGCGTTGAATTCGGCCTCAACAATCGCGGCGCGGCCCCGGCTGCCGCCGAAGTGGATTCCGATGAGCCGGTCGCTGAAGAAAAAGCGGCGCGCAACGGTCGCCCCGAACCCGCATTGACGTAAAAATTCGGTTCGCACAAAACAAAAAAGTACGCCTGAATTCAGGCGTACTTTTTGTGTTTTTGCAGAGCTAAAGCACCTAACGAATGAGAGGCTACAATGAGCAAGCGAGCGATTTAACGAACCCAGAGCGTGAGCGACGGGCTAATGTCACAGAAAGTTATGGATTTCGCTGGTGCTACATGGATTTCGCTGGTGCTACAAAATTAGCCCGTCGCTTACGCTTCGGGTTCGTTTGCAGCCTTTCACCCGTTAAGCGATATCGATAAACCGTATCAAAGCGATAAATTTTCGTCCTTGGTAGCTACCGATTCCCTTTGGCGCGGTTGTGTGTAATGCACAGCATCTGGCAATTTTCGGCTGACGTTTTGCCGGACTTGCTCCAAGCCGTTACGTGGTCGGCGTCCATTTCGGTTGGTTTCCAGATTTTAACTTGGTTGGCATCGTGCCCGATGGCGCACAGCGGACAGTTCGACGTGCCCTTGGTTTTAGCTGTTTCGGTTTGCCTTTCATAAACCGCTCTTTTCGTGGCTTCGTCAAACATGCGCACATCTAACAATTTGAAATCAACTGAGCCACCCAATACGAACTCGAAAATCCCTCGGCGGTTTTTAACAAATGGGTCGCCATAGAGTTTTTGCACTTCTTGTGACACCTTTGCCGGATCGTAAGATTGCTTGTGGTATTGCTCGTATAAACGTCCCCATTCCAGTCCGCGCATTTCGTTCTCGACAACAGGAAACACAGCCGACACCCAATCAATCACGCTGTTGAAGTACGTCTTCACCTCGGTGATATTTGTATCATGGCGATGCTGGCCCATATAGTCACCTATATTGTCTTTGCTGACCCAGTCGAGCGCGCATTCCCAAAAATCCTGCCGATTGGCGCTGCCCTTGACATAGGCGCTCCATTTTTGAACATTTGAGTTTCCGCTGTTACTAAACTCTTCTTTGCCGAGAGTGACAAACGGCCCGGAATACACCGCATTCAAAAGCTCCTGGTTATTCAGTGGAACACCCGCGATATTAATTGTCCTGAACCATTCTTTGATCTCGCTTTCTGTTCCCTCGCACTCGTACATAATGAGTTGAGCATCCAGAATTTTCGCTTGCTTGTCGGCGGCTATGCTGCGGAAGTATTGCTCCATGCCGTTTTCGTCTTTGACGGCAAATTTATTGGTGACAAATCGCCCAAAACTGGTGATGCGCTGTTGTCCGTCCAGAACTTCCAACTTATCGCCACTGATTTTGTTGAAATAAATCAGTCCTAATGGATAGCCTTTCAGCAGCGATTCAATGACAGCCACGTCCCTTTTGCCATCGGCATAAATATAGTTGCGCTGGTATTCCGGCTGGATGGTGAGCTTGCCGGATAAACCGAACAAGCCTTTTCCCTCGGTTTCGTTATAAACAAAGCCATCGCAGATTTCTTTGACGGTGTAGTGCTTCAGCGTTGTTTTCATGATTTTTTGCCTTGCAGGTGTTTTATAAGTACTCTGGCATACAGTTGAACAAAGCAGTCATTATCGACCATGTAATGGGTTTTACTGTGTAGAGGGGAGGATACCTTCAGAGTAGCCCCGTCGTTTAGCTTAGTCACATTACTTCTCTGGCCATTCGCATCGACTTGTATTTGCGGTGGGTAGGTCTTCGTCGCCGTGCCAAACCAAGTTTTTGTAATCCCGACAATTTCAAACTGCTCTGGATTATATTTATCCAGAAAGGTAATTGGTACACCCATCACACCATCATAATCACTCGGAATCGCGTCGGTAAACGACACCTCGATAGCGTCGTAATTGTCATACTTCTCGTACGATTCTTTGCCCTTTATCTCTTTGTGCTTCGAGTATTTTAAGTTATCTTCCATCGTCATTAGCGGCAACGGCTGATGTCGTCTGCCATGATCGATGTTAGTGAACCAACAGACCCCGGGGACACGATTTACTTGAACATCATTTTGTTCTCGCT